>Ga0136617_10000339_pt1 | contig 38217 bp, 34 predicted proteins | sample AntDrymUQ3222106_2_FD_129672 | JGI IMG/M metagenome (GOLD analysis project Ga0136617, IMG submission 129672) | Polar desert sand microbial communities from Dry Valleys, Antarctica - metaG UQ322 (21.06) | ecosystem: Environmental > Terrestrial > Soil > Desert | place: Antarctica: Dry Valley... | reverse complement strand
CTCTCCGGGCGGCTGTCGGAGACCGGGGACCGGACCGGGGCACTGGAAGCCATCACCGAAGCCGTCACCGGCTACCGGCGCCTGGCCGAGGCCAACCCCGCCGCCTACCTCCCCGACCTCGCGACGTCGCTGAACCACCTCGCGACGATCCATGCTGAGGGTGGAGAGCCCCAGCAGGCACTGGACACCTTCAACGTTGCTGCGGCCGGGCTGGCGCCCGGACCCCGAGCCGAAGTCCTACTGGCCAGGTCGCGCTGGCGGCATAGTCGGGATGACCATGCAGGCACGGCCCGAGACCTCGGCGAAGCGGCCACCCAAGCGAACGACGAGACCGACCCACGGTGGGCGGGTCGGTCTCGTCGAGCCGTCCGCGCCGCTGTCGCGGAGATCTGGGGCGAGGACATTGCAGCACCGATCCCCGAGCTGCCGGAATGGATGTCGCGACCGCTGCCCGACGACGTGGCCGAGGTGCTCAATGGATGGTTGGGCGCGGCCAGCTGGGCAGAGCGCGAAGACCTGGTGCGCACGCACGCTGGCCACCTGATCGAGCACCGACGAGAGGAGCTCGGACTGGCGCAGGTGCTCTATCCCGAGGTCGACGCACTCGGACACCTCACGTCTCTTCTCGACGACGTTGCGGCACGCGGCCTGGACACCGTGCTGGCCGAGCACCGCGAGGCCAGCAACCACGCCGACCTCGTGCGCCGCTGGCTGGCCACGCCGACGTGGTCAGACTCGCGCGACCTCCTGCGGCACCATCCCGAGCTGGCATCCGACCCGCGCACCCTCGCTGCACTCCAGGCGGGCGCCGACGATCCGATGGTGGCACAGCACCTCGGGATCGCCCGGCTCATCGCCCGGATGCCCGTTGCCGAGGTCTACGACGCCGTCACTGACCTCGACATAGCCGTGGACACCGCGATGGATTGCGTCAAGCGTGGCGACGCCACAACACTCGACGACCTCTGGCTCGCCGCCCCCCGACTCGGCCAGCTCCCGTTCGTCGGGCCGTTCCTCCTTGCCGCTTACACTGTCCTCGCCGATTCCGAGGAACCCACCCAAGACGTCACCACCCTGATACAAGCCGCTGCCGAGCAGGGCAGCGACACCCAACGCACCGCTGGCGCGGCACGGCTACGTCGCCTCGCCCACCGCCGCCCGGAGCACGCCTCCACCTTGAACACCCTCGCCGCCCTCCTCACCGCGCCGGACCGCGATCCGACCCCAAACCCCGACACCGATGCCACGCCCACCGCGTAGGCAGCCGGGTGGTCTGACTGGTCCTTAGCCCACGTAGAGGAGGCGCGTGTTCGCGGCGACGTCGTCACGGAAGAAGTGGCTGAGGTCCTCGTAGGTGCGCATCTCGACCGGCCGACCGAGCGCGGTCTCCAGCTCGAGCTCCATCTGGGCGAGGTGGAGAAGACCCGGCGTCCTCAGGCAGGAACTCGACGAGGATATCGACGTCGCTGGTCGGCCCGAAATCCTCGCGCAGGGCCGATCCGTAGAGGGCGAGCCTGCTGATGCCGTGGCGCACGGCGAAGTCATCGAGGACGTCGTGCTCGATGTTCAGACCTGGTCGCAGCTCCAGCTCCACACGGTCATGATGCCGTATGTGCCCAGGTGTCGGTCCAGCGCGACGCACCGAACCGGCCCGAGCAGGTCACCAGGGTTGTCCATGATCCCCATGATCCCCATGGTGCCCCCAGCCCCCGCCGGGCTTGAGCCCGAACTCCCCCACCTGACGCGGCGAGTCCCCCGTTTCGGCACAGCGAGTCCTGCGTTGTGACACGGTGAGTTCTTCCCCTCCTGACGTGGCGCGCTGCGAGGGACTCACTGTGCTGGAATGAGGAACTCGCCGGGTTCAGGAGGGGGACTCGCCGGGTCGAGAGGGGGGACTCGTGGGCGGGTAGATCTGACGGATGGTGGCCAGCTGCTCGGCGACTGGCCTCCCACACGGCTCACCCGCCGACGGTGGCACGGACGGTCTCGCGCAGTGATCCCATCGTGGCGATCACCGCGGTGGGCTCGTAGCCGCAGTGGGCCATGCAGTTGGCGCATCGCGGGTCGCGGCCGCGGCCGAACTTCGACCAGTCGGTGTCGTTGATCAGCTCCTGGTAGGTCTGCACGTAGCCGTCGTCGAGCAGGTAGCAGGGTCGCTGCCAGCCCAGCAGCGAGTAGGAGGGGATGCCCCACGCGGTGCACGCCAGCTCGCGGCGGCCCTCGAGGAAGTCGAGGAAGACCGGAGAGTGGTTGAGCCGCCAGCGCTTGCGGCGCCCGTCAGCGAACGCCTTGGCGAACAGCTCCCGGGTCTGCTGCACGCCCATGAAGTGCTCCTGGTCCGGAGCCTTCTCGTAGGCGTAGGCCGGGGAGATCTGCATGTTGTCCACGCCGAGCTCGTCGTTGAGGTAGTCGAGCACCTCGATGACGTCGTGCGGGGTGTCCTGGGTGAAGAAGGTGGTGTTGGTCATCACCTTGAACCCGGCGGCCTGGGCCTGCCGGATCGCGTCGACGGCGGCGTCGAAGCCGCCGACCTTGCGCACCGACTCGTCGTGGCGCTCGCGGAGCCCGTCGATGTGCACCATCCAGGCGAAGTCGCGGTGCGGGGTGAACCTGTGCAGGTGCTTGGGCAGCAGCAGCGCGTTGGTGCACAGAAAGATAATCTTCTTGCGGGCGAGCAGCTGCCGCACGATCTCGTCGATCTGCGGGTGCATGAGCGGCTCGCCGCCCGCGATGGACACCATCGGGGCGCCGCACTCCTCGATCGCGCCGACGGCCTGCTCGACGGGCATGCGCTGCTTGAGCAGGGCCGCAGGCTGCTCGATCTTCCCGCATCCCCCGCACTTGAGGTTGCACGCGAACAGCGGCTCCAACTCGACCAGCAGGGCGTACTTCTCCCGACGGGCCAGTTTCTGCCGGAGCAGGAAACCGCCGAGCCGGATCGACTGGCGCAGTGGCATAACCACGGTCAGATCACCTCCTGGGTAAGTGCGAACGTCAGGTCTTCGTCGATCAGTCGGGGCTCCCGGGCCGTCACCGGTCCGAGGCCCCTCAGGCAGTTCACGACCTCATCCAGCAAGCCGGGATCGGCGATCAGGCCAATGCGCGCGACGCCCGCCAGCCAGCACAGGTCGATGTCATCGACGACGCCTACCCGGTGGATCGGCACGCCAGCCCGCTCAGTGCGCTCCACCAGCCGCCGCGCGTGCGACGAACTCGGTGCGCCGACCACGAGCACGAGATCCGCCTCCTCGGCGGGCACGACCTCGCGCGGGCCGGTGGCCGCGGCCCACTGCTCCAGGGCCGGCACGGACGCCCGCAGAGTGCGCAGTGCGACCAGCCCCCGGCCGGGCGTCCCGGGGTGGTGCAGCGGGTGGTCGACGGAGTCGACGATCGCCCGCACCACGGCGAACGGCACCCCGGCCACCACGGCCAGCTCGGCGGACTCCATGTCCACCGCGAGCGCACCGTCCACGGCGAGCGCCCGTCGGGCGCGGCCAGCGGCGATCCGGGGGCTCGACACGATCGGCCCGACGTGCACCGTCAGGCCGAGCCGGCGCAGGGCACCCGCCAGCAGCGGTGCCGACCGGATCGGCACGGGTGCGCCGCGCCCGCGGACCTCGTCGGCCACCACGACATCACCCGGGCGGACCTGGGGTGCCAGCCCGCCGCCGACGCCCGCGACCAGCACCGGGTCGGTGCCGCGGGACAGCGCCCGCGCCGTGGCGGCAGCACGGCGTGGGCCCATGCCGGTATGCACTACCCGCATGCTGCGACCGGCGCGGCGCAGCGCGGCCCGCTCGATGCGCAACGGCGTGCACAGCACCGCGGTCATGACCCGCCTCCGACGTCGCTCGGGTCTCGGCCCCGGACGTAGCGGCCCAGCGCGGAGACCGGGAACACCAGCCGGTACAGGTGGTAGTTGATGTAGAAGTCGCCAGGGAACCCGGTGCCGGTGAACTGCGGCTCGTCCCAGGACCCGTCACGGCGCTGGGTCTGGCACAGCCACCGCACTCCGCGCGCCACCGCGTCCGACCGCTCGCCGGCCGCGAGCAGCGCCAGCAGCGCCCAGGCGGTCTGCGACGCGGTCGAGGTGCCATGGCCGATCCAGGCCGGATCCCGGTAGGAGCGCAGGTCCTCGCCCCAGCCGCCGTCGGGGTTCTGGTGACGTTCCAGCCAGGTCACCGCCCGGTGCACGCACCTCGCGGTAGCGGGGACGCCGGCCGCGACCAGCGCGGGCACCACCGCGCCGGTGCCGTAGACGTGGTTCGCGCCCCACCGGCCGAACCAGGACCCGCCGGGCTCCTGGGCGTCGAGCAGCCAGCGCACGCCCCGCCGGCACGCCTGGCCCTCAGCCATTCCCTCGGCGGCCAGCGCCTCGACGATATGCGCGGTCACGTCCGCCGAGGGCGGGTCGATGATCGCCCCGAAGTCGCAGAACGGCAGGTGCAGGCCCAGCGTGCGGGTGTTGTCCGCGTCGAAGGCACCCCAGCCGCCGTCGCGGGACTGCATGCCGGTCAGCCACGCCGTACCGCGGTCGATCGCCGCGCGCAGCCGCCCGCGGTCGCCCAGCGCCACCCGACGCAGCCCGAGTATCACCTCGGCGGTGTCGTCGGTGTCCGGGTAGCCGTCGTTGGCGAACTCGAAGGCCCAGCCGCCCGGGGCCAGTTCCGGGCGGCGCACCGCCCAGTCGCCGGGCACCCGGATCTCCTCGTCGAGCAGCCAGTCGCTCACACCCAGCACCGCGGGGTCGTCGGCGGCGACGCCGGCGTCGAGCAGCGCGACGAGCGCCAGCGCGCTGTCCCAGACCGGGGACTGGCACGCCTCCAGGCGCCGCGCCACGCCCTGCGGGATGGGCTCGCGGATGAGGAACCCGTCGAGCCCGGCGATGCCGGCGCGCACCGCCGGATGGTCCAGCGGGTAGCCGAGCAGGTGCAGGGCCAGCAGCGAGTACACCCACGGCGGCTGGATGCCGCCCCACGAGCCGTCCGCCTCCTGGCGGCGCAGGATCCACTCCCCGGCGCGGCGCAGCGCCGTGTGCCGGAACGGGTGCAGTGAGCCGCGGGCGTAGGCGTGCAGCACCCGGTCCAGCCGTTGGAACGCCCCGCTCCAGGTCCACGGCCGGGCCGGGGCGGGGCGCACCGCGCCGGTGCGCAGCTCGTCGATCGCGAACGGCAGCGGGCGCACCGGGCGCAGGGTGACGACGACGGTCAGCGGCACGATGGTCTGCCGCGCCCAGCAGGCCCAGTCGTAGATGTTCAGCGGGAACCACCGGGGCAGGAACACCAGCTCCGGGGGCAGGTCGGGCAGCTCGTCCCAGGACCACAGCCCGAACAGCGCCAGCCAGATCCGGGTGAACACCCGGCTGCGCTCCAGCCCGCCCTCCGCGCGGACGAACCGCGCCGCGGCGAGCATGTGCTCGGCCTCCGGCGGGTCACCGGCCAGCCGCAGCGCGACCCACGCCTCGACCGTCGTGGACAGGTCCCCCGGCCCGTCGTGAAAGGTGGCCCAGGTGCCGTCGGGGCGCTGCTGGGAGCGGATCCAGCGGGCGGCCTCCGCGGTCTCGTCCGCACCGCGGATACCGAGGAACTCGCGCAGCAGCAAGTCCTCGGCGTCCATGGTCACGTTGGTGGCCAGCTCGCCCTTCCACCAGCCCTCCGGGGCCTGGAGCCCGCGCAGGTGGACGACGGCGGCGTCGAGCGCCTCGTCGGGCGAGCGCGGCCCGGCGGCGTCCGCACCGGCGACCGGGACGGTCCGGGTCATCAGACCTCCCGGGCCACGACGTAGCGGGCGACCGCGACCAGCTCACCGAGCGGCCCGGGGGTGAGCCGAGCCGGGTCCAGCGCCCGTTCGGCGACGGCGAGCCGGCGCGTCGCCTCCGCGCTCGCCCACTCCCGGCCCCCGGCGGCCTCGACGAGTTCCGCGATCCGGCGCTGGCTCGCCTCGTCCGCGTCCCCGCGGTCGGCCAGCCATGCGGCCAGCTCGCGCCCGGCCACACCGCCGCCGGCGAGGACGTGGGCCACCGGCAGGGACTTCTTGCGCGCGCGCAGGTCGGAGAACACCGGTTTGCCGGTGACGGCCGGGTCGCCCCAGATGCCGAGCACGTCGTCGACCAGCTGGAACGCCAGCCCCAGCTCGGCGCCGAAGGTGCGCAACGCGTCCACCACCGAGGCGGGGGCCCCGGCCAGCACCGCGCCGATCGCGGCGCTGGCCGAGAGCAGGGCGCCGGTCTTGCCGGCGGCCATGTCCAGGCACTCCGCCACGGTGACGTCGTCGCGGCGCTCGAAGGCCAGGTCGAGCACCTGGCCGCGGACCAGCGCGCGGGTGGCCTGCGCCAGCAACCGGGCAGCGTCGCCCCGGTGCGGTGACGCGGCGTCGAGCAGCACCTCCTGGGCCAGCGCGAGCAGGGCGTCCCCGGCCAGAATCGCGCTCGGAGCCCCCCACACCGCCCACACGGTGCGGCGGTGGCGACGCTCGGTGTCCCCGTCCATCAGGTCGTCGTGCAGCAGCGAGAAGTTGTGCACCAGCTCGACCGCGACCGCGCCCGGGACACCCTGCTCCGCCGGTCCCCCACCGGCCAGTGCCGAGAGGACGGCCAGGGTGGGGCGGATCCCCTTGCCGCCGGCGCCGGGGACGGCGTTGCCGTCGAGGTCGGTCCAGCCCAGGTGGTAGCTGACCTGGGACCGGCTGGTGTCGTCGAGGTGCGCGACGGCGGAGCGCAGCGCGGGGAGCACGAGGTCACCCGTCCGCGCGAGAGCGGGCGGACGGGCCTCGGACGGGGCCGACACGGTGACGGTCATGCCACCACTCCTTCACGGTTGCCGATCGGGGGTGTCGCGGTGGCCGCGGGGTCTGGCGGGTCATCCCCGAGCAGGGCGGCGGCGGCCGTCGCACCGCTGCGCGCGGCACCCTCCATCGTTGCTGGCCATCCGGTGGCGGTCCACGCACCGGCGAGGAACAACCCAGACGAGCGGGTCCGGGTTCCCGGCCGCAGCGCCGCCGAGCCGGGGGCCGGGCGGAACGTCGCATGCCGCTCGCGGGTGACGAAGAAGTCGCGTACCCGGGCCTGTGCCATGCCGGGCAGCATGGCAGCGAGCTCGGGAAGGAGCCGCTCCCGCAGCCGCGCGGTCGGGACGTCCACCAGGTCGTCGGCGGCCGACAGCGACAGCGCGAGGTACTGGCCTGCGCCCAGTCCGGAGGGCTCGGTCCGGTCGAACACCCACTGCACCGGGGTGCCGATGCCGGCGAGGAAGGGCACGTCGAGCACCGGGCGGTCGAGCACCACGTGCACGTTGACGATCGGGCTGCTGCCCAGCAGGCGGGACCAGCCCGGTGTCAGCGCCACGCTCCCAGCGGGCAGCAGCCGTTCGGCCGCGGGCGGCGGCACGGCGAGCACCACCGCGTCGGCGGTGACCGCGGCACCGTCGAGGCACACCCGCCAGCCGCCGTCGCCGGGTTCGAGGCCGCGAACGACGGTCCCGGTACGCACCTGCGCTCCGGCGTCGGCGAGGGCGGCAGCGGCCGGCTCGCCGTGCAGCTTCGCGAGCGGTACCCGCGAGTATCCGATGTCGGCCGCGGTGGGGTCGGTGAGCAGGCCCTCCTGGAACACGGTCGCGGCGAGCGCGAGCGAGGCCGCGTCGGCACGGGCGTTCAGGGTGGCGACCCCGACCAGGTCCCAGAGCGCGGCGATGGCGTGGTCGCGCTGCCCGTGCCGGTGCAGCCAGGCGCCGAAGCTCTCGCCGTCGGTGGCCGGATCGTGCACGTCGACGCGGCGCAAGGCCAGCGCGGCCCGCGTGAAACGCACCCGGTCGACGACCGAGAGCGGGCGGTAGCGCAGCAGCGATCCGGCCAGGTGCAGCGGTGCCGGGAGGGGCACCGGTCCACGACGCAGCCAGACCCGCCGCCCGGCGCCGGGCGGCGCGGGATAGTCGATGGGAATCTCCAGTCGGGGCTGCAGCGTGACCCGGTCCGCGACCCCGAGCCGGTCCAACAGCGCCCGGTAGCCGCTGCAGCAGCGCAGGAACACGTGCTGGCCGTTGTCGACCTCCAGGTCACCGCGGTGGAACGAGTGGGTCAGGCCACCGAGGTGGCGGCGGGTCTCGAACACGGTCACCGCGGCACCGGCGTCAGCACACCGCAAGGCGGCGGTGATGCCGGCCAGGCCACCGCCGATCACCACCACCCGACGCCTCATACCGGCCACTCTGACAGCGCCCGCACCGCCACGCCCGCCTTCTCCCGACCCGACAGCGACAGCCGCCGGTCGAAGACCCGGCTCGGGTCGGACGCAATACGCCCCAGCAGGCGCCGGTAGATCTCCGACATCGCGCTACAGCATGCGGCGCTGCGCCGATCGAGCAACGGGACCAACCGCAACCCCTCGTCGTACCAGCCCTGCGCGCGCGCCGCGCTGGCGCGGATGAGAGCGGACAGCCGACCGTCCGGGTCGGCCAGGGCGCCGCGCGCGTCCAGACCCAGCTCGACCCCGAACCGTTCCCGATCCTCGTGGGGCAGGTAGACCCGGCCGTTGCCGAGGTCCTCGCGGATGTCGCGCAGGATGTTGGTCTGTTGCAGGGCGATGCCCAACGCGTCGGCGTACCCCGGAGCGCGCGCATCGGGGCGGCTGTCGAACACCGCCAGGCACAGCCGACCCACCGAGCCGGCCACGCAGCGGCAGTACCCGACCAGATCGGCGAAGGTGTCATAGCGCCGCCCGGCGACGTCCATCTCGACGCCGTCGATGAGCTCGTCAAAGGCCCCCAGCGGGATGGGCAGCCGAGCGGCGGCGTCGGCGACGGCGGTGAGCACCGGGTCCGCGGAGCGGTCGAGATCGACCAGCGACCGGCGCACCTCGGCCAGCGCGGTGAGCTTCTCTGCGGGCGGCCGGGCGCCGTCACCGATGTCGTCGATCCGCCGCGCCAGGGCGTACACCGCGCACAGCGCCACGCGACGGTCGCGGCGCAGCAGGCGGATCCCGTAGAAGAAGTTGCCGGCCTCGGTCCTGGTGATCGACTCGCAGATCCGGTAGGCGTCGTCGACGGTGGACGTTCCCGCGTGGCTCATCCGACCTCCCGGACCGGTGCGGTGAGCAACGGCACCAGGTGTCGGACCACGTCGCGGCGGCGGGTCCGGGGCTGGATCCGCAGCACGTCGCCGTTCGTCCGGCGCAGCGCGTCGAGGCCGGCACGCCCGCCCGCCACGTAGCCCGCGACAGCCAGCCGGGCCCAGCCGGGCAGCCGTCCGACCAGGCCGGCCCCGGAGTCGAGCAGCTCGGCCGCGCGCCCGATCTGGAACCTCATCAGGGCGCGGACCGCGGGCGAGGCGCTGGGAGCGTCCAACTCGGTCTCCACGACACCGAAGGCGAACAGGTCCTCCTGCGGCAGGTAAACCCGCCCGGCCCGGCGGTCCTCTGCCACGTCCTGCCAATGCTCGACGAGCTGCAGCGCGGTGCACACGCGGTCGGACAGCCCGGCCGCGGCCGGGTCGCTCACTCCGAAGACCCTCAACACGATGTGCCCGACGGGATCCGCGGAGAGCGCGCAGTAGGCACGCAGGTCGGCATAGGTCTGGTAGCGGCTGACCCGCTGGTCGCGGAGATTGGCCCGGATCAGCTGGTGGAACGGCTCGCGGTCGAGCCCGCGGGTGGCCGCCGTCGGCGCGAGCCGGCGCAGCACCGGGTGCGCGGGGGTGCCTGCCTCCCAGATCGTGGCCAGGTCACGGCCGAACTCCTCCAGCTGCGCCACCCGGTCTCCGGGTGCCTTGTCGCCAAGGTCGTCGATCACGCGGGCGACGTCGTAGACCGCGCGCAGGTCCGCGCGCAGCCCACGCGGCAGGATCCGCAGCGCCACCGGGAAGTTCTCGGCACGCTCCAGGCGCTGCAGCGCACGCTCACGGGTACCCCCGGAACCCGAACGGACCGATGCCATCGGCCTATTCTCGACCGTCCACCCGGCCCGGCTCTTGCTCTCGGTGGTGTATTTCTGCACCCCAACGGTTATCAGGTCGGCACAATGACACGATGGATCTCGACAGCGACGCTGTCAGCGACGACAGCCTCACCGCTCGAGGTGGACACGCGCGTCCCGTCGGGAGGCACTTCGGGGAGGAGGCAGGGCGTGACGCAACCGGCTGCGGACACCTGGCTCCGCGAGCTGGCCCCAGCGATCGCCGCCCGGCTGCCCGCGATCCTCGACGAGGTGCGGGAGCTGCTCGCTGATCGGCATCCGGACTACGCCGCCTTCCTTGCCGAACAGATCGACGAGGTCGCGGCGGCCGCCGAGAGCTTCGTCGGCCGCCTCATCGGGTCGGACCCGGGATCCGGGGTGGAGCAGGCCCTGTTCGAGGAGATCGGACGCCTGCACCACGGCCAGGGCCGCGACGTGATCAGCCTGCTGGCCGCCTACCGTACGGGCGCCACCGTCGCCTGGCGACATGTCTCCGAGGCGGCGCTGGCCCTCGACGCGCCGGTCGACGCGGTAGCGGGGCTGGCCGGGGTCGTGTTCGCGGCGGTCGACCAGCTGTCCTCGGCATCGCTGCACGGCTACCTGAGCGAGCAGACCGACGCCGCGCATGCTCGCGACCACCTGCGCACCGAGCTCGCCGAGATGCTGCTCTCTGACCGCTCCGACAGCGCCGCGGTCCGCGCGGCGGCGGCCAGGGCCGACTGGTCACCGCCGCAGCAGGCCGCGGTCGTGCTCGTCGACCCCGACAGCGAGGTCGCCAGGGTGCTGCTGGCCCGGCTGGACGGCACCTGCCTGCACCTGCGCCGTCCGGACGCGCGGATCGCGATCGTGCCGGACGCCTCCGGGCCCGGCCGTCGCGATCGGCTCGCCGGCGCGTTGCGCGGGGCGGGCGCGGTCGTCGGCAGCACGGTCCCCCTCGACCGGCTGCCGGCCAGCCTGCCGCTCGTCGAGCTCGCCGCCCGGCTGCACAAGACCGACCTGCTCAACGACGATCCACTGTTCGTCGACGAGCACCTCGACGCGATCATCGTGCACGGCAACGAGAGCCTGCTCGCGGCGCTGCGCCGCAAGCACCTGGCCCCGCTCGACGGTCTCCCGCACCGCGCCAGGGAACGTCTGGAGGCCACCCTCACGTCGTGGTTGCTGAACATGGGCGACCGCCGGGCCATCGCCGGTGAGCTGCAGATACACCCCCAGACCGTGCGCTACCGCCTGGGGCAGCTGCGTGAGCTGTTCGGACCGGCGCTGGAGGACCCCAGCGCTCGGGCGACGCTCCTGCTGGCGCTCGGATGGGGATCGGCGGCACCGGAGTCCGAACAGCTCTGTCCGCAGCCGCCGGCCGGCAGACACCCGGGTCGGCACGCATGACGCCCGAACCGCGACGGCTGCTGGTGGTCAGCGCCACCATCGGCGAGGGCCACAACGCCACCGCACGGGCGATCGAGGAGCGCGCCCGTCGCCGCTGGCCGGGCTGCGAGATCCGCCGGGTGGACAGCCTCGAGGTGATGGGCCGCTGGGTCGGTCCCGCGTTCCGCTGGATCTACCGGGTCAACGTCGACACGACGCCGTGGCTCTACGACTTCTTCTACCGGCAGCTGTGGCGCCGTCGCTGGTTCGCCACGGCGTCCTGCCGGTTCGTGGCCGCCTGGTGCGGCCCCCGCCTCGCCGCGGTCGTCGAGGCCTACCGGCCCGACCTCGTCGTCTCGACCTACCCGTTGGGCACCGGCGGGCTGGACTGGATCCGATGTCGGGGCAGGCTCGACGTGCCCGTCGCGGCGTTCGTCTCCGACATCGCGCCGCACCCGTTCTGGGTCTATCCCGAGGTCGACCTGCACTACGTCGTGAGCGAGGCGAGCCTGCAGGCGCTGTACCGGGCCCGGGCCGACGCCCGCGGCGCGATCGGCGCCCCGCCCGTGATCACCGACTTCCACCCGCAGGACAAGACCGCCGCCCGTCGCCGGTGCGGGCTGCCCGACGCGGGACTGGTCGTGCTGATCTCCTGTGGGGCTTTCGGGTTCGGGTCGGTGGAGCGGGCGGCCCTCGCCGCGCTACGCGCGGACCCGGACGGCCTGGTCGTCGTGGCCTGCGGGCGCAACGAGGCGCTGCGCGCCCGCCTGGCCGCGCGCGGGGAGCCCGAGCACCGGCTGCTGGCGCTGGGCTGGACCGCGCAGATGCCCGACCTCACCGCGGCGGCCGACGTGGTCGTCACCAACGCCGGTGGCGCGACGGCGCTGGAGGCGATCGCCTGCGGGCGTGCGGTGCTGATGGTCGAACCGATCGCCGGGCACGGCAAGGCCAACGCGCGGCTGCTGGCCCAAGCCGGGCTGGCGACGCTGTGCCCCGGTCCCACCGAGCTCGTCACCGCCCTGCGCGAGCTGCCGACCCGGCTCGACGAGATCGAACGCCGGGCTCTCGCCCACATCGCGTCCCTCGATCTGGACGCCGAGATCGCCGCTCTCCCCTACCTGCCCCGCCACCACGGCGCCCACCCGCTGGCCGCTGCCGACGCGTTCTTCGTACACGCCGCGACCCCTGCGGTCCCGCAGCAGGTCGGCGCGGTCCTGGTGCTGGCCTGCCATCCCGGCGCTGGCCCGCCGGAGCAGCTCACCGAGCACCTGCTGCGGCTCGTCGCGGATCGGGTGCCGGGGCTGCCGATGCTGTGCCGACGGCTGGAGCTGCGGCCGGGACGGCGCCCGCGGTGGGTGTCGGTGGCCGGCGCCGAGCCGGCCGACCACGTCCGGGCGCGCACGGTGGGCGCCGCGCACGGCACGTCGTGGACCGCCGCCGTCGAGGACTTCTTCACCACCCCGGTACCGCTGGACCGTCCCCCCTGGCAGCTGGAGGTGCTGCACGACGCGGACTCCGAGCAGACGGCGGTGCTGGCGAAGCTGCACCACGCCCTCGGTGACGGGATCGCGGTCACCGCGACCCTCGTCGGCCTGCTGTCCGACCGCGAGGACGCGGCGGGCTCGCGGCCGTCCCGGCGACGCGCCACGCCCGGCGTCCGCCCAGCGCGCCCCGGGCGGATGCTGCGCGGACTGGTCAGCCTGGCCGGTGCCGGGTTCGCGCCGGCCGCGTCGCGACGGGCACCGAGCGGCCCGGCCCGGCGCTTCGCGCTGGCGGACCTGCCGGCGGCCAAGGTCCGGGCGGCGGCCCGGGCGCACGGGACGAGCACCACCGCGTTGCTGCTGGCCGTGGTCGGGGAGGCGCTGCACCGGCACGGCGGTCTCGTCGCCGACGGTGGCGACCGGGTGCGGGTGCTGGTCCCGATGACCACCCGGGCGGTCCGCATCGCCGGTGAAAGCGGCAACCACACCGCGGCGGCGGCGCTGGACCTGCCGACCGGGCCGATGCCCCCCGCCCAGCGAGTCGCCGAGGTGGCCGCCGAGCTGGAACGGCTGGAGCGGGTCGGTCAGCCTGCTGCCGCCGCGGCGGTGATCACCATGATGGGCCTGCTGCCGGCGCCACTGCATCGCCTGCTGACCCGGCTGATATACCGGCGGTGGTTCCTCACGCTCATCGTCTCGGTGCTGCCCGGACCGCGGCGGGTGCATCATGTGCTGGGTGCGCGGGTCTGCTCGGTGTTCCCGGTGCTGCCGCTCGCTCCGGGCGTCGGGTTGGCGGTGGGCATGCTGAGCTGGGCCGACATGCTCGGTGTCGGGGTGAGCGCGGACCCGGACCTGTTCGCCGACGCCGACGGCTTCACCGACGCCCTGCGCCGCGGTTTCGACGACCTGGCGGCCGGGGTTCCGGCCGGCCCGGCCGGTACCGACAGGGGGGTGTGATGAGTTCGGCGCCGGCAGTCCTGTTCGTGGCGGTTCCCGCCGCGGTGGCCGGTGCCGCGAGTTTCGGGCTGGCCAGCGCGATCCAGCAGCGGGCCACGAAGATGGTCCCCACGAGCGGGGCGATAGACCCGCGGATGCTGTGGGAGCTGGCGCGCCAACCACTGTGGGTGCTGGGGATAGTGACCGTCGTCGTGGGGCTGGCCTTGCAGGTCGTCGCGCTCGCGTTCGGCCCCCTGGTGCTGGTCCAGCCGCTGCTCGTGACCGGGGTGCTGTTCGGGACGCTCTTCTCGGCCCGGCTGGCGCGGCGCCGCCTCGATCAGCAGGTGCTGCTCGGCGCGCTCGCGTGCGTGGTCGGGCTCTCGGCCCTGCTGGTGCTCGCGCGCCCCAGCGGCGCCTCCGAGGGCCTCGCCGACGTCATGACCCTGATGCCGCTCGCTCTGGTGCTCGTCGTGATCGTCGTAGGCTGCCTCGTCGTCGCCGTCGCGGAGCGGTTCTCCAGCCCGGTGCACGTGGCGGCGCTGGCCCTGGCCACCGGGGTGCTGTACGGGGTCACCGCCGGGCTGATGAAGGTGGTGACCAGCCAGATTCGAACCGGGGGCCTCTTCGAGATCTTCGGGCACCCGGCGTTGTACGTCGCCTGCATGATCGGGCCGATCGGGTTTCTGCTCAGCCAGAAGGCCTTCCAGCGGGGCACGCTCATCGCGCCGGCCCTGGCCGTGATCACGATCGTCGACCCGCTGGTCGGGTTCGCGATCGGGTTGAGCTGGCTCGGCGAGGAGGTGACCAGCACCCCGCTGGTCCTCGTCGGGGAGGTGCTGGCGGCGCTGGTCATCGTGGGGGGCATCGTGCTGCTCGCCCGCCGCGGCACCCAGATCCGCCACCAGCTCGAGCTGGCCCGGGAGACCGGCCGTCCCGATACGGGCAGCACGTGGGGCTGAGGCTGCGCGGGTGCACCGCATTGGTCACCGGGGCCTCGTCGGGTATCGGCGCCGCCACCGCCGACGCGCTCGCCGCCGCGGGTGCCCGGCTGGTGCTCACCGGCCGGGACACCACCCGCCTGGACGCCGTCGCGCGGCGCACCGGCGGCCGGTCACTGCCCGCCGACCTGACCGACCCGGCGGAGCTGGCCCAGGTATGCGACGCCGCCCGCGAGGTCGACCTGCTGGTGGCCTCGGCGGGTCAGGGATGGGCGGGCGAGGTCACGGCGATGACCGCGTCCCAGGTCGCCGGGCTGGTCGCGCTGAACCTGACCGCACCGCTGCAGCTCACCCGCGCCGCGCTGCCCCACATGCGGCGACGGCGCCGGGGCCACCTGGTGTTCGTCTCGTCGATCGCCGCGGTCGGGGTCGGGCAGGAGGCGGTGTACTCGGCGACCAAGGCCGGGCTGCGGGCGTTCGCGGCCGCGGTCCGCCACGAGGCCGCCGCCGACGGCATCGGGGTCAGCACGCTGCTCCCCGCGGCAGTGCAGACACCGTTCTTCGACCGCCGGGGGCTGGCCTATGACCGCCGATTCCCCCGCCAGCTCGACACCACAGTGGTGGCCGCAGCACTGCTGCGCGCCGTCGAGCGGGACAGCCCGGAGGTGTTCGTGCCCCGCTGGCTGACCGTGGCGGCGCGGGTCCACGGGGCGCTGCCCGAGGTCTTCCACCGGTTGGCTGGCCGGTTCGGCTGAACTCGGCGCCCGGACCGACCAAGTGTGGATTATGCCGACTTCGTCACCTCCGGCGCCACGGCAACGTCATGTCGACTCACCAACGCGGCTGATGGTGAGGGCTGAACGGTGTCGATGCAATTGAAGAAACCACCGAGCTGATATGTCGGGACCGAACGAGGGCGCTGCCACTCTTGACCACTTAGAGTGACAGGGAACTACAGATCGTGAACATGACGTTGCCGTGGGTGCGCTGCCACCCGTCGGACCGCCCGTCCACTGACCGTGGGCGGTGGTCTGGATCCTGTTCACCGCTGTTGACATCCTCTCCGCGCATGCCGTCCCCAGCTCACCGCAAGGACGCCACCCCTCTACGATGGGCGGCGAGCGAGGGAACAGGTCAGGACAAACGCGGAACACGGTCAGTCAGACCCCGTCCAGGGGGCTCCGCCAGCACGGCAGGAGAAACGGAGGATTGCGGAATGACGTATGACGTCGACGACTCGGCTCTTCCCTGGGGGGTACGGCTCCGCAGGTGGCGGACGGAGGTCAAGGTCTGGTCTCAGCGGGAGTTTGTCGACCAGGTAATAAGACTTGCGTTCGAGACGAAGGAGGATCGCGGGACCGGTCTAGAGGTCCGGCTCGTCGGTAAATGGGAGAACGGTTCGGTCAAGTACCCACAGAGCGTGTATCGACGCCTCCTGATCGGCCTCGGCGCCCCCATTCCGACGGACCCTAGCGCCGCCGCTCAAACCATGCGCGACCCCCAGCCGGCCGCCGACGATAACGACACCGGCAACGCTCGAGAGACTACCGATTCGGGCATGTCGACGGGCGCCGACAGGTTGCCGCAACCCTTGGTGCAGCCCGCCGCTGAAACCAGCCACTCCGGGCATCCGGAGCACAGAATTGAGTTGGACCCGCTGTCTCAGGCCGAGGCGCGACCATACCATACCAGTATGGGTGCCGACGCTTCTGCAGCGGGAGAGGAGGACAAGGTGAAACGACGTCTGCTTCTGCAGAGTCTGGCTGTTCTGGGTGCTACTACTGCGGCCGCACCCGCCGACGTCGCCCTGGAATCCATACGCGCGGGTGTGAACGACGCGTTCCTGGCTACTGACCAGGACGTCGAGTACTGGGAAGAACGGGTGGTCGAGTACGGCTACACCTATCGGCTCACTCCCCTGCAAGAACTCAAGACTGAGCTTGCCGCCGACCTGGTCAATGTCCGCCTCATCGTGGATCAGATGAGCACACACGCTGGGATCGACCAGTGTCCTCCCGAGTGGTGCCGTGTTGCCAGTGGGCTCTCGGGCCTCATGGCCATGACACTCGGCAACCTCGGCGACACCGACGAGGCTCGGCGCTGGTGGCACACGGCTCAAGCAATCAGCGACACGTCCGACGATATCGGAACGCGGCTATGGGTGCGTGGCAAAAGAACGATCTACGGGTTGTACGAACAACGCCCGCTGCCGCTCTTGCTGCGGCACGCAGATGACGCGATCGACCTTGCCCAAGGCCACCCCTGCAATGGGCTGGCGCACGCACGCACGGCCCGCGCCCAGGCACTCGCAGTCGCCGGAGACCTCACGGCAAGCCGAGCGGAGCTCGCCCGCGCCGAAGACGTACTGAACCGGCTTCCCGCCCATGTCAGCAATGATCTGAGTTCCGAACACGGATGGGGCGAGGATCGGTTGCGGTACACCGAGACGTGGGTTCATGCCTACGGCGGAGACGAAGCCAGCGCGGACGCCGCCGCCGAGCGGGCCAAGGCTCTCTATCCGGCTGAAAACCACCGGGCACCCGTGCAGATCGAGCTGCTGCAGGCCTTCGTTCGCACCCGGTCTGGTGATGTGACCGAAGGCATCCGGCACGCTCAGACAACGTTGGAGAAAGTACCTGCCGAGCACCGCACGAACATGATCGTCGAGCTGGCGCAGCGCGTGTTGCAGCCCGTTGCAGCAGACGCACGGAAACGGGCCGATGTGACCGCCTACCACGAGCTGCTGACGCTGTCCACACCCCAGAATAAGATCAAGTTGTGACCCATCCGAGCCACCGTCGTCACAACAGCACGCAGACGCTCGCCCTGCTCGACGAGCTGACGGAGGTGTAGGCGGAAATACACAGCGGGTCCCCCGAGTACGCGGCACGGCTCAAGCCATGTACGAACGGTGGGGCTGGTACTCGGCCGGAGCATTCAATGGGGAGCCGGTGATGGATGTGATGGATGTGATGGTAATATCTCTGAAACCAGAAGACCTCCGGCGCCACCACCAGCGCCCTCGAGCCGAATATCGAGATAATCCTGAGGTCGAGGTAATGCGTATTATCCCGATATCGGGATAATACGCACACCAGAAGGTACTTCGTCCGTGTCGGGGACGCCTACCCCGAGCTGCGGACCTGGGCCCAGGCCTGGACCGAACGCATCGCCGCGCTCTACACCGCCCACACCGCCCTGCACACCACACCGCCACACCCGGCAGCTGGGCCGCCACCACCGACGACCTCACCGCCTGGTCCCACAGCCACCGACCCCACCCCACCAACCAGACGCCGCCACCCCACCCGTCGATGACCACACCGACGGGCCCCTCACCCTGCCCACCCCACCCACAAGATCGACAGGGCGCCCTGGGGCGACCACCACCGAACGGGAGCTCCGAATACTTACCGGACCGGATCAGGCCGCCGCCGGCGATCCGAACCGCAGCCGGATACCCTCGCCGCGCAGCTCCCGGCGGAACCACCACAGCGACGCGCCCGCCGCCACCGCGACGAGGGTGTAGGACCCCACGGTCGTCACCACCAGGAAGTCGCCCAGCGTGGCCCGGGCCAGCACCCACAGCGTGCCCACCCCGTTCGCGAGGAAGACCACGGCCCACAGCAGCGACACCCGGCGGAAGAACCGCGTGACCCGGGGGTTGTCGGTCAGCGAGATGGGAAACGCGCAGAAGTCGTCGGCCAGCCGTGCGATGATCGGGCGGCGCAGCGGCACCGTGACGAGCAGCACGAACGCGAACAGAAAGTTCTGCAACGTCGGCTGCAGGAAGTACAGGAACGCGCTGCCGGTGGTGTACCCGACGACCGTGCGGGCAGCGAGCAACCCCGTGGTGACCAGCAGTATCGCCGGGATCGGTGTCCTGGTCAGCACCCTCCACCCCAGCGCGGCGACCCCCCAGCCCAGCGCGGCGAACAGCCCGCCGGTGAGATTCGTGAGGCTCACCAGCAGCCAGAATAGACCGAGCGGCACCAGAGCCACCTCGAGCAGATGTCCGCCGGCATGACGCAGGTGCGACGCCCCGCCGAGGTGGATCGTCTGGCATTCCGGGGGCATGGCCGGGCAAGGATAGCCGCGGCCGGGCTCGGCTCCGACGCCGGCGCTCGGTCGCACACCCCGAGTCCAACGCCATCGGGTAGTGCTCGATGCGCGGCGGCGACCTTCTCGGGCAAGATGTCCGGCACACCGAGGTCCGCCAGGACCGGTAGCGAGGGGGTGGTCCGATGGCAGTCGACTCGATCCGTCGGGTGTTCTTCACACCGTCCGTGGCGGTTGCCCGGCTCGGCGGCTCGTCCGTACCGCTCGACGCCTTCGACTGGGCCGTGGGCGACCCGCACACCATCGCCGAGACCCGCATCCGCCCGGCCTGGACCCTCGATGTGGCCGCCGACGGCAGCGTGCGGCCGCGACTGCCACAGCAACTCGTGCTGCGCGACGGACCGCTGCTGCGGCCCGTGGCGCCGTTCCTCGAGCTGTGGGCCCTGGTCGGGGACGGCCCGGAGGCGTCCCTGCCGGCCACCCCGGTCACCCCGGAGCTGCTGGCAGCCAACGGGGCGGCCGCGGCGGACCTCACGTTCTCGGCGTCGGCGATGAACCGCAAGGCGCAGCGCCGCACCGGCCGGCCCGAGCTGCGCTACGGGACCTTCACCCCGGTCACCGTGCGCTCCGACGACCACGCCCCCGCCGTGCTCCGCGCCGTGAGCCCGCCCGACGCGACCCGGCCGATGATCCCGACGGGCCGGTCGATCCCGCTGGGTTCGCTGCAGGTGCTGCGCCCGACAGCACAGCCGACCGGTCAGCCCTGGTCGGACCAGGTCCGGGTGGACACCGTCCGGGTCCGGTTCACCCCGGCCCGCGGCCGGTTCTACGGCCCACCCGCGGCCGCCCAGGGCTCCCCCGCCGCCGTGCCGGCGGAGCGGGCGTTCCTGGCCGCGGACGCCGGCTGGTTCCAGGCCGCGCAAGAGGATCCGGGGAACCGGGCGGTTCCCCCCGACACCGTCGACGAGCTCTCCCCGGGAGTGTCGCTGGGCGTCGTCGACGACACCTGCGACGCCCGCGTCACCGCCGAGCTGACCCTCACCGGCAGCGTGCTGCGGTGCCGCGCCACGATCACTGTGGGCCCGCCGCACTACGCCCCGGACCGGCGGCCGTTCCTGTCGCTGGCCGACGAGATCAACGACCGGCAGTACGACCCCGCGCGTGACGCTGCGTTGACCGACGCGCAGCGCTCGGAGTGGGTCGAGGACCTCTTCGAGCGCGTGTTCGAGACCGTCAGCGCGCTGGACGTCGACTTCTGGCGCAGCCAGCGGGCCCGCCAGCTGCAGGGTGCCGAGCTACGCACACCCCCCATCCCGGGGGATCAGGTACCCGGGCCGGAGTTCGCGATGGGCGGCGCCGACGCGCTGCGCGACCCGCTCATCGCCGTCCCCGCGCGCTCCCCCATCGACCCGTTGCCGCTGTCGCAGCGGGCCCGCGAGCGCCACCGCACCCTGTCCGACTCCCGGGCCCTGGCCTCCTGGGTGCTGGCCAACCCCGACCGGCTGCGCGCCCTGGTCCGGCCCCCGCTGGTCAGCCCGGCGGGTGAAGGTGTCAACCAGACGATGCAGATGCCCCCGTTCATGCGTAACAGCAACGCCGGCGCGCTCTCGCTCGCACGCTGGCAGTACGACCTGCTGATGTCGTGGGCCGAGTCGCTGACCGCGTCCGGCGCACCGGGCACCCTCGGCCCGGGGCCCGGCGCCGAGCCTGCCCCGATGTCGGCCGCGGCCGCCGCCCGTCGGGACCAGGTGCTTGCCTTGCTGGCCGACGACGATCCCGACGGCGACCGGTGAACGCGAGCGAGGCCACGTCGGCCGATCCGACGGGCTGGCGGACCTTCCGCTCCCGCGTCGGAACCCACGTGCTGGTGCTGCGGGGCAGCCAGATCCTCGACGTCGACCCCGCCACGGCCGACGCCCTCGACGACGCGGCGCTGGCGGAGTACCTCGACCACGGCGCGGATCTGGGGTTGAGCGCCGTCCCGGCGGTCGCCCCGCAGTCCATCTCGCTCAACGTCACCTCGGCCTGCAACCTCGCGTGCAGCTACTGCTACGCCGACCGGGGCCGCTTCGGCGGCGCGCAGGGCGGCGCGATGGGTCCGCGGGCCGCCGAGGAGGCGATCGAGAAGCTGCTCGCCAGCTGCGACCGCCGGGCCCCGGTCACCATCGGGTTCATGGGCGGGGAGCCGTTCCTGCACCCGGCGCTGCTGGCACACGTGGTCGACTACGCGAGCCGACGGGCGGGCGAGGTCGGCCAGCGGGTCGGCTTCTCGGTCACCACGAACGGCACCCGGCTCACGCCGGCGGACCTGGACCTGGTGCGCTCGCACCCGTTCGCGGTCACCGTGAGCATCGACGGCGGGCGCGCCACCCACGACCGGCTGCGGCTGACCGTGAACGGTGAAGGCACCTGGGACGAGGTGCTGGCGAACGTCGGTCCGCTGCTGGCCGAGCCCGGGTACGCGTCGGTTACCGCCCGCGCCACCGTGTGGCGTGACGACCTCGACCTCGTCGGCCGACACGCGGCGCTGACGGCCGTCGGGTTCACCTCGATCGGGTTCTCCCCGGTGCGGCTGGGCTGGGGTGCGCTGCGTGACGAGGACTGGCCGCGGTGGACAGCGGCGTCGATCGCGCTCGGCGAGCAGGAGCTGGCCGCGGTCCGGGCCGGCGCCGAGACGACGTTCGACAACTTCGCGGTGGCGCTGCGCCGGCTGCACGCCGGCTCGTCGTCGCCGTTCCCGTGCGGCGCGGGCGGAGGTTACGCCTCGGTGTCCACCGACGGGCAGTGGTACGCCTGCCACCGGGCCGTCGGCTCCCCGGAGTACGCGCTGGGCGACGCGACGACACACGTCGACCCCGCCCGGCAGCTGCGGTTCCTCACCGAGCGCCACGTCGAGCGGGTGGAGCCGTGCCGCAGCTGCTGGGCGCGCTACCTGTGCAGCGGCGGCTGCCACCAGGAGGCCTCGACCCGCACCGACGCCGCCTGTGACGCCATCCGGTCCTGGCTGGAGTTCTGCCTGGACGCCTACTGCGTCCTGTCGTCCGAGCGCCCCGACTGGTTCGGGCCGAGAGCTGGAGGAGCCTGATGCCCGCGGACAAGCTGCAGCCCCGCAACCGGACCGCCCGGCTCGCCCAGTCCCGCGCCCGCGCCGCCGGGAACCCGGTCACCACCGAGCTCGAGTCCGGTGTGGGCAACTGCTTCCCGGGCCTGGAGATGGACCTGCGCAACCTCGACCGCCGCTTCTTCCCCTACCTGGCCGTGGACTTCGTGGGACGCACGATCGTCGTCGCGGAGGTCGACGTCGACCGGGCCGTACCGGACGGCGCACCCGCAGCCCTGGTCGGTGCCCTGCGTCGGATCGCGGGCGACACCCCGCAGGCCTGGCAGCTGACGAACCTGGACGGGGACTTCGCCGGGTTCGGCCAGCAGTCCTACCCCGTGACGAGCCTCGGGACCACGCCCGGACGCCCCCCGGACGCCTGGACGGCGGTGCGGTTGCTGCGCCCGGGCGCCCCAGTGCTGATCACCGCGCAGCGCCAGGGTGCTCAGCCGATCACGCTCACCGCGCCCCGCGCCTCCTACCTCACCGACGACGGCGCGTTCGCCGAGATGTTCGCCCCCGGCGAGCTCACCCAGTCGCTGTGCTCCCCGTGGACCCACGACTTCCGCGACTGCGGATGCTTCTACTGGGCGTCCAACCACCCCGACATCGTCGCGCCCGCCCTGCCCGCCGGCGTGGACGCCGACGACCCCGACTGGACGACGCCGACGCTCTGGCAACGCGCCACCCGCACCGGCGGCCCGCCGCCCGCCCCGGACCCGCAGCACTCCGGGGAGATGGCCCACATCGAGATCAACTCCCGGTGGCAGGAGCTCGACGTGGTCCTCGACGGCCGCGAGCAGCGCGACCCGTACGAGCCCGGCTCGGTCGCGGGCACACCGCTGGCCCCGGAGCTGCTCGAACCCACCCTGCGCTACGCCGCAGGGGTGGAGCTGGCGGTGATGCTGGAGTACCTGGCCGCAGCGTTCTCGCTGCGCAACCCGCCGGGCGCGCCGACCTCGGAGGTGCACCGCGACGCTCGCGCCGCCCAGGCCGAGTTGCTGCGGGTGGCGACCTCGGAGATGCGCCACCTGCGCCATGTCAACGACCTGCTCTTCGACCTGCACCAGGGACCCGGCCCGTTCCAGCCGGCGCTGGGCGTGGCCACTGAGGTGCCCGGGACCGCGGGCGCTCCCGGACGGCCGATCGTGTTCGCGCCGCTCACCCCGCCGGTGCTCGCCGAGTTCGTCCGGGTGGAGGCGCCCTCACTCACCGTCGACGCCCTCTACAGCTCCATCCTCGCGACCTACCAGCGCGACGGGCAGGAGATGCACGCGGCGACCGTGCTGGCGGTGATGGCCGAGGGCGCCGACCACTATGACACGTTCCGCACCGTGCAAGAATGGCTCGGACGCCACGCTGGCACTCCCTACCTGCTGGACCTGCGCACCCCACCCGCCGACGACCCCGCGCTGGGCCCGCTCCAGCAGCGCTACGAGGACGTGCTGAACCGACTGCACCGCGGCTACCAGCTGCGCGGAACGGCTGGCGCCGCCGACATCGCCGCCGCCCGCCTGGCCATGCTCGGCCCCACCGGCGTCCAGGGCGCCTGCGAACAACTCGCCCGCGACGGCGTACTCCCCGTGTTCACCGTCCCCACCGACGCCGCCCGTTTCGCCCCCGTACCCCCACCGTGACCGAGCAGCCTCAGTCGAGCGCATCACCAACTATATTCCAGGTACCTGTATTTTTTTACGTCAACCTGCACTATCGTTGGTCCTCTCGACGACGCTCGGGAGGCAGCCAGTGGAGCTGAGCCGACCGCTGTCGACGGTCACCCCCACCCTCGACGGTGATGTCCTCACCGTCCTGGCGCGGCATGACGTCACGTTCACGACGGGGCAGCTGCACCGGGTCCTGACGCGACACTCGGAGGAGGGCATCCGCAAGGTGCTTCAGCGCCTAGCCAAGCAGGGCGTCGTGCAGTCCGACCGGGTGGGGAACGCCTTCAGCTACCGGCTCAACCGTGACCATCTTGCCGCCGAGCACATCATCGGGCTTGCCGGTCTCCAGGAGACGCTCCTGAACCGCCTTCAGGTTCGCCTAGCGTCCTGGAATGTTCCGCCGGTGTACGCCGCGGTGTTCGGTTCTGCCGTCCACGGCTCGATGACGGTGGACAGTGACCTGGACCTGCTGCTGGTGCGGCCGGACGACACCCCTGACGCTCTGTGGGACACGCAGGTCGACGACTTGATGTCCAACGTGACCCGGTGGATCGGCAACGACGCCCGATCCCTGCAGTTCACCGCGACCGAACTCGCTACGCACGCAGACGAGGAACCCGTTCTACACAACGTGTTGAAAGAGGGCCTCACCGTGGCCGGAACCCGCGCCTGGCTGAACGAGCAGCTGCGCAAAAGGAATGGCTGACGTGCGGACACAACCCTGCGATGCGGTGATCCGAAGGGGGCGACTGCGCAAGGCAGAACAGTTCGGCGAGGCGGCGGCCATGGTTCGCGACCTCGCAGACGAGGACGCGGACGTCGCTGACGCCTACGTGACATTGTGCGTGCACGCGGGCATCGCGGCCTCAGATGTCATCTGCTGCGCTCGCCTGGGCAAGCACGCGCAGGGCGAAAAACACAACGAGGCAGTCGACCTACTGAAGACGGCAGACAAAGAGGTGGCGAAGCACCTGAGCACGCTGCTCAACCTCAAGACGAAATCCGGCTACAGCCACACATCGGCAACGGTGGATGAGTTCAGACGGGCCGGCCGCGCGGCGGAGGCGCTCGTCGAAGCGGCTCGGCGCGCCCACGCATCCACCTGAGCAGGCCGTGGCAGAATGGGTCGAAGGGTGCAGTGCACTCGACGGCTGGCCATGGCGGAGCTCCACCTCACTTACCTAGGCCGTATGAGCCACGATAGAGCACACCACATGTGGCGACCGGTCTGGCCACCCAGCGCACTGGGCAGCTTCGTGCACTATCCGGAAGGCTCAAGAAAATCTTGAAAAAATGTTTCGGAGCTGCGGCTGACGGGGCCGAAACTGTCGATGGTGGCGGGGATGATCCTGGTGTGACCGACAGCCCGCTGACCTCCGCGCACACCGCCACGGCGGCGGCGTTGGTTGAGCTGTCCGCAGCCGTGGGTCCGGGGGATGCGGATGCGGATGCGGATGCGGAGCAAGCGCACCATCCCCGATGGGTTCCCCCCGCGCGGTCGCCGCCCGCGACCGCGGCTGCGCCTTCCCGGATGCGGACGGACCGCGTCCTGGTGCGAGGTCCACCACATCCGCCCCTGGCAAGACGGCGGCGCAACCGCACTGACCAACAGCGTCATGCTCTGCACCACCCACCACCGACTGCTACACCACCCCGGATGGTGCGTCCAGATCCACGACGGGCTACCGGAGTTCCTCCCACCGTGCTGGATCGACCCCGACCGGATCCCCCGGCGGAAACCCCTCGCACACCTCATCAACGGGCCCTGAACCCGACACCTCTCACCCGGCGGCTGCACACCCCGAGCACTCTGTGCAGCCGCCGCTCGAAGCACCAGGAGCTGCACCGCATCTCCTCCCTCCCGCCTGACTACGGTGGACCGGACTCGGCGGAAAGATGGTGAAGACCCGATGAGACGACGCGAGTTGCGCTCCAGCCTCATGGGCGTCACCGGCACCACGCTGACTGCGACATGACGATCAAGCTCGCGGACAGGACGACCCCGGCGTCGACCGGGATCACAGTGCTGGGCAGCGGCCCCGTCGCGCTGGCCTGCGCGCTGTTCGCCGCGCGATCCGGGACGGTGCTGCTGGCCGCCCGGCCCCTCGCGGTGCAGCCCGCGGTGGAGAGCGTCCCGGCCGCGCTGCTCACCCTGCTGCTGGAACTGGGGGTGGTGCCAGCCGAGCTGGACGTGCAGGAGTTGAGCCGCCGCCGGCTCGTCGCCTGGGAACACGACGAGCCAGAGGGGCGCGACAGTCCGGCGTGCGCCCAGCTCGAACGCTCGGCGCTGCGTGGGGCACTGTGGCGCCGAGTCCGGGAATGCCCGGCGATCCGGGTCGTGGCGCCTGCGGCGCGCGACAGCGGCGACGCCACCCGCCTCGTGGACGCCACCGGCAGGCGGGCGGTCACTACGGCGGGGCACCTGCGCCCGCCACGGCCCTGGATCGCGGCGTCAGCCACCGTCGCCCGCGGGGACGCGGACCCGACGATGCGGCTGGCCGCCGGGCCCACCGGCTACGGTTACCGGCTCGGTTCGGCACGCTGGCTCACGGTGGGGCATGTGGGACCCGGTCCCCCACCGCGGGACGGCCACGCGCTGCGGAACCGGATCGAGGGGCTCGGCACCGGATGGCTCACCGAGGGGACGGCCCTCGACGGCGTCGCCACGGCACGCCGCGTGGCGAGCCTCTCGGTACCGGTCGCGGCGGACAACCCGCGGGTGGTCCCGATCGGTGACGCCGCACTCGCCCGCGACGCGCTGGCCTCGCAGGGCACTTCGATCGGGATCTCGGACGCACGCCTGCTGGCCGAGGGCTACGACATCGTCGGGCGTATCGTGGATGGGCGCGCCCGTCACCTGCGCTTTCTCGCTACAGCGCTGCACAGCTGCCGGTACCGGGACGCGCCGGTGTGGCGGGCCTACCGGGAGTGGCTGGCAGACCAGGAGTGGTTGGCGGGCGGGGCCGTCGGGTCAGGGGGCTGAGGGCGTGGGAGCCGATCTGCACAGCACGGCCGCACCGCTCACCGAGGGTGCGCCCGCGGAGGCCGAGGACGAGGCGCCGATCGCGGTACGGCTGGACGGTATCGAGGTGACCCAGGCCGTCCAGGACCTCGCCCACTCCGTACCGCTGATCGCCGGCAAGCAGACCGTGGTGCGCCTGTACCTGGCTGCGGAGGCCGGTGGCGACCGGGCCGTGACCGTCGGCGGTGAGCTCGAGCTGCAACGCGGCGGCGACGACGGCGTACCGCCCGGCCCGGCCCGCTACCTGCCAGCGCTGGACACCGTGCGCCTCGACCCGGCGACCACCCCGGACCTGCCGACCCGCCGCGGTGACCTCGAGCTCAGCCTCAACTTCCCGCTCGCCGAGGCCGACGTCGTGGCCGGGCAGCTCACGATCCGGGTCGGGCGCCTGATCGACGCGATGGTCGGCAGGCGCTTGCAGCTGGTGGACCGGCCGGACGTGCCCGCCACGCTGACCGTCCGGTTCATGCCCTCGCCCCCGCTGCGGCTGCGGATCGTCGGCCTGCGCTACCCCTCGGCCAACGGGACCGTCTCGCCGCGGGCGCTCGACTTCGCGCTGCTGGTCTCGTGGCTGCAGCGGGCCTACCCGGTGCCGCGCGTGGAGCACACTCAGATCGTCACCGAGCTGGCGCTGCAGCCGCCGTTCTCCTGCGGGCAGGTCAACGCGGTGCTCGCCGCGACCCGCAACCTCGACGTCGCCACCGGAACCGACCCGCGCACCCACTACCTCGGCCTGGTCTACGACGCCGAGGGCCGGGTGTTCATGAAGGGGTGCTCCTCGGGGCTGCCTGCCGTCGCCGACACCCGCGTGGTGGCGTCCGCCCCGGCGGGGGTGCCCCGCGACGGGTTCAGCTGGGACTCCGACGGCTCCTACGCCGACTGGTACGGCGCCCACGAGCTGAGTCACACCTTCGGCCGCCTGCACCCCGGCTTCGGCGGCGGCCAGGCCCGGGACGATCCCGCGTTCCCCTACCCCGCCGGCCAGATCTCCGACGGCGACACCTTCGTCGGGTTCGACGTCGGCGACCCGTCGCTGAACCTCCCGTCCCGGGCGTTGCCCGGGCAGCGCTGGCACGACGTCATGACCTACTGCTCCGACCAGTGGATCTGCTTCCACACCTACGAGGGCATCCGCATCCGCCTGGCCGAGGAGGACGCCATCACCGCCGACGAGCACGGCCCAGCCGACGTCCCCGCAGCCGGCGGCGCGAGCGCCGGTGACCCCCGCGCCGCCGGCGCCCCGAACCCCGCCGACCCCGGCCAGCCGCTGCTCAACGTCCTCGGCCGGGTCGACCTCACCGCGGGAACGGCCGAGATCCAGTTGGTCAACCCACTGCCCGCGGCGCTGCCCGAACCCCCGGAGGATCCCGAGTCGCGCCGAGTCACGCTGCGTCTGGTAAACGCGGACGGCGCAAGCGTGGACCAGGACGTGGCCGTGCGGGTGGACTCCAGCGCCGGGGAGGAGGGCGTCGCGCTGACCGGCCTGGTGGACGCCGTCGTCGCAGTGTCACCGCAGCTCAGCGCCCTCGAGCTGTGGTGGGGCGGCGAGCAGAAGTGCCGCTACGAGATCCCCCGGGTCACGCCACGGGAGATGACGCCGCAGCTGGAGCCCCGACCCGCGGCGGACGCGGCGGCGGGGCCGTCGGCGTCGGGCCACCGGCGCACCCTGAGCTGGCCCGAACACGAGCCCGGCACCCACTACAACATCCAGGTCAGCGACGACGGCGGGGCGAGCTGGCAGACCGTGGCGGTCAACCGCGCGGAGCCGTGGGTAGAGCTGGACCGCAACCAGTTCCGGTCCAACCGGCTGCGGGTTCGGGTGTACGCCACGGACGGGGTACGGATGCGGGAGTCGCAGCTCGACGTGGACATGGAGGACTGACCCGATGGCCGATCCGGCGTTTCCCACCCGCCAGTACCCCTACCGGGCCCCGGACCCCACAGCCGGACCGGACCCGGCCGCGGCCGTCGCGCTCGCCCCGGGCACGGTTCACCGCTTCGTCCTCGGCGTCGACCCGGTGCCCCGCCCGCTCACCGCCGACGAGCTCGACGCGCTCAACGACCCCGTCGCCACCGCCCTGCTGCGCCGCGGCGTGTTCCCGCAGACGGCCCGCGAGCTGCTCGCGGCGCTGGACGCGTTGGGTGCGCAGGGGCTGCCGGTGCAGGAGTCCTACGTGGTCGGCGACGGCGGCCAGATCCCGTGGACCCCGGAGACCGCAGGGGTGGCCCGCCAGCTGCGGGTGGTCGTGAGCCGCCGCGCCACCCTCGGTGCCCAGCCCGACCTGCTGATGTCCACCAGCACCGCGCTCGACGCGCCCGAGGCGTTCCTGCAAGTCCTCGGCTGGGACGCGGTGGCGGGGGTATTCCGCTACTACGAGCGCCGCGACGGCACCTGGATCGTCGCGGGCACCTCGTGGGACGCGCTGCGCGAGCCCAGCCGCGGGCGCGGCCCGTTCGACAGCCACGTCAACGGCGCGCTGGTGATGAAGGAGCTGAAGCTCCCGTGGTCGCACTGGCACAGCCAGAGCGCGTCGATCACCCCCGCCGTCCTCGCCCCCGACGACCCCATCCGCACCGAGCCGATCTGGACCGAACGCACGGGCGCGGAGAACTTCGAGGTGGCCGTCGCCCAGCCCGGTGTCTTCCGCTGGACCCGCTCCCGGTTCGACCAGGTCATCGGCGCGGACGGCACCGTCACCGCACTACCCGAGCTCCTGCGCCAGGTCCTCACGACCACCACCGTGAACCTGGTCAGCTCGGTGGCGGAGAGCACCACCGTGGCCCGCCTGGACCGCCTCGAGCTGCCGATGACGTTCTTCCTCGACGTCGACGCCTTCGCCGGCCCGCTCGGCATGACACCACCCGCCGCGCCGACGGTCGCGGGCCCGGCCTACGACGCGGCGCGTACCCAGCTGGAGCTGCACCTCGACGACGGCGCCGGCTTCCGCCGCCCCGGCGAGACCTTCTTCGCGTTCCTCGTGCCCGAACGCGCGCTCGAGGACCAGATGGTGCTCGACGAGCTGATCACCCGCGAGGTGCTCTCCGTGCGCCTGGCGACCTGCCTGCTGCTGGTCGACCTGGCCAACCCGGTGTGGTCGGACCGGCGGGCCGCGCTGCTGGCCCACGTTCCCGCGACCGTGGCGGCCGGCAACGGCGGCGCCGCCCTCGACGAACTCCTCGGCACCGCCATCGAGGCCGCCGCCACCACGCCGGAAGGGCCGGAGGCCGAGTTCGTCCAGTGGTGGACCGGCAGCGAGGAGCCTGATTTCGCGCAGCGGGTGCAGGCCCGGCTGACCGAGTTCCTCGACGCCTGGCAACGGCGCCTGGACGGCCCCGACGGTGCCGTGGACCTGCTCCGCCTCGCCCAGGGTCGCCGCCGCCGGTTCCGCGACAGCCAGCTCGCGGAGTTCGCCCTGACCGTGCCCCGCAGCCCGGTGGACGACGCGGCCCGCGCGCTGCGCGTCGGCCCCGACGCCAGCGTGTCCTGACCATTCGACCTTCGATCGGAGGAGTTTCCGATGGCTCTCACCGAGTTCAGCCCGCCCGGCAACCTGGACGACTTCAGCGCCGAGCAGCGCGCCGCGTGGAACCGTTTCATCGGCGGCGCGTTCGACGATCGGATGACCGACGTGGATGGGGGCAAGCGCGAGCAGTTCTTCAACCCGATCGGCGTCGAGCTGGACGCCGACGCCACCGAGAAGGACGTGACCTGGAGCGCGTTCCCGAAGCAGATCGCGCTGCGCTTCCCGGCCGGCCCGGCCCGCTGGCGCGCGGCCGACCGCAGCCGCGACGTCCAGGACGAGTACTGCGAGTGGAGCGTGGAGCGCGACGCCCGGGGCGTGGTCAAACGGGTGACGTTCACCTGCGAGGGCCCGGAGTACTGGGGGTTCCTGGCCAACACGAGTCCCGACGTCGCGCTCGCGCTCTACCGCCAGCACGTCAGCCCCACCGTGACGAACAGCGACCTGTTCGGCCCCGGCGGGCGCTACATCGAGCGCAACCGGTGGAACAACAGCACCACCACCGGCGCGATGCACCTGATCCAGCCCAACAACACCCTGCTCGCCGAGATCGAGCTCGCCGCCGCGGCCACCGTCGTGCGCGAGCGGGACGGCCAGGTGATCACCACCGAGCAGGAGCTGATCATCTGCAGCGGCTTCGGCGAACCGAGCCGGCACAGCGACCCGCATATCGGCGGCGAGGTGAACGCCCTGGCCCGGGCCAAGGCCGACGTGACCCTGCAGGACCCGGTCGGGCTCTACCTCGACGCCCTGTCCACCGCCGGCTGGGAGACCCCCGACGGCGCCGACCCGCACGACTTCTGGCGGGTCACCCGCGGGGCCGAGGGCACGACCGTCCGCGCGGTCTACGAGGTGACCGGCCACGACTACGCCGTCGGCGACATCACCATCCTCGGCCAGCCGATCCGCTTCGGCGGCCAGATCGCCGAGCACATCACCATGCGCCTCACCGGCCTCGCCCACCACATCGGCCGCTCGACCGCAACCCCCCGCCCCTGCCCCGCCGACCGCGGCGGCGCACCCGGCCCGATGGACGTCGCCCAGATCCTCACCGCACCCCCAGCCGGCCGCCGATAGCAGCTTCTGACGAGCTGGACACCACAGGGCGATCGACGTCGGTGACGATCCCGGCCACCGGAATCGCGGCGTTGGCTGTGGCAACGCTGGCGGCGGCACGCCACACCGGCCGGGGTGAACCTCTTGGGCCGTGGCCCTTCCCCGCTCGGATACGACGTGCACTCCATGCTGGGGATCGCCGCGTACAAGGCAGGAGCAGGGCGGCATGATCTAGCCATGGCCGAACCGAGGATTCCTCGCATCCGCAGAGCGCGGTTACCCGATGATGCCGTCCTCGTCATTCGGGGTGACAACCTCGACCCAGCGACCTCACACCATCAAGCCGAGGCGTTTCGCCGTCGGTTCCCGACTGGGGTCGATGGGGCCTCTCGGCGTTCTACGCCCGCAGCGAGGCCGAGGTCGACGACCTGAGTGCCGACCAGCTCGAGCGGTTTCCCCGGCTTGGCTGCTACCGGGTCGGGGATCTCCAGGCGGCCGGCTTCGAGATCTGGCCGACCTTCCGGACTCCACACGTCACGATCGCGTTCAACGGCAACCTCGACGAACGCCTCACGGCCCTGGTCCGCACAGCTCACGCGGTACGTGTGAACCCGTACCATGAGTCTGACGACGAACCGGAGAGGTGAGCTCGTGACTGCACCGGAGGTCGACCTGATCGTCGACCTGAACACCATGGACGACACCGGCTTGCCATGGGCCTTCCTCGACGAGGCCCCCGACCCGGCACGTATCCGGCCCGGACGCCACCTGCTCGTAGGGTCTGGCGCCGCCCGGGGGGTCGCGCTCGTCGTCGACATCACCGACGGCATCGTGCATGTCCACCCGCTCCGCGGGTCGGTGACCGCCAACGCGCACCTGCTCGATGATCCCAGCCGCCTCGCATCCTAAACCAGACCTTTACCGCGCCTGGGTAGACCTGCTGGTGCAGCTAGCGTGTCAGCGTGGTCTTCGACGTCGAACGTGCTCGGCAGGACACCCCGGGCGTGGGTCGGGTGGCCCACCTGAACAACGCGGGGGCGGCGCTACCACCGTCACAGGTGACCGAAGCCGTCATCGCCCACCTACGCCGGGAGGCCGAACTCGTCGGGTACGAGGCCGCCGACGCCGCAGCCGAGCAGGTCGAGGCGACGTACACGGCCGTCGCTCGGCTGATCGGCTGCGACCGGGACGAGATCGCGGTAGTGGAGAACGCGACCCGGGCCTGGGACATGGCCTTCTACTCCCTGTCGTTCGAACCGGGTGACCGCATCCTCACCGCCCACGCCGAGTACGCGAGCAACGTCATCGCCTTCCTGCAAGTCGCCGGCCGCACCGGCGCGGTAGTGGAAGTGGTCGATGACGACGAGCACGGCCAGATCTGCGTCGCCGACCTGCGCCGGCGCCTCGACGACCGGACAGCCGGTGCGGTGAAGCTGGTCGCCATGACCCACGTACCCACCCAGGGCGGCCTGGTCAACCCCGCCGAGGAGGTCGGTGCGGCTGCCCGGGAAGCCGGGGTGCCCTTCCTGCTCGACGCCTGCCAGTCGATCGGCCAGATGCCCATCGACGTCGATCGGATCGGCTGCGACCTGCTTTCCGCGACCGGGCGCAAGTTCCTGCGCGGCCCGCGGGGTACGGGCTTTCTCTACGTGCGCCGCTCGATCCTCGACCGTCTGGAGCCGCCGTTCCTCGACCTGCACGCCGCCACCTGGACCGCGCCAGAGCGCTACGAGATGCGTCCGGACGCACGGCGCTTCGAGACCTGGGAGACCAACTACGCTGGCAAGATCGGTTTGGGTGTCGCCGTCGACTACGCCCTGTCCTGGGGGCTCGACGCCATCGAGGAACGCGTCACCACTCTCGCAGATAGCCTGCGCGCGCGGCTGCAGGCCGTCGCTGGTGTGCAGGTGCACGACCAGGGCCGGCGCCACTGCGGCATCGTCACCTTCACCGTCGACGGAGTCCCCGCCCGCGACGTGCAGCGTCACCTCGCCGAACGGGGCGTCAACACCAGCGTCTCCGGCGCTGGCTCGGCCCGTCTGGACCTGCCCCGCCGGGGCCTCGACGCGCTGGTACGCGCCTCGGTGCACTACTACAATACCGACGACGAGCTCGACCGGCTCGTCGAGGCGCTCCCCTCCGCAGCGTTGGAGACGTCGAGCTGATCGGTTCAACGGCCACAGCAGCACCAACGTGCCGTGCAGCTGGTCGGTGACCGCGGCCAGGCGACGTCTCACCAGACTTGCACCGATCGGGAATCTCAATGACGATTAGTGCATGATCGAACGTGATCTCGCTCCGCTGCTGCTTCGCTCTGCGGGCTGGTACCCGGTTGTCACTGTCACGGGGCCGCGTCAGTCCGGCAAGACCACCCTGGTCCGAGCCGCGTTCCCGCACCTGCCGTACGTCTCGCTCGAACCGCTGGACGTCCGAGGTGCGGCCCAGGAGGACCCGCGTGGATTCCTGGCCGACCACCCGGACGGAGCCGTGATCGACGAGGTCCAGCACGTACCCGACCTGCTCGCCTACCTTCAGACCGAGGTCGACGAGCGTCCCGAGCCCGGTCGGTTCGTCCTCACCGGATCCCAGCACCTCGGCCTCTCCCGAGCGGTGACGCAGTCGCTGGCGGGACGCACCGCCGTCCTGTACCTGCATCCGCTCTCCTACGCGGAACTGCTCCGCTTCCCGCAACCGCCGACGGATCTCTGGCAGACGGTGTGGGCCGGCAGCTTCCCGCGTATCTGGGATGCGGAAATCCCGGCCGACCGCTGGCTCGCGGACTACGCGACCACCTACGTCGAACGTGACGTGCGCCAGGTGCTCGGCGTAGGTGACCTGTCGACCTTCCGGACCTTCACCGAGCTGTGCGCCGGGCGAACGGCGCAGGAGCTGAGCCTCGACGCCCTCGGCAGCGACGCCGGCGTGGCACGCGGCACCGCCCGATCGTGGCTGTCGGTCCTCGAAACGACCTTCCTCGTCCTGCGCCTGCCCGCCTGGTCCCCGAACGCACGCAAACGAGCGATCAAGGCGCCGAAGCTGCACATGGCCGACACCGGTCTGGCATGCCACCTGCTGGGTATCCGGACACCCGAGCAGCTGCGACTGCACCCCCTGCGGGGCGCTCTCTTCGAGTCCTGGGTCGCCACCGAGATCCGCAAGGCACGGACGAACCGCGGGGTGGACGCCGGCCTGGCGCACTATCGGGAGCCCCGTGGCGTCGAGGTGGATCTCGTGGTGACCGAGTCCCTGCACACGACCCTCGTCGAGGTCAAGTCCGGAGCAACCATCGCCAGCGACTGGTTCGGCCCGCTCCGCGATCTGCTCGGCCGCGACTGGGACCCGGCCGCAGCGCCCTCCGCCGTGCTCGTCCATGGCGGCGAGCTCACCCAGCGCCGCCACGGGGTGCAGGTACAACCCTGGCGCACGCTGCACGAACTGTCGTGGACGACGCTGGACTGACTGTGGGTATGGATGTCCTGGCGGCCGAGCGCGGTTCCGCGGTGTCCTGGCGGCTCCCCAGTACCGCATTGGTTCTGTGGGATTTGATCACGACGCGGGTCGACGACACACCGTCCCGACGATGGTGATCATCGGACGGGAACCGACAGTCGTATCCCACACGGTTCCCGGTCCCACAACGCCGATCTCCCCAGCACCGACCACCCAGCCGCATCCATGATCACGTTCTCGGGACACTGGACCGGACCCAGTACGGTCGCCGGAACTCGCCGCGCGTCGGCACGGCTGGAGGACCACTCAACCCATGCACCCCGATGACGGCTTGGTTCGTGCCAGTGGGATCGGCGAGATGCTGGTCAGCTCCCGCTCGCTGGCCAAGTACCGGGCCATGTTCACTCTTACCGACACCGACCTCACCCGGCGCATCCTGGACTGCCCCACCGGGACCGCCAGCTTCACCGCCGAGGTCAACGCACGCGGTGGGGACACGACGGCGTGCGACGTGGTCTACGCCGACCACAGCGCCGACGCGCTCGCCGCTCGGTCCGTGGCCGAGACCGACCGCGGCAACCGCTACGTGCGCACCCACCTCGAGCAGTACCGGTTGACCTTCTTCGCCGACCCCGACGAGCACCATCGCTCCCGCAGCGCCGCAGGCACCCGGTTCGCTGCGGACCTGCGCACCCGTCCCCAGCGCTACGTGCCCGGCCGCCTACCTGACCTACCGTTTGCCGACGCCGCCTTCGACCTCGTCGTCAGCTTGCACCTGCTGTTCAGCTACGCCGACCGGCTCGGTTTCTCGTTCCCATCGCGAGGCGATCCTCGAGCTGGTACGCGTCACCCGCGACGAGCTGCGCATCTTCCCGCTCGTCGCCATGGGCAGCGCTCTGCCCTACCCCCACCTCGACCAGTTGCTCGCCCAACTTCACAGCCACGACATTGCTGGCCACGTTGTCGACGTGGACTACGAGTTCCAAGCAGGCGGCAACCAGATGCTGGTCTGTCGCCGCGCCGGCTCCCCGCGATGAGGAAGCATCATCTGGCGGCGAAGGAGACTCCGGGCCTCCTCGCATTGGGAGTCGGTGGCCGTCACGAGGGGCGGCCGCACGTGTGGGGGGAAGCCGGGGAGCCGAGCGGCCAGAGCGGCCTTGGTGAACGCGATCTCCGTCAACGGCGAGGCATGACGGGCATCGGTCCACCGGTCGAAGCCCACCTGCAGCTGGCGAGCGTGCTCGAGATCGCCGCCCTGGACGGCGCCGGCGATGCGGAGGGGAATCTCGACGACCGGGCCGCCACCTCCGGTCACGATGCCGTCGGCGCCGATCTCCGCGAGGTGTGCAGCAGCACGGTCGTCGCCGACGAAGACCTGCATGTCCGGCCTCGCAGCCTTGAACTGCCGCGTGACGTCGCGGTCCTTTCCCGAGTCCTTCACACCCCGCAGCAGCGGAAACTCGGCCGCCAGCTGCGAGACGACCGACGGTGTGATGGCGGTCTGGGTATGCCGGGGGAAGTTGTAGAGCAGCAGGGGAAGATCCGACCGGACGAGCAGCTGCCGGAAGTAGGCGCGGACACCCTCCTCCGGCGGCGAGGCGAAGTAGTACGGGGCGATGACCGCCACGTAGTCGGCGCGGGACCGCGCATGATCCAGAAGGTCGAGCGCATCACCAACCGAGGCCGATCCGATGTGGGCGATGACCTGCCCGGACCAGTGCTCGCGGCAGAGCTCCAGGACGGCACGGCGCTCGGGCACCGTCATGGTGAAGAACTCACCCGTCGTCCCGTTGACGAAGATGGTCCTGACCCCCGCCGCTGACAGAAACGCCAGGTAGCTCCGCAACGCACCCTCGTCCACGGCCCCCTGCGCATCGAACGGCGTGACGACCGCGACGATCGGCGAGACGATCATCCCGTCACCTCCAGAGAGCCGTGGAAGTAGCTTCCCTTCTCGCGTGGATCATCAGCATCAACCCGGCGGCGGGCTACGCTCAGGAACATGTCGCCCACTCGTACCCTGACCGCTGCGTTGCACCAGGAGGAGGACTGGTTCGTGGCGCAGTGCCTGGAGGTCGACGTGGCGAGCCAGGGCCGCACCATCGCGGAGGCCCTCGAGAACCTCGGTGAAGCAGTCGGGCTGTACCTTGACGAGGTCGACGATCCCAGCCAGTACCTCACCGGGATGCTGCTGGTCACCTCCTTCCAGGTGTCCGGCGCCGCGTGAGCCCAGCGCTCACGGACCTGCCTGTTCGCAAGGTCATTGCCGTGCTGAAGGCTGTCGGGTTCGTCCACGTGCGGACCACCGGCAGCCACGCCGTCTTGAGGCTTCGCCATCATCGGTTGATCAGCGGAGCCCCAGGACCCGTCGAAGACCGGCGTCGAGCTGTTTGAGCAGATCAGCCGGGAGGTGACCGACTGGGTGATCCACATGCGCGCGGTCGACGCAGACCAGCGCGGTCACGTTGACGACCGAATCTTTCGACAGACCACAGGTCGCGGCGGGAAGGAACACGTTGCCGGGCGCCGCCGCGAGCGCGGTGTTGCTGGTGATCACGACACCGAGGGTGGTGGCGAGTCGGCTTCGGTTGTACGGGTCGGCCTGAATGATCGCCAGCGGCCGCCGCTTTCCGGGGCCGCTGCCACGCGGTTCTCCGAGATCGGCCCAGCAGATATCGCCGCGGCGGGTCACCAGTCCGCACCCAGCACGCTGAACGTGGTGCGCGCGTGCTCGGCTGCATCGACGTTGCTCTGGTCGGTCCCACCAGCCGCGTCGAGTGCGGCGTTGATCCGGTCGGTGATCGAGTCGGCGTCGAGCTCATCGAGGTAGCGCTCCGCCGCCCGGGCGAAGATCTCCGATCGAGAGACGCCCAGTCGGGTCGCCGCATCCTCGACCCGGGCGAACATGGCGTCTGGTAGCGAGATGGCAGTCTTCACGCCCTGAGTATAACCAGGTATGACTGAGCTGTCCGCTATGCGTGATCTCCCGAAACTCGCCCACCAGCAACGAGCACCTGGATCGACCGGTACTGGAAGCGAGGACGCTCGACTGGCCGCAGCTGCCTTGACGTCGGCGGCGCAGTCGCGCGCGGCAGACCAGTGATCTCGCTCATATACTCGCTGTACGTCCCAGCTGGCCGCTGGTAGCAGCCGGGCCGGGTCCGAGGGAGAGCGGTGGGGTCATGGAGCCGGTGACGCTGATCGTGGGTGCGCTGGTGGTGGGTGCCGTGGCGGGGGTGACCGCCGTCGCCACGAGCGCGGTGCAGGACGTCTACGCGCAGCTGCGGACGTCGGTGGGTCGGCTGTTCCGGCGGCGAGCGGCCGGGGTGGACGAGGCCGGATCGCAGGGCGGGAAGTACCGGGTGGACCTGCGGGGCGCCCAGGGGGTGCAGGTGGGCGAGCACAACGCCCAGACGATGACGTTCACCAGCCCGCCGACCGGCTCCTGAGCGATGCCCGAGCCTGGTGTCGTCGGGGTGACCGGCTACGAGGTGGACGCGTGTGGCGCGCAGGGCGTGCTGGTCGGCGACCACAGCGTTCAGAACATCCACCAGCACGGGCCTGAGCGGCCCCGATCTTCCCGGACAGCAGGTTAGTGGGTTGATCTACGCTGTGCGCTGCCGGTTCCGGTACTCGCTGTAGACCTCATTGGGGGTCTTGTAGTCGAGTCCCGAGTGGAGACGT
>Ga0136617_10000338_pt1 | contig 38297 bp, 37 predicted proteins | sample AntDrymUQ3222106_2_FD_129672 | JGI IMG/M metagenome (GOLD analysis project Ga0136617, IMG submission 129672) | Polar desert sand microbial communities from Dry Valleys, Antarctica - metaG UQ322 (21.06) | ecosystem: Environmental > Terrestrial > Soil > Desert | place: Antarctica: Dry Valley... | reverse complement strand
TCAGGGCCTCGGAGAGCAGGACATTTAGCCGGTTTCACGCGCTCCTGAAGCGCTCTTTGGTCTCTTCTGAGAGCGGACGGCGCCAGCCGTAGCTTGCACAGACGTGTTCAGTGCCACGGCGGCGCGAATGAGCGCCTTCAATGCCTTTTCATCAATCTTGTAGCCCTCATGGAAATCGATGGCACGCCTAGTACATTAACCCATAAATATCGAAACATAGTATCATGACGCACGCCCACCACTACGAGAGGACACGGCGATGCGCCAGACAGAATTGCGGCTTACGAAAAAGGATCGGCAGTTGATTCATTCGGTTCGCGCCAAGGGTTTACGCTTGGCGCGAGAGGTGAACCGGGCCCACATTCTGTCGGCCTTGGACCGCGGCGTTGCGGAGGCGCAGATCATGGAAGTGTTGGGCGTCGGGCGAACGGCGATCTGGCGGACGCGGGCCGCGTATCGGCAAGGCGGTTTGGGATACGCCCTGCACGACGATGCCCGCCCGGGCAAACCGCGCCAGTACGATACCGCCGTCGAGGCACAGCTTGCCGCCTTGGCCTGTTCCGCGCCGCCGGCGGGTGCCAAACGCTGGACCCTGGGGTTGCTCGAACAGGCGGCGCAGGCACAGGCCGCGATCGGCCCCATCAGTCGCGAAACCATCCGCCGGCTGCTAAAAAAAACTGCCTCAAGCCGTGGCGCAAGCTGATGTGGTGCATCGGCATGCTGACCGCGCAATACCGGCAACGCATGTACGACCTGCTCGCTCTGTATGCGCGCCCATTCAAGACCAGGGAGCCCGTCGTCTGTCTGGACGAGAAGAGCAAGCAACTGCTGCGGGAGACGCGGGCACCTTTGCCGCTCCAACCCGGAGTGCCAGCGAAGCATGACTACGAGTATGTCCGTGCCGGTACCTGCAACCTGTTCGTGGCGGTGGAACCCAAGGGCGGCCGCCGTACCGTCGTGGTGACAGCCCGCCGTACCAAGCCTGACTTCGTGGCTTCGTCCAGTTCTTGCTGGAGCACGTCTACGCCGCGGCGCGGCGCGTCCATCTGGTCTTGGACAATCTCAACACCCACTTTCGCACCTGCTTCGCGGACGTGCTCGGCCTCACCGCGGCGCAAGCCCTGCTGCGCCGGGTCGTATTCCATTACACCCCGAAACACGCCAGTTGGCTCAACATGGCGGAAATCGAGATCGGGATCCTTAACCGCCAATGCCTTGACCGGCGTCTGACTAACCGCGCGCTGCTCGCCGCCGAAGTCGATGCCTGGCAGCAGCGACGTAATACCGAACACCGCGGCATCGCGTGGACCTTCACTCGGCAGGATGCCGATCGGAAATTGAAGCAGCATTATGTTCCGTAATTAATGGGTATTGATACTAGTGGCCTGCTAACAGGCCCTAAAAGTCGATGAATCACGCGCCCGCGCGATGAAGTCGGGGCTCGCGCTGGCACTATCCGCAAGCGCCGGCGCCGCGACGGTGCTCGGGTTTGCCCCGTTTCATCTAGCACTTCTTCCAATTGTCACGCTGGCCACGCTCTTCTGGCTATGGCAGCGTGCAGCGCAACCGCGTACCGCTGCGGCTCTTGGTTTCGCGTTCGGCGTGGGACTCTTCGGTGCCGGGGCGTCGTGGGTCTATGTCGCACTCGAAACGTTCGGCGGCATGCCCGCTCCGATCGCCTTGGTGGGGACCGCAGGCTGGGTCACCTACCTGTCGCTGTGGCCGGCGTTTGCGGGGTGGGTCGCGGCGCGACTCACGCGCCAAGAAAGTGCCGCGCGCGCGATCGCCGCCGCTGGCGCCTGGACGCTCACCGAGTTGCTGCGCGGATTTGGGTATACCGGCTTTCCGTGGCTCGCCATGGGCTACGCGGAATTGCTGCCCGGTGGCGCAACACCCCTCGCCGGTTTTGCGCCTGTCGGCGGCGTATTCTTGGTTTCGCTGACCGTCGCGGCGTGCGCTGCGGCGCTCGCTGTTGCGATTTCCGCTCTCGCGCACGGCTCCATACGAACGAGCGCAATTGGCGTATTGGCGATCGTGGGATTGTTCGCAGGCGGCGCATTCTTGAAGCCGATTCGCTGGACGACGCCGTTCGCGAGCCCGCTGACCATTTCGCTCGTTCAAGGCAACGTCGCGCAAACGCTCAAGTTCGAACGGGATTTTCGCGAGCAGAATTTCGCGCTTTACCTGGCACTTGCCCGCGAGGCGCGAGGAAAACTCGTCGTGCTGCCGGAGAGCGCCTTGCCGGTGTTCGCCGACGAAGTCCCGGAGGCCGTGCTACAGCAATTCCTCGAAGTCGGTGGCGCGCGTGACGGCGACGTACTTTTCGGACTTTTCACGCTCGATCCACCGCTCCCCGGCGACGATGGCCCGCGCTATTACAACAGTGTGGTCAGCCTTGGCGTAAGCTCGCCGCAACTCTATCGCAAGCATCACCTCGTGCCGTTCGGGGAAACCATCCCAGCGAAGCCCCTCGTCGGCTGGTTCATCAACCGCGTGCTGGCCATTCCTCTGGCCGATCAAACGCCAGGCCCGGCGAACCCGGCTCCATTCGCGGTCGCGGGTCAGCGCGTCGCCGTCAACATCTGCTACGAAGATGCCTTCGGCGCGGAGTTGATCGCTCGGGCGCGTGCGGCGACCATCCTGGTCAACGTCACTAACGACGCGTGGTACGGGCACTCCATTGCAGCGAGGCAGCACAATCAGATTGCCGCAATGCGCGCGCTGGAGACTGGGCGCCCGATGTTGCGCGCGACCAATACCGGCATCACTTCGGCCATTGATCACGATGGTCGTGTTCTCGCCGAGCTGCCGTGGTTTACGCGCGGTATCCTTGAGGTCGAGCTATCCGGCCGGCAAGGCGACACGCTCTACGTGCGCTGGGGCGACTGGTTCGCGCTGGGCGCTGCCTTCGCGTTTGTGGCGACCGCCGCGTGGAGCGCGCGACGCGCGAGAAGGACACCGCAAGCGGTCTCCCGCGACGGCAACCAGTAAAATCTTGGAGGACATCGCGGCTGGCGCCGCTCTCCGGGCGGTTGCGGGCGCGCGCACGTTCGTCCACCTCGACAAAGAGCGTTATGAGCCTTGACGGCCATCGGTGATCCCTCGTAACCATTCTCGCCGCGAATGCTGACGTTTCAACAACTCTTGCTGCGGCTCCAAGATTATTGGAGCAGGCAGGGATGCGCGCTCTTGCAGCCCTACGACATGGAAGTCGGTGCCGGAACGTCGCACACCGCGACTTTTTTGCGCGCACTCGGTCCCGAGCCGTGGCGCGCAGCGTACGTGCAACCGTCGCGACGGCCCAAAGACGGCCGCTACGGCGACAATCCCAATCGCCTGCAGCACTACTATCAATATCAGGTGGTGTTGAAACCCGCGCCGCCCGACATTCTCCTGCTCTACCTCGAATCGCTGCGTTCGCTCGGCTTTGATTTGACGAGCAACGATGTGCGATTCGTAGAGGACGATTGGGAGAATCCGACGCTCGGTGCATGGGGACTCGGTTGGGAAGTCTGGCTGAATGGGATGGAGGTGACGCAATTCACGTACTTCCAGCAAGTCGGCGGGCTCGACTGCAACCCGATCACCGGCGAAATCACCTACGGAGTCGAGCGCCTTTGCATGTACCTGCAGGACGTGCGCAACGTGTTCGACCTGGTCTGGACGCGGGCGGGCGAGAATGAAGGCGGGAGCGTCGTCACCTACGGCGACGTCTATCACCAGAACGAGGTCGAGCAGTCGACTTACAACTTCGAGCAGTCGAACGCGGAGAAGCTCTTCGAGCTCTTCACCCTCTTCGAATCTGAAGCCAAGCGCTTGCTCGCGTTAGAGCTCCCGCTACCCGGCTACGAGATGATCTTGAAGGCGGCTCACACCTTCAATCTTCTCGACGCGCGCGGCGCGATCTCGGTGACCGAACGCGAGGCTTATATCGGCCGGATTCGCACGCTGTCGCGGCTCGTCGCCGCGTCCTACCTCGATTCACGGCGCGCGCGCGGGTATCCGATGCTTTCACCGCAGGCGCGAGCGACGATCCCAAAAGAGTACTTGGAAGCCGACGCATGAGCCTGGCAACGCTAGTCGTCGAGCTCTTTGCCGAGGAGTTGCCGCCGAAGGCGTTGCGGCGCCTTGGCGAGGCATTCTCCGAGAGCCTAAGCCGCGGTCTGCGCGAGCGAGATTTTCTATCGTCGGACAGCGCTGTGACTGCCTATGCAACGCCGCGGCGACTCGCGGTTGCGATGACGCAGGTGCGCGCTCTCGCCCCGGAAGCGGAGGTCACCGTCAAGCTGATGCCGGTCAAGGTCGCGCGCAATGCTGCCGGCGAAGTCAGCGAAGCATTCAAGAAAAAACTCGCCGGACTTGGTCGTCCGCATCTCGCTACGGCATCCCTCGATGCGGCCGATGAGTCCGGGGGCGTCTACGTCGTCGCCGACGGGAACGCGGAATATGTCTACCTGCGAAGCCGTGTCAAAGGACAGCCGCTGGCGCTCGGGTTGCAAGCGGCGCTCGATGACGCGCTCGGGCACCTCCCAATCCCGAAGATGATGAGTTACGCAGGCGGCGGCTATTACAACGACGTCAAGTTCATCCGCCCAGTCCACTCGATTGTCGCGTTGCACGGTGCCGTCGTGGTGCCGGTGCGCGCGCTCAAGCTCCCCGCTGGACGAGCGACCGGCGGCCACCGTTTTCTGTCTCCTGGCGTTATCGAAATTCCAACTGCAGATGCCTACGCGCCGGCGCTCGCGCAAGCCAAGATCATTGCATCGTTCGCCGCGCGGCGCGCCGCGATCGTCGATGGATTGAAGGCGGCGGCAAAAGGGCTCTCCGTTCTCATGCCCGATGCGTTGCTCGACGAGGTGACCGCCCTGGTCGAATGGCCCGCCGTGTACTCCGGCACGTTCGATCCCGCCTTTCTCGCCGTCCCGCAGGAATGCCTGATTTTGACCATGCAGCTCAATCAGAGGTATTTCGCGCTATCTGACGAAAGCGGGGAGCTCACCAGCCGGTTTCTCATGGTGAGCAATATCGAAACGGCCGACCCCGGAGCAATCATCTCCGGCAACGAGCGGGTGTTGCGCGCGCGCCTCGCGGATGCCAAGTTCTTCTTCGATCAGGATCGCAAAGAGCGATTGGAAACGCGCGTCGATAAGCTCGACCGCGTCGTCTACCAGAACAAGCTCGGCACGCAAGGGGAACGCGTCGCGCGCCTTGGTGAGATCGCCGCGAAGGTCGCGTTCCTCATTGGCGCAGACGGCGCCGAGGCCACGCGAGCTGCGCGCCTCGCCAAAGCTGATCTCACGACCGACATGGTGGGTGAGTTTCCCGAGCTGCAAGGCGCGATGGGCCGCTATTACGCGCAGCACGACGGCGAGCCGTCGTCCATTGCGGATGCGATCGCGCAACACTATTGGCCGCGTTTTGCCGGCGACGCGCTGCCCGAGGGCCCGATCGCCCAGGCGGTCGCGCTCGCCGACAAGCTCGAGGCGCTCGCGGGAATGTTCGGGATTGGCCAGGCGCCAACCGGTGACCGGGATCCGTTTGGCTTACGCCGCGCAGCGTTGGGAGTCATTCGGATTTTGGTTGAACGCAAGCGGCGAATTTCGCTATCCCGGCTCATCGATTTCGCTTACGACGCGTTCGCCGGGATGCCGGCGCTAGCGGGCGCGCGCGCGCCGCTGCTCGATTTCATCTACGACCGCCTGCGCGGCTACCTGCGCGAGCAAGGCTATACGGCGAATCAGGTCGCGGCGGTCGTGGACGCGCAACCGGAGATGATCGACGACCTGCCGCAGCGGCTTGCCGCGGTCCGGGCATTCGCCGAACTTCCCGAAGCCGGAGCGCTTTCTGCGGCGAACAAGCGCATCGTCAACATTCTTCGCAAGAGCGGCGATGAGACAGCGCGCGCCGTCGATCAGGCGCAGCTCGCCGATGGTGCCGAACGCGACCTCTTCCTGACTTTTCAGAAACTTGGGCCTCAAGTGGCGGCCGACTACGAAAATGGCGATTTCGATGGTGCGTTGCGAGCGCTTGCCGCCGCTAAGCCCATCGTGGATCGCTATTTCGACGACGTGATGGTGATGACGGAGGATGCAACACTTCGAGCCAACCGCCTTGCCTTGCTGCGCGACGTCGCCGTCACGATGAACCGTGTGGCCGACATCTCCAAGCTCGCTTGAAATAGGCGTCCAATGGTCCAGTTCGCTTCGGAAACCGTAGCCGCCACGCGTGCGGTCAAGCTGATCGTGCTCGATCGCGATGGTGTCGTCAACTACGACAGTGAGCAATTCATCAAGAGTCCCGAAGAATGGAGGCCGGTCCCCGGGAGCTTGGAAGCGATCGCGCGACTCAACCATGCCGGGTATCGCGTGGTGGTAGCGACCAACCAGTCCGGCATTGGTCGCGGCCTGTTCGACATGGGCACGTTGAACGCCATCCATGAGAAGATGCATCGCGCGCTGGCGCACATCGGGGGGCGCGTCGACGCAGTCTTCTTCTGTCCGCATACGGCCGATTCGCGGTGCGATTGTCGGAAACCGAAGCCAGGCATGCTGGTCGAGATCGGCGTTCGCTTCAACGCGGAGCTGGTTGGGATCCCCTGCATTGGGGACGGGTTGCGCGATCTGCAGGCGGCCGAAGCTGTTGGGGCACAACCAATGCTGGTGCTCACCGGCAAAGGCGAAAAAACATTGCGCGAAGCGATTCCCAAGAGCACCGCAATCTTTCCCGACCTCGCCTTTGCGGTGTCGACGCTTCTCGCCGGCGAATGAGCTGCTGGCGCGGGATGCAATCCGCCTTGCGCTCCCTCTTGTTTCTGCTGTTCCAGCTGGTCGTCACGCCGTTCTATGCCGCGACGATGCTCGCCACATTTTGGTTGCCCAGGATCCCGCGGTATCGGATTGCCGCGCACTGGGCTTATGTCAACCTCAAAGCCGCGCAAGCGATCTGCGGGGTTCGCTGGCGCGTGATTGGCGGTGAAAACGTTGCGACGGCGATGGCTGAATCGCCGCACATCGTGATGTCCAAGCACAGCTCGACCTGGGAAACGCTGGCCCTCAACCTCTACTTCCCGAGCCTCGCGTTTGTCGCCAAGAAGGAACTGCTGTCGATTCCATTTTTCGGGTGGGGGTTTGCCCTCGCTTCGCCGATCACGATCGATCGCGGCGCGGGAAAGAGCGCGATGCAACAGATCGTCGAGCAGGGGCGCGAGCGTTTCAAGCAGGGATTCTGGATTGCCGTCTATCCCGAAGGCACGCGGATTCGCGCCGGCACGCGAGCGCGCTACAAGACCGGCGGCGCCCGTCTCGCGAAGGAGCTGCAAGTTCCGATTGTTCCCGTCGCGCACAATGCCGGCTATCTGTGGCCGAAGGGCATCTTTGGCAAGACGCCGGGCACGATCACTTTGTCGATCGGCAAGTCCATCGCTTCGTCGGGGAAGGACGCGGTAGTGCTGGCAGAGGAAGTGGAAACGTGGATCGAGACCGAGGTTGCGCGACTGGGAGTTCCGCGTTGAGCGTCGCGCGGCGCGCTCTGGACGGAGCGCCCCGCCATGTCGTGCTCGATGGCGAAGCGATCGACTACCAGCTAATTCGCGCCCGGCGAAGAACCATTGGCATGGAGGTTGATTTGAACGGCTTGACTGTTCGCGCGCCGCGGTGGGTGACGCTCGCCGAAATAGAGGCGGCCCTGCGCGAGCGCGCGACGTGGATCGGCAAGGCTGTCGTCGAATGGCGAGCCCGCCGCCGCGATGTGATGCCGCGCGAGTGGAAATCCGGCGCGCCGATTCTCTATCGCGGCCGCGAGCTCGCCTTGGCAGTATTTCCAGCTCGTCGCGAGGCTATCGCGCCCGATATGTTCCATTTGACGGTGCAGCATCCACGCGCCCACGACGAGGCGGAAGTCGCCGAGGGCGTCGGGCGCTGGTTGAAGGAAGAAGCGTGGCACTTAGTCGCGCCGCGGGTGGCGCTCCATGCCCAACGCATCACGTCGGCGACGCCCGCCGTGCGGCTATCCAATGCGCGCAGCGAATGGGGAAGTTGCAACGCGCGGGGCGAGATCCGCTTGAACTGGCGGCTCGTGCAGTTGCCACCCGCGCTCGCCGATTACGTCGTCGCCCACGAGGTTGCCCATCTCGTCGAGCTCAATCATTCTGCCCGTTTCTGGGGAACCGTCGAGCGCTTGCTCCCGGGCCACGCGACCCTCAAACGCGAGCTCGAAAATTGGACAGCGCTACTCACAGGCTAAACGAAAATCTCCGTCACGCTGACCGCAACACCGGCAAATCCACCTTCCACCCAACTTGTTGCGCGAGCAGCCGAACCAGCACTGCCGATAGTTCTTCTCCAGAGCGCGTGTCGACCCAGCGGCCTTGCTCGGCGCGAAAATGAAATCCACCGGCGCGAGCCGCGACCCAAATTTCGCGATTCGGCACGTGGCGATTGACAATCAGCTTGCTGCTGTCGCCGCCCTCGATTTCCAGTATCCCGTCGTTTTGCCGCCAATCGCCGTCGGCATCGCTCGCGTTGAAAGCGGCGTCGAGGGCTGCTCCAATCGCCGCGAGTGTCGCGTCGGCGACGGTGATGAATTCGCTGTCGGTCATAGCTCAAGGCCAGGGCGGCCAAAGGAGGATGTGCGCGGTGGACGCGTGATACATTGACGCTGATGTTACGTCATTTCCGCTATGTCGCTGCCTTCGTCGCATTGGTTGCGACCGGCGCGCAAACGGGCTGCGGCAGCAAGGGTCCGCTGACCTTGCCCCCGCCTCCTTCGGCGGGCACGGGCAACGCCCCGGCTCCGCCGACTCCCGCGATACCCGAGCGCAAGCCTTGAGTTTTTTCGCTTTTCGCGACGGCGAGCTCCACGCCGAGGGCGTGGCGTTGTCCGATATCGCGGCGCGCTATGGCACGCCGTGTTACGTCTACTCCCGGGCAGCGCTCGAAGAGAGCTATCGATCGTTCACGACCGCGTTCGCGGGCGTCCCCCATTTGATTTGCTACGCAGCGAAGGCCAACTCGACGTTGGCCGTACTCGATCTATTCGCGCGACTCGGCAGCGGCTTCGATATCGTCTCGGGAGGTGAGCTGGAGCGGGTCATCGCCGCCGGCGGCGATCCTAAGAAGGTCGTCTTTTCCGGAGTAGGAAAGACCGAAGCCGAAATGGAATCGGCACTGGCCGCCGGCATTCTCTGCTTCAACGTGGAGTCCGAGGCTGAGCTCCAGCGATTGGCGATGGTTGCCGAACGCGCGGGCAAGATCGCCCCCGTGAGCTTTCGCGTCAATCCCGACGTCGACCCCGGAACCCATCCGTACGTCGCGACCGGGCTTAAGGAGAGCAAGTTCGGGGTCGCTTTTGCGGATGCCTTGGATCTCTACCGCGAGGCAGCGCGGATGCGCTCGATCGCAATCCGCGGCGTCGACATGCATCTCGGCTCGCAAATCAGCGATCTTTCACCTTTTCGCGATGCCGCACGGCGCCTGCTCGAACTCGTCGAGCAGCTTGATCGCGAGGGCATCGCGCTCGCGCATATCGACCTGGGTGGGGGGCTCGGTATCCGTTCCAAGGAAGAAGCTCCACTACCGCTCGCTGAATACGCAACGATGATCGCTGCGGTATTTCGCGACCGGCGCGAGACGCTGTTGTTCGAACCCGGCCGCCGTTTGGTCGGCGAAGGCGGTCTGCTCCTCACGCGCATCGAATACCTGAAGCCGGGAACGCCCACGAATTTCGCCATCGTCGACGCTGCGATGAACGACCTCATTCGACCTGCGCTCTACGGCGCGTGGCATCCAGTCGATCCGGTTCGCCCGCGCGACGAGCAACAGCGGCGGTGGGACATCGTCGGCCCGGTCTGCGAGAGCGGCGATTTCCTCGCGCGCGATCGCGAGCTTGCGCTCGTTGCGGGCGACCTTCTGGCCATCGGCGCAGCCGGCGCATACGGTATGGCGATGAGCTCAAACTACAATGCGCGCCCGCGTGCGTGCGAGATCATCGTCCAAGGTGGAAACGCACATCTTGTCCGGCGGCGCGAAACTGCCGCCGAATTGTTTGCATGCGAGACAAGGCTGCCGTGAAAAGCCTGCGCACTTTACGGTCGCGATCCGCATGCGTCATTCATTCGCTTCGTGCATTCACGCAAAAATCCGTCGCGGAAAACGCGATCGCGTGTATGTGCGAATCCGCAACACCGACGTTCTTCCGTTCCGGATCGAGGCGCTGGATGTTGCAAATCAGAAAAACGTCGTTACAATGCCGGGAGCAGGTGGCAAAGGGTTTGTCAAGTGGCCCGCAAAAAATCGCGGACCTTCAAAACGATCCCGGGAATACCTGCGTAAACGAGAAGCAACATAACAGTTAAGGTAACTCAGACAGGAGAAACCGAATGATTGCTGACATGATGTCGATGATGACGCCGCAAGCTCCGGCGCCGGCGCCGAAGAAGAAATCGGCGGCACGTAAATCCGCAACGAAGAAGGCGGCTCCGAAGAAGAAAGCAAGCAAGAAGTCCGCGAAGAAAGCCGCCAAGAAGTCTTCCAAGAAGACAAGCAAGAAGTCTTCGAAGAAGACCGGCAAGAAGGCCGCCAAGAAATCTTCCAAGAAGACAGGCAAGAAGTCTTCGAAGAAGACCGGCAAGAAGGCCGCCAAGAAGGCCGCTAAGAAATCTTCCAAGAAGACAAGCAAGAAGTCTTCGAAGAAGACCGGCAAGAAGTCCGCCAAGAAGAGGTAGTCGGCGGGACTCGATTCGCCAGTTATCCTAAGCGGCGAATAGGAAACAAGCGGAAACGGGCGGCGCGATGCGCCGCCCGTTTTTGTTATGACTTCCGCGCCGATGATGTGCGACCGGGCTTCCTACCCCCCAGTGTTGCCGTTCGTGCGCGCGGTCGGGAGTACCGGCTTTTTTGCCGAAGGCTCCGACTTGTCTTGGGCAGCGGCTTTGTTCGCGGAGGGTTTGGCAGCGGGCGGATCCTGTCTGCCCGCACCCTTCGTCGCCACCGCTCGTTTGAGCTTGCCGCCGGTCTGCGCGGCCGGCACCAGGTCACTTGTCACCCGGAGCTTTCGTCCCGCATTGAGCGCCTCGCCGGTCAGGCCATTCCACGCCCGAAGTTCCTGCGCGCTCACACCGTAGCGCGTTCCAATGCGGTACAACGTATCGCCGCGCTTGACCGTGTAGTAAAAAGTACGGCCCGAAGGCACAGACGTGAAGACTGCCTGGACGAGCGACCCTAAGACTTCTTTTGAAGGCAGCTGCGCAGGCACGAGCAGCGTGTGTCCAACCGGAACCTTCGCCCTAGCACTCAAGCCGTTAACCGCTTGCAAGGTTTCGATCGACATCGCGTATCTCGCCGCAACTTGCGGCAGTGTTTCGCCGGGGCGCATACGGTAAGCCTGCCAGCTCACCAACGGCTGATCCGTCAATTCGAGCTTGGCCGCGAAAATTTCCGCTCGATCGATCGGCAGCAAGATCGAGTGCTCGTCCGCCCCGGCAATCACTGGACGATTGTGTTGTGGGTTCAGCGCCAGAAAGTCGGCCAACGGCATCTCCGCCAACTCGGCCGCGAGCTTGGTATCCATTCTCTTGGTCGTCTTGACCACGGTGAAATACGGCGCATCGGGAACGTCGGCCAACGCCAGGCCATATTTCTCCGGATCGCGGACGATGTTTTTGATCGCTTGCAACTTCGGCAAATAGTTACGCGTTTCGTCCGGCATCGGGAGGTTGTCGTAATCGCCGGGCGCTCCAATCGCTTGGTTCTTGTTGAGCGCGCGCCGGACGTTCCCCTCACCCCAGTTGTATCCGGCCAACGCAAGCTGCCAGTCGTTGAAGTCCCCATGCAGCTTTGCGAGGTAGACGAGCGCCTTGTCCGTCGCCGCCAGCACATCGCGCCGCGAATCAACCCAGAAATTCTGCGTCAACCCGTAATATCGTCCCGTCGAAGGAATGAACTGCCAGATGCCCGAGGCACGGCTCGTCGACAGCGCGTTCGGGTTGAATGCGCTTTCGATCATCGGCAGCAAGGCGATTTCGGCCGGCATGTTGCGCGCGGTCACCTCGCTTACGATGTGATACAGGTAGCGGCGGCTGCGCTCCACCATGCGCGCAACGTAATCTGGGCGCTCTGCGTACCAGTGTTCCCATTTTGCAACGAGCGGCCCGTCGAGATCGGGGATCGCGTAGCCCGCAATGATTCGATCCCACAAGTCCGTCGCCGGCTTTGGCAGCGGCTCGAGGTCGGCGACGGCTGCAGCAGCAAACGGCTCGAACAGCGCCGGCGCAGGCAATGGAAGTATCGGCGCGAGCGCAACCGGAGGAAGCAGCAAGGGCTCCGGAGCAGTGGCAATAATGGGAAGGGCAGGGAGTGGGGGAAGAAGCGGTTCCGGAGCGGGATCGATCGTCGCACACGCGCTCAGCATGGCGGCCGTCCAAAGGCCAAGCAGGGGTCGTAAGCGCAATTCGTTTTTCCCGGTTAAGAAGGGTTGGCGTGGACGTGTTTCGCTGCGAAGGAAACCGATGTTAGGCCTGCGATTGCGGCAGCGTCAACCTTGAGAAGCGATCAGCACGCACGAGAATGTGAGGCACGCCGTCTCATACGGCTCTAAAACGCGTTCTTCCAGGCGCGGATCGCTGCGAACGATGCAACGTCGTCAGCGAGCGCGCGCCCCGCATGCGTTTCCGCCGCGGCCCTCACCGCAGGCTGATTGGCGCGCAGAAACGGATTGGTATCCCGTTCCGCCCCGATGGTGGACGGCAAGGTCGGCTCTCCACGATCGCGCTTGGCCTGCTCGTTGACCCGCCGCGCTCGTATGTCCGCGTTACCCGGCTCGACCGCGGCGGCGAAGTGCAAGTTCGCAACCGTGTATTCGTGACCGCAATAAACGCGTGTCGTGGGAGGAAGGGCGGCGAACTTGGCAAGTGATTGCCACATCTGCGCTGGAGTTCCCTCGAAAAGCCGGCCGCAACCCGCGGCAAACATCGTATCCCCGCAAAAAAGAGAGCCGGTTCCGTCAACGTCGCCGACATAGGCGATGTGCCCCGACGTGTGCCCCGGCACATCGAGGACGGAAAGTGACACACCCAGTCCCGGGACGACGAACGAGTCGCCCTCTTCGACGGCGTGCGTGCGACCAGGAATAGTCTCGCGCGCGGGCCCGTACACAGGCACCGGAAAGCGCGCGAGGAGCGCCCTATTGCCGCCCACGTGGTCGGCATGATGGTGGGTGGCAAGAATGGCGGTCAGCGTCGCGCCTTCACGTTCGAGGTACGCGAGAACCGGCGCAGCATCGCCGGGATCGACAACTGCGGCGTGCGCGCCCTCCCGCAAGAGCCAGATGTAGTTGTCCACGAACGCCGGGATGGGGATAATCGTCGGCATGGCCGCATCATCAACAACGGCGGAGGCCGTGTCAACGACACTAGCCGAATGGTTTACGACTCCGCTCGGAAAATATTTGCTCGCACGTGAGCAAGCCTACTTCGATCAGACCGTTGCCGATATCTTCGGATTCCACGCGCTGCAAATCGGCCTTCCCGAATGCCCCTTCCTTGCGCAAAGCCGGATCGCATCGCGTTGGACTCTCGACTACGACGTCCCCGCCGATGTCATCGCCGATCCGCACGGCTTGCCATTCGGTGAAAACGCGCTCGACTTAATCGTCTTGCCGCACGCGCTCGAATTCACCGACGATCCGCACTTGATGCTACGGGAGGTCTACCGCGTAACCCGCCCGGGCGGCCAGGTTGCCATCGCGGGATTCAATCCATTCTCCCTCTTTGGCGCGAAACGCTATTTCGGACGTTCGCAGACCCCTCCTTGGAACGGCAATTTCATTGCGTTGTATCGGTTGAAGGACTGGCTGACCTTGCTGGGCTTCGATGTCGTCGGTGGCCGTCTTGAAGGCTATGCACCGCCGCTCGAACGCGAGCGCTGGCTTGCCCGGTTTGGTTTCTTCGAATCCGCGGGCGATCGCTGGTGGCCGATCGCCGGGGGCGTGTACTTTTTGCGAGCGACCAAGAACGTCCTCGGCATGCGTGTGCTCACGCCCGCGTGGGAGCGACGCGAGCGCACCCGGAAGGCCCTGGCTCCCGCCTCCCGCGCGCGTGAAGGTCTGACGACCAAGAAGAAATTACCGCGTTGAAGCCGGTCGTCATTTATACCGACGGCGCGTGCAAAGGGAACCCCGGCCCCGGTGGCTGGGGCGCGTTCTTGTCCTGCGGCGAGCGCGAGCGCGAGATTTTTGGCGGCGAGCTCCTCACGACGAACAACCGGATGGAACTGACGGCAGTGATTCGCGCGCTCGAAGCATTGCGTGGTCGCACCGATGTCATTCTCTACACCGATTCGCAGTATGTAAAAAACGGCATCGAATCGTGGATCCACGTCTGGAAACGTAACGGCTGGAAGACCGCCGATCGCAAGCCGGTCAAGAATGCAGAGTTGTGGCGCGAGCTTGATTCGGTGGTCGCGCAGCACCGCATCTCATGGCACTGGGTCAAAGGTCACGCCGACAACGCCGGCAATTTGCGCGCCGACGAGCTTGCGAACCGTGGCGTGAGCTTGGGTGCAGGGCACACGCAGGCTTAGGGGAAGGTGCTAGGCTGACCCAGAGCCAGCCTGCTGCTCGAGCCGGCGCGCGAATACCTGCATTTCCTTTTGCGCCTGCTTGTCGCCCTTGCGTTGCGCAACGGCAATTCCAGATCGGTAGGCATCGAGCGCTTCGTCGGGTCGCCCTGACTCGGCGAGCGCCCTGCCCAAAAGTTTCCATGCCGCCGTGTATTGACCATCGAAATCGACTGCGCGGCGCAAATGCTCGACGGCGCGTGCCAAGTCGCCGGCCTTCACATACTCGTTTCCCAATGAGAATCGCAACAGCGCGCCGTCCTTGCCGGACTTCCGCATCCGCTCAAAGTTTGCGAGCGCAGCAGACATATGCGCATCATCCATTCGATGTCTGCATTCAGTTGCGAATGATTTCGCCTGTTTCGCAATCGATCCGCCGCATCGGATAGATCACCTTACGCTCCTCGCCGTTCAAAAGACCGTCGATGGTCGCGTAGAGCCAGCCATCGCCGCCCCGGCGATACACAATGCGCTGCGGAAAATCATGCGCAAGATTCGCGAACGTAAAAATCTCGTCTTTCTCGTCCCTAGCCGTCGCCGTCAGCTTGAACGCCGCCTCCCTCCGGCCTGAGGGCAGCGAGACGTAGAACACGCCTTCGGGCCGCGCTTCCAGACGAATGAACTCGAAATCCTGGGTCTTGCCCTGCACGACTGTTTGGCCAGCGCCAATCATCATCCCGCCGCGCAGCGGCATCCAGTGCTCGCGGAACTCGCGGCGATTGACGGAGCCGCTCCAGCAACCGGAAAGCCATGCCAATGCCTCGAGGTTGGCCGGCAGCTCTGGGGCAGGCACCGCGGCTTGCGCAGGCGCCGTGGTCTCGGGCGCCTGCGCGAATGCACCCCGACCAACAGGCAGCCAGTGCGCGGACGCGACGGCCACAGCAAAGAGCGACATCCTGGACAGCCAGCGGAGCATGAAAGAACTATTGAAGACGAGCGAGCGGCAGGTTGAGCAAGAGATTCTGAGGCTTCAGCCGAAGCCGCTGTTCACGGTCGATCGCCATGGCGAGATAGACGGGCCGCCCGGCGATTGCCGGACGCATGTCGGCTTGATTGACGAAGTCCAGGCGGAAAAGGCACAAGAGTCGACCCATTCGTTCATCATCCACTTCGACTTGATTGTACAGATCGTTCAACAGCGAGCTCGCTTCGGAGTCGAGGCCGACATGCCATACCCAGCGCTCGTCCGCGATCGCCCGCTCCGGCTTGATGGTCACCTCGACCGCGAGGAAATGGCTGATCCATCGTTCGAGGACACGGGTCAACGCATCGAGTGCCGGGCGGCCGCGATTCAAGCTCACCGCATAATCGAAGCGCTCGTCGCCTTCCCAGTACTGGGCGGCGTTTTCGGCTTCGAGCACATCGAGATCGATTGACCGCGCAGGAGTTTGATTCTGCGCCAACAGCTCGCCAAGCGATCCGAATCCGCTGGTGGTCGCGAGCAAGTCGACCGTCGTCTCGTCCGCAGCCATCACGGCGCCGTCCTCCATCACCGCGATCTTCTGCGTTCGGAAAAGCATTTCCGCCGCGCGAGCTTGCATCGGGTCGGCCTGCGACGTCAGGATATGCCGCAACAGGATTTGGGTTAACTGGTGCACGAACATTGGCGGTACGTCGACACCTTCGCCCCGAAACAAGCCGGCATAAGCGGATTCGAGCGAATCGGCAGCAAGCAACCTCTCGCGAAAGCGGAGCCAGACGCCGTAATTCTCACGCGCGTCAGTGTCGGCGATTGCAGAAAGCTCGGGGTGGCCGACGGCTTTGCGCGGATGAGCGAGCAGCGTGTCGTGCAACGCTAGCTCCGCCGGGCAGGATTCGGCGATAGGTGCGAGCTCGGGCCGAACCAGATAGCTGCGCAAAAAATCATCTGTGACGGCCAAGCGTCCGTCGTCGCGCTGGGTCAGCAAGCGATAGCCGCACGACGGCCAGAAATCAGGCATTAGCTGCCCAACATGGCTCTCTTCAAGTCTGCTTGCACGGGATTGTCGCCCAGCCAAACCTTGATCAACGCGCGGTTGAATGCCTCCCCCACGATCACGCCCTTCCCCGCGCCGTTTAAACCGATCTTCGTCGCGCCATCTGCAAAGTCGATTGTCACGACGTCGTTTTCCTTCACCTCGCCAAATGTCTTCATGATGGAGACGAGCTCCGCCGTCTGCGTCTTTACGGTGTCCAGTTCCTGCGGAGTCGCGTTGGCCTTGAGCCCCTCGACCAGCGCATCGACCAATTGATCGGCGGAAAGTGTCCGTAACAGGTTCAACTGGATGCGGCGCGGTCCCGCCGCAAGCGCGCTTTGCGGGTTAGCGGTCTTCGCTGGTAGATAAAGGCTTCCGACGTAGACCTTGAAAATCGCCCGGGTGCGCACGCCGGCGCCGTTAAGCACGAGTTCCTTACCGCCGACACTCGCTTTATCCTCGATCTTTACCCCCGCGACCTCCGCGGCCATGACAGCGGCCGTCGCAAGCATACCGAGCAACGCGCGGAACAATGCATGCATCATTGGAGCGCTCCTGGCTTCAGCGGACTCGTCTGCCACCTACTCCATTGCGCACGTTCATGTCGCAAGCAAACTCGCGGGCACCAACGCGCCCTGCTCAGAACAACCCTTGAACAGGTCAGAACGAATACGTGATCTGTCCCGAAAGTATTGTCACATCGGCGTCGTAGTGTCCCTGGATCAGACCATTCGCGGCGGTGTTTCCGGCATTTTGCTGGATATCCGCTTTGTCGGACTTGATATAGGTGAAGCCCGCGTCGACTTTCAAGTGCGGCGAAAACTTGTACTGCGTGCCTATGGAAAACCACACGCGGCTCTCATCCGGCAAGCGCGGCGTGCGATCGGTCGAATTGACCGGCGTCTCGTCGTAGGCGATGCCGCCGCGCAACATCCAGCGGTCATCCAAGCGATAGTTGACTCCGGCCGAGAAACGATAGGCGTCATCGAAATTCTGCGGCGTCACCGACAATAGCGTTCCATTCGCACGCATGAAGCGCAATTCCTTGATCGTTGACCACCGCGTCCACTGCACGTCGCCCATGATGTCCCAGCGGTCGTTCAGCTTATGGAAAACCGAGACGTTCGCGATATCGGGAAGCTCGATTTCGGCTTTGACCCCGCCATCGGCGAGTTGCGCGTTCACGCCCGCGGCAAGCTGCCCGACCACCGGCGCGAGCTGGGCCGGTAGCGTCGGCAACGCAGGAAGTCCAAAGCTCACGTTCCCGGAAACGTCGTATTCGATCGATGACCGATAAGAGGCGCCCAGCCGCGTATTCGGCGAAAGGTCGACCAGAACGCCGACATTCCAGCCGAACGCGCCGTCCTCGCCATCGACTTGCGCCCGTGCCTCGAGGCCAGGTGTTGCTCCGACGATGGTGGGCACGAGCGCCGCGGGAATCAAGCCACGAGCGGCCGCCTGCTGTGCCGCCTGCGCAAGCCCCGCCGAATAATTGACGCTGTTGGTCAGCTCCGCGTCGATCCGCTGATAGTTAATGCCAACGCCGATTGCAACAGCGTCGCTCACTTTCCAAGAGACAGACGGGTTAATGTTAACCGTCTTGATCTCTGACTTTGCCGCCTGGAAACGACCGATCCAGCCATCTCCATATTCGGTGACAAGTCCAAACGGCGCGCCAACGCCCAAGCCCACGGCAAACCGAGTCCCGATTGGCGTTGAAACGTAAAGGTTCGGAACGATATTCAAGCTGCCTGCGTCACCGCCTTCGTGCCCCAATGACTGCCCCGCCGCCGGGAGCGAGCCTTCATTCCTGAATCTGATTCGAGGCGTGATGAGGTGCACGGCGCTGACGAATTGCGTCGAGCCGAGTCGCGACATACCAGCAGGGTTTGCCCAAATCGTCCCCGCGTCTTCGGCGATCGCCGCGCCGCCCGCGAACGCGTTGCCGAGACCGCTGCCGTTTTGCTCCTGTAGCGCGAATGCCGCGCCGAATGCCTCGCCGCTTCCGATCGCGAGCATTAGCGCACCGATGGCGGAAGCGACTTGCGTTCGCTGGACAATCTGGACTCCAGTCATTTCTTCTCCCCCTAGTTCGAGCGGCGTTAAACGCGGCCTCGAGGTTTTCCCCATGCGACTACAGTCGTGCGTGGCCCCCCCGTTGCGACCGGTCGCAACTATACCTTGCTCGGGCCCGAGCAATGTTCGCGCGTCGCGCGTCGGCCTCCGGCGGCGATTCGCGATTGCTCGCATCCCCACACGCGGGCCCCTGCTCGCCGCTCACGCCCTCGGCCTCCGTGTACGGACGAGCGATGAGTCGTGTGGCGTGTCGGCCTCCGGCGGTGATTCGCCCCGGTCGCATCCCCGCAAGCGGGGCCCCTGCTCCCAGGCTCACGCCGCCACCTTCTTTGCCTCGTCGCGCAATTCGCGTCGAAGGATCTTGCCAACATTCGACTTCGGCAGCTCCTTCCGAAATTCAACCTCGCGCGGGCATTTATAATTGGTCAATTGCTCGCGGCAGAACTTAAGGACGTCATCAGACGTCAACTTTGGATCCTTCTTGACGACGAAGAGCTTGACCGCTTCGCCTGACTTCGAGTCCGGTACGCCGACGGCGGCACATTCAAGCACCCCCGGATGCGTGGCTACAACGCCTTCGATCTCGTTTGGGTAGACGTTAAAGCCCGATACCAGAATCATGTCTTTTTTGCGATCGACAATCCTCACGTAGCCCCGCTCGTCCATCACGCCGATGTCGCCCGTGGCAAACCAGCCCTCGCGGTTGATGGCCTTCTGCGTTTCGTCGTCACGCTGCCAGTAGCCGGCCATAACCTGCGGGCCGCGAATACAGATTTCGCCAGGCTGTCCGAGTGCAACGTTGTGTCCTGTGTCGTCACGCAGCATGATCTCGGTCGACGAGATGGGCAAGCCGATCGAGCCGTTGTACGCGGGCAGGTCGAGGGGATTGATCGTCGCGGCGGGAGAGGTCTCAGTCAAACCGTATGCCTCGATGAGCGGAGTGCCCGTGATTTGCTTCCACTTATTCGCGACCACTTCCTGGACAGCCATGCCCCCGCCCAACGTAATTCGCAACGAGGAAAAGTCGAGCTTCGCGAACTCGGCGTTGTTGACCAGCGCGTTGAAGAGCGTGTTGACGCCGGTGAATGCGGTGAATTTGTACTTGCCCATCTCCTTGACGAGTCCGGGGATGTCACGCGGGTTGGGAATGAGCACGTTCTCGCCACCGAGCATCATGTACACCAGGCAATTCGCCGTCAGCGAGAAGATGTGATAGAGCGGCAACGGCGTGATGATGACCTCACGCTGGCTCGCGTCGAGGCTCGGAGACACCCACGCTCCTGCCTGGAGCACGTTCGCCACGATGTTGCGATTGAGGAGCATCGCTCCTTTCGCCACACCGGTCGTCCCGCCCGTGTACTGCAAGAAAGCGATGTCGTCGTGTCCGATCGGCATTCGCTCGAGAGACCGCTTGCCCCCGTCGGCGAGTGCGTCGGAAAGCCTGATGGCACCCGGAATTGAATAAGGGGGGACCATTTTTTTCACGTGGCGGAGGACGAGATCGACAATGACGCCCTTGAACCCCAATAACTCGCCAATCGACGTGACGACGGTCTCGCGAATCTTGGTCTTGCCAAGCGTTTGCGCGACGGTTTTGGCGAAATTCTCGACGCACACCAAGACTTCCGCCCCGGAGTCCTTAAGCTGGTGCTCGAGCTCGCGTGCGGTGTACAGCGGGTTGACATTGACGACCGTGCATCCGGCGCGCAGCGTGCCGAAGAGGCAAATGGGGTATTGCAGGATGTTGGGCATCATCAAAGCGACCCGCGTCCCCTTCTTGCAGCCCAGCCCCTGCAACCACGCGCCGAAGGTCGATGAGAGCGTATCGAGCTCGGAGAACGTGATTGTTTTGCCCATGCATGTAAAGGCCGGGCGCGTCGCGAACTTGGCAACGCTTTCCTCGAAGATCTCGCGTACCGACGCGTACGCATTGATGTCTATCTCCGCCGGAACGGCCTTTGGGTAGGACTTGAGCCAAATTTTTTCCACGACCTTCCTCCTTGCCGCGTCGTGCTGGACGGACGGACTATTTGGTTTTTAGGTAACGGGGGCTCTTGGCGCGGGCTTCGCGTTGCGCACGCGGCCGCCTGGAAAATCGTACACCAGAAGCGCCCTCAGCGCTTCTCACCCAATGGCCGAGGCTTGGGTGGCGGCATAATGCAACGGGCCACCGCGAAACGGCGCGAACCCCGTTCCAAAAATGGCGCCCGCATCGACCAGATCGGCGTCCTCGACGATGCCGTCGGCCAATGCCGCTTTCGCCTCGTCGACCAATGGCGAGACCAAGCGATCCGAAAGCCCCGCCGGGATCATAGCCGGTGGTGCCTTTTGCGCCTTGCCGTCGGTCCATCGGTAGAAGCCCTGCCCTGTTTTGCGGCCCAGGTTTCCGGCTTCGACAAGTTCGGTTAATTTTCTTGGAGTCGCCGCGGTCTTGCCGAGCATCTGCCCGACAGCCATGCATATATCGAGTCCCACCGTATCGGCGAGCTCGAGCGGGCCCATGGGCATCCCGAAGGCGAGCGCGGCCTCGTCGACCGTTTCGGGGGCGAGGCCCTCGTCGACACAGCGCATGGCCGTCATCAGATACGGGGCGAGCACTCGATTGACAAGAAAGCCCGGTGCGCTTTTGACGGGCAACGGCAGTTTGTCGATCTGCCGTACGAACATTGCTGCCTGGGCCGCGAGCCCCGGCAGCGTCGCCCGCCCGGAGACGATCTCGACCAGCATCATTTTCGCGACAGGGTTAAAAAAATGCACACCGACGAGACGCGACGGCTCGGTGAGCGCTTGGGCGATCTCTTCGATTGGAATGCTCGACGTGTTGGTCGCGAGCAACGCGTCCGGCCTTGCCTTTCGCTCGAGCGTCGCGAAGAGCGAGCGTTTGGCGTCGACATTCTCGAAGATCGCCTCGATGATGACATCGGCACGCGCGACGCCATCGCCTTCCACATCGGGAATGAGCCGGTCGCTGGCATCGCGCACGCGGCGTGGCTCCCGCAGCCGATCGGCAAAGAGTTTTGCGGCGCGCTTCATTGCCGGTTCGAGCCGCGCGGCGTTCTGATCCTGGAGCGTGACGGTCAACCCGCGCAGTGCGCACCACGCCGCGATGTCGCCGCCCATCGTGCCCCCACCCACTACATGAACATGCGCTGCTCTCCAGGTGCCCGCCTTGCCGATACCCTTCAATCGCTCTTGCAAGCGAAATACGCGGATCAAATTCGCTGCCGTGGGCGTGCGCAGCAGCGCTGGGATCGAAGCCGGGTCGGACGCAGGTGCCGTCAGTGCATCACCGTCGTACTTGCGCCAAAGGTCGAGAATCGCGTAAGGCGCGGGGTAATGCTCGCGACGGGCGCGTTTCGCGACGGCTTTTTCCGCTTGCGCGACAATCAATCCGCGAGCCATCGGTTGCAGCGACAGCGACAACGGAAAGGGAACCGTGTGCGGCCGAGGTCGCGCGAGCAACACTCCGCGCGCAGTGTTGTCCATCGTTCGTGGCGGTACGCACTCATCGGCGAGTCCCAGTTTTTTCGCGCGCCGCGCATCGATGGTCTTTCCCGTCAGCATGAGATCGAACGCCGCGGGGGCGCCTACCAATTTCGGCAGGCGCTTGATGCCCCCCCAGGCGGGAACGATGCCGAGCAAGACTTCGGGCAATCCGAGCCGCGTGCCTGGCTCGTCGACGACGACGCGGTATCGGCAAGCAAGTGCCAATTCGAGCCCTCCTCCCAGACAATAGCCGCGGATCAGCGCGAGTGTCGGATAAGAGCAGCCCGCGAGGCGTTCGAACAAATCCCAGCCGCGTTCGACCAATGCGATCGCGCTCGCTTCATCGGTGACATTAGCGAACTCTTCGATATCGGCGCCGGCGATAAATCCGCTTGCTTTACCAGACCGAATGACAAGTCCCTGTGGGGGAGAGCGGTCGAGCTCATCCAAGTGCGCGTTGAACTCGGCGAGTACCGCGGCTGACAACGTGTTCGTCGCCGCACCGACTCGATCGATCGTGAGCCAGGCAATATCGTCGGCGTCACGGGCGAGAGCCCAATGCTGCATGATGACCACGCGCTCCATGATTTATATCGCTCAGGACACGTGGCCTGTAACGGAGGAATCGGTAGTGAACGAACGTGGTATGGCGCGGCTATCCCTCCGTTACAGGCCACTAGACCCGTTCGATGAGCATCGCGCCGCCCTGGCCGCCGCCGATACAGATCGCCGCCATCCCGCGCTTGCCACCAGTGCGCCGCAGAACATTCAACACATGCAACACGATCCGCGCTCCGGAGGCGCCCACTGGGTGACCGATGGCGATCGCGCCGCCATCAACGTTTAGCTTCGCCTCGTCGATCTGGCCCAGGGAACCCGGTAAACCGAGCTCGTCACGGCAGAATTCATCGCTCGCCCACGCGCGCTCACATGCAATGACTTGCGCGGCAAAGGCTTCGTTGATCTCCCATGCATCGAGATCGTTCAAGCCAAGGCCGTTGCGGGTGAGAATCGGAGTGGCCGCATACACGGGACCAAGGCCCATCTGCGCGGGGTCGAGAGCCGCCCATTGCGAGTCCACGATGCGCCCTTGCGGGATGAGCTTGTGCTCGGTCACGGAGCGGTCGGAGGCAAGGACGAGCCAAGCCGCACCGTCGGTGACCTGCGAGCTGTTCCCTGCGGTGACGTTGCCGTACTTCTTGTCGAAGAAGGGCCGCAGCTTGGCGAGTTTTTCGGGGGTGGAATCTTCGCGCACTCCATCGTCGGCGGCATGGAGCTCACCGGCACGATCGAAGATTGGAACGATCTCGCCGTCAAAATGGCTCGCGCGTTGCGCTGCCAGCGTCCGCTGATGGCTACGCGCCGCGTATTCGTCCATTTCAAGGCGAGTGATACCGAAGCGAAACGCGAGATTCTCGGCGGTTTGGCCCATCAGCAAGCCAACGTTAGGATCGGTCAGCCCTTTCATGAGAGCGATCACCGGCGCTAAGTGCGAAGGCCGAAATTGCGTCATCAGCGCCGCGCGTTGTCCAAGCGATTTGGCGGCGTACAAATTCGCGAGCCACGTCACCATGACGTCGGAGAACAGAAGCGGCGCGCGGGACAGCGCGTCAACACCCCCGGCAAGAACGAGGCTTGACCGCCCGAGATTGATGTCCGCAATTGCCGAGTCTAACGCCTGCATGCCCGACGCACAGTTGCGCATGACGGTCCACGCCGGCACCTTGTTGCCGCAGCCCATGCGCAACGCCGCCACGCGGCCGATGTTCACTTCGTCCGGCGAGGGCGCAGCGCAACCGAGGATTACCTCATCCAACTGCTCTGGCGCGAACTTCTGCCGTAGCAACAGCGCGCGGCCGGCGTCGGTGGCAAGGTCCGACGCGGAGAACGGTCCCGGACGGTTGCGCGCCTTTAAGAAAGGCGTGCGCGCACCGTCGATGATGTAAATCGGCTCTTGCATCGTCACGCCGCCGCGCGATGCTTGACCTTGGGCAGGGAGGACGGCGCGGCATCGGCTGCATGCTCTTTCACGGACGCGCGCAAGTCCTGGTCAAAATCATCGACACGAATGACTTGTTGAACGAGGGCACGCTGCCGTACGAGAGTCTGCCGCTCGTCCTCGGAGATGATGCCAGCCGCAACCGCCCGTTCGGCAGCGACGTCGATCCCACTGCCAGGTGCGACCGCGCCTCCAAGCCGCCCCTCTTTGATCGCGGCATTGAGTTTCGCCTCGATCGGCTCCGCGAGAATCGTCGCTGCCAACGCCGATTCGATGGCCGCGACGGGGTCGTCGGGGTCCTGCGGAATGAACATGTCCGCGGTCAGCCGGTCCCGCGTCGCAGATGGCGCGATCAAGAGTCGCGCGACTTCGTGCCCCAATCGGTCCGATGGCACGACATGGTGCAAGCCGAGCGGAAACACGATCAAGCGCAGCATGGCCGCGGTGGCGCGATTGGGGAAATTGGCGATGACGCCTTCGAGCGCGGTTTGCGCCTTGAAGAGGGCGTCCTGGATCGCCCAATGCACGAGCGGCGCGTCGGCAACTTGTCGATCTTCTGCCTCGTAGCGTTTGAGCGTCGCGGAAGATAAATACAGCATCGAGAGAATGTCGCCCAACCGCGCCGATAATTTCTCCTTGCGCTTCAGAGCGCCTCCCATCGTTATCATCGCGATGTCGGTTAGAAACACCAACGCTGCGGAGAAACGGGTCAGTTGCCGATAGTAGCGCCGGGTTTCCGGAGCGGCTCCATCGGGCACGCGGCCGAAGCGCGCCCCCGTCATTCCCATGACGAACGTGCGTGCAAAGTTGCCAAAGGTGAACCGAAGATGGCCGAAGAGCACCGCATCGAACGCGACTGAAGCCGCGACGGGGTCGGGGTTGCGTGCCGCGTCGATTTCGCGCACGACGAATGGGTGACAGCGAATCGCGCCCTGGCCAAACACGATCAGGCTGCGCGTCACGATGTTCGCGCCCTCAACAGTGATCGACACGGGCATCTGCATGTAGCCGCTGGCGAGGAAATTCGCTGGGCCCAGGCAAATCCCCTTGCCAGCTGCGATGTCCATGGCATCGTTGATGATCTCGCGATTGCGCTCGGTCAAATGGAGCTTTGCGATGCTCGACAATACCGCAGGCTTCTCGCCCAAATCGACTGCCGCCGCCGTGAGAACGCGCGTTGCGTCCATCACGTACAGATTAGCCCCCATCCGCGCCAGAGGTTCTTCGATACCTTCGAACCTCCCGATGGGTACCCTGAATTGCTTGCGTACGCGCGCGTAGCCGCCGGTGGTACGCACGACGAGCTGCGACATGCCGGTGTTGGACGACGGCAACGAAATCCCTCGCCCCGCGGCCAGGCACTCCATCAGCATCCGCCAGCCCCGGCCGATCATCGGCTGCCCGCCAATGACCCAATCGAGCGGGATGAACACATCGCGACCCGAGTTCGGGCCGTTTTGAAAGGCCGCGTTCAAGGGCATGTGCCGCCGGCCGATCACGACACCTGGGTGCTTCGTTGGAACGAGTGCGCAAGTAATGCCGAGGTCTTCCCGGGCGCCAAGCAGGTGGTCGGGGTCGAACGCGCGGAATGCAAGCCCGAGCAACGTCGCCACGGGACCGAGGGTGATGTAGCGCTTGTCCCACGTGAGACGCAAGCCAAGGACTCTTCGCCCTTCGTGCTCGCCGTGGCAGACGATCCCGAAGTCCGGAATCGAAGCGGCGTCGGAACCCGCGTTCGGATTGGTCAACGCAAAGCACGGGATGTCGATGCCTTGGGCAAGGCGGGGGAGGTAGTGGCGCTTTTGCTCGTCGGTGCCATAGTTGAGCAAGAGCTCGCCGGGCCCCAGCGAATTCGGCACAAGCACGGTCACCGCCACCGTACTCGAGCGGGTCGAGAGCTTGGTAATCACTTGCGAATGCGCAAACGCGGAAAACCCGAGACCGCCAAACTCCTTCGGAATGATCATCCCCAGAAAGCCGCGATCCTTGATGAATTGCCACACCCGCGGCGGCAGGTCGCCGTAGACGTGCGTTGTTTCCCATTCGGTCACCATCGCGCACAGCGCTTCGACGTCTTCATCGAGAAAGCGCTGCTCTTCTGGCGTCAACGCCGGCATTGGTATTGCCAGGAGCTTGTGCCAATCCGGACGCCCCGAAAAAAGCTCGCCGTCCCACCAGACGGTACCTGCGTCGAGCGCATCGCGCTCGGTTTGCGACATCGGCGGCATCAAGCGGCGAAAGGCCGCCAGGGCTCGATCACTGATGAGCCGGCGGCGAACGCGCGGCAGCGCGAGCGTTGCGGCCACGACAACGACGATAGCGGCCAGCAACGAGAAGAGCGTTAGTGACAAGGCTGGGCTCATGGGCCACCGACCCGGTTGGGCGCGTCATGGTCGTCAAGTCCGCGCATGACTTCGCTGACGTCCAACAGCGGTGCCTGCAGACCCGCGAGCAAGAACGGCGCAAGGCGACGCAACAGGATTTCGTCGTTGTCCGATTCGTGCGGATTGAGTTCGGCGATGAGCTTGAGCGCATCGGTTCCGGCCAACGTATACGACAGGGCGCCCATGATGAAGTGGAGCCGCCATGAGAGCTCGCGCTTTGGCAAATGCGGAAGCGCACGTCCAAACGCTGCCTTGAAGCGCGCGATCATTGGCGCATACTGCTCGGAAAGGAATCGTCGAATGAACGGCGCCGGGTCCGCGTAGGCCCTCCCCAGCAGGCGCAAAAAATCCTTGCCGCCGCGCGCGGGATCGCGAGCCAGCTTGAGCGGCGGTATCAGGAGCGCAGACAGGATTTCGTCGCACGACAGCGGGTGCGGCGCAGCTCCAGCCTCGAGACGGCTCAAGAGGTCCAGGCGCTGCAGATTCATGGGGTCGAGACGCCGCGTCAACACGGTCTGAAACAGGTCTTCCTTGGTGCCGAAGTGATAATTGACAGCGGCGAGGTTGACTTCCGCCGCAGCAGTGATCTCCCGCAAGCTGGTCGCGTCAAAGCCGCGCTCCATGAACCGCACCTCGGCGGCATCGAGAATGCGAACCTTGGTCGCCGCATGATTGCCGACGATGCCGGAGCGAATGACCCTCACTCTCACTCCTGCGCCGTGACGGTCTGCGGTACGCACTCGTTACCTTCCTTAAAGCGTTCAGCAAGAGCGTAGGTTAAACGTTTGTTTGAATCTTGTCTAGACCAGGTTCCGCTCTAGATTTAGATAATTACGAACGGAGTGTGTACTTGCTCTCATAAGTGATCTTGAGGCTGGAATGCCGACGCGCCGCGAGCCAAAGGCCCACTCCTGACCGGCACGAGGGTTGGCTATACTGACTACCCCCGAGGATTCCGCATGGCCACCATTTCAATCGCCAGACCGCATCGTCTCTCGCTTAAGAAGGCGAAAGGGGCCGCTGAGAAGATCGCCAAGGACCTGCAGAAGCGCTTCGATCTCGACTACGCGTGGCAGGGCAATCGTATCGACTTCGAGCGACCTGGCGTCTCTGGGCAATTGCTGGTCGGCCGCGACAAGATCACGCTGGACGTGCAGCTTGGGCTGCTGTTGACGCCCCTCAAAGGAACCATCGAACGGGAAATCACCGCGCAACTCGACCGTCTGGTCACTGGGGTCTAGGCGGTTCTGCTGACGCCGGCGCCGGGCTGGGTGGCGTGCTGGCAAGCGGATCTGCAAATGGCGCCAGTGTGCCGCCGACGATGGCCTCGAGGATCGCCGTCTCGCGTTCCTCGATTGTCCGAAGAAAGTCAGCGGCGCCGTGCATCGCGCGAAAAGCCGCAAAGCCGCGTTCCAGGAAATCCTGCAATTGGGAAAGACCGGCGAGCCGCGCCGGCTGCCGCATCATGGACAAAGCGGCACGAACGAGCGGCTTTTCGACATGACGATCGAGCGCAGCACCAACATCGACGATCAGCTTGATCTGGCGGCGACGCAGCGGAAAATTGCCAGCGCGCCGGTACGCCTTGCAATATTCGGCGACAGTGAAATGGGTTGTGCGCGACAGCCGCGAAAGCAGCGCGCGATCGAGTTCCTGCGATAGCGCGCTCAGCTCCATCGCGTGCGCGACTGTCCATACGACTGCTTCGGGCAATATGCGAGCCATGATTGGCACGACTCGCGCGAGATCGATGTCGCGCCGGCTGGTATCGACCGGGCCGTAAAGGTCGTTTTGGAAGTACGCAATTGCCCCGGTATAGCGCGGATCGGCCGCGAGATCTGCGTACGTGGCGTGGAGCCGGCGTCCCTGCCACAAGGCGAGCCGGTCGAGCGCACCCGCGAGAATCGGATTAGCCGTGCGCTCGCCGTGCAATCGATGCGCGCGGGCGAGCTCGCGGATCAATGCGGCTTGCGCGTCGGAGGTGGGCGGGCTGGAAGACAATTCAAACTTTCGCAGCGAATTGAAGCGCCAAGGCTTCGAGTCTATCCGAAGGATCGCGGTGAAATTATGCGCAATCCTGCATTAGATTGTTCGCTCTACCTTCCCGGGGCTATTCTCTCGCGGCGACGCGTCCGGCATGCTGGGACGCCACCCGATCTCGATCCTCAAGGTTTAACCCCGGACTTGCCTATGATTTCCCGTCGTACGTTCATCGCTGCCGGTGTAGCGGGTACTGTGGCGCTCGTTGCCGCGCAATGGCTGCGACGGCCCGAGTCGGACGCGACCTTGGCGACGCGCCGCGCTTTCGACGCGAACGGCGAGACGATCATGTTCGCGGTCGCACCGGTCCTGCTGGCCGGTGTGCTGCCCGCGGCGGACCGCGAGCGCAAAGTGGCCATCGCGCAAACGTTGACGGATATCGACGCGGCGATCGCGGGTTTGCCGCGAGGGGCGCAGGCAGAGCTCGCCCAGCTCTTCGCGCTCTTAGCGTTGCCGCCAACCCGCATCGTATTCGCGGGAATTATGGCGCCCTGGCCTGAGGCGCCCGCTGACGATGTACGGGCGTTTCTCGACCGATTTCGCGCGAGCGCCTGGACGCTCAAGCGAAGCGCATACGACGCGCTGCACGAGTTGGTATTTGCCTCCTGGTACGGTAATCCACGGTCGTGGCCGGCGACCGGCTACGATGGACCACCGGCATTGTCATCATGACGGGCACCGCAGCGACATCGTTTCCCGATCCGTACCACGAGCCTGACGCTTTACAGTGGAGCGTGATCGACGCGTCGCGGCTCGAACGCGATATCGTCTTCGACACCGATGTTGCGATTATCGGCTCCGGTGCAGGCGGCGGCGTCGCTGCGGAAATATTGGCCGCTGCCGGTCTCAAGGTCGTCCTGCTGGAGGAAGGGCCGCTCAAGACGTCGAGCGATTTTCGCATGCTCGAATCCGACGCGTATCCGCAGCTCTACCAGGAGTCGGCCGCGCGCAAGACGGCCGACCGCGCGATCAACATTCTGCAAGGCCGGTGTGTCGGCGGTGGCACGACCGTCAATTGGACGAGCTCGTTTCGCACGCCTCCCGCGACGCTCGCGTTCTGGGCCAGCGAATTTGGTCTGCGCGGCTTCGGCGAATCCGACCTCGCCCCTTGGTTTGCGCGGATGGAAGCCCGGTTATCGATGGCGCCTTGGCCAGTCCCGCCGAACGCCAACAATGCCGTGCTGGCACGAGGTGCCGAGCGAATTGGAATTCCCGCAGCGGTCATCCGGCGCAACGTGAAAAGTTGCTGGAACATCGGCTATTGCGGCATGGGATGCCCGACCAACGCGAAGCAATCAATGCTCGTCACGTCGATTTTGAGCGCGCTCAAGTCCGGCGCCACACTCGTGACACGGGCGCGTGCCGAGCGTTTCGCCATCGCGGGCGAGCGCGTCACGCAGCTTAACGCCGTGGCAATGGATACGCTCGGCGTCGCGCCGACTGCACGCAAGATCACCATTCGCGCCCGAACGTTCATTGCAGCTGCAGGAGCAATTGGCACGCCAGGGCTGCTGTTGCGAACGCGCACGCCCGATCCACATCATTTGCTGGGAAAGCGCACATTCTTGCATCCGTCGGTCGTTTCCGCAGCGTTGATGCCCGAGCGCATCGAAGGTTTCGCAGGCGCGCCGCAGACAATTTACTCGGATCACTTCCTCGATTCGCTGCCGGTGCAGGGGCCGATCGGCTACAAACTCGAAGCCGCGCCCATTCATCCTGTTCTCGCCGCGATTACGCTTCCGGGCGATGGCCTCGAGCACTCGCGCTGGATGGCCGATCTTTCGCGGATGCAGGTCGTCATTGCGTTGCTGCGCGACGGTTTCCACCCGCAAGGCGACGGCGGCAGCGTCCGGTTACGCGACGACGGCACACCGGTGCTCGACTATCCGCTCACGCCCTACGTGTGGGACGGCGTACGGCGCGCGTTGCTGACGATGGCGGAGATCCAGTTCGCGGCAGGCGCGATCAAGGTCATGCCGATTCACGCGGCGGGAGTTGCGTACGGCCGTTTTTCCGATGCGCGCGCGGGAATCGACGCCTTCGACTTAAAGCCACGGATCACCCCGATCTTCTCCGCGCACGTCATGGGCGGTGCCCCCATCGGGCCAGACCCGCGCCGCGCAGTCGTCGGAATGGACGGACGCCATCACCAGATCATCAATCTGTACGTCTTGGACGGATCGCTGTTCCCGACGTCCATCGGCGCCAATCCGCAGCTCTCGATCTACAGTGTCGTTGCGCGTCTTGCGAGCGAGCTGGCGAGAGCGCTCGCGCCTTGAACGCTCGAGCTACGGGAAGCATTGTCGATTAGGGTGAATGCTCTAGAAGATCTGGGTAAATTGTTTGGTGCCGCGAAGATTCGCTTCACTTCGCTTTCACACCACTTTAAGGAGAGTTTGATATGCGCACCATGTTTGCGTTTCGCAGCAATCCCGTAGGCGAGGCCGTCTTCGCAACATCACGCCAGATCTGGCTTGCGAGCCTTGGGGCCGCGGCCGTCAGCCGGGATTGGGCCAAAAGCGAAGCCACCGAAGCTTTTCTGGCGTTGGTCAAGGAAGGGACGTCGGTCGAATCACGTGCAATCCGGTTGCTCGACAATCGGATTGAAGCATCGCTTGGGATAGCCAACTCGGTCTGGAGACAAGCACGCGCGGGTGTGCGAACGACGGTGCGCGATGTTGCCGGTGGGGCAATTACGCTCGTGCGCGACAACCTGCCGCGGTCGCTGCCCAAGATTTCGATCCCGTCGCGCGTCACGGTGCGGGCGAAGAGCGTCAACGCCAATCGCGCAAAGCCAGCCAGGACGGTCCGCGCCGCGAAAACAATCAAAGCGACGTCAAGTGCCGGCAACCGCGTGCGCACAAAATAGATTTTTGCTCTCGCATCAGGGGCCAGCAACGGCCCCTTTTTTTCGCCTAACGGGTGCCCTAGCGCACCCGTACTCGTTTTGCTGATGTCTAGCTTGCGCGCTTAGGCCCGCGTTTGCTTCCGGTTGAACGGGTGAACTACACTGTCCTTGGTCGTCCATCCTTCGCGATGCCGCGCCATGGTCCAAAAAAAACTTCCGCGCCGCACGCGTGCGCGGATTCTCGAGACGAGTCTCTCGTTGTTCAACCGCGATGGCGAGCCGCATGTGACCACCGCCGACATCGCCGACGAGATGAATATCAGTCCAGGTAATCTCTACTATCATTTTCGCAACAAGGACGACATCATCGGCGAGCTCTATGGCGCCCTCGAAACCGCAATCGCCCCGCTTTTGACCGTGCCAGAGGACCGCGCGCCCGATGTCGAAGACTTGTGGCTCGTCTTGCATTTGCTGTTCGAGCGAATGCGTGAGTATCGATTTTTCTACCGCGATCTGGATGAGATCACCTCGCGCAATCGGCGCATTGCCGCTCGCTTCAGCGCCCTTACTCGGCGCGGCGAAGCGACCGTCGTGCAGTTGTGCCGAGGTTTGGTGGAGAGTCAAGCGATGCGCGCGACACAACGCGAGATCGAGTCGCTCGCCTCCAATGTCATGCTGGTATCGACGTACTGGATGTCGTATCAGCGCATCGGCCGCACTGCGGCCGAACCGGCACCCGGCGCGGATTCGACGCGGCTCGATTACGCAGTGTTGCAGGTGCTCGCTTTGATCGCGCCTTTCTTGCTTGGCAGCGGGCGCGCCTTGATCGAGCGCCTCGGCGACGACTACCGTTAGGCGCTTACGCCCGACGCGCAAAGTTACGAACGAGTTGAACAGTCCAAAGGAGGGCGAGTGAGCGCGGCGGGCGAGGCCGTCAGGCCGAGGGAGGCTCGAAGGGCGCGTCGCCGCGCGACCGAGCTTACGCCCGACGCGCAAAGTTTAAGAACGAGTTGAAGAGTCCAAAGGAGGGCGAGTGAGCGCGGCGGGCGAGGCCGTCAGGCCGAGGGAGGCCCGAAGGGCGCGTCGCCGCGCGACCGAGCTTACGCCCGACGCGCAAAGTTTAAGAACGAGTTGAAGAGTCCAAAGGGGGGCGAGTGATGGCGAAGAAGTGGTCGAAACTTCCGCGCGAGGACGTGTACACGCCGATGTGGCCGCGCTCAAGAAAAGCTGGGCACGGCTACACCGCGGGGACAACGAATCGCTACCGAAGGCCGCGCCCGTGCTGGACGCGTGGCGACATTTTCATGAGGGGGACTTCAGCCGGGCCGTCGAGGTCGGACGTGCTGCGGGTGGTGGAGGAATCACTGCCGCCATCAAAGCGCAGGCGATCTATGCGCATTATCTCGAGAAAGCAAACAAGGACAAGCTCGCGTTGTTCGAAGAAGCAGCAGACTTAGCCGATGCGCGCCGGAAACAGGCGCCGGCAGACGCAAACGCGCACTACCTCTATGCGTACGCGTTAGGTCGTTACAGCCAGGGAATCTCAGTCACCAACGCGCTGGCTCAGGGTTACGGCGGCAAGATCAAGGACGCGCTGTTGACCGCATTGCGATTGGACGGCAAACACGCCGAAGCGCACACGGCGTATGGGGCGTATCAGGCCGAAGTCATCGACAAAGTCGGCGGCACGGTGGCCGGGATGACGTACGGCGCGAAAAAAGACTCGGCGCTCGAATATTTCGAGCGTGCGGTCGCGCTCTTTCCAGAATCGGCTATCGCACGCATCGAATACGCCAACGGCCTCATTCGGCTATTCGGCAAGCGCAAGTTGGACGAGGCGCAAGCGCTCTACGAAGCCGCCGCTGCGATGATGCCAATGGATGCGATGGAGCACTTGGACGTCGAGCTCGCCAAGTCCGAGCTCGCGTGAATGATCGCCAAAGCGCTCGCTAAGTCCCAGTTTTCGCGAGCGCGTCGAACGCTACCGTCCGAGCCCGGCTGTGGCGACAACAGCGGCCTCGCGGGGGTCGAGAGTTCCGTCCCGCGGCCATGACGCCATCAGCGTCGTCAGCAGCAGCGTTTCGAACTCGGGGCCGAAGCGCGCGATGATGCGTTCGGGATCCGGGCAGAGTCTGCGATCGGTCAGAAGACCGAACTGCACGTTCCCGTCATACGAGAGGATCGAGACGCCCATCCCGATATCTCCCGATTGCGGCACCCAGAACATCAGACTCTCGATTCTTGCACCAGCGAGATAAAGAGGTTGCTGCGGTCCCGGCACGTTCGTCATCACCGCGGATGCCTTGCGCGACAGCGCCTGCATTAATGCTTCCTGCAGCGCTCTCGGCCCAGCACCCATGGCCGCGAGCAAGCCCATCGCCAAAATGGGTTGCTGGGATCCTTTCAGCGCATCCATGTTCGCGCGCACCGCATAGAGTCGCTCGACTGGATTTTCAATGCCAATCGGGAGATCAAGAAAGACCAATCCGAATCGGTTGCCAAGCTGGCAGGCATCGTCCGCCGATCGCAAGTTGACGGGCACCAGAGCTCGCAGGGTCACACCTGCCACGGCATCACCGTTACCCACGAGATAGCGGCGAATTGCGCCGGCTACGCACGAGAGCAACACATCGTTAATCGACGCGCCGAGCGCACGGCCAAGCGTTTTGACCTCGGAGAGCGGCAAGGGCGGCGCCCATGCGACTCGCTTCGCCTTACCCGGCGTGCCCTTGAAGCGCGTCGGGGAATCTTGCGGCATGCGTGCCAACTTTCCGATCTCTGCGGTCAACGCACTGCCTCGCGCGGCGCACGCGACAGCTTTCGCAGGATCCGCCAGCAACGCTCCACCTCGTTCCAAAAGAGTCGAACCGACTTTCATTGCGGCGCTCCACGCGTTGCCAGGGGGCGCCAACGCCCGATCGATTTTTCCGTTCGCGCGCAACTGCGAGCCGAAGGGCATCGCGGGCGGGCCATTGGGCGATGCATCCGTCATCGAAAGCATGACCCGCACCAGCGCCATCCCATCGGCGTAGCTGTGGTGAATGCGGGCAATGAGCGCGCTGCCGCCACCGTAGTGCGCGATCAGATGAAATTGCCACATCGGCCTCTGGGGCGACAACGGAGTCGCAATCAGCTCCGATACGAATCGCTGCAACTCGCTTTGCCCGGCAGGACTGGGTAGGCGTGCCACAACAACGTGCCGCCGCAAGTCGAAATCACGGTCCGTCTCCCAAAAAGCGCCACCTGGCGCCTCGACTGCACGTTGCGCAAACCGGGCGAATAGCAAAAAGCGGTTCCGTATCAGATTTCGCAGCAGCTTAAGGTCGATCGTTTCGCGAAACAGCAGCACGCCACAGATCATCATCAGATTGTGCGGGCGGTCCATCCGAAGCCACGCCGTGTCCACGGCTGACATCTTTTCGCGCGTCGGGGCGAGGGACATCGGGCGTTCTTGCGCGGCGATGCGTGGAGATCGTGCTTGCGCTAAAGTAGCGCGCACGCAGATTGACCCAACCTTAGCGAGCCAGAGGACAAAGCCATGGCTACACCCAAGAAGGACGAACTCAAAGCCAAATTCGACGCCGCAGCGGCGGCGGCGAAGCAAACCAAGAAAAAGCCAGACAACGCAACGTTGCTCAAGCTGTACTCGTACTACAAGCAGGCGACCGACGGTGACGTCGCGGGAAATCGCCCTGGTGGGTTCGATTTTGTCGGCGGAGCGAAATACGATGCATGGGTCAAATTGAAGGGAATGACCCGGGACGACGCCATGACCGGCTACGTGAAACTAGTGGATAAATTGAACCGGGAGTAGGGCATCCATCCTCGAGCGATCGCGTATGCCTCACCACGCGATCGCCGCGATCGTATCTTGCCTCAAGCCTTGCCGGTCTCAAGCACGCTTGCCCGCGGCGCGCACCGGTCGCTTCGCCGACCCTGCAGCCGCTGCGCCGTCCTTACTTCTCGATTCCGCGCTCGTTTTGCGCGGAGAGGCTGTTCGTTCGGTTCTTGCGTTTCCGGGCTTCAGGCCGTCGACCACCGCCGCTAAGCTCTCGACGCGCTTCTCGAGGCGCTGCACGTCTCCTCGTGTCGAGACACCGAGCTTCGACAAGGCGCGGGCGACGCGATCCTCGAAGACCTGTTCTAATTTGTCCCAGGTGCCGCTGACGTTTTTCTGAACCTCGGCAAAGCTCGTCCGCGCCGCTTCACTCGCCGCGGCAGCGGAGTCCGTCGCCGTGCGCCGCGTCTTCGATTCGACTGCTTCGCCCTGCTTGACCAAGGTTTCGAACACTTTCGCACCCTCTTCCTGCACGCGCGAAAATGCGCCTAGACCTGCGAGCCAAATCTGCCTGGACGAATCGACCACGGCCTGCGAAATGTCTTTCGCCTGCTCAAAGCTCTTGCCACCCATCTTTTCGCCCAAGTCCGCCTTCGCTTTTTTCAACATTGTCTCGCTCTCCGTGGTGACCTACCGCGCCAACGCCGCCCACGGCGTTCAATCGCCGCCGGGATGTTATGCCACTTGTTAGCGAGCATATTACTAAAGGCGAGCAGGCAGAGGGAAGCTCCTTCGCGCCTGTTAAGCGCACTTCCGAAAGAAATCCCGGAGGTACAATCGCCACGCTAAACGACGATGCCAAATCCTGCGCACGCGTGAGCGACAACACCTGGTTTCATTACCAACGCTTCAATCTGGGAGCAAGCCTTGGCCTATTTCGTCACCGGCGCGACCGGCTTCGTCGGAGGATTTGTCGTGCGAAGTTTAGCTCGGCGCGGCAAACCGATTTATGTTCTGGTTCGCAGCGGGTCGGCGAAAAAACTCGACGCACTCCGCGAGCGGTGCCAAGCCACCGAAAACCAATTGATTCCAATCATTGGCGACTTGGGAGAACCCAATCTCGGCGTATCCCCAGCCGACCGCAAAAAACTCAAAGGGAAGATCGAGCACCTCTTCCATTTGGCCGCCATCTACGATCTGAAGGCAAGTGCGCGGGAGCAGGAGCTCGCCAATGTCGAAGGAACGCGACATGCCGTGCAATTCGCGGAAGCCATCGCCGCGGGATGCTTCAATCACGTGAGCTCAATTGCCGCGGCCGGCTTATACGAAGGTGTCTTTCGCGAAGACATGTTCGAGGAAGCGGAGGACCTCGACCATCCTTACTTCAAATCCAAGCACGATGCCGAGGGTATGGTTCGTCGCGAGTGCAAACGACCGTATCGCATCTATCGGCCGGGCTTCGTCGTGGGCGATTCGAAGACCGGCTACATCGACAAGATCGATGGGCCATACTATTTCTTCAAGTTCATCCAGAAATTGCGTGCCACGCTTCCCCCCTGGATGCCGATGCTCGGTATTGAAGGCGGGCGAATCAACATCGTGCCCGTCGATTTCGTCGCCAGTGCCATCGACTACCTTGCGCACAAGAAGGGTCTCGACGGCAAGTGCTTTCATCTGACCGATCCGGAGCCCCATCGCATCGGCGAAGTGCTCAACATTTTCGCGCGGGCTGGGCATGCGCCGCAGATGACGCTGCGCGTGAACGCGCGGATGTTCGGCTTCATTCCGGCGCCGATCCTTTATGGACTCGGCTCGCTATCCCCGGTCAAGCGAATGGTCAAGGCGATTTTGACCGACCTTGGCATCCCCAAGGACGTGTTTCAGTTCGTCAATTGGCCGACCCGCTACGACAATCGGGAAGCGGCGCACGCATTGAAGGGCTCGGGCATCGCGGTTCCGCCTCTTGCATCGTATGCTCCGCAACTTTGGGATTATTGGGAACGCCACCTCGATCCTGACCTCTTTGTCGACCATTCGTTGTCGGGCCGCGTGAAAGGTCGGGTCGTGGTCGTGACCGGAGCGTCATCCGGCATCGGCCGCGCGACCGCGCTTAAGCTAGCCGAGGCTGGCGCACGAGTCATGCTGGTCGCACGCGGCGAGGAGAAGCTCGTCGCAACCAAGGAGGAAATCGACAAGTCCGGCGGCCGCGCTTACACGTATCAGTACGATGTCTCCGACATGGCTTCCTGCGACGCGCTCGTCGCCGCGGTGCTCCGCGAGCACGGATCATGCGACTTCTTGGTCAACAACGCGGGACGCTCGATTCGGCGCGGGATTGTGAATTCGTTCGATCGCTTTCACGATTTCGAGCGCACGATGCAACTGAATTATTTCGGCGCGATCCGGCTGATCATGGGTTTCTTACCCAAGATGATCGAGCAAAAGCGGGGGCACATCATCAACATTTCTTCGATTGGCGTCCTTTCGAACGCGCCGCGGTTTTCCGCTTACGTCGCGTCGAAATCGGCGCTCGACTCCTTCTCGGCGTGCGCTTCGTCCGAGTTTCTCGACAAGGGTGTGTTTTTCACCACGATCAACATGCCGCTCGTCCGAACCCCAATGATTGCGCCAACGAAAATGTACGAGAACGTACCGACGTTATCCCCGGAAGAGGCCGCGAGTCTGATTGTCGAGGCGATCGTCTACAAGCCGGTGCGCATTGCGACGCGTCTCGGCATCTTTGGCGCGGTGTGCCACGCGATCGCCCCGAAGCTTACGCAGATTCTGCTCAACACCGCGTTCCATATGTTTCCTGATTCCGTGGCGGCGCAAGGCAAGAAGGCGGACAGCGCGCGTGAGCTTACGCCCGAGCAGATGGCATTCGCGCAACTGACGCAGGGAATTCACTGGTAGGACGGGAGCGGCGCGCGCGGTCGATCTCACTGGTAACTCTCGCGAACACATCGACGTCGTTTAGCAATGCGTTGTGACCGATTCCAGTCAGCACGATATTCTCGGCGCCTTCGAGCATCGATGACGTCTGCGGGGTGACCATTGAATCGTGCCACGACCAGAGCGAGATGACCGGCACGCCGTACGTCGTACTCTCGCCGTCGCGATTC
>Ga0136617_10000337_pt1 | contig 38304 bp, 26 predicted proteins | sample AntDrymUQ3222106_2_FD_129672 | JGI IMG/M metagenome (GOLD analysis project Ga0136617, IMG submission 129672) | Polar desert sand microbial communities from Dry Valleys, Antarctica - metaG UQ322 (21.06) | ecosystem: Environmental > Terrestrial > Soil > Desert | place: Antarctica: Dry Valley... | reverse complement strand
GCCGCCACCGGCCTGACTGCGGTGGGGTAGGCTCACGGACGTTCGACGCGGCCCCCGTAGCTCAGGGGATAGAGCACCGCCCTCCGGAGGCGGGAGCGCAGGTTCGAATCCTGCCGGGGGCACACAACTGATCAAGTGCTTCCGCAGGTCAGATGAGGTCCCCTCGCGAAGCCGCAAGAGCACAGAGTTCTGAATTCGCAGGTCAGCCCAGGTCCGGTTAGTGCCCTACCGGGGTCGTGGCATGCTTGCGACCTTACATTGTCCGCGCGGAAGCAAGGGTGTAGGCACTGAGCGCTAGCGCCGGTCGTCACTTGCCGAGACTGCGGGCCCGGGTGAGCGCACCTGTCGTCGTCCTCGACCCGAACAGCGGCCTGGCTCCCTGGCGGCAGATCCACCGCCAGCTCGTGCAGCTGATCGGCACCGTGCAGCTCGCGGCTGGTTCCCGGCTGCCGACGATCCGCCAGCTCGCCCGGGACCTGGGCGTCTCGGCGGGCACGGTCGCACGGGTCTACCGAGAGCTGGAGGCCGTCGAGGCGATCGTGACCGCGAGCGGGAGAGGGGCGGTGGTCTCGGACAAGGCCGTCGCCACGGCAGATCCGGCCATGGCCGCCGCAAGCACCGCCGCGGCGGCAGGCGCCGACCTCGACGACGCGATCGCGGCTCCCGTCCTGGCCTGGACACCCAGTAGCACGACACCGAAACAGCACGACACCGAAACAGCACGACACCGAAACAGCACGACACCGAAACAGCACGACACCGAACAGACACGTCGTCGACGGGTAATCGCGACCCGAAGTAGGGCCTCCGCTCGGTCTACACGGACTCCCACCACTCCGCATCACTGGACTCTCGCTTCACGAGTCCGTCCGGGGTCGGTCGATCTCGGGAATCCGCTGCCCCGTGAAGTCGAAGGCCTACGCGTCGCCGGGTACGACGGGCGCCAACGTCGAGGTTGAGCTCGGCCGCGGACGGCCCAAGGTGTGGAAGCCTCTGGTGGGTGAGGTTTCCCCGGCCCCCACCACCTCAATGTGAACCGCCAAGACGAACCGTCGACACCCGATGGAGTTGCGGAAGCGGGCGCTGCGGATAGTCGCCGAGGTGACCCCGAGCTACGAGTCGCAGTGGGCCTTGGTCGGCGCGGTCGCGCAGAAACTGGATGTGGGCACCGCGGAGACCGTGCGCAACTGGGTTCGTTAGGCCGAGACCGACGCCTGCCAGCGAACGAGTGCGACCAGCGAGGAGTCCGCTGAGTTGATGATGTGCGCGGTCTCGCGCACAGGTCACCGGGAGCCGGCATACCCACCAGCAGCGCCTGCCCAGCCATGCGACGATCTGCAGGCAGGCAGCCACACCGGACTGGCGGTCAATCCGGAACTCGATCACGGGGCCCGATCAGGTGAAGTCCCGACACGGGCGGCCGTAGAACCCGGTTGGGAGGCATGAGCCCTTCACGCCCGGTGCCCCAGTGCCCCAGTGCCCACATCACCCGACGCTGCGCCTCGGCGTCCTGCCCGTCCAAGCACATCCCGTAGATGCGCCGAAAGCACCTCCACCGAGTGCCCAGCCCAGTGCGCCACGTTCCTGTTCGCGGGCAGCGCCACGGCCGCCAGCGGCGGCACCGCCTGCTCGCCGGCGACCAGGCCGGCCAGGCCCGCCGGGTCGCGGTCCTCGGAGCGGCGCTGGAGCTGGCCGCGACCGCCGTGTTGGAGCACCGGATCGGGTACGCGACGAAGCGTACAGAACCGGGCGCCCCGGGCAGATCCCCGCCACATGCCGGGGCGTGCGCTGTCCATCCTCGGCGGTCTCCTGCTCAACGCCGGCTCGGCCGCCACCCGGTGGGGCGTGTTCGACGCCGGCATCGCCTCGTCGCGCGATCCTGCCTACATGGTGATCCCGCAACGAGAACGGCTCGACGCCCCGAGGCGCCGCGGACGCCGCAGACCCGCCCACGACCTGAGCGCGCCGGCTTCAGGAGTCGGCCGCCGGTGCGTTGCGCTCCAGCCAGCGCCGTAGGGCCGCGACATCGGCGTCCGGGCGCGGGGCCACCACCAGCCGGTCGACGCCCGCGGCCGCATAGGCGGCCACCGACTCGGCGTCGAGGCGGCAGTCGGGGGTGACGGACACGTGCAACCGATGGTCCCGACCGATCGACGCCTCGGCCGTGCGCAGTCCCGCGACCTGCCTCGCGATATCCTCAGGTGGGCGCATGTAGCCGTACCAGCCCTGCCCGGAGTGTGCCGCCCGCCGCCAGGCCGGTGCGCTGTGCCCGCCCACCACCACCGGTAGCGGCCGCTGCACGGGCCGTGGATGGGCGTCCACCCCGGTGAAGCCGACGTGCTCGCCCGCGAACTCGGGCTTCGCGTCCTCCCACAGCGCGCGCATCGCGGCGAGGTACTCGTCGGTGCGCGCGCCCCGGCCGTCCATCGGCACCCCGATGGCCGTCAGCTCCGGTTCGAGGTACCCGGCGCCGACGCCGACGATCAGCCGCCCGCCCGACAGCACGTCGAGGCTCGCGAGCTACTTGGCCAGCACCAGCGGGTTGCGCTGCGGCAGCACGATCACGCCGGTGCCGAGCAGCACCCGCTCGGTGCGGGCGGCGAGGTGCGCGAGCAGAACGACCGGGTCGAGGATCGGGTCGGTCGGCTCCATCGGTGACGGCGGGACGCGCGGGCTGGGCATTACGACGTGCTCGCCGGCCCAGACGGAGTCGTAGCCGAGCTCCTCGGCGCGGACCGCGATCTCCACGGCCACGGCCGGGTCGCGGTTGATGGCGGCGTTGTGGAGGAAGATTCCCCTGCTCGGCGTGCTCATGCGATCACCGTAGGGCTCACGTCGGGCGGTCGATCCGGCGCAGGTCCGCACTGGATGGTCGCCACGACGTCGCCGCACTGCACCGTGTCGCCGGGAGCGACCGCGACCGCGACGACCGTGCCGGGCTCGACGACCAGGACCGGGATCTCCATCTTCATTGACTCGATCACGGCGACCGTGGCACCGGCATCCACCCACTCTCCCACCCGCGACTCGACCGCCAGAATCGTGCCCACGAGCTCCGCCCGCAGTTCTTCGGCCACGCCACGCCCCTCCCGCCAATCCGTGACCCTCGACGCCCGTCGCTCAGAGCGGCATGTTGCTGTGCTTCTTCGGCAGGGCCACCACGCGCTTCGTCCGCAGCGCGCGCAACGCCTTCGTCACCACCGCTCTCGTCTCGGACGGCACGATGACGTCGTCGATGCAGCCGCGCTCGGCGGCGACATACGGGCTCGTCACGGTGCGCTGGTATTCGGCGGTGAGCTCGCACCTCAACCGGTCCGGATCGGCGGCCGCGGCCAGTTCCCTCCCGAACAGCATGTCGACACCTCCACGGGCGCCCATGACGCCGATCTCCGCCGTGGGCCACGCGAAGCAGAAGTCGGCACCGAGTCCCTTGGAACCCATCACCGCGTAGCCGCCGCCGAAGGCCTTGCGCACGATCACGGTCACCTTCGGGACGGTCGACTCGATGTAGGCGAACCCCAGCTTCGCCCCTCGCCGGATGATCCCGTTGTGCTCCTGCATGATCCCCGGGAGGAACCCGGGCACGTCCACGAGCGTGACGATCGGAATGCTGAACGCGTCGCAGAACTGCACGAACCTGGCCGCCTTCTCGGCGGCGTCGATGTCGAGCGCACCGGCCAGATGCATCGGCTGGTTGGCGACCACCCCTACCGAACGTCCCTCGATCCTGGCGAAACCGCACACGATGTTGGGGGCGAACTGCGCGTGGACCTCGAGCAGGTTGCCGTCGTCGACGAGGCGCTCGATCACGTCGTGCATGTCGTAGCCGTGTTCGGCGAGATCCGGGATCACGCCGTCCATCTCGCGGTCCACCTCGGTCGTACGCGGGTCGGCGTCGGACCGGTACACCGGGCCCGCCTCGAGATTGTTGCTGGGCAGGAACGACAGCAGGTCCCTGACGTAGAACATGGCGTCCTGCTCGTCGGAGGCCAGGTAGTGCGCGTTGCCCGTCTGCCCGGAGTGGACCCGCGCCCCGCCCAGCTCCTCGAGGCCCACGGACTCACCCGTGACGGACCGGATCACGTCCGGACCGGTGACGAACATGTGCGAGGAACGGTCCACCATCACCACGAAATCCGTGGCGGCGGGCGTGTAGACGGCCCCACCCGCGCACACGCCCATGATGAGCGAGATCTGCGGGATGATGCCCGACGCGGTCACGACCCGGCGAGCCACCTGGCCGTAGGCCGACAACGCGAGCACGCCCTCGTCGATGCGCGCGCCGCTCGAGTCGTTGATCCCGATCACCGGACATCCGGTCTGCATCGCGATGTCCAGGATCTTGCCGACCTTGTCACCGAAGACCTCGCCGACGCTGCCGTTGAGCGAAGTGACGTCCTGCGCGTACACGCAGACCTGGCGGCCGTCGACGGTGGCGAAGCCCGTGACGACCCCGTCGCCGGGCGGTCGCGCGACATCCGGGTTCCCGCCGCTCCGGCGGCGGGCCAGCGGATCGGTCTCGACGAACGATCCCTCGTCCACGAGCATGGCGATCCGTTCCCGCGCGGTGAACCTGCCCAGCACCCGGCGGCGGCGGGCGGCGCGGGCGGAGCCGGGCTGACGAGCGGAGTCCCGGAGCCGCCGGAAGTGCGCGATCCGCTCCGCGGTGGCCGGGGGGACGGCGGCGCGGTCCCGTCCGACCAGGTCTGACGCCTCCGGCTCCGCGTTCACCGCACGCTCCGGGGCCGCATGTCGGTCCACACGAGCTCCACCCGGGCCAGGGCGTCCGCCTTGGATCCGGAGAAGCCGTCGGCCCGCCAACCGGCCGGGATCGGCATCGACGCGTCCCAGATCGAATACTGTTCCTCGTCGTTGCGCACCACCACGTACTCGATACCGCTGGTGTCGTCATCGGGCTCGCTCATGCGCGGATCCTCAATTCGTTCACTTGCGGGTGTCCTTGACCACCGTGCCGCCCTTGACGACGAGCACCACGCGATCGGGGTCGTCGAACAGCTCCGGCTCGGCCAACGGATCGAAGTCGACGGCGACAAGATCGGCCATCTTGCCGACCTCAATCGAGCCGATCCGGTCGGCGACCCGCATGATCTTGGCGTTCACCGAGGTGGCGGAGACGATGGCCTCCATCGCGCCGAGTACGCGCGCCTTGAGCACGATCTCCAGACCGCGCCGGTTCTGGTCCGGGCCGATGAGGTCCGAGCCGGACCCGACAGCCACACCGGCTTCCCGCGCGGCGAGCAGGCCGTCGATCATGCCCTGAATGGTGTCGCCGACCCGGTGCCGGATCTGCGGCGGCAGACCGTGCTTGTCGAAGTTGTCGGTGAGCAGCTGAGCGATGGCGAGAGTCGGGACGAGATCGACACCGCCTGCCGCCATCAACGAGGCCGTCTCCTCGTCGATCCCCGTACCGTGCTCGACGCAGCCGACGCCGGCCTCGACCGCGTTATGGATCCCGGCCCGGTTGTGCGCGTGCACGGTGACGTAGGTGTTGCGGGCCCGGGCCTCGGCTACGGCGACGGCGATCTCCTCGACGCTGAACTGAGTGTCGTCGAGGGAGTCAGCGACGGAGACGACCCCGCCGGTCACCGCCATCTTGAGGAAGGATGCCCCCTGACGGAAGCACTCGCGGGCGGCCTTGCGCACCTCGTCGGCGCCGTCGGAGATCCGGCCCACCGCCGTCAGGCCCCGGACGCGGAAGTGGAACGACTCGTCCGGCGGAAGGAACGGTGAGCTGAGGTGGCCGTGGCCGCCGCACTGCACCAACGGCGATGCGGACGCCCAGATCCGCGGCCCCGGTACCAGCCCCCTGCCGACCGTACGCAGGATGCCGTGGTCGATCCCGCCGCAGTCGCGGACCGCGGTGAAGCCCGCGTCGAGGGTCTGGCGCAGCGTGCGAAAGATGTCCGCCGCGCGCTCCGCGATCGACACCTCCATGTTGAGGACGGCCCGCATCTCGCTCGAATGCCCGATGTGGACGTGCGCGTCGATGAGGCCGGGCAGCAGCGTCAGCCCGCTCAGGTCGACGAGATCGGCATCGGGCGGCACGGTGGACGCCCCGAGTCCGGTGATGCGGTTGCCCTCGACGAGCACCGCGCCCCCTGGCACGGGATCACCGCCGAGACCGTCGATGACGTCGGCGCCGGTCAGCAGTACGGACATGGTCACTCCCCCGGGGTGTGCAGGACGGGGGGCAGCAGCTGCCCCCGGACGAAGAACGCCAGCATGCTGTCGAAGTAGCTCTGGTCCAGTGCCGGCGCCGTCGCGGTCTCCGCCGGCAGCGCGCCGAGCACGTTGGTGCAGTCCATGGCCGGCATCCGCCGGTCAGGGGTGTCGCCGAGCATCGCCATCAGGGGCGCGAGCGCGTTGTCGTCACCCTCCTGGTCGACCTCGTCGGTGAGGGCGAGGCGCCAGTCGTCGAAGGGCACGCTGCGCACCGGGTAGCCGAACCTCCGGATCTCGTCGAAGATCGAGTTCCAGGCGAGCGGCCGCGGGTCGATCGTGTGGAACGTGCGTCCCCAGGTGGCCGGACGGGTGGAGAGCCCCACCACCTCGCGGACGAGGTGATCCACCGTGCCGACCGACAACGCGTAGTCCCGCAGCGGAGCCAGGCCCAGCTGCACGCAGCCCTGGATGACCTTGGTGACGTAGTCCTCGCTGTTGGTCGCTCCGCTCCGGCTGTCGGCGAGCACTCCCCCCGCCCGATACACCGACACCGGGATGCCGCGCGCCCGCGCGATCCCGACGAGGCCCTCGGCCACCCACTTGCTCTGGCTGTAGGCGGTGTCGTGGCCGATCGGCGGAGGCAGCGGGTCGTCCTCACCGAGGACGGCCGACGGATCGGACATGGCGCCGGCCAGCACGGCGAGGGTGGAGACGTGGTGCACCGGTTTCAACGTGGCCCGGCAGGCCAGCCGCAGGATCTCGGCGGTTCCCGACACGTTGGAGGCCCGCAGCGCGCGGTAGGGCCGGACGAAGTTCACCCATGCCCCGCAGTGGTAGATCGCGTCGACCCGGCGGGCGAGGGCGTCGAACGCCTCCTCGCCCATGCCGAGCAACGGACGCGCGAGGTCACCGACGACCACCCGCAGCCGGTCGCCACCGGTGAGGCCGTAGGCGTCCAACCGCCCGCGAACCCGTTCGAGCGCGGCGGCCTCGTCGGCGGCCCGCACGAGGCACACCACCTCGGCGGACGTGCGCTTCAGCAGCTCCGCGCACAGGAATGCCCCGACGAAGCCGGTGGCCCCGGTCAGCAGCACCGACCGCGGCGCCGACGGGTCGCACGGCGGCACGCCGACGCCGGTGATCGCCTCGTCGAGCACCACCTCGGCCGCGAGATCGGGCTCGCTCGACGGGACGAGCACATGGCCACCGAGGCCGGCCTCGACCAACGCCGCCATCCCGGCCACGGTCGGGACCCGCAGCACGTCCCGCGCCGTGAGCGAGGTCGCGCCCATCCGGCGCAGCTCCTTGGTGACTTGGGTGACCATCAACGAATGGGCGCCGTTGTCGAAGAAGTCGTCGTCGACGCCGACCCGCTCGAGGCCCAGCAGGTCGCACCAGATCGCCGCGACCTGCCGTTCGCGATCGGTCCGCGGGGCCGTGGAGCACTCCTCGGCGGGGCCGTCGGCCGGAACGTCGGGCAGGTCGTCCGGCACGGGTTCGGCCCGGAGCTGCGCGCCCCGGCCGGCCGGCACCCAGTACCGTCGGCCCTCGAACGGGTAGCCGGGCAGCGGAACGCGCCGCGGCAGTCTGCCGCCATGGAACGCCTCCCAGTCGACGGGCACGCGGGCCTGCCATAACCGCCCCACCGACGCGACCAGGTGCGCGAGATCCGGCAGCAGGTCGCGCGGCAAACCCATCGTGGGGACGGCGATCGGGGTCGGGGCCAGACGCTGCGCCATGGCGAGCGACGTCAGGGCCCGCCCGGGCCCGACCTCCACGAGCACCCGGCCCGGAACGTCGAGGACCGTGCGCACACCGTCGGAGAACCGGACGGGCCGGCACAGGTGCCGCGCCCAGTACGTCGGGTCCGTCGCGTCGTCGTCGGTGATCCAGGTGCCGGTCACACCCGACACGAAGGGGATGCGTGGCGGGGCCAGGGTCAGGCTCTTGACCTTAACGGTGAACGCGTCGATGAAGGGCTCGACCATCCACGAGTGGCTGGCCACCGGCACGCTGACCTTGCGGCAGTCGACGCCGTCGGCGCGCAGCGACGCCATCAGCGCGGTGATGTCCGCGTCGGGCCCGGCCACGACGGTCAGGTCGGGCGCGTTGACCGCCGAGACCGACACCCGCTCGGGCAGCAAGGGCGCGACCGTCTCCTCCGGCAGCGCGATCACCATCATCCGGCCGGGCTCCATCGCCGCGAACAGCTCACCCCTGGCCAGCGTGATGTCCAGCGCCCCGGGCAGCGTGAACACCCCGGCCAGGCACGCCGCGACGTACTCGCCGAGGCTGTGCCCGATCATCGCGGCAGGCCGCACACCCCAGCTCATCAGCAGCTTCGCCATCGCGTACTCGACGGTGAACAGCGCCGGCGCGACACCGGGGCCCTGTTTGCGGCCCATCGTGACCGACGCGCCGGCGAGTTCGCGCCCCTCCAGGGGCCTGAACGCCGACGGGAACAGCAGCCTGCGCAGGTCGAACCCGAGCCGGGTTCCCAGCAGCTCGGCGCACCTGTCCACCTCGGTGCGGAACACCTCCTCGGACCGGTACACGTCCAGGCCCATGTCCGGGTGCTGCATCCCCGCACCGGGGAAGGCGAAGACGGCGGCGTGATCGATCGAGCGGGCGGCCGCCGTGACCAGGCGAGCCGGGTCGTCACCGCGCAGGGCGGCGACCGCGTCGGCGGTGTCGGCACAGACGGCGAACCGGCGGACCGGGAGGGCACGCCGTCCCGTCTGCAGGCTGAAGGCGACGTCGACCAACGGTACGGACGACTGGCCGTCAAGGTGCTGCGCGAGACGCTCGGTGGCGGTGTCCACCGACGCGGCCGTGTGCCCCGACAGCATCAGCAGCTGCCACGGCCGGGCCGGCTCGCCGTCGCGCGCGACGGCGGGGGCCTCCTCGAGCACCATGTGCGCGTTCGTGCCGCCCACCCCGAACGAGCTGACGCCGGCCCGCCGTGGCGCGGACGACGCCGGCCACGCCGCGGCGGACCGGGGCACGTACAGCGGGCCGTGCTCGATGCGGAGCTCCGGGTTCGCCTCGGTGAAGTTCACGGTCGGGGGAATCTCGCCGTGGTGCAGGGCCAGGGCGGCGCGCATCAGGCCCGCCGCGCCCGCGGCCGCGTCGAGGTGGCCGATGTTCGCCTTCACCGAACCCAGCGCACAGCTGCCGGCGCCGCGGTCGTCGGTGCGCAGGGCCTGGGTCAGCGCCGCGACCTCGATCGGGTCGCCCACCTGGGTCGCGGTGCCGTGCGCCTCGACGTAGCCGATCGTGGACGGGTCGATGCCGCCGACGGCCAGCGCGGCGGTGATGACCCGCGCCTGCCCGTCCACGCTCGGCGCGGCGTAACCCGCCTTCGTCGAACCGTCGTTGTTGATCGCCGATCCCCGGATCACGGCGTAGACGTGATCCCGGTCGGCCAGCGCGTCGGACAGCCGCCGCAGCACCAGGACCACGGCCCCGTTGCCGGGCACGGTGCCCCCCGCGTGCACGTCGAACGGACGGCAGTGGCCGTCCGCGCTGAACAGGCCGCCGTCCGCGACCGGGTAGCCGGCCTTCAGCGGCACGTTGACCGTCACCCCGCCGACGAGCGCGGCGTCGCACTCGTAGTTGAGCAGCGACTGGCAGCCCAGGTGCGCGGCCACCAGCGACGTGGAGCAGGCGGTCTGCACCGTGAGCGCCGGACCGGTGAGGTCCAGCAGGTAGGCTACCCGGGTGGCCAGGAAGTCCTTGTCGTTGAACATCCGCGCCAACGGCGCCATCGGCGAGCGCTGAAAGCGGGGGTTCGTGGCCAGGTTGTTCGTCAGGTACTTGTTCATGAAGGCGCCAGCGAACACGCCCGCCGACCCGAGGGACGACGGGTCGTGCCCGCTGTTCTCCACCGCGTCCCACGCGGTCTCGAGGAACACCCTGTGCTGCGGATCCATCGTCTCGGCCTCGGACGAGTTGAACCCGAAGAAGGATGCGTCGAAGTGATCGGCACGGTCGAGGTGGCCGGAGGCGGGTACGTAGTCCGGGTCGTCGAGCGTGGCTTCGTCCATTCCGGCCGCGAGCAGCTCGTCCCGCCCGAACCGGGCGATCGACTCGACGCCGTCGCGCATGTTGCGCCAGAACGCCTCGACGGTGCGCGCGCCCGGGACCCGGCAGGCCATGCCGATGATCGCCACCGGTTCGATGTCCTCGAAGCCGTCGGCCCCCACGTCCGCCCCCACGTCGTCCGGGCCCGTCATACGCCGGCCCGTCCTCGACGGCGGGCCTGTCGGGCCAGCGCCTCGGCCCGGCGCCCGGCCTGGGCGCGAACCTCCACCAGCTGGTCGACCTGTGGCTCAGGCCCGGCCAGCGCGGCGACCAGCCTGCGCACCGTCGGGTAACGGAAGATGTCGACGAGCGTCAGCTCGTCACCGAGCAGCGGGCGCAGCTTGGCCCGCGCCTGGACGGCCAGCAACGAGTTGCCTCCCACCTCGAAGAAGTTGTCGTCCATGCCCATGCGCTCGATCTTCAGGATCGCGGCGAGGGCCTCCCCCACCTGTCGCTCGACGTCGCTGTCAGGCGGCCGGTACTCGACGGCTGGCCGGCTCTCCGGATCGGGCAGCCGGTTGCGGTCGACCTTCCCGTTCGGCGTCCTCGGCAGCTCCGGGAGGAACACGACGTCGGCCGGCACCATGTAATCGGGCGACGTCGCGGCCACGAAGGTGCGCAGCTCGTCCGCGGCGGGCTCGCCGTCGTAGGGCACGCAGTAGGCGACGATCCGGCCGTGTGCCTCGTCGCCCCGCACCACGGCGATCGCGGCGCGCAGGGCCGGGTGCGCGAGCAGAGTGCTCTCGACCTCGCCGAGCTCGATCCGGTGGCCGTGGAGCTTGACCTGGTGGTCGAGCCGGCCGAGGAACTCCAGGTCGCCGTCCGGTCGCCGGCGCACCAGGTCGCCGGTGCGGTAGAGCCGGGCTCCCGGTTCGACCCCGAACGGATCGGGGACGAACCGTTCGGCCGTCAGAGCGGGCCGATCCAGATACCCGCGCGCGATGCCGGCGCCACCGAGCAGGAGCTCGCCCGGCACGTTCACCGGGACCGGCCGCAGTGCGGGATCCACCACGTACGCACGCACGTTGGTCATCGGGCGACCGATCGTGACCGGTGCCGACCCGTCGACGGAAGAGGTCGTGGCCCAGACCGTGGCCTCCGTCGGCCCGTACATGTTGTGCACGGAGCCCGGCACGAGACCCGACAGCTCCGACGCCAGTCGATCGGGCAGCGCCTCCCCGCCGACGAGCAGGCGCTTCAGATCCGCGATGGCGCCGCGCGCCTCCTCGTCGTCGACGAGCACCGCCGCCATCGACGGCGTGCACTGGAGGCCGGTGACGCCGTGGCCGCTCAGCTGGGCCGCCACCGGCTCGTCGGCCGCGGCGACCCGGCGACGCTCCTCGCTCAGCTCGTGCACCAGTGCCAGCTGATCCAGCGAGTCGAGCACCAGCTGGTGCTCGACCCCGAAGTCCAGCAGGCACGCCACCTCGTTGATCCCGATGCCCTTGAGCTGGTCGACGAGGTCGGCGCAGTGCGCGGGGGTGCCCAGCAGGCCTGCCGTCTCGAAGAAGCGGTCGAAGGCCTGGGCCACCAGCGCGTCCAGCTCGTCCTCGGGCAGCGACCGGATGTCGACCTCCCGCCCCATCGCCTCCCCCAGGCCCGCCAGCAGGTCGAGGGAGGACTTGATGTAGGCGCACAGCGGCTCGCGCACGATGTCGCGTGCCACGTCGGAGTCAGGTCCGACGAAGGTGTGCAGCATGAGCGTCACGTGGCCGTCACCGGCGTGCCCCGCATCCCGCCACGCCTGGCGGTAGAGCGCGATCTTGTGGGCGAGCTGCTCCACGGTGTGCCCGAGCAGGTGGGTGAGCAGCCCGGCGCCGATCTCGCCGGCGAGCTGGAAGGTCTCGACGCTGCGGGCGCTCGTCACCCACACGGGCAGCTCGGCCTGCACGGGCGCCGGGAAGATCCGCACGTCGGTGTCGACGTCGACGCCGTTGCGGCGGGTGACACTGCCGCCGCGCCACAGCGTCCGCAGCTCCTCGAGACCGTGCATCATGATCTTCTTGCGGTCCGCGTAGCTGTCGGGGGCCAGTACGAAGTCGTTCGGCTGCCAGCCCGAGGCGACCGAGAGGCCGACGCGACCGTGCGACATGTTGTCGACGACCGACCATTCCTCGGCGACCTGCAGCGGATCGTGCAGCGGCAGGACGACGCTGCCCGCCCGCACGTCGACGTGCTGGGTGATCGCGGCCACCGCGGCCGCGGTCACGGCCGGGTTCGGGTAGAAGCCGCCGAACTGGTGGAAGTGCCGCTCCGGCGTCCACACCGCGGCGAAGCCGTTGCGGTCGGCGAACCGCGCGCCCTCCATCAGGAGCCGGTACGCGTCCTGCGGTGACCCACCGCGATCCCCACCGAAGTAGAAGAGGCTGAAGTCCATCGGCCGGGCCTGCACCGCGGACGTGACCGGCGTCGAGGACTGCCGGGCGGCCAGCGCGGTGCTCGCGGTCGGCTCGTCGCCGCGGACGACGACCCGGTAGCCACGCGCCAGCGTCCACAACAGTTCGAGCACCGAGATGTCGAAGGACATACTCGTCACCGCGAGCCACGTACCCGGGTCGTCGTCCCCGAGCACCCGATCGATGCCCGCGAAGAAGTTGACGACGTTGCCATGGGAGATCTGGACGCCCTTGGGCCGCCCCGTCGAGCCGGAGGTGTAGATCACGTAGGCGAGATGTCCCGACCCGATCGCGGGGGCCGGACGACCGGTGACGTCCGGCTCGCCGTCCGCGGGCGCGTCGAGCGGCACCAGGGTCGCGGGCATTCCGGCGAGGCGCCGCACCAACCCCGCCCGCGTCACGACGAAACGCGCACGGGAGTCCTCGACCATGAACGTGAGCCGGTCGGCCGGGTAGGCCGGGTCCAGCGGAAGGTAGGCGCCGCCAGCGCGCATGATCGCCAGGACGGTGACCACCAGGTCGGGCGACCGGTCCAGGTACACCGCGACCGGTTCGTCGGGGCGCACACCGCGGGCCACCAGCCGATCGGCGAGCGCCGCCACCCGTCGGTCGAGCTCCCCGTACGTCACGATCTCCGCCGCCGACCGGCCCGTGCCGACCAGGGCGTGTGCCGTCGGGTCGGCCACGGCCTGCGCCGCGACCAGCTCGTGGACAAGCGCGTCGGGCACCGGTTCGGCCGGTGAGTTCCCGTCCACGAGGATCCGGCGCAGATCGGCCTCCGAGAGCACGGGCAACCGGTCCACCGGGGCGAGGGGCTGGGCCACGCCGGCGGCCAGCACCCTGCGGAACTGCTCCGCCAGTGCTTGCGCGGTGTCCGCATCGAACAGGTCGGTGGCGTACTCGAGCCGCGCGGTGAACCGGTCCGCCGTGCGCGTGACGCTCATCGTCAGGTCAAACTTCGACGTGGCGGTGTGGCCGGGCACGACCCGGACGTCGCAGCCGGGCAGCTCCAGGCCGTCGCTGTCGCCGTCGTGGTAGTTGAACATCAGCTGGAAGATCGGGTTGTAAGCCGGGTCGCGGCTGGGGTGCAGCTCTTCCACCAGCTTCTCGAACGGCAGGTCCTGGTGGGCCAGCGCGGCGCGGCCCTCGTCCCGCGTCCGGGCCACCAGCTCGGCGAACTTCGGGCGGCCGGACACGTCGATCCGGTGCACGACGGTGTTCGCGACGAAACCGACGAGCCGTTGCGTCTTCTCGTCGTGACGCGCGGCCACTGGCACCCCGACGACGATCTCGGGTGCGCCGGTGTACGCCCGCGCCAGAGCGGCGAACGCCGCGAGCAACACCGAGAACGGGGCGGCCGCGGTCACCTCGGCCAGCTCCACGACCTGCGCCGCCACCGCGGCGTCGATCTCGAAGTCGAGGTGGTCGCCCGCGTAGGACTGGGTCGGGGGCCGTGGGTGGTCGGTCGGCAGGGTGGCGAGGGCGGGCAGCCCGGCCAACCGGTCCTTCCAGTAGCCGAGGTTCTCCGCGTCGGCCTCGCCCGACATCTGCCAGCGCGCGAAGTCGGCGTACTGCATGGGCAGCTCGGGCAGGTCCGCGGCGCGCCCCTCGGTCGTCGCGCGGTAGAGCTCGGAGAGCTCGGCGACGATCAGGCCCAGCGACCATCCGTCGCAGGCGATGTGGTGCACGGTCAGGCACAGCCGGTGCTCCCGCGGCCCCAGCCGCACCAGCGCCGGGCGGATCAGCAGGTCCCGGCCGAGATCGAACGGCCTCGTCGCCTCCGCGCGGCAGAGGTCCTCGGCGGCAGCGGCGGGATCGTCGAGCCCCGAGACGTCGTGCACGGTGACGGTCACCTCGACCGGCGGCCCGACGAACTGGCGCGGCATGCCGTCCGCGGCCCGGAAACAGGTGCGGAGCACCTGGTGGCGGTGAACCAGCCCGGTCACCGCCGCGCCGAGTGCGGCGACATCGACGTCGCCCCGGATCTCGTAGGTCAACGGGATGACGTAGACGGCGTTGCCGGGATCAAGCTGGTCGAGGAACCAGAGCCGCTGTTGCGGGTAGGACAGCGGATGATCCCGTTCGGTGATCCGCCGGCGCAGGCGCATCGCCAGCTCTGCACGACGCTCGTCCGGGCCGGTCCTCGCATCCATCCGATCCGTCACAGATCGACCTCCTGGTCTGCCGTTTCGCGCAGGAGCGCGTCCACCTCGTCGTCGGACAGTTCATCGAGCCGGTCGAGCAGTCGTTCGTCGGCGAGGGCGGCCGAGTCGGCCCGGACCTCTCCGGGTGAGCCGCCACCGCGCGAGCGCTCCACCGCGGCCGCCAGCGCCGCGACGGTCGGGATCCGCAGGAAGTCCTGCAGCGCGACGGACGCGCCGAACAGGTCGTTGGTCCGGGCCACGAGTCGCATGGCCAGCAGCGAGTTGCCCCCGAGCGCGAAGAAGTCGTCGCCCGCGCCGACCCGGATCCCGCCCACCAGCTCCCCGATCAGCTCGGCGAGCGCCACCTCGGTCGCCGTGCCCGGCTCCTGGTAGCCCTCGATCGCCAGCCGGAAGCCGTCCGCCGCCGGAAGCGCGGTCCGGTCGATCTTGCCGCTGGACGTCAGCGGCATCGACCGCAGCTGCACGTAGGCGGCCGGCAGCAGGTAGGGCGGCAGGGTCGCGGAGAGGAACTCCCGCAGCTCGACGGCCGACAGGGTCGCGACCCCGGCGACGGTGACCACGTAGGCCACGAGCCTGCGTCCGGCGGCGTCGTCCTCGATCGTGACCGCAGCCTGACCGACGCCGGGGTGCGTGGTGAGCGCCGCCTCCAGCTCACCGGGCTCGATGCGGTAGCCACGGATCTTGACCTGGTTGTCGATGCGGCCGAGGAACTCCACCGTGCCGTCGGCCCGCCACCGCGCCCGGTCCCCGGTGCGGTACATCCGGCTGCCGTCCGCGGCGAACGGGTCGGGCAGGAAACGCTCGGCCGTGAGACCGGGCCGGGCGGCGTAGCCGCGGGCCACCCCGAGACCGCCGATGTACAGCTCTCCGGGGACGCCGGTCGGTACCGGTCCCAGACGCCGGTCGAGCACGTACGCGGACGTGTTGGCGATCGGCCTGCCGATCGGCACGGAGCCCGCCCCGGCGGGCAGTGCCTCGATGAGATGGCACACGGCGAACGTCGTTGTCTCGGTCGGGCCGTACCCGTTGAGCAGGCGGGCCGGGCGCACGGCCGGATCCCCCTCGAGCAGCCGGCGGATCCGGTCCACGTGCAAGGCGTCGCCGCCGACGAGGAGGTTCGTCATGCCGGCGAACGAGTCGGGATGGTCCACCATCGCCTCGGTGAACAGCGCGGAGGTGAGGAACATGCTGCTCACGGCCTGTTCGCGGACGGCCGCGCCGAGCCCGCCCGGCGTGAGCAACGTGTCGCTGTCGATCACGCAGAGGGTGCCGCCGTGCAGCAGCGCACCCCAGATCTCGAACGTGAACGCGTCGAAGGAGACATCGGCGACCTGGGCGAACCGTTCGGCCGGCCCGAATGCGACGTAGTCGGTGTCGCACACCAGCCGCAGCACCGAACGGTGCTCGACCATCACGCCCTTGGGCCGGCCCGTGGTGCCCGAGGTGAACAGGACGTAGGCCAGCCCGTTCGGCGACACGGCACGAGCCGGCGGGGAGCCGGGCGGCGCCTCCCCGGTCCCGTCGACGGCGATCGTCGACGGGGCCAGCGTGCCCGCCCGGTCGCGCAGCGCCGACGTCGTGACCACGACCGGCGAGCCGACGTCGGCGACCATCCGGCGCAGCCGTTCGGCCGGGTAGGCGGGATCCAGCGGCATGTACGCCCCACCGGCCTTGAGCGCCGCCAGCACGGCGACCACCAGGTCGGTCCCCCGGTCCAGTAGCACGCCCACGGGCGTCTCCGGCCCGACCCCCGCCGCCCGCAGCCGGTGCGCCAGCCGGTCGGCCATGGCGTCGAGCTCCGCGTAGGTCACCGTGCGTCCCCCGGCCACCACGGCCGTGGCGTCCGGGGTCGCCGCGACCTGCCGTTCGAACAGGTCCGGGATGGTGACGTCGCGGGGGATGTCGGTCCGCCGGCCGGCCGAGGTGTCGAGGACCCTGCGCGTCTCGTCGGCGGCCAGCAGCGGCAGGCGGTCGATCGGCGTCGCGGGTTCCGCCACCGCGGCGGCGAGCATCGTCAGGTAGTGCGCGAGCATGTCGCGAGTCGTGCCGGCGTCGAAGAGGTCGGTCGCGTACTCCCAGATGAGGGTGATCGGGGCGTCGGCCGCACCGGTCCGCGACGCCCGCGGGATGACCACCACGTTGAGGTCGGTCTTGGCCGAGCCGTTGTGCCGTTCCAGCACGGTGCCGTGCACACCGGCGAGATCCAGATCGGGTACGGGCGAGTCGTGGAAGCTAAACATGACCTGGAACAGCGGGTTGCGCGCCGGGTCACGCGGCAGGCGCAGCTCCTCCACCAGCCGGTCGAGCGGCACGTCCTCCCACTCGTGGGCGAGCCCGATCGTCTCGTGGGCGCGCTGGACCAGCGCGGCAAAGGTGGGCGAGCCGGTCAGGTCGACCCGCAACGGCACCGAGTTGACGACCATGCCCATCATGTCCTCGATCCGGGCGAGGCGGCGGTTGGCCATCCCGCTGCCGACGACGACGTCGTCCTGGCCGCTGTAGCGCGACATCAGCGTGGCGAACCCGGCCAGCATCGTGGCGTACAGCGTCGCCCGGTGGGACGAGGCGAACTCGCGCAGCCGCCCGCACAGCGGACCCGGCAGGTCGAGCCGCACCGCGGCGCCCGCGAACGTCTGCGCGGCCGGGCGCGGACGGTCTGTCGGCAGCTCCAACGCGGGCGGGCTGCCGGCGAGAACGGCGGTCCAGTGCTCCAGGTAGGCCCGGAGGGGCGCGCCCCGCAGCCAGTCCCGCTGCCACCGCGCGAAGTCGGTGTACTGGACGCGTGGTTCCGCGAGCGGCGCCCCGGCGCCGACGCGCGCGGCGTATCCGGCGCTCAGCTCCCTGACGAACACGGCGAACGACCACCCGTCGTGGACGAGGTGGTGCTCGACGTGCACCAGCGTGTGGTCCTGCTCGGCGTGCCGGATCAGCAGCCAGCGCGCCAGCGGCGGGACCGCCAGGTCGAACGGCGCGCGCACGGTGTCGTCGACCGCCTCCTCGGCGAGCCGGTCCCGGTCCGGTTCCGGCGCCGCGCTCAGATCGACGATCGGCAGCGGGACGGGCATCGGCGCCCGGACGCTCTGCATCGGCGTGCCGTCGACGGCGTGGAATGCCGTACGCAGGATCCCGTGGCGGCGCACGATCTCGGTGACCGTGTCGCGCAGGGCCTCGTGATCGAGCGCTCCGTGCAGCCGGAACGTCGCCTGCGCGTTGTAGGTGAGGTTGCCCGGCGCGAGCATCTCGAGGAACCAGATACGCTCCTGGGGGAACGACAGCGGGGCGGGTTCGTCGCCGCCGGCGGCCGCCACGATCGGCGGGACGGCCACACCGGCGGGCGTCGAGTCGAGCAGCGCACCCATCCCCGCCACGGTCGGGGACGAGTAGATCTCCCATAGGGGCAGTTCCCGGTCCAGCTCGTCGCGGACCCGAGCGGCGAGCCGTCCGGCGAGCAGCGAGTTGCCGCCGACGGCGAAGATGTCGTCCGCCGCGCCGACACGTTCGACGCCGAGCAGCTCCGCGACCATCGCGGCCAGCGCACGTTCGGTCGGTGTCGCGGGCTCGACGTGCTCCGCGGCCGGCGCCGTCGGGCGCGCCGTCGGGAGGGCGCCACGATCGATCTTTCCGCTGGGGGTGAGCGGCATCTCGGGCAGCACGACGATCACCGCGGGCACCATGTGCGCCGGCAGCAGACCGGCGAGGTGCGCCCGCAACACCGCCGGGTCGGGCGGCACGGGCCCGGCACCCGTCACGTGGCCGACCAGCTCCGGTCCCGCGGCTCCCGGCTGGGCGACGACGACCGCGTCGGCGACGCTCGGGTGCTCGGCCAGGCGCCGGGCGACCTCGTCGGGTTCGATGCGGAAGCCACGGATCTTGACCTGGTGGTCGACCCGACCGAGGAACTCCAGCGCGCCGTCGGCGCGGAGGACGACCCGGTCACCGGTGCGGTAGCGCCGCGCACCGGGCAGGGCCGGGTCCGGCACGAAGCGCTCGGCCGTCAGCCCGGGCCGCCCCAGATAGCCGCGCCCGACGCCCGGCCCACCGATCAGCAGCTCGCCCGGCACACCGGCCGGCACCTCGCGCATCCGCTCGTCGACGACGGCCGTGTGCACGCCGGTGACGTCCCGGCCGATGGGCGGGGCCGACTCGCCGCCGGTCAGCTCGGCGACGGTGGCCCACACCGTGGTCTCGGTCGGGCCGTAGGCGTTGACCATGCGGCGGCCCGGCAGCCACTGCCGCACCAGGTGGGCGGCGAGCTCCTCCCCCGCGCACACGAGCACGGCCAGGTCGGGCAGCACCGAGGCGGGCAGCGTGGCCAGCACGGAGGGCGGCAGCGTGACGTGGCTGATCCGCCGATCCCGCAGGAAGTCACCCAGCCCGGGCCCCGGGCCGATGTCCGCACGGGCCGCGAGGACCATCGTGGCCCCCGCGCCGAGCGCCATCGTCATCTCGAACACCGACGCGTCGAAGCTCGTCGGGGCGAACTGCATCACCCGGGCGTCGGGTCCCACCGCGAACGCGTCGATCTGGGCCCGGGTGAGGTTGGCCAGACCCACGTGGTTGAGCCCGACGCCCTTGGGCAGGCCGGTCGACCCCGAGGTGTAGATGACGTAGGCGAGGTCGTCGGGGTGCCGACCGGAGAACTCGGCGGTGGAACCCGGCCAGGTCCGGTCCGGTTCCACCACGGTGACGCCCTCGATCCGCATCGCGGCTGCGACGTCGGACGTCGCCACGAGGAGCTCGACGCCGGTGTCGCGCGCCATGAAGCGCAACCGTTCGGAGGGGTAGCTCGGGTCCAGGGGCAGCCAGGCCCCGCCGGCCCGCAGGACCGCGAGGATCGACTCGACCAACGCGATCGACGGCCGTGCCGCCACCGCGACCACCACGTCCGGTCCGACCCCGTGCCGGAGCAGCTCGGCGGCGAGACCCGCCGACCGGTCGGCGAGCTCGCGGTAGGACACCTGCTCGCTGCCGAACTCCGCCGCGGGGGCGTCGGGCGTCGCGGCGACCTGGTCGTCGAACACATCGAGGAAGAGCTTCACCTGATCGGTCATGCCGACACGCCGACCGGGCGGAAGGTCCATCGGGCGCGGTCGCCGTCGATGACGAGCCGGGAGGTCTCACCGAACCGCAGCTCGGTCGGCGTGGCACCGGTCCGCGGTCCCGGGGTGAGGGCGATCTCGACCTCGGCCACCCGTTCCGGCTCGGTCTCCCCGACGTCGAGCCGGATCGTCAGGCCGGGCCCTTCCAGCACGTGCACCGCTCCGTCGACGGCCGCGGTGAAGCCGAGCGCGGTCAGCGCGCCGGTGATGCGCCGGGCCCGCTCGGGCCCGACCGTGAGGGTCATCCCCACGATGTCCTGCATCAGCCGGGGTTCGCCGGCCACCGGCCCGACCACGGAGTCCAGATAGGCCTGGCGGCTCAGCGCGCCCTCGGCCGTCGGACGGGCGCCGATGGTGGCGAAGTACTCGGGGGTGACCTCGTTGAGGAAGAGCAGGAACGGGCTGGCCTCGCCGAGGTCGACGCTGATCAGGTGGTACCACGGCTGCTGGTCATCCTGGCCGGGGACGGCCCGGCGGACGAGGTCGTGGTAGTAGCCGACCTGCCCGTCGTCGAGCTTGGCCCGGGCGAGCGGCGACGAGCCCGGCTCCTCGAACGAGAACACCAGACCACCGACCAGCGGCCCCGACCCGGGCGTCTCGGAGCAGAACAGTTCGATCAACGTGTGGGTGCCCGCAATACCCAGCGTCCCGTATTTCCCGGCCAGCGAACTGTCGGCTTCCTTGCGTTTCGTACGCCCGAAGTCGGCGTCGACGAACACATTGGACGCCACATCTTGGTACGTCACCGGATCCAACATGATCATGACGTGATCAATACGCGGGACGGGCTGCAACTCGGTGCTGGCACGACTCGTCACTAGCTGACTCCGATCGCACTGGTCGGTCGGGATGCCTATGGATTCTGCGGCGAGTCTTACATCGAGCCCTGCCAGGAGGCACCGGGAGAATCCCTGGGGGAATCCCTGTAGCGCCGTACGGGATCCCTGCACAGACCCTGGCAGGGCCACTCGGGAACCCTGGAAAAATGTTCGATAAGCACGACCCCTGTTAAACCGGTTGACATCGGTGGATAGCCGAGGTCATGATCGTGGCTCTCGCCTCGTCCGCGAAGAGCGCGCAAATCGTCGATCAATCCTCGGGAGCGCCGTGCACATCGATATCCTGGGCACCATCTCAGTCGACGTGAACGGGAAACGCGTGGGGCTGCGGGCCGGCAAGCTGCGCGCGATGCTGGCCACACTCACGCTCGACGCCGGCCACGCCGTGTCCTACACGGACCTCGCCGACGAGCTGTGGTCCGGTGGACCGCTGGGCAACACCCGCAATGCCCTCCAGGCCCACGCCACGCGGCTGCGCAAGATCATGGAGGGACCGGACCGGGCGTCGGGTGCGACCGTGCTGCGGACCGCCCACAACGGCTACGTCCTGGACGTCCCCCGTGAGTGCATCGACGGCGATCGGTTCCTCGACCTCGCCGGCCAGGGCAGCGCGGCGCTGCGCGACCGACCGGAGCGCGCGCTGCATCTGCTCCGGGCGGCGCTCGCGCTGTGGCGCGGGCCCGCCCTGCTCGACGCGGGCGACGGTCTCCGCTGTCGGGGGGCCGCCGCGCTCTTCGAGGAGCGCCGGCTGACGGTCTGGGAGGACGTGGTCAGCGCCCTGCTGGCCACGGGCGACGCACGTCGGGCCGTGGCCGAGCTGCGCAGGCTCGTCGCCCGGCACCCGTTGCGGGAGCGGTTCTGCGAGCAGCTCATGGTCGCGCTGTACCGATCGGGGCAGCAGGGCGACGCGCTCGAACTCTTCGCGCACACCCGGCAGCGGTTCGACGAGGAGCTCGGCGTGGCGCCGGGGCTCTCCCTACGCCGGCGGCACGCCGAGATCCTCGCCCACGATCCCGGGCTGTCGCTGCCGTCGGCGCTCATGCCCGCCCGCTCGATCATCTGAGCGGCCGCACCATGCTGTGGACCGTCGCCGTGCACACCACGGCGGCGGTGCCCTCGCGATGCAGCTCCACGTCGAGCGAGAGATCCGCGACGCCCGGCGCAGCCCGACGGCGGCGATCCGGGCCCGGCCCGGATCCGGGATCCGGCCGGGACCGGCTTCAGGAACCGGAGCGCGTCCACCCCGGTGTTGACGACGGCCCCCACCCCGACCACCTCGAACACGTCGGCGAGCAGCATCGGCAGGACGGCCAGCAGGTAGTAGCCGTGCGCGACGAGCGCCCCGAACGGGCCGTCGGCGGCCCGAGCGGCGTCGACGTGGATCCACTGGCGGTCGCCCGTCGCCTCGGCGAAGGCCAGGATCTCCGCCGGCCCGACCCCGTGCCACCTGCTGTGCCCCAAATCCTCGCCGACGGCGGCGGCGAGCTCGGTCGTTTCGTCGAACCTGCGCATCTGCGTCCGCCTACTGCGGAAGGTTGTCGTGCCGGAACTCCGCGCGGCTCGCGCCGAACAGTGACCGCAGGGTGGCCGCCACGACGTGCCTGGTGTCGGCCGGCTCGATCACCTCGTCCACCGACAGCCGCTCCGCGCACCTGCTCGGCGCCATCACCTCCTCCCGGTAGCGGGCGATCAGGCCCGGACGTCCGGCCGGGTCCCGTTCCGTCTCACGGCGCCAGACCACGTCGACCGCGCCCTCCGCACCTATCACCGCGAGCTCCGCGCCCGGCCAGGCGAACACGGCGTCGGCGCCGAGGGACCGCGAGTTCATCACGATGTACGCGCCCCCGAACGCCTTGCGCAGCACCACCGTCACCCGGGGGACCGTCGCCTCGGAGAAGGCGTAGAGCAGCTTTGCGCCCTTGCGGATCACCCCGCCCTTCTCCTGCGCGGTACCGGGCAGGAAGCCGGGCGTGTCGACGAGCGTGACGAGCGGCAGCCCGAACGCGTCGCACATCCGGACGAACCTCGCGGCCTTCTCCGAGGTGGCGATGTCCAGGGTTCCCGCCCGGCTGCGCGGCTGGTTGGCGACCACGCCGACACTGCGGCCCTCGACGCGGGCGAAGCCGACGACGATGTTGGCGGCGAACCCGGCCTGCAGCTCGAGGAAGCTCCCGCCGTCGACCACGGCTCCGATCACCCCACGGACGTCGTAGGGCTGCCGGTGGTCGGCGGGGATCACCGGCATCGGTCCGGGGTCGACGCAGAGGACCTCGGGAGGGCTCGTCCAGCACGAGTCCGGCAGGTAGCCGAGCACCCGCGCGGCGAGCTCGATCGCCTCGTCCACATCGTCCCCGACCAGGTGGGCCACGCCGGACTCCCGGCTGTGCACCTCGGCTCCGCCCAGCTCCCCAGGACCGACGTCCTCGTGGGTGACCGCCTTGACCACGGCGGGGCCGGTCAGGAACATCCGCGCGCCGCGAGCCATGATCACGACATCGGTCAGCGCCGGCGAGTACACCGCGCCGCCGGCGCACGCACCCAGCACGACGCTGATCTGCGGGACCCGGCCGGAGAGCCGGACGTTGCGCCGGAAGATGGCGCCGTAGCCGTCGAGCGATGCGACACCTTCCTGGATCCGCGCCCCGCCGGAGTCCAGCAGCCCCACGACCGGGGTCCTGGCCCGTTCGGCGCGGGCGAGCACCTGCGCGATCTTCTCGGCGTGGACGGCCCCCAGGGAGCCGCCCCACTGCGTCGGGTCCTGGGCGAAGACGCCGATCTGCCGGCCCGCCACCCGCGCCGAGCCCGTGACCACCCCGTCGCCCGCCGGGCGTCGGGCGCCCATCCCGAACGCGGTGGCGCGGTGGCGTGCCTGGCTGCCGAACTCCTCGAAGGAGCCCTGGTCGACCAGCACCGCCACCCTGCGGCGCACCTCGGCGACGGCCGGACGCTCGACGGAGAGGTGGCCGTTGCCGTTGACCGACCTGTCGGTGTCCACCGCGTCATCTCCCCAGCGCCGTCGAGGTGCTCAGCCTCGCCGCATCCGCTGACGGGTCGCTGACGTCCGGTTGACCACAACGGCCCAGGTCGAGCAGTCAGCCATCGGTCAGCGGCCGGTCAGTCCGCCCGGTAAGACTGGGGTCGGTCCGATCGGCGACACCCGACATCGAGGAGCGGATCACGTGACTGCGTCGCACCGCGCCGGCTCCGGGCCGCGATGACGGCGGCCGCGGCGGCCAGGGCGGCCGTCCTGACCGGGATCGGCAGCTTCCTGCCCGCCCGCCGGGTCGGCAACGAGGAGCTCGCCGCCCGTCTGGGCAGCTCGGACGAGTGGATCCACTCCAGGACCGGGATCGGAGCCCGCTACTTCGCGGCGCCGGGCACGGCGACCTCGGACCTGGCCGTCGGCGCGGCGGAACGCGCGCTCGCGTCGGCCGGGGAAGCCGGCGTCGACGCGATCGTCGTGGCCACGACCACGCCGGACCGGCCGTGTCCGGGCACGGCTCCCACCGTCGCCACCAAGCTGGGTCTGACCGGCGTGGCCGCCTACGACGTCGCGGCGGTGTGCACCGGGTTCCTCTACGGCCTCGCCACGGCGACCGGCCTGATCTGCGCGCAGGTGGCCGATCGGGTGCTGGTGATCGGCGCGGACACCTTCTCCAGCATCCTCGACCCCGACGACCGCTCGACATCGGTGATCTTCGGGGACGGCGCGGGCGCTGTCGTGCTGCGGGCCGGGACGGCGGACGAGCCCGGCGCGATCGGACCGTTCGACCTCGGCAGCGACGGCGGCGGCCGGAACCTGATCACCGTTCGGTCCGGCGGCTCGGCGCAGCGCCTCTCCGGGGTCGAGCCGCCGCCGGCCCAGAGCTATTTCGAGATGGCGGGCAAGGCGGTCTTCTGGCAGGCGGTGCAGCGCATGTCGGAGTCCTCGCGCGCGGCGCTCGACCGCGCGGGCTGGCAGCCCGGCGACGTCGACCGGCTCGTCTGCCACCAGGCGAACCTCCGGATCCTCAACCGGCTCGCCGACGCGCTCGGCATCAGCAGGGACCGCGTGGTCGGGAACATCGCCGACGTCGGCAACACGGCGGCCGCCTCCATTCCCTTGGCCATGGACCACGCGCACGTCGCCGGCTCGCTGCGGGCCGGCGACCGCGTCCTGCTCACGGCGTTCGGGGGTGGCCTCACCTGGGGCTCCACGGTGCTCGTCTGGCCCGAGATCGCCCAGACCTGAGCACCCGACCCGGCCCGATCAGACACACACCACGCCCCGACAAAGGAGAGCCCGATGGCATCGATGTACGACACACTGGTCAACCTGCTCGTCGATCGCTTCGAGGTCGACCGCGCGGAGATCCGGCCGGGCATCACCTTCGAGGATCTTGAGATGGACTCGCTGTTCGTCGTCGAGCTGCTGGTGGTGGTCCAGACGGAGCTGAAGGTCAAGATCGACGAGGACAGCGCATCGCCCCGCGACACCATCGAGCGGGCCGCCGAGATGATCGAGGCGCAGATCGCCGCGGCGTCGTCGGCGCCATGAGCACCGCGTCCGTCGCCGTGACCGGGCTCGGGCTCGTGAGCGCAGCCGGCGTGGGCGTCGACGACAGCTGGCGCACCATCTGCGCCGGGGTGTCCATGGCGCGCCGTGACCCGGCGCTCGCGGGCCTCCCCGTCGACATCTCCTGCACCGTGCCCGGCTTCTCGCCCGCGACCCACGTCGGCAGGCGCAGCTCCCTCATCCACGACCGGTTCGTGCAGCTGACCATCGCGGCGGCCCGCGAGGCGGTCACGTCCGCCGGTCTCGATCCGCGGACCTGGGACGGAGCTCGCGTCGGCGTCGTGATCGGATGCGGTCTCGGTGGGGTCTCGACGTGGGAACGGCAGCACCGCCGGATGCTGGAGTCGGGACCGGAGTCGGTGTCGGCGCTGCTGATCCCGATGCTCGTGCCTAACATGGTCGCGGGCCACCTGGGCATGGAGTTCCACGCCACCGGTCCCAACTTCGTGACGGCCACGGCGTGCGCCTCCGGGGCGACGGCGATCGGCACCGCCCGGCAACTGCTTCGCGACGACGTGTGCGACATCGTGCTCACCGGCGGCGGGGAGGCGGGTGTGAGCCCGCTGATTGTCACCGGTTTCGCCCAGATGGGCGCGCTCTCGAAGCGGCTGGACGAACCCGCGACGGCGTCCCGCCCTTTCGACGTCGACCGCGACGGGTTCGTCATCGGCGAGGGCAGCGGGATACTCGTCATGGAGCGGGAGACTGACGCCCGAGCCCGGGGCGCGCAGGTCCTGGCCCTGGTCGCCGGCTACGGCGCCACCGCCGACGCCCACCACATGACGGCCCCGGACCCCGCGGGCGTCAGCGTCCGCCACGCTCTCCGTACGGCGCTCGCCGACGCCGGCGTCGGGCCGGGCGACGTCGGGCACGTCAACGCCCACGGGACCTCCACCCCGTTGAACGACGCGGCCGAAGCCGCCGCCCTGCAGGACGTGCTCGGTCCGGGGCCGGCCGTCACGTCGGTCAAGGGGGTGGTCGGGCACTCTCTCGGCGCGGCCGGGGCGATCGAGGCGGTGTGCACCGTGCTCGCCATCCGGGACGGCCTCGTCCCACCGACGGCGAACGTCACCGTCCAAGACCCGGAGATCGAGCTCGACGTCGTCGCCGAGGAGCCGAGACACCAGCGGATCGACGTCGCTGTGAGCGACTCCTTCGGGTTCGGTGGTCAGAACGCCGTGCTCGTCCTCACCGCGCCCTGATGGCTCACCGCTCCGCGAGGAACTGGCCCACCACCTGCAGGAAGTACTCCTGCTCCTCCAGGTGGGGCATGTGGCTGGACTCCTCGAACACCGTCCACGACGAGCCCGGGATGCCGTGATGCAGCTCGGCGACGGCGGCCGGTGTCACCTCGTCGTGCCGCCCGGAGAGCAGCAACGTCGGCACCCGGATCGCGCCGAGGCGGGGCCGGATGTCCCAGTCCCGCAGGGAGCCGGTCATCGTGAACTCCGACGGCCCCATCATCGCGCGGTACACCGTCGAGTCGGCGTCGAGCGCGGCGAGGGTGCGCAGCAGCTCGTCCGGCACCGGTCGGCGGCGGCAGACGTGCCGGCCGTAGAACTGGCGTACCGCCTGCTGGTACTCGGGCGACTCGAAGGTACCGGCCACCTCGTGGTGGACGATCATGTCGCGGACGTCCGCGGGAAGCGCGTGGAGGAGCCCGGCGACCTCGGCCGAGTACGTGGCCGAGGCTGCGAACGCGTCGGCCACCACGATCGAGGACGGGCCGTGCCCGGAACCCGCCGCCGCGAGTTCCATGGCGAGCATGCCGCCCCACGAATGACCGATGAGGTGATAGGAATCGGCGATACCGAGATGGTGGACCAGGCTCGTCAGTTCGCGGACGAACAGCTGCACCGTCCAGAACTCATCGGGCTGAGCCGGTTCGCGGCCCGACCGGCCGGAACCGAACTGATCGTAGAGCACACACGGATGACCCCGACGCGACAGCTCGGCAATCGTCGAGACGTAGTCGTGGGTCAGACCTGGCCCGCCGTGACAGATCACGACCGGGGTGGCGCCTTGACCCTCCAGCGGCCCACCTACCAGGCGATACCACGTCTCCCGGCCTCCCCACCGCATCCTACCGTCCATGTCGGCAATAGTGGGTCGAGGTACTGACAGAACGCTGACCGAACGCTGACCGAAATATCCCTCGACCGACCTACGACATCTCGGCATACGCTGGTAGATTTGCAGCCGACAGCCGACAGCCGACAGCCACCGGAGGAACGATGACCAGGACAGCTCCGCAGGGGATTTCCTTCGACTACGGTCACATCGAGCCGGTATTCGTCTCCTTCGACGATCTCGACTCCATGGGAATCGTTCACAATACGCGATACGCGGTGATCGTGGAGCGCGCCTTGACCGCCTACTGGGACGGCCTCGGCTACACCTACGCCAACCGGACCGTCGGCCATCCGGATGCGTCGATCGCCGTGGTCGAGTTCAGCATCAAGTACAAGATGCCCGTGTCGGCGACGGGCACCGTCGGTGTCCACTTCTGGACGACGCGCATCGGGAGCACCAGCGTCTCCTACGGCTACCGGGTGCAGTCCGTCGACGGCGCCACCGCGCACGCCGAGGGCCAACGGGTGCACGTGCGGTTCGACCCCGCCACGATGCGGCCCACGCCCTGGCAGGACGACACGCGAGCCACGTACGAATCGCTCAGTGGTCCGGCCGCCGACTGAGATGTCCGCAGATGGTCCGCCGGCTGTCGTGACAGGGCGGCGGACCATCTGAGTTCAGGCCTCTTTGGGCGCCGGGGCCGGAGCGGCGAACCGCAGCCAGATCGCCGCCGTGATCAGGGCGAGCAGCGCGATCCCCGTGGAGAATCCGAAGACCTGCAGGTAGGCGTCGTAACCTCGACTTCCGTCCGGACGGGTGCCGAGCTGGAGGATCAGGGCGAGCACCGCGATGCCCAGCGCGCCGCCGAACTGCCTAGCCGTCGTGTTGAGACCGCTCGAACTGGCGAACTTCGTCGGCGGCGACGACATGGCGGCGGCACTAGTCGTCCCGACGGTGGCCGCGCCCATGCCGAGACCCACCAGCGCGCTGGCCGGCAGCCACAGGGCCAGGAACGCGGGCTGCTCGGGGAGCGCGAGCAGGAACCACACGCCACAGGCCGCGAACGCGACGAAGCCGACCAACGTGGCCGTCCGCGGCCCGCCCATGCGAGGCGCCAGCCGGCCGAGGCCCAACGCCGCCACCGAGGCAACGATCGCGCCCGGAGTCATCGCGAGGCCGGCCTGCAGCTCGTCGTACCGCCAGATGTCGGTGAGGTACAGAACGCTGACGAGCAGCCACGGATACTGGGCCAGGCCGTAGAGGAACGACACCGCGTTGGCCGCACCGAAGGTGTGGTTGCTCCACAGCGAGATCTCCAGCACCGGCAGGACGTGCCGCCGCGACCGCACGATGACCAGCACGATCGCCACGAGCCCGACGACGAAGCAGCCGATGGTCTTCACGGTGAGCCAGCCCCATGTGCCGGCCTCCGTGAGGCCCAGGGTCAGCAGGCCGATGCCGAGCACCAGCATCAACGTGCCCAGCGGGTCGGGCACCCGGCCGCGGATCTTGCCGGGCTCCGCGTCGAGCAACCGCGCCGCCGCGACGAGCAGCAGGATCCCGACCGGCACGTTGATGATGAACACCGACCGCCAGCCGAACGCCTCGACCAGCACCCCACCCACGGTGGGCCCGACCGCCGCCGCGAACGCGGAGGTCGCGCTCCAGATCCCGAGCGACGCGGCGCGCCGATCAGCGGGGCCGTCGAGCAGGAGCACGGCCAACGACGCCGGGATCATCACCGCGGCGCCCGCGCCCTGGAGGAACCGGACGATCACCAGCACGGCCAACGAGGGAGCGACGGCACACAGCAGCGAGGACACGGTGAACAGGCCCATGCCCAGGAGGAAGAGCCGCCGGCGACCGAGGACGTCCGCCAGCCGGCCGGCCGCCGCCAGCAGCGCGGCGAACATCACCACGTAGGCGCTGATCACCCAGGAGAGATCGGCGACCGTGGCCGTCGGGAAGTCGTCCTGGAGGTTGGGGACGGCCAGGTTCGTGACGGTCGAGTCGAGCATGGCGAGGAAGGTGCCGCCCGACGCCGTCAGGGTGACCGCCAGATAGCCGCGCCGCGTTGTCGTCCGAGCCGGCGCCGTCATCGAACTGCCGCCCACCGGGTGCGGTCTCGGTCAGGCCGGGTCGCATCCCAGCTTGATCGCCTCCTCGACCTGTCCGATGCGTGCGCGGTCAAGGTCGTCTGCAATCTTATCATCCTGTTCCATCATTGCCTCGAGATTGAACTGCCCATAGCCGAGGATGCCCAGTTCACCGAACGTCCGTTGCATCTTCGGACCGAAGAGGCCGATGTCGTTCAGCGTCGGCACGATTCGCGAGAAGAGATGGGTCTGAAATGCGCGGAAGTGATCGGAAGCGCGCATGAAGTCCATGCACTCGTCGGCGTCGACGTCCAGATTCCGCCACACCTCTTCCCCGAGGAACCGTTGCCGCATCAGATGGCACGCCTCCATGCAGAACTCCTCACGCTCGTCGCGTTCGGACTGCATGAGCTGTGGGTAGAGCTCCTTCAGGGTCAGCCGGCCGAATGCCACGTGCCGGGCCTCGTCCTGCATGACGTAGGTGTTGAGCGCCTTGGCCAGAGGTTCTGTGGCGTTGTCCCGGATGAGGCCGAACGCCGCCAGCGCCAGGCCCTCGATGAGGACCTGCATGCCCAGATAGGTCATGTCCCATCGGGAGTCGTTGATGACATCGTTGAGAAGAGCCTTCAGGCCGGGGTTGATGGGGTACGCCAGCCCCAGCTTCTCCCGCAGGTACCGGGAATAGACCTCGACGTGCCTGGCCTCGTCCATGACCTGGGTAGCGGCGTAGAACTTGGCGTCCAATTCGGGAACGGTGTGCACGATCTTCGACGAGCAGATCAGGGCGCCCTGCTCGCCGTGCAGGAACTGCGAGAACTGCCAGGCGGCGAGATGGTGCCGGACCGTGCCCCGGTCGGCCGGGCCGAGAGAATCCCAGACCCGGGAGCCGTAGATGGCGATGGCCTGTTCCGGAACGCCCATCGGGTCGTTGATGTCGACGTCGATCGTCCAGTCCAGGCGCTCGGCGCCGTCCCACTGCCGCTGCTTTCCCTTGTCGTAGAGCGAGAGGAGGCGGTCACGGCCGTCGTCGTAGTCCCAGTCGAACACCGTGGTGCTTCCGCTGGGCACGGTCCACTGGGTCTGCTCGATCGGCAGCGCGTAGATGCGTGTACTCAAGATTCTCCCCTAGGCTCGGTCCGGCCAGGCTGCTCAACCGCTACTCTCGGTCACGGAACGTGCGGCCGTCCGCCGCGTCAGCGGCAGCCGGCCCCGACGGGGCATCGACGCAGATACCTGGAGTCTTATCAGAAACTCGAGCCATCACGCCGCTGACCTGCGGTGATGCCGGCAGCGAGCCGAGTTTCCGATAAGACTCCTGGGTCGGGCTCACGAGAATGGATCGAGGGCGTGCTACCTGTGAAGTCTTGCCCAAGCGACACCCCCGGGGCAGTGGGGATAACCCTGGCGCGCGCGCCCGGGCGAACCGGACGGTCGACCTTGAAAGGCGTAAAGCCCTTGACAAGATTCTCCGCCGACCCAGTAACCCATCGTTACGATTGAAGGAGCCATAAATCAATGGACTTGACATTCTCGACGGCATCGCGGTATATTTGGTTCGCGTGGCAAGGGGGGGTTTCCCGTGCGGCTGGGTTTGGCGTCAGGATAAAGTCGATATGATTTTCGTCGCTATCTCGGCGGACGGCAACCCTCCTCGTTGAACTAGAGGGGGTCAGCGTGCAGAACGTGAACAATTCCGCGCCTTTCGATCGAACCCGAGCCCAGACTTCCGAATACCTCCGCCCACTGTCGCCGACAGCCGAAATATTCGGCCGGGACGACGAGGTGGCGAAGTTCGTCAGAGCTCATGCGGGATTCCAGGCGGCCGGCCACGGTACAATTCTCGTCGAGGTCGTGGGCGATCCGGGAGTGGGCAAGACCACACTCCTGAAGGCGTTCGCCGGAATTGCGCGCAAGTACTCCGACACCACCGTCCTGGACGGCCGGGTCCACCCCCACCCACACAGCGCCGAATTCGCTGTATTCACCGACGCGTTCAGCCATCTTTACGATTCTTTTCGCGCCACGACGGCCAAGACAGGCATCCACCACCAAGCGGTACTGGCGGCTATCTTCCCCGACCGCTTCGAAGCCGACGGTCAAACACCGAAACCGTCGTGGCCGAGCCTGATGCGACATTGCCGAACGGCGATCTATCGATTCATCGAACAATTGCCGACCGATAACGTCGTCATCGTTCTCGACGAGATGGAACGCGCCGACGCCGCTTCCCTGCAAATTCTTTCCGACATGCTGAACTGGCCCCCGGCGAAACCGATGATGTTCATCGTCGGATATCGCGACAGGCAAGCCGGGGTCATGCTCACGTCGACCCTCGAGAGTCGGTCCCGGCTCAATGCCGCCACCACATTGTATGTGCGAGCGCTGTCAGACCGCGACATCGACGACATCGTCGATCATCGCGGCACGGCGCGGTGGCGCTCACAATTGTTCCAGGACAGCGAGGGAAATCCGGCGTATCTGATGACCCTCCTCGCCGAACGGGCACCGTTGTCCTCGGTTCCCGTCCGGTCGGAGACCGGTGCCAGGGCCCGGCTCGGCCATTACTCCTCCTTTCTCGCCGAGTTGGAGCGGGTCGGGCCTGAGTTGCGCGACATCGCCTACTCGGCGGCGGTCATCGGTGATCCCTTCGACGCCGAGTTGGTGGCTCGCATCCTCGATCAGACCGAGACCGACGTCCTCGGGGGAATCGGCGATCTGATCCGCGCCGATCTCGTCCGCCCGGTGGCGCCGGGCAGCTTCGCCTTCCGCCATCCCGTGGTGCGCCGTGCCGTGTACCTTAGCAACGAGCTGAGCACCCGGGTCCTGATGCACCGGCGGGCCGACGACGCTCTGCGTTCACGTGGCCTGTCCGACGTCGCGCGAGCGCCCCACGTCGAGCAGTGGGTGACCTACGGCGACCTCGACGCCATCGAGGTCCTCGACTCGGCGGCCGCCGAGGTCGTCGAGACCAGGCCGATCACTGCCGCCGCCTGGTTGACCAGCGCGCTGCGGGTGCTTCCGCAGCCGTTGAAGATGAACGCGAACCGGGTCCGTCTGCTGGTGCGTCTCGCCAAGGCGCAAGCCGCCGGAGGGCAGCTGCGCGAATGTCGCGCGACGATGCACCAGGCCCTGCGCCTGCTGCCGGAGAAGCCGGAGGCCGACCACGCCGCCGCCGTGGCGTTCATCGCCATGGTGCAGCGCCTTCTCGGCGCCCACGCGGAGTCGGAGGCGATGCTGTGGGCGGAGATCCCGCAGGTCAGCGACACATCGACGGCCAGCGCGCAGCTGAAGTTCGAGCTCGCGGCGTGCAGGTTGAAGAACGGCGACTCCGTCGGGAGTCAGCGGTGGGCCAACGAGGCGCTCCTCGCCGCCACCCGGCACGGCGACTCGAACCTGTTGATGTCGTGTCTCGGCCTGCTGGCCAAGGCGGGTGCGGTCGACGGCGACACCGCCGTCGCGGCGACGTTCGTCGAGCAGGCCACGGGCATCCTCGACCGGATGCTTGACAGCGAGTTCGCCGGCAGCCTCAAGGTCGTCGACCTGATCGGCTGGAGCGAGGTCGTCCTGGAGCGGTGGGACGACGCCCTGCGCCATTTCAGCAAGGGCGTGGAGTTCGCCGCGCGGGCCGGTCACCGCCTCACGTTGCCCTACCTGCTCACCGGGCAGGTGTTCGTCCTCCGCACCCTCGGGAAGCTGGCCGAGGCGGCCACCGCGGCCGAGCACGCCGTCGAACTGGCGGCGCAGTCGGGGAGCCCCGAGCAGCTGGTCAGCGCCCACTCCATGCACGCGTGGACGGACACGATGATGGACAACCTGGAGAGCGCGATCGGGCACGGCCAGATCGCCATCGAACAGGCCCAGGAGACCACCACGGGGTGGCGCGACGCGCTCGCGCTGCGGGTGCTGGCCGAGGCGCGGCTGCTGAGCGGCGACCACGAGGGCTGCCTGGCCGTGGTCGCGGCGGCGGGCGGCCCCAATCTCCCGACGGCGAGTCCGTACACCAGGGTGGCGTGGTACGAGCTGCTCACCCGGGCCGAGCTGGCCGGCAACCGGCCGGACGCCGCGGCGGCGTGGGCGCGCTCGTGCGCGGCGTGCGCCGAACGGCTCGACCAGCCCGGCCGCACCGGACTGGCCCTCCTGGCCGAAGCCGAGGTCGCGCTGGCGGTCAACCCCGAGTCGGCGCTCTGGCCGGCGGAAGGCGCCACGGCGGCCCTGCAGAAGGCCGGCATGGCGGTCGACGGCCTCCGCGCCAAGATCTGCGTCGGCGTCGCCCACTGGTACCAGGGCGACCGCGACGGCGCGGTCCGTGACCTCAAGTACGCGGAATCGGCGCTCGATGAGCTCGGCGCGTCGGTGCTGGCCAAACTGGCCCGGACCGAACGCAGGCGCCTCGCCGCGAAGTCGCCCCGCGAGCGCGACGTCGACAACGACGGCAACACCGATCTCCTGACGATCCGGGAGGGCCAGGTCGCCGAGCTGGTCCGGGAGGGCCTGACCAACCGGATGATATCCAGGAAGCTGCACATCTCGGAGAAGACCGTCGAGATGCATCTGTCAAAGGTCTTCGTCAAGCTCGGCGTCCGCAACCGGACCGCTGTGGCCGCGCTGCTGAGTCAGGAGCCTCCGACGGCACTGCACGACCACGGCGCCTGACGGGCCCGGAGCCGGCCGAGCACTCGTCAGCACGTCGTCAGCAGGTGGTCAGCCCGCTCGGTGATGCTGGAGGCATCATCACGTCGGTTCGGATCATGGAGGCAGACCGGTGACCATCGTCGAGCCCAACAAGGTAGTTCCGGACGCGGCATCCATCAGACAGGTGCTCGGCGATTCGCTGGGCTACCTCTACCCGGCGGCACTGCGTGTGGCTGCGCTGACCAACGTGGCGGACCACCTCACCGACGGCCCCCGCACGGTGCCCGAGCTCGCCGAGCTGACCGGCACCGATGCCGGTCACCTGCGACGGGTCCTGCGCTTCCTCGCCACCCGCGGTGTCTTCCGTGAGGACGAGTCCGGAGCCTTCCATCTGACCGCGGCCGCCGACGTGCTGCGCACCGACTCGGCGCTGTCGGTCCGCACCACGGTGCTGCTGCTGACCGACGACATCTACTGGCGGTGCGCCGGGAAGCTCGACGACACGGTCCGGACCGGGACCACCGTCTTCAATTCGCTCTTCGGCTCCCCGCTCTTCGACTACCTCCATACGGACGCAGATCGCGAGACGCTGTTCCACGTCGGCATCGCGGACCTGTCCAACATCGAGCAGGACGCCATCGCGGAGGCCTACGACTTCCCGGCCTCGGGGCGTCTCGTCGACGTCGGCGGCGGCCCCGGCGGCTTCCTGCAGGCCGTGCTGAACCGGAACCCCGGACTGACCGGCGTGCTGTTCGAACAGCAGTCCGTCCTGGACCAGAACCGCATGGACGCATCGCTCGCCGACCGTTGGGAGCCGGCCACTGGAGACTTCTTCGCCGCGGTGCCCGGAGGCGGCGACATCTACATCCTCAAGCGCGTGCTGCACGACTGGGACGATGCCGACAGCCTGCGCATCCTCACGAGCTGCCGCGCTGCGATGCCCGAGCACGCCCGCGTGCTGATCATCGACGCCGTGATCCCGCCCGGCAACGATCCGCACCCCAGCAAGCTCTACGACCTCGCCATGATGACGATCTTCGACGGCAAGGAGCGGACCGAGGTCGAGTTCAACGACCTGCTCGCCGCGGCCGGTCTCAAGCCCAACCGGATCATCCCGACGCCGGGCACGCTGTCGATCATCGAGGCCGTGCCCAGCTGACGCCGATCCCTGCCGCGGATCGAGAGGACACGAAGCGATGACAGGCCACACGCCGAAGCTGAAGTATCCGGTCCTGCGTACGGACCCGACGCGACCGCCCGAGGAGTACGCCCGGCTCACCCGCGAGGAGCCGGTGTGCCCGATCTCGCTGGCGACCGGGGATCCCGCGTGGCTCGTCACCGGTCACGACGTCGCCAAGACCGTGCTGTCGGACCGGCGCTTCAGCCGGGAAGCGGTCTTCGCCGAGGGGGCGCCGCGGTACCAGGCGGCGCTGCCGAATCCGGACAGCATCCAGAACATGGACCCGCCGCGGCACACCCGGGTGCGCAAGCTCGCCTCTCAGGCGTTCAGCGCCAGGCGGGTGGAGAAGCTGCGGCCGCGCATCGCGCAGATCGTGGACGAGCTGATGGACGACATGCTCGCGCAGGGCCCGCCCCTGGATCTCAACACCTGCTTCGGCCGACCGCTGCCGCTGCGGATCATCTGCGCGCTGCTGGGGGTCCCCTACGAGGACCACGGCAACATCGTGGAGTGGACCGAACGGATCATGTCGCTCAACCGCTACACCGCGGCGGAGATCACCGAGGCGTTCGTCGGGATGCGGGCGTACTTCCGGCAACTGGTCGCCGGCAAGCGGGCGAATCCGAGTGACGACCTACTCGGGGTGCTCACCTCCCTTTCCGACGAGCAGGGCACGCTGACCGAGCCGGAGGTCGTGCACCTCGGAACGGCGATCCTCGTGGCCGGCCACGACACGAGCGTCACCGTCATCGCCAGTTCGGCGCTGACGTTGATGTCCAACCAGGAGCAGCTCGCCAAGCTCCAGAAGAACCGGAGCTTGTGGCCGGCGGCCGTGGAGGAGCTGGTCCGTCTCGACAATCCCGGGATCGTGATCAACCCGCGCATCGCCACCTGCGATGTCGCCCTCGGCGACGTGGTCATCCCGAAGGGCTCGGCCGTGCTGGCGCACGTCGGTGCCGGATGCCGCGACGAACGCCTCTTCGACGGCCCCGACACGTTCGACGTCGAACGGACGAGCAACACGCAGCTCTCGTTCGGACACGGTCCCCATTTCTGCATCGGCGCCGGCCTGGCGCGAGCCGAGCTCGAGATCGGGCTGCAGCGGCTCTTCGACCGGATCCCCACGTTGGCCCTGGCCGTCCCCGAACACACCCTCAGGTGGAAGGACTTCGCCGCCCTCGGCGGCTACGAGGAGTTCCCCGTCACCTGGAAGCCCAGCGACATGGAGGACCAGTGACCGTCGAGCAGACGACCCATCCCGCGGCGGACCTCACGGTGGTCCGGCAGGTGCTCAGGGACTCCTTGGGGTATCTCTACCCGGCTGCCCTGCGGGTGGCCGCGGGCACGTCGATCGCCCATCACCTCGCCGACGGGCCGAAGACCCCGGAGCGGCTCGCGGAGCTCGCCGCAGTGGATCCGTCACATCTGCGGCGGGTGCTGCGCCTGCTCGCCACCCGCGGGGTGTTCGAGGAGGACGTTGCCACAGGCGCCTTCGGCAACACCCCGATCTCCGGGCTGCTGCGTCGCGACTCGATCGTGCCGATGCGCCATCTGGTGCTGCTCTTCACCGGAGACTCGTACTGGCAGCCCACGGGCAGGCTGGACGAATCGGTGCGGAGCGGCGAGAGCATCTACGAGCAGGTCTTCGGCGCCCAGTTCTTCGACCATCTCGCCGCCGACGCGGAGCGCAACGAACTCTTCGACCTGGCGCTGGCCACGATGTCGGCGCTGGAGCAGGACGCGATCGTCGCGGCGTACGACTTTCCCGAGTCCGCGGTCGTCGTCGACGTGGCCGGCGGTCTGGGCGGATTCCTGCGCTCCGTCCTCCGCGGCCGACCCGGCCTGCGCGGCGTTCTCGTCGATCGGGGTCCGACGCTCGCACGACACCTGCTCGACGAACCGGAGCTGAGCGGCCGGTGGGAGACCGTGGAGGCGGACTTCTGCGTCGAGCTCCCCCAGGGCGGTGACATCTACACCCTGAAGCGGATCATTCACGACAAGAACGAGGACGAATGCCTCCGCATCCTGCGCACCTGCCGCGCCGCCATGTCGCCGGAGGCCCGGCTGCTGATCATCGACGCCGTGGTGCCGCCGACCCATGACGCGCCGTCCACGTCGTTGTCGGACATTCTCATGATGGCGGTCTTCGAGGGCAGGGAACGTACCGGGGAGGAATTCCGCGAGCTGCTGGCGGCGGCCGGGCTCGAGCTCCGGAAGGTGATTCCCACGGCCAGCGGCCTCTCGATCGTCGAGGCGGCGCACCCCACGCGACCGGCTGGGTGATCGTCGGCCCGGCCCTGTACGAGCGGTCTTGGAAGAACGTCGAGTTCGCGACCTAATAGGTCAGGTAGGTCCCAGCTGATCCGGCCCGGGCCATGGCTCCCATCCGGGAGCAGCGCTGCATGACCACACCTCGACCATCCCGTGACAGCGCGAACGCCCCGTCCTCGGGCAACTTCCGGTCGCGGCGGGAGCTGATCGGCGTGGACGACGGCGAGACGCTCTACTGGGTGTAGATCGATCGCGGTGTGGTCGACGCGTGCAGCCTCGCCATGATCATAACCGTGCCACGGGTGCTGGCCGACACCGGCGTTCCGGCCAACGCAGTGCCGCGAACCCAGGAGGGCACGCGGCAAGCATGTCGTCCTCGCGGTCGAGCAGCAGGCGACGGACGCGTGGCCGTCCTCGTCGTCGCTTACGCGCGAGGGACTGGGTATCGCATGAACGCCGCCCCAATCTTCTCAACCATGCGACGAGACCTCGTACCGACGCTCAACCACCAGAGTGCCACGAGAAAACCGCTGATCAGACCAGGTCCCATCCTTTGGTAGTCCTGCCGGGGGCACGTAAGTTGTCTTACTCGAACTACGGCCAGGCAGCACCGCTTGATCACAACCGGTCGAAGCAATCGATCTTGGTCTGGGTGTGGATCTGTGTTGGGGCGCTGCGCGTCGTGGAGGGCAGGCTCTGACCTGCCCGTATCGCTGTCCGGAGAGGTCGCCG
>Ga0136617_10000336_pt1 | contig 38319 bp, 40 predicted proteins | sample AntDrymUQ3222106_2_FD_129672 | JGI IMG/M metagenome (GOLD analysis project Ga0136617, IMG submission 129672) | Polar desert sand microbial communities from Dry Valleys, Antarctica - metaG UQ322 (21.06) | ecosystem: Environmental > Terrestrial > Soil > Desert | place: Antarctica: Dry Valley... | reverse complement strand
GCATGATGCTCGCGGGCGCCGCGCAGATCGAGGTCGTGGGGGAGGCCGAGGACGGCCGCGGCGTGCTCGCCGCCGTCGACCTGCACAGGCCCGACGTGGTCCTCATGGACATCCGTATGCCGCAGCTCGACGGCGTCGCGGCGACGCGCCTGCTGCGCTCCCAGCCCGACCCGCCGGCCGTCGTCGTGCTCACGACGTTCGACGCTGACGAGTACGTCATGCGCGCGCTTCGCGCCGGGGCCGCCGGCTTCCTGCTCAAGGACACCCCGCCGCCCGAGATCGTGCGTGCGATCGAGCTCGTCCACGCGGGCGAGGGGATGCTGTCGCCGAGCATCACGCGCCGGCTCATCGCGCTGGCGACCGGTCACGCCAATGCCGACATCGCCGCCGAGCTGCACATGAGCGTGCCGACCGTGAAGGCGCACGTCTCGCGGCTACTGTCCAAGCTCGACGCCGACAACCGCGTGCAGATCGCGCTGCTCGTCCAGGACGCGACGCGGTAGGCGCCCCGCCGCCCAGCGCGCAGATCAGCTGCGACCGAGCACCGCACGCACCGCGGCGGTCACCTCCGCCGCCTGCTCGGCGCTCAGCACCGGGCTCATCGGCAGCGCGAGGTGCGTGCGCGCGAGCTCGTCGGTGACGGGCAGTTCCACGCCGGCCGCGAACGGCAGCATCGCCGGCTGGCGGTGGACCGGCGTGCGGTAGTACGCCTTGCAGCCGATCCCGTGTGCCGGCAGGCCCGCCGCGAGCTCCTCGGCACGCTCGCTGCGCACGACGTACAGATGCCACGCGGGCTCGCTGCGCGGGCTCGCCGCGGGCAGCGCCACGAGCTCGCCGAGCCCGGCGTCCGCGTAGTGCCGCGCGCCGGCCCGGCGGCCGTCGGCCCACGCATCGAGCTGCGGGAGCTGCACGCGCAGGATCGCGGCCTGCAGCTCGTCGAGGCGCGAGTTGTAGCCGACGTGCTCGTAGGTGACCTTGTCGCGTGAGCCGTGGAAGCGAAGCATCCGCGCGTCGTCGGCGAGCGCGTCGTCGTCGGTCGTGATCGCGCCGCCGTCGCCGAAGCAGGCGAGGTTCTTGGAGGGAAAGAAGCTGAAGGTCGCCGCGCGCCCGAGCGCGCCCGGCCGGTCGCCCCCAGGTCCGCGCGTGCCCGCGGCCTGCGCCGCGTCCTCGAGCACCGGCACGCCGAGCGCTTCGATCTCCGCGACCGGGGCGAGGTTGCCGAACAGGTGCACCGCGACGACGGCCTTCGTCGCCGGCGTCAGCGCTGCCGCGACGGTGTCGGCGGTGATGCAGTGCGTGTCGAGGTCGACGTCGCAGAAGACCGGCCGCCCCCCGGTCGCCGGCACCGCCTCGGCGGTCGCGTAGAACGTGAACGAGGGCACGATCACCTCGTCGCCCGGCCCGACGCCCATCGCCCGCAGCGCGATCGTCAGCGCGTCCGTGCCGTTCGCGACGCCGACCGCATGACGCGTGCCGCAGTAGCGCGCGAACTCCTCCTCGAACGCCGCGACCTGCGGGCCGAGGATGAAGCGCCGCTGCGCGACGACGTCGGCAATCGCCGCGTCGATCTGCGCGCGCAGCGGCGCGAGCGCTGTCGTGGTGTCGAAGAGCGCGACGGGCACGGGCCCGTCAGGCTATTGCGCGCCTCAGAGCTCCCTCGCCGTCGAATCGACGACGTCGCCGCGCGACGGTGCGCCCGGGCGCCGCCGCAGCAGCGAGCGATCGCCCGCGTCGGGCCCGCTCGGCAGCTCGGCGACGGGGCCGCCCCATGGTCGGAGGTCCGGGTAGCTGGCGATGACCTCGCGACCGCTGTCGACGAGTCCGCCGGCCGCGACGAGCAGCGCTCCGAGCGCCCCGAGGTAGACCCCGATCGCCGGTGTCACGTCGTAGTCGAGCTGCGGCGGGTCGATGATCCGCCGGACGATCAGCCCGGCGAGCAGAAAACCGAGCAGCGTGCGCCCGATGAGCACGGGGCGCGTCTGGCGCAGGAGCGCGCTGACGAGCACGAGTGCCGCGCCGGCGAGGATCGCCAGGCGGAGGCGGTGGAACGTCTGCCACCCGGTGGTGTCGGGATCGCCGAGGATCGGCGACCGATCGACGTGGTACCAGGTTGCGAACAGCGCGGCAGCAAGACGACCGCGCCCGTGGCGCTGAGCAGCCGGCCGGCGCGTGGACTGAGCACGTGGGTGCACCCCGAGGGTTCGGGATCCCGGCGAGGCTACCCAGTTCGCGAGGCGTTACTAGCATCACCGCGCAGATGCGGCCGCTCGTCGATCCGGACTTCTGGCGCCGTCGAGCGGTGCTCGTCACCGGCCACACGGGCTTCAAGGGCGCGTGGCTCGCGCTCTGGCTGCAGTCGATGGGCGCGGACGTGACCGGCTTCGCCAACACCGTCCCGACGCAGCCGTCGCTGTACGAGCTCGCGCGCGTGGGCGACGGCCTCCAGGATGTCCGCGCCGACGTCCGCGACCACGCGGCCGTGCTCGACGCCGTCGCCCGGAGCGCGCCGGAGGTCGTCATCCACATGGCGGCGCAGGCGTTCGTGCGCCGCTCGTTCCTGGATCCGCGCGGGACCTACGAGACGAACGTCATGGGCACGGTCAACGTTCTGGAGGCCGTGCGCGCGACGCCGTCCGTGCGCGTCGTGGTGAACGTCACGTCGGACAAGTGCTACGACAACGATCCGTCGCGCCATCCCGGTCCCTTCGTCGAGGGCGACCCGAAGGGCGGGCACGACCCCTATTCCAACTCCAAGGGCTGCGCCGAGCTCGTCGCCGACGCCTACCTGCGCTCGTTCTTCGCGCCCGCGGCCGGCGGCTCCGAGTCACCGCGGCTCGGCTCGGTGCGCGCGGGCAACGTCATCGGCGGCGGCGACTGGGGCGAGGACCGGCTGATCCCGGACATCATGCGCGGCGCGCTCGACGGCGCGCCGATCGCCGTGCGCAACCCCGAGGCGGTGCGTCCCTGGCAGCACGTGCTCAACCCGCTGTCGGGCTACCTGCGCCTCGCGCAGACGCTGCATGGATCGGCCGAGCACCAGGGCGGCTGGAACTTCGGCCCCGCGCTCGACGACGCCCGTCCCGTCCGCTGGCTCGCCGACCGGCTCACCGAGCGTTGGCCCGGCGAGCTGCGCTGGGAGCTCGACCCGGGCCCGCATCCGCACGAGGCGCACTTCCTCGCGCTGGACTCGACGAAGGCGCGCGAGCAGCTCGGCTGGCGCCCGACGTGGAACCTCGACGAGGCGCTTGCCGGCATCGTCGCCTGGTACGGCGCGCTGCGCGACGGCGAGGACATGCAGGCCGTGACGCTCGGGCAGATCGAGGCGTTCGCGGCGGCCGCCGCCCCTGCCTGAGACGCTCGCCGGCCGCGCGCTACGCGAGCAGCGCGAGGTCCGAGCGCGTCATGAGCCGGATGAGCTCCTCGAAGCTCGTCTTCGGCTCCCAGCCGAGCCGCTCCTTCGCCTTCGCCGGGTTGCCGATGAGCTGGTCGACCTCGGCCGGGCGCAGGAACTGCGGGTCGAGCCGCACGTAGGAGTCCCAGTCCGGCAACCCCGCTTCGTCGAAGGCGATCTGCACGCACTCGCGCACCGTGTGCGTCTTGTTCGTCGCGATCACGTAGTCCTCGGGCGTGTCCTGCTGGAGCATGAGATACATCGCCTCGACGTAGTCCTTCGCAAAGCCCCAGTCGCGTTCGGCGTCGAGGTTGCCGAGCGCGAGCTCGTCGCGCAGGCCGTGCTTGATCGCCGCCGCATGCCAGGTGATCTTGCGCGTCACGAACTCCAGCCCCCGGCGGGGACTTTCATGGTTGAAGAGAATCCCCGAACACGCGAACAGGTCATAGGACTCACGGTAATTCACCGTGATGAAATGGCCGTAGGCCTTGGCGACGCCGTACGGCGAGCGCGGGTAGAACGGCGTCGACTCGGTCTGCGGGATCTCGAGCACCTTGCCGAACATCTCCGAGCTCGACGCCTGGTAGAACCGCGCCCCGGGGCAGGCCTCGCGGACGGCCTCGAGCATCCTGGTGACACCGACGCCGGTGAACTCCGCCGTCAGCGTCGGCTGGATCCAGGACACGGCGACGAAGCTCATCGCGGCGAGGTTGTAGACCTCGTCCGGGCGTGCGGCGCGCAGCGTGTCGACGAGCGAGCGCTGGTCGAGCAGGTCGCCCTGATGCAGCGCGATCCGCTCGCGCAGGTGCTCGATGCGGTCGAACTTCTCCGTCGAGGCGCGGCGCACCATGCCGTGCACCTCGTAGCCCTGCTCGAGCAGCAGCTCGGCGAGGTATGAGCCGTCCTGACCGGTCACGCCGGTGATGAGTGCGGACTTGGGCATCGGCGCGGACCCTACCTGTCAGGCCGCCGCAACTTCGGCCTCGCACGGGCGTCTCGACGAGTCGTGACGACCTTCTCGACGACTACGCTGGCCGCGTGAAAGCGGTCATCCTGGCGGGTGGTCTGGGCTCGCGCCTGAGCGAGGAGACCACCGTGAAGCCCAAGCCGATGGTCGAGATCGGCGCCAAGCCGATCCTCTGGCACATCATGAAGATCTATGCCGCCCACGGCATCGACGACTTCGTCGTCTGCCTGGGCTACAAGGGCTACGTCATCAAGGAATGGTTTGCCAACTACGCGCTGCATACCTCCGACGTCACGTTCGACATGCGCAGCGGTGAGATGGAGGTCCATCACTCGACGACCGAGCCGTGGCGCGTGACGCTCGTGGAGACCGGTGACGACACGATGACCGGTGGGCGCCTGAAACGCGTGCTGCCCTACGTCGCCGGCGAGACGTTCTGCCTGACGTACGGCGACGGCGTCGGGGACGTCGACATCCGCGCGCTCGTCGCCCATCACCATGCCGCGGGCCGGCTTGCGACGGTCACCGCCGTCCAGCCGCCCGGGCGCTTCGGCTCGCTGGAGATCGAGGGGGCCACGGTGCGCAGCTTCGCCGAGAAGCCGCGCGGCGACGGGGCCTGGATCAACGGCGGCTTCTTCGTCTGCGAGCCCGGCGTCGGCGACGCGATCGCGGGCGACGACACCAAATGGGAGGAGGAGCCGTTGCGCGACCTCGCCGCCCGCGGCGAGCTGAGCGTCTACCACCATCGCGGCTTCTGGCAGGCGATGGACACGCTGCGCGAGCGTAACGAGCTCGAGGCGATGTGGGCGTCCGGCGACCCGCCGTGGTGCTCGTGGTAGGCGCTACCGCCGCGTCCGATGACCTAGGCTCGCCCATCGCCATGACGCACCCACCCTGCCGCTTCTGCAGCGCGCCGCTCGAGCATGTCTTCACCGACCTCGGCATGTCGCCCGTCGCCAACGACAACGTGCCGATGCAGCAGGCCAATGCGATGGAGCCGTTCTTCCCGCTCTGCGCGCTGGTCTGCTCGGAGTGCTTTCTCGTGCAGCTCGCGCCCTACGAGACGCCGAAGCCGATCTTCCGCGAGGACTACGCGTACTTCTCCTCGTACTCGAGCTCCTGGCTGGAGCACAGCCGCCGCTACACCGAGCAGATGACCGAGCGTCTCGGGCTCGACGCCTCCAGCCAGGTCATCGAGCTGGCCTCCAACGACGGCTACCTGCTGCAGTACTTCAAGCAGGCCGGAATCCCGGTCCTCGGCATCGAGCCGACCGCGAACACCGCCCAGGTCGCGCTCGACAAGGGCATCCCGACGCGGATCGAGTTCTGGGGCCAGGAGACCGCGCGCAACGTCGCCGCCGAGACGAAGGCCGACCTGCTGCTCGGCAACAACGTCCTCGCCCATGTGCCGGACATCAACGACTTCGTCGCCGGCCTGGCGATCGCGCTGAAGCAGGGCGGGACGATCACGATGGAGTTCCCGCACCTGCTCAAGCTCATCGAGCTCAACCAGTGGGACACGATCTACCACGAGCACTTCTCGTACCTGTCGTTCGCGACCGTCGAATGCATCTTCGAGGCTCACGGCCTGCGCCTCTTCGACGTGCACGAGATCCCGACGCACGGCGGCTCGCTGCGGATCTTCGGCTGCCACGCCGGCGACCCGCGCGAGCGCAGCGTGGCCGCGACCGAGCTGCGTGAGCGCGAGCGCATCTCGGGCCTCGAGGACCTGCAGACCTATCTCGACTACGGCCCCCGCGTCGTCGAGGACAAGCGCCAGATCCTCGAGCTGCTGATCGAGCTCAAGCGCGCGGGCTACTCGATCGAGGGCTACGGCGCGGCGGCGAAGGGCAACACGCTGCTGAACTACTGCGGCGTCGGCCGCGACTTCCTGGACTTCACGTGCGACGCCAACCCGCACAAGCAGGGCCACGTCCTGCCCGGCACGCACATCCCGATCCTGACCCCCGACGCCATCCGCGAGCGGCGGCCCGACGTCGTGCTGATCCTGCCGTGGAACATCAAGGACGAGGTCATGGAGCAGCTCGCGTACGTCCGCGAGTGGGGCGGGCGGTTCGCGGCGCGCTCGCCGGAGCTGCGACTGTTCGGATGAAGCTCGTCGCGACGCCGCTCGCGGGGGTGCTGCTCGTCGAGCAGGAGCGGCTGCGCGACGGGCGCGGCTTCTTCGCCCGCACCTACGACGTTGAGCAGCTCGGTCCCGTCGTGCAGATGAGCACGTCGTTCAACGTGCGCGCGGGCACGCTGCGCGGGCTGCACTTCCAGCGCGAGCCACACGGCGAGTCCAAGCTCGTGCGCTGCACCCGCGGCGCGATCTTCGACGTCGCGGTCGATCTGCGGCCGGGGTCGCCGACGCGCCACCGCTGGTTCGGTGCCGAGCTGAGCGCCGAGACCGGCCGCTCGCTGCTCATCGGGCCTGGCTTCGCGCACGGCTTTCAGACGCTGCTCGAGGACACCGAGGTGCTCTACGCGATGGACGCGCCGTACGTCGGCGAGGCCGCGAGCGGGGTGCGCTGGGACGACCCCGCGTTCGCGATCCAGTGGCCCGCGGCGCCGGCGGGCGGGCGCACGATGTCCGAGCGCGACGCCGCCTACCCTGACGTCGGCGGCGCATGACCGCGCCGCGCCGCGTGCTCGTCACCGGGGCGAGCGGGTTCATCGGCCGGCACGCGCTCGAGCCGCTGCTGCAGCGCGGCTTGGAGCTGCACGCGGTGACGAGCCGCGATGCGCCGACACAGCAGGCGCCGCGCGACGTGCACTGGCATCAGGCCGACCTGCTCGACCCCGGATCGCACGGCGCGCTGCTGACGGCGGTCGCGCCGACCGATCTGCTGCACCTCGCGTGGTACGCCGAGCACGGCAGCTTCTGGACGTCGACGGAGAACCTGCGCTGGATCGCCGCGACGATCGCCCTCGTGCACGCGTTCGCCGAGTACGGCGGCCGCCGGGCGGTGCTCGCGGGCAGCTGCGCCGAGTATCGCTGGGGCGATCCGGGCCCCTGCCTCGAGGGCGTCACGCCACTGGAGCCCGCGACGCTGTACGGCACGGCGAAGAACGCGACCCGCGCGGTGCTTGCCGCCGCGGCCGGCGAGCTCGGGGTCGAACTCGCCTGGGGCCGCGTCTTCTTTCTCTACGGCCCCGGCGAAGCGCCCGGACGGCTCGTCGCCTCCGTCATCGGCTCGCTGCTCGCCGGCGAGCGGGCGCTGACGAGCGACGGGCGCCAGATCCGCGACTTCCTGCACGTCGCCGACGTCGCGGGCGCGTTCGCCGCGCTGCTCGACAGCCGCGTCACCGGCGCGGTGAACATCGGCTCGGGCGAGGCGCGGCCGCTGCGCGACGTCATCGATGCGATCGGCGCCGCGACCGGCCGCGCCGATCTGCTCGATGTCGGAGCGCTGTCACCGCGGCCGGGTGACCCGGCCGAGCTGGTCTGCGACACGACGCGGTTGCGCACCGAGGTCGGTTTCATGCCGGCGATCACGCTCGACGACGGGATCGAGCGCACCGTCGCCTGGTGGCGCGACCAGGCCGGACGGTGACGGCGGCACCGATCGGGCCGCTCACGCGCGACGGCGCTCGATCTGCGTAAGGTGTCGCGTCGATGGGGCTCTCAAGATGCACGCTGCGGCTGCTCCTCGACGAGGCGCGGCGTGAGCCGTTCAGTGGCTCCGTGGTCGTGCTTGGCAAGCAGGACGTGTGGTTCACCGAACAGACCCTGCGCTCGTGTGCGGCCGCCGCAGGCGTCGCACTGCGCGACGTGCCGCTCACCCTCTCGCCGAAGCCCGGCCCCGCACGTGAGGGGTACCTGTCCGACGACTCGATGCTCAAAGCACTCGGGTTCACGGACTACTTCGCGCTCGACGTCTCCGACTACGAGGCGGCCGACATCATGCACAACCTCAACTCCGCGACGATCCCGGCGGAGCTCGAAGGCCGCTTCGACGTCGTCATCGACGGCGGAACGCTGGAACACGTCTTCCACCTCCCCAACGCGATGAGCGCGCTCGGCCGCATGGTGCATTCCGAGGGCCGGGTGATCCACGCGAGCCCGTCGTCCAACCACATCGATCACGGCTTCTACATGTTCTCGCCGACGTTCTTTTGGGACTACTACGGCGCCAACAGGTTCGAACTGCCGGCCGTGCGTATCGTGCGCTACCCGCAGCGCCATTGGGACCGGCCATGGGATGTCTACGAGTACGTCCCGGGAGCGCTGGACATGGTGAGCTTCGGCGGCCTCGACGGCGGCCTGTTCATGGTGTGGTGCGTTGCCCGCAAGACCGCCGACTCGACGACCGGAGTCATCCCCGAACAGCGCGGCTACGTTCGGGTCTGGGAGCACGGCGGAGCGCTGGGCTTGAACGCGGCGGTGCCCCGTGACCAGTCAGGCGTGCGGGCGCTCGCGGGCACGCTTGCCCGGCGCACGCTGTCGCCGGCGCAGCTCGACCGGCTCTTCAGGGCGTCCCAGCTGTACAGCATGCGGCCGCGGATCACGCTGCGCAAGCGGCACTTCGGCCTGCGGCATATCGGGCGCTACTGAACCTCGCTAGCACGTCACTCGCTGTGGATCGTCGCCGCAGCGACCGGCGTGGCGACCTGCGCCCTGTCGTCCGCGGGGCTCTCGGGGGCATGCCATTCCCGGCGCAGACGCACAAACAGATGTGTGCCCAGCGGCAGCACGAACAAGGCGGTGATGGCCAGGTATCCGGCTGCGATGCCCGTGCTGCCCGCGACAGCGCCGAGAACCAGCGTCACCAGCGCAAGGCCGGCCGAATAGGCGACCGAGAGCACGAGGAACGGCTCGGCCTTGTGCGCTCGCAGGTACGTCGATTGCGCGGCGGAGATCTGCATCAGGATGGTTGCCGCGAACAGGAGGGCGGCGGTGCCGGTCGGCAGAAGTCGATCCGCGAGGTCGAGATCAGTCGCGTGGACTGCCGCGACCGCCGCTAGGCCGAGGGCGCTCATTACGACGCATAAGCTGATCGCGCCCGTCGCCACCTTGCGGAAGACGGCGTCCAGATCGGCGAACCGCCGCTGGGCGATGAGCGATCCGAACTCGGGGGCGCGGGTGTAGATCCACGTCGCCGACAGCCCGGCGACAGCCGTGACAAGCCCCCATGTCATGCCCCATCGTCCCGCCTCGGCGGCACCGTCGTAGTGAAAGATGACGGGGACGAAGATCTGCACGGAGAAATAGCCCGTCATCCACGTGACCGCGATGCGCCATTGCACGGGGAGGATCTCCCGGCGCCACTGCATCGTCGGTCCGGTGCGCCTGCGCAGCTGCGAGCCGAAGAACTTCCGGTAGCGCACCATGCAACCCAGCTCCCAAGTCAGGCTCGCGGCCTTCGCCAGCGCGATCGACCAAAGCCCGGCCCCCAGGATCAGCGCGCCCCAGAGCACAGGTATCAGCAGCAATGCGGACATGAGCCGGGCGTGGTTGACGACGGTCATCTGGTTGGCGCCCTGCATCAACGACCAGAGTGGAAGCATCATGAAGTCGATGGCCGTCAACACCACGATCGCGATCCACGGACCCATCCAATCGACGTGATCGGACCCCTCGGACCCGAAGAACAGGACACCCGCGACCGCAAGCCCGATCCCGAGCAGCACGGCCAAGCGCCAATACCATTTCGTCGCCATCCGCGCCAGGCTGGTCAGGCGCGAGAGGGCATCGGCGTCGCCGTCGACCGATCGATCGGCGCGCATGCGCAGGTGCGCCCACTCGTGGCTCGCGAACTGCACGATCACCTGGGCGAACCCCAGCTCGACGAAGACCTGCAGCGCGAGCAGGGCGGCGAACGTGTAGAAGTACCCCTGCTCCTCGGCGGTCAGGCAAGCAGCGATCAGCAGCGCCGTGACCGGACCGGTCAGCAATAGCTGGACGCTCCCGAGGACTCCATAGATGACGGCGCGGTCGACGCCGATACGCGCCGAGAAGCGCCGCAGGAAGGCGGTCATGAGCGAGCAGGGATCATGCGCGTCCCACGGTCACTAGGTTCATCCTATGAAGCTGCTTGAACGGGGGCGACCGCGGATGGGCGGGCGCTTCTTCATGCGGGTCGTGATCGCCAGGGCGCTCTACCACTTGGTCTTCGTGCCACTGTCCTTCGCGCTCGCTCCGCTCCTGCGGAGCGCCAGGGTGCGGGTGTTGCAGATCGGCCTCCCTCAGCACATTGGACACCTTACGCTGGAGCCCGACTGCTACGTGAAGGAGGGACGCGCCGGGCTTCGCCCGCCCGCGCGCAGGACCTTCCTCGTCTGCCGCCGTGACCGGGTCGTCAACACCGAGGTCCTGCGTTACTGGCAGCGCTACTTCGTCGTCGTGACCTCGCCGATCGCCCATGACGCGTGTCGCGCGATGGCGCGCCGCCGTGGGATCGGCGTCGACGCCCAGGACTACTTCAGCCTCGTGGGCGCGACCGTGAGGTATCCCGAGATCTACCGCGCCAACAAGGGCCTGCCGCCGCTGCTGACCCCCTCCGAGTCCGACGACGCGCGCGGTCGCGCCGCGCTGGAGCGACTGGGGATGCCCGCGGGAGCCTGGTATGTCTGCGTGCACTGTCGCGAGGCCGGGTTCTACAACGACGATCAGGACGACTATCGCAACGCGAGCATCGCGAACTTCGCCGAGGCGATGGCGATGATCACCGCCGCAGGCGGGTGGTGCGTGCGGATGGGGGACCCGTCGATGACGCCGCTGGCGCCGGCGCCGCACGTCATCGACTACGCCCACCATCCCGAACGCGGGCCGTGGCTGGACCTGTTCCTCGTGGCGCGGGCGCGGTTCTTCCTCGGCACGAGCTCGGGGCTGCTCGGGGTCGCGGCGGCGTTCGGCGTCCCCTCCGGCCTCACGAACCAGGCGCCCATGTCCGTCGTGCTGCCGCTGGGCGAGAACGATGTCGGGATCCCCAAGCTCGTCTGGGACGAGCGCGCGGGGAGAGTCCTGACGTTCGCCGAGGTTCTCGGCTCGCCCGCCGGGAACTTTCGCTGGGACAAGCCGTACCGCGAAGCCGGGCTGCGCCCCCTCGAGAACGACCCGCAGGACATCGCCGACCTGGCCCGCGAGATGCTGCAGCGAACCGCGGGCGAGTTCGAGGTCACGCCGGAGGACGAGGCGAGGCAGCAGGCGTTCAAGGATCTGTTCGTCCCCGGGCACTATTCCTACGGCGCGATCTCGCGGGTTGGGCGCGACTTCCTGCGGCGCCATCGCGATCTGCTCGGCGCCGCCGATGATGAGCAGCACCGTCCACTCGCGGACGGTGGCCGAGGATCAGATGCGCGTGGCCTCGAGACCGCCCCACTGACTCAGGCTCACGGGAGGCTCTACTCGCACTGATTTGATGTTCGTGCGGGCGTCGCTTTCAGAAGTGACGAGCGAACACGCCGGTGCTACCGGTGGGTCGCCTCGCTATGCTCGCCGCGTCCCTGAGGACGACGCGAGGACGTGGATGGGCAACGAGCGACTGCGGACAGCGATGACGACTGCACGAGTCGACGTCGATGCCGTCGCGACAAGCGCAGGCGTCGACCCCAAGACGGTGCAGCGCTGGCTCGCTGGGCGCATCCCCCGCAGCCGCCATCGCTGGTCCGTCGCGAGCCTGGTGGGCGAGGACGAGCACTACCTCTCGCCCGACTCACCTGAGTCGACCTCGTACCGCGACCGCTTCCGTCGCCTCTGGCAGATCGCCAACGACGAGCCGGCGGCGATCCGACAGGCTCAGGGAACGTTTGGATCCGCCCTCCCGGGCCAGCTGCTCAACATCGAGCACCACGCCACGATCAGGATCGGCCCGATGGCAGCGCGGCGATCGAGCAGTCCTTTCGCAGCGCCAACGTCTCCCATGAGCCGCTGCTGACCGTCGCGAAGGACATGTGGTTCGAGCACGGCCAGCCCAGCATCGAGTGCCGCGGCCCGTGCGACCGCCCGATCCCGATGCAGCTTGAGATGGTCCGCGACTTTCCGCAGTACAAGCAGCTCTCGTGCAACTTCGTCAAGCCGATCAAGCCACTGGAGACATGGCGCTTCGCCACCGCTCTTATCTGTACGCCTACCCTGCCGGCTGCGAGCTCTTCTGGTCCGCCCACGAGCAGCCGGCGCCCGAGCAGCAGGCCGACCTCGTCCGCACCTGCTATCGAGGACCGCAGTCCGCCGATGCGATCCGCACCTTCATCCACGACTGGCGATAGCCCCTCCCCGGAAGCGAACGGGGCGGGTGAGGCGGACGGCAACCTGTTCGTCTACGGGACGCTGCTGCTGCCTACGGTGATCGAGGCGCTCATCGGCCGCATCCCGCACCATCTGCCCGCGACCCTCCCCGGCTATCGGCGCTACCGAGTGAGCGACGAGGTCTTTCCCGCTATCGCGGTCGAGCCGGCGGCCCGTGTCGACGGCCTCGTCTACCGGTGCCTTGACGACGGCGAGCGCATGATCCTCGACGCGTTCGAGAGCGGCATCTACACCCGCCGGTGCATTCACGCACAGACCCAGCTCGAGCAGATCGTTGCCGCCGACGCGTACGTCCTAGCCGACGGCCACGAGCCACTGCTTCAGAAAGCACCGGCGTGGTCGCTCGAAGACTTCGCCGCGCACTCCGGCGCACGATACGTCCGGATGTGCGCGGAATTTCGAACTCGATGGCTGGCAGCGCTAGGTACGTACCCGCTCGCGTAACGGACTGGCGCGCTACTCCGTCTTGATCTGCGCCGCCGGTGCTGAGGTGCGCCTTGTTACGCGCCGCGCCCGGGGCCCGGCAACGAGCGCAGAACGGCGAAGGCACGATCTACGGCCTGAGGTTCGCGACCCCGGAGCGGGACGCCGACGGCAAGCCTCGCCGCGTATACGAGACGCTCGGGAAGTCCTGGGAGGGCTGCGACCTGGCGGGAGGCGGAGGCGCGCGGGCGGAGCGCCTGCTCGCGAGGGTCCGCCCCCGCCCTATCCGCCACCCCGCGGCATCGAGCTATCGGCCCGTCTGAACGCTCGGGGCCCCAAGTGCTACGGGCGCTTGCTCGCGCAAACGCGCTCGCCTCTGCGCTTCACACGCTGGAGGTCGTAGGTTTGAAACCCACCGCGCCCATTGATTGACGCGAAGCCCTGCCGTCCGAGCCGGGGCGTTTCATTTGCTCGGTTTCGCAAGGGTGCGCTCTCCCCATGCGCCCTCGGACTCCACGGCAGGCTGGTCGCGAATCGCTGCTTACCACGCCACGGTTCCCTGCTGGTCGACGAACTGGCCCGTCGGCCCGTCTTGGGCGATCAGCGCCATCCGAGCGACGAACCGAGCTGCCTCCTCGGCGCTCAGCGGAGCCTGCGACCGGTTCTGCGGCGTGAGGTCTGTCTGCACGAACCCGGGGCAGACCGAGTTGATCTTGATCGGGGTGCCGGCGAGCTGCTTCGCAAGCGCCACGGTGATCCCGTTGAGCGCCGACTTCGATGTCTGGTAGGCGGGAACGACGAGCTCGTAGTAGGGCGACGATGGATCGCCCTGGTCTGTCAGCGATCCCATGGTGCTCGAGACGTTGACGATCCGGCCGGCGTCCGACCGGCGCATCAGCGACAGCAACGCTTGGATGACCGCGACCGCGCCGAACAGGTTGACCTCGAACGTCTGTCTGAACATCGCGAGGTCCAGGGGCCCGGGGGCGTTGTCCGCGGTCGCCTCCGGCAGGATGCCCGCGTTGTTGACCAGGATGTCGAGCCGGCCGTGATGGGCCGCGATCTGCTCGGAGGCGGCCTTCACGCTGGATTCGGAGGTGACGTCGAGCGCCACCGTCTCGGCCTCCAGCCCCTCGCTTCGAAGCTGGTCGGCGGCCTGCTCGCCCTTCGCGAGGTCGCGCGATCCGATGATCGTCGTTACGCCCGCGTGACCGAGCTGACGCGCAATCTCGAAGCCGAGCCCGCGATTCGCGCCAGTGATGAGAGCAACCTTTGCCATAGTGGCTGACATTCGCCTATCCCCAAGCCGCTTCGCCTATACCCTTCGAACGTTCGATAACGTTCGCACCTCGGCACGCTAGCACGGATCACCGTGGGCTCTCGTCGTGAGCCACGATCTACCACAGCCGTCGATCAACGCGGTATCGCTCGACGCCGTGCTGTCCGCGCTCGCCGACCCGATGCGGCGCCGCGTCGTGCTCGAGCTCGCTGCCGGCGACGGCGAGCCGCGCACCTGCGCCTCGTTCGCGCTGCCCAAGGCGCGCTCTACCCGCTCGCACCACTGGAAGGTGCTCCGCGAGGCCGGCCTCATCAGCCAGCGTGACGGCGGCAACGGCTCGGTTGTGAGCATCCGCCGGCGGGAAATCGAGGAGCGCTTCCCGGGGCTGCTCGACGCGCTGCGATGCGCCGAGGCTTACGAGCCGTCAGGGTGAGGCTTCCCCTGCCCGTACGTTCGCCGAATTCCCGCCCACGACCAGGAGGAGATCCAGATCCATGTCCACCACGCCCGACTCCGGCCCCGGCCGACCGTCCGTGATCCAGACGCTCAACCCGCCCACCGTTCCAGAGCCACAGGGCTTCACCCACGTAGCGATCACAAGCGGCACGCGGATCGTGTTTCTCGCCGGGCAGGTCGCGCAGGACGCCGACGGCGAGCTCGTGGGCGCCGGCGACCTGGCGGCGCAGACCGAGCAGGCGCTGGTCAACGTGGCGGCGTGCCTAGAGGCCGCGGGGGCGACCTTCGCCGACGTCGCCAAGACGACCATGTACGTAGTCGACTGGGAAGAAGCCAAGATGGAACAGCTGATCGCGGGCACGATGCGCGCCGCCGAGCGCCTCGGCACCCCGCCACTCGTCCCGGTCACGCTGATCCCCGTTGCGCGCCTGTTCTCCGAGGGCTACCTGATCGAGATCGACAGCACGGCGGTGCTCGCCTGAGGTTAGACGCCGGGATCTTCCGCTCCTTCGCGGTCCCCCTGACGGCGGTGGAGGGAGCACCTCGGGAGCCAGCGGATCGCCCGTCGATGTCCGACTGCCACGCCCGCGATGGCGTCGGTTCTGAAACGCTGCCTGGCGCATGCGGATCCTGATCGTCTACGACTGCCTGTTTCCGTACACCATCGGCGGTGGCGAGCGCTGGTACCGAAACCTCGCCGAGCGGCTCACCGCCGAGGGCCACGAGGTCACGTACCTCACGCTGCGCCAGTGGGACCGCGGTGCCCGCGCCGATTTGCCGGGCGTCGCCGTGCGGACCGCCGGGCCGCGGATGGCGCTCTACGCGGACGGGCGGCGCAAGATCGCGCCGCCGCTCGTCTTCGGCGCCGGCGTGCTGTGGCACCTGCTGCGTCGCGGCCGGCGCTACGACGTCGTGCACACGGCCTCGTTTCCGTTCTTCTCTCTGCTGGCAGCCGCGCTCGTGCGCCCGCTGCACCGCTACGGGCTGATCGTCGACTGGTTCGAGCTCTGGTCGCGGGCGTACTGGCGCGACTACCTCGGCGCCGCCGGCGGCCGCGCCGGCTGGGCGGTGCAGAAGCTCTGCCTGCGCGTCCCGCAGCGCGCGTTCACGCTCGCGCAGGCGACCGCCGCGCGGCTGCGCGCGGAGGGCGTGCACGGCGACGTCGAGGTGCTGACCGGACTGCAGGACGTCGCGCCTGCGACGAGCGCGCCGCATGCGGCGCAGCCGGTCGTCGTCTTCGCCGGGCGCCACATCCCGGAGAAGCGCGTGCCCGCGCTCGTGCACGGCTTCGCGGCGCTGCGCGAGCGCGCGCCCGAGCTGCGCCTCGTCGTCTACGGCGACGGGCCCGACCGGCCCGAGGTGCTGGCGCTGATCGAGTCCGAGGGCCTGGGCGACGTCGCGAGCGCGCCCGGCTTCGTCGCGCGCGAAGAGCTTGAGGAGCGCCTGGCGGGCGCGCTGTGCATGGTGCTGCCCTCACGCCGCGAGGGCTACGGGCTGGTGGTGGTCGAGGCGTCCGCGCGCGGCGTGCCGAGCGTCGTCGTCGCCGATCCGGACAACGCGGCGACCGAGCTCGTCGACGAGGGCTGCAACGGCTTCGTGGCCCCATCCGCCTCGCCGCAGGACATCGCCGACGCGATCCTGCGCGTGCGCGCGGCGGGCGCGCCGCTGCGCGCGTCGACGGCGGCGTGGTTCGAGCGCAACCGCGACCGCCTGTCGCTGACGGGCTCGCTGGACCGCGTCGCCGCGGCCTACGCGGACCCGCGCCGCGCGATCGCGCGGTCATAGCTGGCGCCCGTCGCCCGCGCGGTCGCCGCCCAGGTGAAGCGGGCGGCCTGTTTGCGCCCCGCGTCACCAAGGCGCTGCGCCTCGGCCGGATCGCCGAGCACGCGTTCGATCGCGGCCGTGATCGCGCGCGTGTCGTCGGGGTCGAAGAGCAGCGCCGCGTCGCCCGCGATCTCCGGCAGCGAGCTGCGATTCGAGCAGGCGACCGGCACGCCGCGGCGCATCGCCTCGAGCACCGGCAGCCCGAAGCCCTCGTACAGCGAGGGAAACACGAACGCGTCGGCGAGCGCGTAAAGCCCTTCCAGCTCTGGGCCGGAGACCCAGTCCAGGAAGCGCACGTCCCCGTCGATGCGCAGCGCACAGGCGCGCTCGCGCAGCCGCTGCTCGTACGGCGTCGGATAGCCGGGAACGACGAGCGCCGGGCGGCGTTGGGCAGGGATCGCGGCAAGCGCCTCGAGCAGGCGCATGAGGTTCTTGTGCGGGCGCTTGGCCGACACCGACAGGATGACCCGGCGCGTGCCGAGACCGTGGCGCTCGCGCAGGAAGGCAGCGGGCTCCGGCTCGCCGGCCGGCGTGGCACCGACACCCTCGGGGATGACGTCGAGGCGCGACGCCGGTACCCGCAGGTAGCGGCGGATGTCGGCCGCCGTCGACTGCGAGATCGCGATGACACGGTGCGAGCGGTGCGCCGCGAGCGGCACGAGCACGCGCATGCCGAGGCCAAGCACGCCGAAATGCGCCTCGGGCACGACGCGGTAGAGCAGGTCGTGGATCGTCACGACGCGCCGGAACCGGCCCCGCACCGGCGCCGTGCTCGCGAGGCTGTGCAGCACGTCGATGCCGGCGCGGCGCGCCAGCCCCGGCAGCAGCTGCTGCTCGCCGCGCACCCATTGCACGCGGTTGCGGGCGAACACGGGCACCTCGACGACATCGGCGAACTCGTCCCACTCGCCGCCCGCGGCGCGCGCCTCGCGGTTGACGAACGCCGTGATGCGCAGGTCGGGGCGCGCGGCCGGCAGCGCGCGCAGCAGCTCGCGGGCATAGACCTCCATCCCGCCCTGCTCGCCCGGCACGAGGAAGACGAGGTTCAGGCCGACGTGCATCGACCCCTAGTCTGCTGCACGATGGCGCCGCTCGTCTCCGTCCTGCTCCCGACCCGCAACCGGCTCGAGTTCCTCGAGCAGGCGATCGAGACCGTGCGCCGGCAGGACGACGAGGACTGGGAGATCGTCGTCTCCGACAACGACTCCGAGCAGGACATCGCCGGCCACGTGGCGGGGCTCGGCGACGGTGAGCGCATCCGCTACGTGCGGACGGCTTCGTTCGTGCCGGTCACGGAGAACTGGAACAACGCGCTCGCGCATGCGACCGGCCGCTACGTCGTGATGCTCGGCGACGACGACGGGCTCATGCCGGGCTACGTCGCGCGCCTGCGCCAGCTCGTCGAGCGCTTCGGGGGTCCCGACGTCATCTACAGCGGCGCGTACATCTACGCCTATCCGGGCGTCATGCCCGACGACCCGGAGGGGTATCTGCAGCCGTACGGCTACGCGGACTTCCTCAAGCGCCGCACGCAGCCGTTCGTGCTCGACCCGGCGCGGCGCCGCCGCCTCGTGGAGCGCGCGATGCACTTCCGGGCGAGGTACGGATTCAACATGCAGTTCTCGACCGTGAGCATGCGGCTCGTCGAGGAGCTGGCGCCCCGCGGACCGTTCTTTCAATCCGCGTTTCCCGACTACTACGCGACGAACGTCGCGTTCCTCACGGCTCGCGAGGTCGTCGCCGAGCCGCGCCCGCTCGTCGTGATCGGCGTGACGCCGAAGTCCTACGGGTTCTTCCACGCGCACGCGCAGGAAGAGGCCGGCAAGGCATTCCTCGGCAGCGTGACCGACGACCGCGCCCGCCAGCGCCTGGAGGGCGCGATGCTGCCGGGCAGCAACATCAACGCCGGCTGGCTGTCGGCGCTCGAGTCGATCTGGGCGCGGTATCCCGACCTTGCCCCCGCCGAGCCGGACCATCGGCGCTTCCGGCTGCTGCAGGCGACGCATGCCTACGAGGGCTGCTACCTCGACGGCACGGTCGCGCCCGCGCAGCTCGCCGCGCTCGAGGAGCTCCTGCGCCCGTGGGAGCGCCGCGTCGGGCGCGGTCTGGCGGGGATCGCGCGCGCGGCCGGCAAGAACGCACGGCGACCGCTGCCCGGCCTGCTGCGCCGCACGATCTCGTCGGGTCTGCACTGGGCATTCACGCGCCAGCACGTCGCCTGGGATCCGCCGAAGATCCGCGGGCGCTACCGCACGCTGCTGGACGTCTACGAGTCCGAGGCGGCCGGCCTTCGCAGCACGAGCGTGTAGGCGGCGCCGCGCAGCCCGTGCCGCTCGACCGGCGCGAGCACGCTCGCGATCGCCCTGCCCGTGAGCTGCGCGAGATGCTCGCGCACCAGCGACGCGCCGGGCCGCCGCAGCGCGTAGTGCCACGCGAACGCATTCCAGCCCATGCTGCCTGGATCGGTGGCCGTCAGCTGCACCGGCTCCAGGCCGAGCGCGCGGCCCCGCGCGATGACCGCGTCGTGCGGGAGCAGGAACAGGTGGCGTGGCGCGTCCACGTGCGGCCAGCGCGGGCCGAGGACGCGCAGGCCGAACGAGCGCGGGTTGGGCGTCGCGACGAGGAGGATGCCGCCGGGCAGCAGGCTCGCCGCGGCGGCCTCGAGCACGTCCCACGGCCGCGGGACGTGCTCGAGCACGTGCCAGGCGACGATCGCTCGCGCCGGTCCGAGCTCCGCCAGCTCGTCCTCCGCCGCCGCCGATTCGACGACGTCGATTCCGAGCGTCGCGCGCAGGTGCCCGGCCGCGCCTGCGTCCGGCTCGATCGCCACCACGTCGAAGCCGGCATCGAGTGCCTGCACGGCGAAGATGCCGTCGCCGGGACCGATCTCGACGAGCCGGCCGGCGCGGACGTGGCGGCGGACGAGCTCGATGCGGTAGCGCTCGACCGCCGCGCGCGCACGCAGCTGCTCGAGGTCGGGCAGCCCGAAGTACGTGTCCGGATAGAACCTCCCGAGATCCGCCGGAACGTCGTCGAGGTGCAGCACGCCGCAGGCCCCGCAGCGCCGGTACGCAAACGCGTCGTCGCCGATCCCGCGGTTGCGGTCGCAGGTCACGAAGGCGTCGACGCATGCGCCGTCGCAGAGTGGACACTCCTCGGCCATCGCGGAGACGCTACTCGACACCAGCGCCGCCGGGACGCGCGCGCGGACCCCATGCGTAGCGGGCGAGCGCCTCGCGGACGGCCGGGGCGCCCGCCTCGTACTGCCGCGTCTGGTTGTCGGCGACGAGCAGGCGCGACTGCTCGCCCTGCCAGAACACCTCCGCGTCGGGCCAGTCCGCGGGCGCCCTCGCCACGCCGTCGCGATCGACGACCAGCGACGTCAGCCCGCGCTCGCGCAGCTGCGCCGTCACGCTGCGGCGTCCGGCCTCGAGGCGGTAGGTCGCGTCCTTCGTGTCGATCGTGCCGACCCGCAGCGACAGCATCAGCTCGCGGCCGATCGCGAACGCGTTGGTCCGCAGGTGCGGGGCCGGGAACCCCGGGTAGGCGCTGATCTCACCCGGCAGGACGAACGCGGCGAGCACGAGCCGGCGCGCGAGGCCGACCTTCGGCGCGGTGCTCGCGGAGCGCAGCGCCGGGTTCATCCGGCGGCGGTCGCCGAGCGTCCCGCGGTAGCCGTTGGGAAGCCGCACGAGCGAGAGCGCGAACGAACGGCGGCTGGCCCAGGAGCCGGTCGCCGCGGCCGCGCCCGCACGCTCCTCGTCGAGCCCCGCCCACAGCATGCGCAGCCAGCCCGGCGCGAGGATCTCGGAGTACGAGTTCACGAAGCACAACCGGTCGTGGGGCAGCTCACGCGCGGCCGCGAAGTACGCGGTCAGGTCAAGCCCGTCGTCGGGGACGACGATCTCGTGCGCTGCGTGGTCGCGGGCGCGACGGCGCACCGGGGCGAGCGCCTCGCGGTCCGGAAAGCCCTTGCACAGCAGGACGAGGTCGTGATCGCAGCCGGCATCGTGGCGCTCGTAGGACGATAGGAAGGCGTCGACCGGCTGCAGGCCGTTCGCATGGCGCACGAGGTGGACGACCGCGCCGCGGGAGCTCATCGGGCGACGATCTGGCTCGAGTACGCGCCGCGCCGCAGGCGCAGGCTGTCGGCGAACGAGATCGTGTCGTCGATCGCCTCGGCGTTCGGAAGCGGCCGGCGCGGGCGCTGCGCGGCCGCGCGCCAGCCGGCAAGCCGTCCGCGCAATGCTGCGGCGTCGCGCGAGATCACGAGGTCGCCTGCGACGACGACCGCTTCGGTCAGGAGCGCGCGGGCCGCCGCGCGCGAGCGCACGACGCCGTAGCGGCGCAACACGTAGCCGCGCCCGAAGCCGCCCTTGCGCCGCTGCTCGGCGGAGCGATGGCCGAACGTCGCCGACCCCACGTGCACGGCGACCGCGTCGAGCGCGACGGCAGCACCCCAGCCGGCGGCGCGCAGGCGCAGCGCGAGGTCGAAGTCCTCCATGTACGCGACGAGCGCCTCGTCGAGGCCGCCGACCTCTTCCCACGCCGCGCGGCGGATCGCCGCCGCGGCGCCGGCTGGGCCGAGCAGCGCCGGCGTGTCGCCCCGCGCGTGCGACGGCGGGTGGCCCTGCCAGCGGGGAAACGCCGCGAGCGTGCGATCCGCGGTCAGCCCGGCGCTGTCGATCGTCGCCTCGCCCGGTCGCACGAGCAGCGGCGCGACGGAGCCCGTGAGCGGATCGGCCGCCAGCGGCGCGACGAGGCGCTCGGCGAAGTCCGGGCGCGCGTCGACGTCGTTGTTCATCATGACGAGGACGTCGCCGTCGCCGGCCGCCGCGGCCGCGTTGCAGGCGATCGCGTAGGGCATGTTGCGCTCCAGGCGCAGCACCTCGACATACGGAAACGCTGCGCGCACATGCTCGGCGGTTTCCTCGTCGCAGCCGTTGTCGCACAGGTACACACGATGCGCGTACGTCTGACGGGCCAGATGCTCCAAGCAGCTGCGCGTGAGATCCCAGCGGCGATAGGCGACGAGCGCGACGTCGATGGACGGTTGCGGCATGGCCGTCAGGTTGCCACGTGCCTCGCCGCGCGTGCGCGGAGGGTCTCTTGACTGACCTGGCAGAGCACGCGGGCCGCGGTCCGGTCCGTTGCTCGTGCGCCGTGCCGCGGCCAGCCGCCGACCTATGATGCGACGCGATGCAGGCGCAATTCGAGGGCGCGATCCTGTGGGATCTGGACGGAACGCTGCTCTTCACCGCCAAGGGCGGCCGGATCGCGCTCACCGCGTCGATCCTCGAGCAGACGGGACACCACGTCGACCTCGAGGATCTCGCCACGGCCGGCCTGACCGACTTCGAGTCCGTCACCGCGGCCGTGGCGTCGACCGGCGTGGAGCCCGAGATCGGCCTGTTGCGCCGGGTGCGCGAGGGCTACGAGCAGCGGCTGCCGGACGCCCTGCTCCAGCGCGAGGGACTCGTGCTCCCGGGCATCGCGGACACGCTCGCCGGCCTGGCACGGAGCGGGCGCGTCGTGAACCTGCTCTTGACGGGCAACACCCGCGCCGGCGCGGAGGCAAAGCTCGCCAGGTATGGGCTGTCCGCGTGGTTCGCGCACGGTGGAGGGTTCAGCGACGGCCCCGGCGGCCGGGTGCCGATCGCCCGGCGCGCGCTGCGCGTCGCGACCGAGCTGGTGCCCGGCCTCGACCTGTCGCGGGTGCTCGTCGTCGGCGACACGCCGCGTGACGTGGAATGTGCCGACGCGATCGGCGTGCGGACGCTCGGCGTCGCGACGGGCGCCCATTCGGTCGACGTCCTGCTCGCGGCCGGGGCCAGCATGGCGCTGCAGCAGATCCCCGACGCGGCGGCCCTCGAGGCGCTCGTGCTGGGTCAGGGCCGGCAGGTCGCCGCGCCGCGCATCGCCGGGGTCCTGCTGCTCGACGCCGATGGAGCCGCGCTCTTTCAGCACCGCGACGACAAGCCCGGGCTCAACCACGCCGGCCGCTGGGTCCCGCCGGGCGGCCATGCCGAGCCCGGCGAGGACATCACGGCCTGTGCGCGGCGGGAGTTCCTCGAGGAGACCGATTATGTCTGCGACGAGTTGCATTTCCTGACCCGCTTCGATGACCACGTCGGCGAGAACGTCATCGACCTGACGATGCTCTGGGCGCGCTACGACGGGCGCCAGACGCTCGTGTGCCGGGAAGGACAGGCGCTCGAGTTCGTCGCTCGTGACGACTTCGCGGGCCGCGACATCCCCGCATACCTCGTGGATGTCTGGGACGCGGCCCTCGCGGCGGCGCGGGACTGCGCCCGCGAAAAGGGTTGATACGGTGCGTCGCCGCACGCCGCGGTCCGTCGCGGCGCGCTGTTCACATCGCCACAAAGGAGCTTGATGCCCAGCCGCTACGCCGTCCTCGGGGGAGGTGGCTCCTTCGGGATCCACACGTCCAAGTACCTCCTCGAGCAGGACGACACCGAACGCGTGATCTCGGTCGGCCGCAACGCGGCCAAGCCGGAGCCGTTCACCCTCAACGTCGGCGCCGGGGATCCGCGCTACTCCTATCACGCCTACCACATCACCCACGAGCTCGATCTGCTGCTCGAGCTGCTGGATCGCGAGCAGCCGCAGGTGATCGTGAACTACGCCGCCCAGGGCGAGGGCGCGGTGTCGTGGAAGCACTCCTGGCGCTTCTTCGAGACGAACTCCACCGCGCTCGCGCGGCTCTCCGAGGAGCTGATGAAGCGTGACTATCTCGAGCGCTTCATCCAGATCGGGACGTCGGAGCTGTACGGCTCGGTCGAGCACGCCGCCAAGGAGTCCGATCCGCTGCAGCCGACGAGCCCGTACGCCGCGTCGAAGGCGGCGTTCGACATGTACCTGCAGTCGGTCCACCGCGTGCTCGGCTTCCCGATGAACATCATCCGGCCGTCGAACGCCTACTGTCCGGGCCAGCTCCTGCACCGGGTCGTCCCCCGCGCCGTCATCAGCGGCCTCAGCGGACAGAAGCTCCCGCTCCACGGCGGTGGCCGCGCGGAGAAGTCCTACATCCACGCCCGTGACCTGGCCCGCGCGATCCATCTCGTCGCCGACGGGGCGCCGCTGGGGACCACGTACAACGCGGGTCCGCCGCTGCCGACCTCGATTCGCTCCCTCATCGAGCACGTCGCCGACGCCCTCGAGATGCCCTTCGAGGAGCTCGTCGAGGAGACACCTGACCGCCAGGGCCAGGACAGCCGCTACTGGCTGGACTCGAGCGCCATCAAGGCCGACGTCGGCTGGGAGCCCGAGATCGACCTGCCGGCCGGACTGCGCGACATGGTCCAGTGGGGGCGCCGGTACGTCGGACAGCTCGACGGCTGGCCGATGGACTACACCCTGCGCGCGTAGCCGGGGGGCGCATGCCCGAGGTCGACCTCCTGCGCCGCTATCCGAGGGCGAGGCGCAACATCGAGAAGCGCCACGCCGCGCAGACCGAGGAGAACATCCGGCTCGCGCGGCAGTACGGGCGCGAGTACTTCGACGCCGGCCGCGACACGGGCTACGGCGGATACGTCTACGACGGGCGCTGGATCCCGATCGCGCAGGACATGATCGAGCACTTCGGGCTGACCGCCCGCTCGCGCGTGCTCGACGTCGGAGCGGCCAAGGGCTTTCTCGTCAAGGACCTCGCGATCGCCTGTCCCGGCCTGGAGGCGTTCGGCCTGGACATCTCCGAATACGCGCTGCTGCATTGCGAGCCCGAGGTCGTCGGGCGGCTGCATCTCGGGTCGGCCGACTCGCTGCCGTTTCCGGACGACAGCTTCGACGCGGTGATCTCGATCAACACGCTGCACAACCTGCAGCGCGAGCGCTGCATCGTGGCGCTGCAGGAGCTCATGCGGGTCTCCCGCGGCGGCTGCTACGTGCAGGTGGACTCCTACAGGAGCGAGGAGGAGCGCGAGCTGTTTCTCAGCTGGGTGCTGACCGCCAGGACCCACTACTTCCCTGACGGCTGGCGGGAGCTGTTCGCCGAGGCCGGCTACACGGGCGACTACGGCTGGACGATCGTGGAATGAGCGCGCCGCTAGTACACGCGGCCGCAAGTTCTGCGCAGAACGTTCGGCCGCGTGTGCTAGGCGCTTACGGCGTTGCCGGACTCGTGCGCCACCATGCGCTCGAGCCCCTCGCGCAGCGATGTCCAGGCGAAGCCGGGGAACGCGGCCTGCGCTGCCGCGGTATCGAAGTGGCGATGGGTGATCGGGTTCTGACGCGGGCTGCCCGCGACGGCCGCGCCGCCGCCGGCGAGCTCGACGGCGATCTCCGCCGCCGCGCGGAAGCTCGACGAGGTGCCGGTCGCGACGTTCAGCACGCCGGCCGACCCGCGCCCGAGGACCTCCGCCACGGCGCGCGCGATGTCCTCGATGAAGACGTGGTCGCGCTGCTCCTCGCCCTCGCCGAAGAGCGTGATCGTGCCGCCGGCGAGCGCCGTGCGCACGTAGCGGTTGGGGCCGTAGCCGTTGTGCGTGTCGCCGGGGCCGAAGAGCAGCGAGGGCCGCAGCAGCACGAGCGGCACGCCGGCGGCGCGACACGCGCCGGCGATCATGACCTCACGCGCGAGGTGCATCGCGCCGTGCAGGCTCGACGGGCTCGCGCACGAGCTCTCGCGAACGGGGTTGGCGGCGGCGTCGTAGACGGCGTCGGAGCCGATGTAGACGAGCTGGGCGACGGGGCGCTGCACGAGCGCCTCGGCGACGTGGCGCGCCATGCGCACGTTGCGCTCCAGCGTGGCGGCGTCCTTGCCCTTGTCGGGCGTCAGCGCGGAGACGAACACGACCGCGTCGTGCTCGCGCAACCGGCTCGCGAGGGCCGCGCCGGCGCCCTCCGCGGTCAGGTCGACATCGGCCGACGAGACGCCCTCGACCGGCCAGCCCAGGGCGCCGAGGTGGGCGAGGACGGCCGATCCGACGAACCCTCGGCAGCCGACGACGACGGTGCGGGCGGGCGCTGCGGTGTCACGGGCGTGGGTCAGCACAGGTGGGTCTCCGGGAGAGGGGCGCCCAGGCGGGCTTGGGACAGGCCGGCTGCGCAGCAGCCGTCGGCGTCCAGAACGCCGTAAGGATCGACGACGAGCCGGCCGCGCAGCGCAGCGGCGACGGCGGCAGGATCCGCTTCGCGAAACGCCGGCCAGGGCGTGGCGATGACGAGCGCGTCCGCGTCCGCGCACGCCTCGAGCGAATCGGCGACGCGGCGGAAGGCCGCGGCGGGGCACGGGACGGGCTCGGCCTCGGGGTCGTACGCGGTCACGCCGATCCCGGCCGGCGCGAGGATCTGCGCCAGCCGGACACCGGGCGAGTTGCGCGTCGACTGGGTGTTCTCCTTGTAGGACAGGCCCCAGAGCGCCACGCGCGGCGTCGACACACGCGACAGCAGCTGCGCGTGCAGCACGCCGAGCGGCCAGTCGACGCGGTGGGCGGCGTGCGCTCGCCACGTGCCGACGAGGCCGGCGTCGGTGCCGTTCCCGCGCGCCAGGCGGTCGATCGTGGCCAGGTCGCGCGAGAGGTTCGAGCCGCCGATGCCCAGGCCGGGCGTGAGGTAGGCGGCGGGGCCGATGCGCGCGTCCAGGCGCAGCGCGGGCGCGATCTCGTCCCAGCGAGCGCCGATGCTCTCGCACAGCTCGGCGAGCGTGTTCGTCGTCGAGATCGTCGAGACGAGAAAGGCGTTGATGGCGATCTTCGACAGCTCGGCGCTCTCGTAGCGCATCGGCAGCAGCGGGCAGCCGTAGGCGCCGAGATGCGCCCGCAGCGGCGCCGGCAGCGGCGCGGCGGGATCCGCGCAGCCCACGATGAAGCGCTCTGGCTCGAGTGCCCGCTGCAAGGCGCGACCGAAGATGAGCGTCTCGACCTGGTAGCACAGCGTGCGCCCGTCGCGTTCGACGAGCTCGCCGAACGCGCGCGTGAAGCCGGGCTCGACCTGGCTGAGGACGACGACGCAGGCGTAGGGGGCCGCGACGCCGGCGGCCAGCCGCAGCAGGCGCTCGACGGGCGCGGGGTCGCTCGTGTCGTCGGGCGCCGTGGGAACGTCGACGGCGATGTACAGCAGCTCGCACCCCGCCAGCCGCTCGGCGTCGGCGCTGAACGTCAGGCGCCCGCAGACGTCGGCGAGCAGCTCTCCCAGCCCGGGCTCGACGACCGGCAGCTCGCCGGCCCGCAGCCGATCGACCCGCTCGGCGTCCTCGTCGAAGGCCAGGACGTCGAAGCCCTTGGCCGCGGCGCCCGCGGCGGAGACGAGGCCCAGATGGCTCATGCCGAGAAACCCGATCACGTCGCCGCCTCGATCTCGCATAGGACGCGATCGACCCAGCGGTCGCGGTGCAGGTCGGTCTGCGGGTCGGCGCAGAGCGCCAGGAAGTGCTCGTGCTCCAGCGCCCAGGTCGGGTCGGCCTGCTCGAGCGTCCAGCGCCGCTCGGGCGGCTTGCCGCTCGGCAGGACGCGGTCGCGCACGGTGAGCGTGCTCGGTCCCCATTTGCACAGGCCGTCGACGTGCACGCTGCCCTCCGTCCCCAGGACGTCGAGGCGGAAGCTGTTGCGCCATGACAGCAGCGAGCCCTCGAGCGTCACCACCGGACGCGCGCCGGGAAAGCCGAGCAGGAAGTGGTCGGGCGCGGCGTTCTCGTGCCGGACCGCGGACCAGACCTCGAGCGGCCCTTCGGGCCGGCCGGTCGTGAACTCGAGGATGTCGAGCAGGTGCGGCACGAGATCGCTTATCACGCCCAGCCCCTCGTCGCGCCAGGGTGAGGAGCGCACGTCGCGCGCGGTGCCGTTGCCGTAGAACATCGAGATCCGGTGGGGCGCGCCGATCACGCCCTCGCGGACGAGCTCGCCGACGTGCGCGAGGTGCGGCTCGAAGCGATGGTTGTAGGCGGCGTACACCACGACGCCCTGCTCGCGCGCCTCGCGCTCGAGCGCCGCGAGGTCCAGCGCCCCCGGCCCGATCAGCGGCTTCTCGACGAGGACATGCTTGCCGGCGTGCACGAGCTGCTCGAGCACAGCCGGCTTGGCGGCATCGGGCAGGCACAGCATCGCGGCGTCGTAGTCGGCGACCGGAACCTGCTCGATCGCGGTGTACGTCGCGCCGGGCGCGACGGGGTCGACCGTCGCGACGACGCTCTCGCCCGCGAACCGCACGCGCTTGTGCCCCTGGACGCCGAGGCCGGCGACCACCAGCCGCACCCTCACGCGTAGGCGAGGCGCTTCTCGACGCGCCTGAGCTTCTCGGTGACCTGGGCCGGCGTGACGGGCAGGTTGCCGTCGTGCTCGCAGGCGATGCCGGCCGCCACGGCGCCGAGGACGGAGGCGATGACGGTGTCGCCGGTCGCGTGCAGCGCCAGCGACGAATAGGCCAGCAGCGCGTCGCCCGCGCCGACGGCGTCGACGACGGTGTCGGCGAAGCTGTCGAGCGTGAAGAACGCGCGCACCTGCGGCGAGGGCTGGCGGTACGTGATGATCCCGCGCGCTCCGAGCTTGAGGATCAACAGGCCGCATTGCGCGCGCTGGAACAGCTCGAGGGCGAGCGGGCGCACGGTCGAGTCCTGGTCTGCGAGCGAGAAGCGCGCCTCGCGCTCGTTCGGGGTGATGAGGTCAAAGCCCTGGAAGTCCAGGATGTTGCCCCAGCGGCTGGCGACCTGGCTGTCGGCGACGCGGAACGCACCGCCGGGGATCGCCGCGATGAGATCGGGGATCGTCTCGCGCGCGAACAGGCCGTGGCGAAAGTCGCTGAAGACGACGATGTCGGCGCCGGACTGCGCGACGCCGTCGCGCAGCTGTCGCAGGATGCGCTCGGAGATCGGCCGGTTGTCGACCTCGTCGACCTTCAGCAGCCGGTAGCCGCCGGCGAGGTAGTTGGCCTTGTGCGTCGTCGGGCGCGTCGGATCGGTGATCGCGCGCAGGTGGATGCCGGACGCCTCGACCTCGTGGCGGATGAACGCCGCCATCTCGTCGTCGCCGAGCACCGTCGAGAACTCGACCTCGGCGCCCGCGGCGCGGATGTGGCGGGCGACGACAGCAGCACCGCCGGCGAAGCTGACGCGCTCGTCGAGCTTCATCGAGATCGTGGGGGTCTTCGACGTGCTGGAGCCGATCGTGGTGCCGTGGACGTGCGTGTCGACGATCGTGTCGCCGACGACGTGGACCTTGTGGCCGTCGCAGCGGGCAAGCCCCTCGAAGATGTCGTGAAACGAGATGCCCTCGGAGTCCAGCAGCGCGTGCAGCTTCTCGTAGCCGATGTCGGGCGGCGTCTCCTCGATGAAGCGCGACGAGGAGAAGACGACGTCGCCCGGCGTGAAGAGCACCTCGCCGCCGTAGCCGTCGAGGACGTCGATCTCCTCGCGCGTCTTGGGGTGCACGCCGCCCTCGCTCGTGTACTCATAGCCCTTGGCGAAGTAGTCGGGCTGCAGGTAGGCGATGTTCTCCAGCGGCGTGGACTGCTCGTCGATGATCACGTAGTCGACGGCCTCGAGCGCCGCGAGGTTCATCGCGCGCAGATCCTCCGGAACGAACGGCCGGTACTTGTCCTTGAGGATGTGCATGTCGGAGGTCAGGCTCGCCACGAGGATGTCGGCCTTGGACTTCGCGTACGTCAGGTGACGGACGTGACCGGGGTGGACGAGATCGAAGGTCCCGTGGCACATCACGACCTTCCGGCGCCGCGGGCGCGCGCCGATCGCCTCGAGGAGCTCGTCGCGATCCTTGATCTTGCGCTTGTAGTCGTCGTCGTTCATCGCGAGGACCTGCCTTCCGAGTGCACCGCGGCCGTGGTCGAGCAATGGCGCGCAGTCATCGGACGGCCAGGGCATCGAACCACGTCTGCGTGGCCGCTGCGATCGAGTCGGGATCCCACACCGGTGCGTCACGCCAGCGCTCGATGTTGGCGACCATCTCGCCGACCCCCTCCTCGAAGGAGACGAGCGGCTCCCAGCCGAGCTCGGTGCGGATCTTCGTGGTGTCAGCCCAGGTCACGTCCGGCTCGCCGGGGCGCTTGGGGACGTACACCACCTCACCGCCGAGCAGCGCCACCAGGCGGTTGACCGGCTGCGGATCGCCCGCGCCGAGGTTGTAGACCTCGCCCGGCCGGCCCGCGGTCGCCGCGAGGTAGAACGCGCGCGCGACGTCGCGTCCGTTGACGAAGTCGCGGCTCTGCGTGCCGTCGCCGACGACGGTGAAGGGCTTGCCGGCGAGCTTCTGGGCGAGGAACACGCCGAAGACCGCCCCGTAGGCGCCCGTCGTCCGCGAGCGCATCCCGTAGGCGTTGAAGATCCGCACCGAGACGGTCGGCAGGCCATAGACCTTGTTCCAGTGCAGCACGGCCTCCTCACCCTGCCACTTGCTCAGGGCATAGGGGTACTCGGGGCGGATCGCTGCGGACTCCGGCGTCGGCGCCTCGTCGGCGATGCCGTAGCACGACGACGAGGCGGCGTAGACGAGCTTCTCGACGGCCGCGGAGCGGGCCGCCTCGAGCACGCGGACGGTGCCCTGCGCGTTGACGGCGAGGTAGTCCAGCGGACGCTCGATCGACGGCACGATGTCGCCGATCCCCGCGAAATGAAAGACGCACGTCGCGCCCGCGAAGAGCGCGGAGTCGGCTGCGAGCTCGCGGATGTCCGCCACCTCGACCGCGAGCCCCGGCTCGTCGCCGTGATGCGCGAGGTTCTCCAGACGGCCGCCGGAAAGGTCGTCGATCACCCGCACGTCGAATCCCTCCGCCAGCAGGAGATCGACCATGTGGCTGCCGATGAACCCGGCGCCACCGGTGACGACTGCGATCGGCCGGCTCACTGCGGGACGAGCTGCTTGGTGGTCCTGACGTTGAAGTACTTGTCGTCGTCGAAGCTGTCGGGGAGCCTGCCCTCGCGGAACGCGACGCAGAGATCGCGGACGGCGTCTTCGATCGACCGCTGCGGCTCCCAGCCGAGGACGTCGAGGATCTTCTTCGACGACACGTGGTAGGAGCGCATGTCGTCGCTCGGGGTCGTGACGATGTCGATCGGCGCGAGCTCGGGAAACTCGTCTTCGACGACGCTCTTGACCTGGTCGGCCAGCGCGCGCACCGTGAAGTTCTCGTACCCGGCGTTGAACGTCTGGCCCGCGATGAGCTCGGCCGGCCAGCGGTGCAGCAGATCGACGTAGAGGTCGGTGATGTCGTCGATGTGGACGTTCGGGCGCTTCTGCGCTCCGCCGAACACGGTGATGGCGCCCTTGTTGACGGCATGGTTCGTGAGGATGTTGACCGTCAGGTCCAGCCGCGTGCGCGGCGAGTAGCCGCACACCGTCGCGGGGCGGATGATGACCGGGGTGAACGTGTCCGAGCGGTACTTCAGCAGCAGCGGCTCGGTCATGCCCTTGAAGCGGTTGTAGTCGCTGACCGGGACGAGCGGATGATCCTCGGTCACCTCCGGGGCGTCGCTGACGCCGTAGACCGAGCTCGTCGAGGCGTAGATGTACAGCGGCACGCCGGCGTCGACCGTGGCCTTGACTATCGGCTCGAACGCCTCGAAGTTGATCTTGCGCGACAGCGACGGATCGAGCTCGAAGCTCGGGTCGTTGGAGATGCACGCCAGGTTGATGACGGCGTCGGCACCCTCGACCGCCGCGCGGTAGGCATCGACGTCGCGGATGTCGCCTTCGATGATCTCCAGCCGGTCGTCGCCTTCCGGCAGGCCTTCCGTACCGAACAGGAGGAGGTCGAAGACGACGACCTCGTGGCCCTGGGCCAGCAGCTTGGGCACGAGGACGCACCCCTTGTAGCCGGCTCCACCGATGACTGCGACTGCACTCACGTCGTTCCTCCTGTTGGTGTGCGGGCCGGGATCTCCAACGGGGCGATCTTGAAGCCCGCGGCCGATGCGTCGTCGTAGAACATCTTCACCGTCTCGAGCGAGAACTCGGTGAGATCCTTGCCGACGAGGTGCAGCTTGCCCAGCAGGTCGCTGGTGACGGTGATCACGTGGCAACCGGCCTCGTCGGCGTGGAAGATATTGAGCAGCTCACGCGGGCTGGCCCAGATCATGCGCGACGCCGGTACGGCCGCCATGACCTCCAGGCCGGCGCGAACGATCGGCACGGGGTCACGCCCGGTGTCCGCGACGCGGCCCGCGAAGATCGAGACGAACGAGGGCACCTCGGGCTCGAGCGCCGCGACGACGTCCTCGGTTTGGCTGACGGTCAACAGGGCCGTCACGTTGAGCTGGACGCCGTCGCTGCTCAGGTAGCGCATCGCTTCGGCCGTCGAGCGGCCGGTCGTGTCGGTGACGGGGATCTTGACGAAGACGTTCGGGCCCCAGGTGGCGATCGTCCGTGCCTGCACGATCATCTCCTGGAAGTCGTCGGCGAAGACCTCGAAGGAGATCGGTCGGTCGCCGGCGATCTCGACCGCGTCGCGGGCGAAGACCTCGTAGTTGACGATGCCCGCCTTGCGCATGTGCGTCGGGTTCGTCGTGAAGCCGGCGATGTAAGGCAGTTCCGCGAGCCGGCGCAGGGCCTGGAGGTCGGCGCCGTCGGCGAAGAGCTCGATCGACAAGCCCTCGATCGTGGGGGTCGGCTCGCTCACGCGGGTGACTCGGCCGCCGACACGAGTCCCTCCCACTTCGCCGCGCCCTGCGCGAGCAGCGGATGCGACACGATCCCGTGCAGGATCACCGACTGGAAGGACTCGGATATCGGCGTGACGAGCGCGGCGTCGACGGTCGGCACGATCGCCACGGCGTCGCCGACCCGGGCGGTGTGCCCGCCGTCGCGGCCGACGATCCCCAGGACCGCGGCGCCGCGCTCCTGCGCCAGGTCGATCGCGCGGATGAGGTTGACCGAGACGCCGCGCTCCGCGTCCCCGCCACCGACGGACAGGACGAAGATCGCGTCGCGCTCGCAGAGGTTGCTCGTGCGCAGCCAGGCCTCGAACGTCGTCTCCCAGCCTTCGTCGTTGGTCCGCGCGGTGAGCTCGGAGACGTTGTCGGCAGGGGTGTACGTCTCGATGCCGCAGAGCTTGCGAAAGTCGTTCACCGCATGGCTGGCGTTGGCGGCGCTGCCACCGACGCCGAGCATGAACAGGCGGCCCTGACCGTCGCGCAGCTCGGCGAGCCGCGTGACGATGCCCTCGACGGCCTCACGATCGACGAGTCGCGCCACTTCTTCCACGCGCGCCAGGAAGTTCTCGACTGTGCTCATCAGACGGAGCCTAGCCCCTGAACCCGACGATCGATGCGCACTCACAACCCCTGTCAGGACGCCGGCTCACGAGCTACGCGCTGGGCGCCTTGCGCTCTGCGCCGTGCAGCGAGACCGGCATCGGCTTGACGATCATGTTCTCCAGGAACTCGTCGCGGTCGACGAACGGCTCGCCGTCCTCGAGCGGATAGCCGAAGCGCACCTGCGGGATGACGCGCTGGGTGGACGCGATGACCACGCGGCAGAAGATCGGGCCGCTGGCCTCGCGCGCCCGCCGCAGGCCCGCGGGAATCTCCGCGTTCGTGGTGATCGAGAACGCCTCGATCCCGAATGCGCGCGCGGTGGCCTCCCAGTCGGGGAAGCCCAGACCGCTCTCGGGTGACGTCGCCTCGTAGCGCCCCTCGAGCCACTGCTCCTGGGTCTGCTGCACCATCGCGTAGCCGTCGTTGTCGACCAGGAAGATCTTGATCGGGAGGCCGTGGCGGGCAACGGTGGCGAGCTCCTGGATGTTCATCATCAGGCTGCCGTCGCCGGTGATGCACGTGACGGGCTTGCGCCCCGAGGCGAAGCACGCGCCGATGGCACCGGGCAGCCCGTAGCCCATCGCCGTCGTGTTGAAGGCGTGCAGCAGGCGCTGGCCGTCCTTGAACCGGAAGCCCTGGCACGTCCACGCCAGCGCGCAGCCGGTGTCCGACACGAGCACCTCGTCACGTTCGCAGACCGCAGACAGGTCGTCGACGAAGACGTAGGGGTTCACGGCGACCTCCTCGCGGAAGGCGTCGGGGCAGACCGGGTAGCGCTGCCTCCAGTCCTCGATCTGCTCACGCCAGGCGTCGATCTGCAGCGGCCCGGCGCCGTCGAGGCGCTCCCCCAGATGCGTCAGGAAGACGCGCGCGTCGGCGTGGACCATCGTGTCGACGTCCATGCCGAACGCCGGCAGCTTGCGCAGCTCCGAGGGGTCGACGTCGACGACGTGCTTGGTGGCCTCGCGCGCGAACTCCGAGTAGGGCGTGCCGGCCTCCCGCGTGTCGAGCCGCGCGCCGATCGAGAGCACGAGGTCGGCATTCTGCACGGTGTAGTTCGCGTGGCGCGTGCCGTGCGTGCCGAACGGACCCACTATGCACGGATGGTCGCTCGGGATCATGTCGCCGACCGGCCACGTCAGCAACGTCGGCAACCCGAGCCGCTCGACGAGCTCGAGCGCCTCGGCCTCGGCACCGGCGAGGCGCACGCCCCAGCCGATGATCGCGACCGGGCGAGCGGCCGCCGTCAGCGCGGTGGCGATCGCGTCGACCGACACCGGGTCGGGCGGCGGCGCCTGGGTCGTGGACTCCTGCGGGGAGTACGGGATCAGGTCGTCGGGGTCGATGTCCATCCGCTGCAGGTCGTCCGGCAGATCGACGAGCACCGGCCCCGGGCGCCCGGACGTGGCGACGGCGAGGGCGCGCTCGAGCTCGACGCGGACCATCCGCCAGTCCTTGACGAGCGCCGCGTACTTCGTCACGGGCTGGACCATCTCGACGATGTCGGTCTCCTGAAAGCCCATCTGGCGCACGCCGGTCTCGCCCTTGAGGCGAAAGGTCGTCACCTGGCCGGTCAGGTACAGCACGGGGACCGAGTCAAACCACGAGCAGATCACGCCCGTCAGCAGGTTCGTGGCGCCGGGGCCGCTCGTGGCGATCGCGCAGCCGGGCTTGCCGGTCACGCGCGAATAGGCGTCGGCGGCCATCGCGCCGGCCTGCTCGTGCGCGGGGCACACGTAGTCGATGCCCGGCGTGCGGGCGACCGAGTCGATCAGGTGCAGCGACGCGCCGCCGGTGACCGCGAAGACGTGGCCGATGCCCCTGTCGGCCAGGAACTGCGCGACCCAGTCGGAGAGCTTCATCAGCTGCGATCCCTGCGGCCGACGGCGACCGTCCAGATGTAGTGACACATCGGCGCGTACCCGGTGTGGACGACCTCGTCGTTCTGCCCGAAGCAGAAGACGTTCTCGAACCAGCGCTCCATGAGCTGCTTCATCTGCGCCAGCGTCTGGAGGTTGATGTGCTGCGCCTGGCTCTGCCTGCTCGCGTGTGCGGCGGCGGTGGCGTTCGGGGTGCCGGTGACGAGCACCCCGGCCGGAGCGAGACAGCCGACGATGTTCGCAAAGAAGTTGTACTCCTGCTCGGGCTCGAGGTGCTCGATGACGTCGATCGAGAACGCCGCGTCGGCCTGCAGGTCGGGCGACTCCTTGTTGAGGTCGACGAGCATGTTCTCGACGTTGTCGAGGTGCGCCAGACGGCGGGCGTTGCCGTCGAGCAGGCGCTCGTCCCAGTCCAGGCAGGTCACCTTCCCCACCGCCTGCGCCATGATCGGCAGGCCGAACCCGTCGCCGGAGCCGACCTCGACGACGTGCTCCTTGCCCTCGAGCAGCTTCGCCGCGAACTTGTAGCGCGCGAGCACGAAGGCCATGTGCTTGGGGTCGTGGACAAGGCTGTAGCTCGTCCACGGGCCGAGCAGCAGCTCCTCCTGGAGAAACTGCTCGTCGGTACCGGCGTGGTAGGCGTCGAGCGCGCTGGCGGGATCAGGGGTCATTCCGGCTCCGAGGGTAGGGGAACGCGGCGCAGGCGCCACGCGTCACGGGCGCCCTTGAGCAAACCCGGCGTGCGACCGTTCGTTTCGCGCCACGGGTCGTGCGCGGCCGCGATGTTGCGTCCTCCGACGACGTCGCGGCCCTGCTGCACCGCCCACAGGACGCAGTCGTGGACGTCATCGACGGAGAGCGCGTCGTCGGGCCTGGCGTAGAAGTTCAAGGTCTTGGCGTGATTGTCCCCAGCGGCACGTGGATCGGCGAGCGTGGGGGCGTGGATCTTCGTCGGCAGGAAGCCCGGCCCGACGATGAACGCGTTGAGATCCACGACCTCGTCGTGGAGCAACTCGCACATCTTGATCAGCATGACCTTAGCAACGCAGTACGCCGAGTAGTTGCGAAACGGGCCGTTCGTCCCGCCACCCGCGAAGAACGCGACGTGCGCGCCGTCACGGCGCCGGAAGGGCAGCAGCGCGTGCAGCGCGCGCAGCTGCGCGGTCGAGTTGTCGCGCACCGAGCGCTCCCAAGCATCGAAGTCGAGCTCCTCCCAGGGACCGACGGGATCCAGGCGTCCCACCGCCGAGATCACGAGCGTCCACGGCTCCCGCTCGGCGGCCCGAGCCGCGAGCGCGGCGATGTCCTGCGGCGAGGCGAGATCGCAGTGCACGAGCGTCACGCCGTCGAGCTGCGCCAGGTCCGCGACGCCGTCCGGCGAGCGATGGGTCCCGAGCACCGACCAGCCGTCGGCGGCCAGGCGGCGCACATGGGCCGCGCCGATGTCCGCGCTGGCACCGAGCACGATCGCGTCGCCTGTCACGACCACTAGAACGGCCCGACGAAGCTCGGATCCGGCTGGTCGAGGTGGGCGGGCTCGGGCAGCGCCTGGAGTGCCGCGACGCGCTCGCCCGCGTCGAGCATGTCGGCGGCGAGCGCTACGATGTCGCGCGCACGCGGGTAGGCGAACCGCGCAAGCGCCGGCGACGTCGGCACCGGCACGTCGGGCATCGCCAGCCGGCGCGGCGCGGCGACGAGGCTGCCGAACGCGTGCTCGGCGATCGTCGACGTCACCTCGCCGGCGAAGCCGCCGGTGCGCCAGCTGTTGTCGGTGACGATCACGCGACCGGTGCGGGCGACCGAGGCGAGGATCGTCTCGGTGTCGAGCGGACGCAGCGTGCGCAGGTCGATCACCTCGACGTCGATGCCGGCCTGCGCGAGGTGCTCGGCGGCGCGCAGCGCCTCGAGCGTCATGTACGACGACGCGACGACGGTCAGGTCGCCGCCCACACGCGCGATTCGCGCCTGTCCGAACGGGACGGAGTGATAGCCCTCGGGCACGTCGCCCTTGATCCCGTGCAGCCAGCGATGCTCGATGAACACGACCGGGTCGTCATCCTCGAGGATCGCGTGCACGAGCAGGCCCTTGGCGTCGGCCGGCGTCGTCGGCGCGACGACGTTGAGCCCGGGCATGTGCGCAAACCAGGCGTCGAGGTTCTGCGAGTGCTGCGGCCCCTGGCCCCAGCCGCGCCCGACGAGCAGCCGGATCACGAGCGGGCACTGCATCTGGCCGCCGAACATGTAGCGCCACTTGGCCGCCTGGTTGACGATCTGCTCGACGGCGAGCAGGGCGAACTCGACGCGGATGTGCGACATCACGGGGCGCATGCCGGAGATCGCGGTGCCGATCGCGACGCCGGTCATGCCGCTCTCGGCGGTCGGCATGTCCTGGACGCGCTGCGCGCCGAACTGCTCGGCGAGGCCGACGGTCGTGCCGAACACGCCCTTCGGATCCGGCGAGCCCAGCCCCATCAGGTAGACCGACGGGTCGCGCTCGAGCGCGATCGCGTGCGCGTCGCGGATCGCCTGCGCGTAGGTCAGCTGCTTCGTGGCGATCCAGCTAACCGGCGTGGACATCGGTCGCGAACTCCTCGGGGGCGGGGAATGGGCTCTGCCGGGCGAAGCGCACCGCGTCGTCGACCTCGGCGACGACGCCGGCGTCGATCGCGGCGAGCGCCTCCTCCGTCGCGTGGTCGCCGGCGAGCAGCCGCCGGCGATACGCCGTCACGGGATCGCGGCCGGTCCAGTGCTCGTACTCGCCCGGCGGCCGGTACGGGATGTCGGTGTCGGCGTTGGGGCCGCAGTGCTCGCGCCAGCGGTAGGTCGCGAACTCCAGCAGCGTCGGCCCGCCGCCGCGGCGCGCGCGCGCGACCGCCTCGACGGCGAGGCGGTGGACGTCGTCGACGTCGTTGCCGTTGCCCGACGCCGCGGCGATGCCGTTGGCGCGCGCGATCGCCAGCAGGTCGCGCTCGGGCGCCTGGCGCACCTCGAGCGGCGAGAAGCACGAGTAGAGGTTGTTCTCGCAGACGAAGACCATCGGCAGGCGCTTCAGCGCGGCGAAGGCCAGCGACTCGGAGAAGATGCCCTCCTCGGTCGCCGCGTCGCCGAAGAAGTTGACGGTCACGGTGTCCTCGCCGCGCATCAGCGCGGCGAAGGCGACCCCGACGGCGATCGCGATCGTCGAGCCGATCACGGGCGTCGCGGCGATGAAGCCGGCCTCGAGGTCGACGAGATGCATCGAGCCGCCCTTGCCCGCCGAGCAGCCGTCGGCCTTGCCGTACAGCTCGGCCAGCATCTTGTTCAGGTCGCCGCCCTTGGCGAGGTAATGCCCGTGCGAGCGATGCGCGCCAAGCACCTTGTCGCCGTCCGACAGCGCCGCGCAGAAGCCGACGGGCACGGCCTCCTGGCCGGTGCAGAGATGCACCGGGCAGCGCATCTCCCACTCCCCGTAGAGGGCGGAGATGCGCTCCTCGACCTCACGGATCCGCGCCATCTGGCGGTAGCGCTCGAGTTCGGGCATCCGGCAACAGCCTAGACCCTATGGACGGTCGTCCCGCCGTCCGGGTGTGATGTGAGGGTCGGCACCCGCGCATGAGATGCGCGGGTTGAGGGCCCAGGAACGGCCTGGG
>Ga0136617_10000335_pt1 | contig 38336 bp, 32 predicted proteins | sample AntDrymUQ3222106_2_FD_129672 | JGI IMG/M metagenome (GOLD analysis project Ga0136617, IMG submission 129672) | Polar desert sand microbial communities from Dry Valleys, Antarctica - metaG UQ322 (21.06) | ecosystem: Environmental > Terrestrial > Soil > Desert | place: Antarctica: Dry Valley... | reverse complement strand
GCGGAGAAGGCTGTACCTGCAGACTATGACGGCGACGGCAAGACCGATATTGCTGTATACCGTGGTGGAACGTGGTCCATCCAGAATTCGGGTGCTGGAGAAAATGCAGCAGCGTCAACTGTCACATTAGGCAGTGCAACTGACGTACCTCTGCCGTCACTATAAAATGAGTTGATTAGACTGTCATAAACAGACAGTATCAATAATCAATGGAAGGAGCGTGAACATTCACGCTCCTTTTTTGTCAATGAAACCTAATTGAAAAGCAAACAATCAAGATGAGGCTATGACCCGGTTATTTAGACCCGGAGCAAATATGTTGCAGGTAGAGAAACAGCGAAAAGAAAAGGGCACCGTTATGGCTGCCCTATCGTCTGATTTAATGGTACACCCGGCAAGATTCGAACTTGCGACCCTCTGATTCGAAGTCAGATACTCTATCCAGCTGAGCTACGGGTGCTTACCGCTCTGATTTTAATTTGTGAGTTTTAGAATTGCAAACCCGTCGGTTCTTAAACACTCCCGAAAAGTTCTATTTCTTGTGAAACTGAGTCCGAATATATTTAACGACGTCCCTAATTTCGCCTTCCGATAATTTATCCTTGAAGGCAGGCATACCTTCGTCTACAACGCCGTTTACTATGTACCTGATAATCTTCTCATCGGAAAACTTTTCAACTTTTTCGCTGGTCAGGTCGTCAGGATCGAGCTTTTTGCCCTCTATTTCGATCTCTCCGCCTGTGCCCTCGGCTCTGTGACAAATGGCGCAATTTTGTTCGAAAACTTTACGTCCGGATGCAAGTTCGTCGATCGACGCGGTCGGTTGGATACTCGCGGGAGCGTTCGAATTATTTGTCAATATTGCCGTGTTCGCAGGTTTGTCGACCGAGCATGCAGCTATAAATAGCACCGTTGAAAAGATCGCCAGTCCGATTTTTATAGATATCATCAAAAGGTCTCCCGATTTATTTGATTCCTAAGCTCCGAAAGTTTAACGTATTATTCGAACATTTGGCAATTTACTTAGAATTTGACTTGGTAAAGCCTGCTGGAATCGCATCTAACCAAATGGTGAAAAAGTATTGAACTCTATTCCTAATTGTCGCAAACGTGTCGTGATAATTCGGCGCGAAAATATAGAATGAAGAAAATCTTAGTGATTTTGGCACTTTTCGTTTTCTCCGGTGTGGGCAATGTCGAAGGACAAACGTCGCAGGAGACGATGAGCGTTGCCGGATTGAAAGGCAGTGTCACCGTGCGTCGCGATGCCAGATCGATTCCGTATATCGAAGCCGGCACGGACGCGGACCTTTATTTCGTTCAGGGATACATAACGGCGAGCGATCGCCTATGGCAAATGGATTTGCTTCGCCGGGTAGCGCGCGGTGAAACTGCCGAGATCTTTGGCAATGTGACTCTGGGGGAAGACAAGCATTGGCGTCGGTACGGCTTTTCGAAGATCGCTGAAGATAGTTTGCAGTATCTCGCTCCTAACCTCCGTCTTGCGCTTGAAAGTTACACAAAAGGCGTAAATGCTTATATCGCCACGCTCGACGAAAAGTCGATGCCGGTCGAATTCCGCATTCTGCAGTACAAACCGAAGGACTGGAAAGCCGTAGACGCGATCGTTATCGGAAAAATCCTGGCCGAAGCCTTGAGTTCGACCTGGCGAAACGATCTGCTCCGAGCTTCACTGCAAGGTCTCCGAAAAGAAAAGCTCGCGGATTTGACTAATCAGATCACGCCTTATGATGTAGTTTTATTTGGAAAAGATACGATAGGTGCAAGTCCGGACTCCCAAGCTCAAAGTCTTACACCGATTTCCGACACACTTCAGCTCAGGGCTCGAATCGACGAAGAGATCCGAAACAGTTCTTTGAAACGCATCGGATTTTATGCAGAAGATCTAGCCGCGAGTAACAACTGGGTTATATCGGGCAGGCTCACGGCTGACGGGAAACCGCTTTTGGCAAACGACCCTCATCTGCTGGCGACTGCGCCGGGTATTTGGTATCTTTCACACCTTTCCACACCGAAAATGCGTGTGTCGGGTGTTACATTTCCGGGCGTACCCGGAGTTGTGCTGGGACACAACGAATCGATCGCGTGGGGTGCGACGAATGTCGGCCCCGATGTCCAGGACCTTTATATGGAAACGTTTGATAAGGCCGGCAAATACAAAACGCCGACGGGATGGGAAGCACCGGTAATTCGAAGGGAAGAGATAAAGGTGCGAAGAAATCCGTTGAAACCCGAAACCGAAATCGCAGCGTTTGACGTGACGGAAACGCGAAACGGCGTAATCATATCGGATGACCCCAGGAAGAAATACGCCCTGAAATGGACGGCACGTGACCCGAAAAATAACGAATTCGAAGCCTTTTATTTTATGAACCGGGCAAAAGACTGGGAAGGATTTAAAAGAGCTTTAAGAACTTATGGCGGAGCAACGCAGAATTTTGTTTACGCTGACGTGAAAGGAAACATCGGTTGGTATGCGGCCGGCAGAATTCCGATCCGCCGTATTGGTGAAGGTGCGCTTCCCTATGACGGTGCGACAAACGACGGCGATTGGATCAGTTCTATTCCCTTTAAAGAGTTGCCGAATCTTTACAATCCTTCCGAAGGCTTTGTCGTAACGGCAAACCAAAGAATAGTCGGAAATTCTTATAAATATCCGCAAATATCACGCGATGCATCGTCGCCCTGGCGTGCACGAAGGATTTACGATCTACTGAAGTCGGGTTCGAAATTTACAATGGATTCGGTCCGGGATATTCAGCACGACGCTTTAAATATCCCGCTTCTAAGTCTCGCTCGTGAAATTGCGGCTTTTAAAGCCGCGGCGCCGGAAACCCTCGAGCAGATTACAGGCTGGGATGGAAGGATGACCCCGGATTCAAGAGCGGCATTGTTGACAAATGAGATACGCGTCTGCCTGGCAAACAAGATCGCCGACGACAATAAACCAGTTCCTGCTTATTTGATTCGTGAAAAAGTCCTGGATTGGGCAGTAAAGGACAGATCGAGCCGCTGGTTGCCGACACAATATTCCGATTACTCGGCGTTCATCAAAGCTTGTGTAAGCGAAACGACCTCGGCGCTGACGGCGAGACTCGGTGCCGACCGTTCAAAATGGGTTTGGGGTAGTTCGTCTAAATCGCAATTTCTGCATCCCCTCGCGGCGGCGCCCTTAATTGGAAGGCAGTTTGCGACACCGAGTGTCGGCCTTTCTGGAAGCGGGCAAACGCCGAACGTAGCCTCTTTTGTCTCTATGCGCCACATCGCAAGCCCCGGAAACTGGGATGCAACACGACACGTAATCCCCTTGGGGCAAAGCGGCAATCCGCAATCACCGTATTATAAAGATCAATTTGAAGCATGGCGGACAGGATTGCCGCAGGTATTTCCGTTTTCGGAATCTGCGGTTCAGCGGATGGCGAAAGAAGTGGTTGTGATGATTCCGAAATAACGACACGAAGGAATAAAGCGTCGCCATCGCCGTTTCTTTTATCGCCGCGTCGTTATGCGGTCTAAAAAGTCACTCAGGATGATCGAAGCCGCTTCGCTGTCGACGCGGCCGGCGAATTCTTTTCGATCCAGGCCTTGTTCCCACAATCTTCCGCGGGCCGCGTAGGTTGTTGCTCTCTCATCCTGCAAAAAAACCGGAACATTCAAGGACTTCGAAAAGTTCCGGGCCATACGCCGTGCTTCCTCGGACATTTCGCTTTCGGTACCGTCAAAGTTATACGGCAAACCAATTACGAGAGCGACGGCATCAAATTCCGTAAGAATGTCCTTGATTTGCAAAAGAAGCTTTTTCCAGCCGGACCGAGCAATTACCCGTACCGGGCGGGCGAGAATTTGCAGCTCATCCGAAACCGCGACGCCGATTCGTTTAGTGCCCGGATCGATCGATATAATTCGGCCTTTGGCGGGCAGTGCTTCGATAGCTGTAATTTCGGCCGGATTTGGCGTTTCTTTTTCTTGCACGAATAGTTTTGATATCGGATAATTATGAATCGAAACGGTTAAACCTTTGCGATCATATTTACGTAAACGACCAGATAGTAATTATCATAAGAGGTAAATTATGTCATTTCGCGGAAAGCTTTCGATTTTGATGGTATCGGCCGCAATTGCTTTGTACGCTGTCGTGGGTGGTATGCTGAGTCCCTGGACTCGGGCACAGCAGCCGATCAATGATGCCGGCGCCCAAATTCGTATTTTTGAATCGGTGCTTCAGCATATTCAAAATGATTACGTGGATGAACCAAATCTTGAAAAAGTCCGATTCGGAGCCCTTCGAGGGCTGGTCGGCGGTCTTGATCCTTATTCATCCTATCTCACTCCACAGCAGGTGACGGATTTCAATGCAAAAAAAACCACTTACCGAGTCGGGATTGGAGCTGAATTTTCGCAGGTTTCGCTTTATCTGTACGTCGTATCGGTGATTAAAGGTTCTAACGCCGATAAGGCTGGTTTGAAAGCGGGCGATGTAGTCGAATACATCGAAAATAAAGCGACGCGCGACATCTCGCTATATGACGCTCGTCAAATGGTGCTTGGCGATCCTGGAACCGTAGTTAACCTTCGCGTGCTGCGTTCCGGAGCTAAACCACAGACTCTGAAAGTAGCTCGCGGAACCTACAAAGTGCCGCAGGCTGAATCCCGTGTCGAATCCGGAAAGACTGGCGTCGTAAAAGTTTATTCTTTAGAAGACGGTGAAGCGACCTACATAAGTAACCAAATTCAAAACCTTTCAAAGCAAGGCGTGCAGAAGATCGTTCTCGATTTGCGGGGTGTCGCTACCGGCGGTATTAACGAGGCCGTTTCAGTGGCAAACTTGTTTATCAAGGATGGTGAGCTCGCAAAAGTAATCGGTCGCGACAATAAGATTATGAAATCCTTTTCGGCAAATCCGGCAAAAGCGGTCTTCGATGGCAAGTTAGCCGTTTTGATCGACCTTGGAACGGCCGGAGCTGCTGAAGTTGTTGCGTCCGCCATTCTCGATCGAAAACGCGGTGAAGTAGTCGGCGAGCGAAGCTTCGGGTCCGGAACAGAACAGCAATTGTTTACGCTGCGCGGCGGCGACGGTTTGCTTTTGACGACCGCCAAATGGGCATCCGCGGGCGGCGTGCCGTTCCTCGGCGACGACCGTGCCACCATGGGTGTTAAACCATCGGTCGAAGTTAAAAGGCCTGATACCCCTGAACCGATCGAAGTCGAAGAATTGATCGATCAACAGGACGAACAAAACCAGAATCCTCAGCCGGCAGCTTCGCCAACACCGCTTCAGAAGACGGAAGTGCCGAAACAGGTTATCGAAGACATACAGTTGAAAAAAGCGATCGAAGTGCTGCAGGAGAAGTCGCAGGCGGCAAAGGCGGCGGGCGCTGAATGAACGGGATTCCATAGTTTTACCAGGCCGGGCTTTTTGGTCCGGCTTTTTTGTTGAAATTTGTTGTTGAGTGGTCTGAAGACTGCTAAAATCTCTCATTAATGGCAGAACAACAATATGTCGTGCGTCCGATGGATGAAAGAGATCTGAACGAGTGGTTCCGCTTGCGAAAGCTACTTTGGGATGCGACCGGCGACGACGACCATAAGAGTGAGATGGTAGACATTATCGAACACTACGATTCGCAGCTCGTACTTGTCGCCGATGTAGGAGAAGGCAGGCTTGCCGGCTTTCTCGAAGTTAGCATTCGTCCGTTTGTCGAGGATTGCCATTCGGATCACGTCGGGTATCTTGAGGGCTGGTTCGTGGAACCGTCTTTTCGAAGAAACGGCATCGGTCGGGAGCTGGTCCGTATAGCCGAGGTGTGGGCAAAACAAAAGGGCTGTACGGAGATGGCTTCGGATGCCGAGATTGGTAATGATATGAGTTTGACGGCGCACACTAAATTGGGTTACAACGAAACTTCAAGGCTGGTGCATCTGCGCAAGGAACTGAGCTAAATCTAAAACATGGATGAGTTATGAGATCCGGCATTGTGCATTTAAATATTGTCATAATTTGCTGCATACTTTTTAGTGCGGATTTTTCGCTCGCGCAATCAACGAGTCAGAGTTTTCCGACGCCGATCACGTCAAATGAGATCAGCGGATCGGTACGAGCGCGTGATCTAGGTGATTCCCGGCTTACGAGCTATTTTTATGCCTTCGATGGCGAACAGGGCGACCTTTTCGTCAATGTTGTTACTAAGAACTTTACCGGTGATATAGATGTATTTTTGCTGACCGGATTGCGTCCGTTAACCAAGATAGTCATATATTCGGACCTCTCGGAAAACGAAACCGGAAGAGTGATTTATCTCAGGAAACCGGAAAAATTACTGTTGCGTGTTCAGGGAAGATCGCCGAATGACGATGCGGCCGCTTTTAAAATTAAGTTTGCAGGAAGCTTTGTCGCTGCAAAGGATTCCGACGGCGCCACTGAACCGGCATTGCCGGAGATAAAATCAGATAATGTAAGTGGTATACGCGTTAATTCGGTGGGAACGATCCTCGAAAGAATACCCAAGGCCGTGCCGTCTCCGAAGGAAATTACTCTCGAAGCGAAATCGGACGAAAATGCCGATCAGAACGCAAAAAAAGTAACGGAAGAAACCATTGATGCCAAGGATGCAGCGGAACAGCCGAAAGACGTGGACGCGAAAAACGAAACCAAAAGCTCCCTGGAGGTAGTCGTAACTGAAAATCTGCCGGCAAAAGTGAGGGTCGTTCCTCCGAAGAGAACGCGGCGCATCCGTGCCAGGCCTCAGGGGAGAAGGCCTCTGAAAGCTGAAACGCAAACTCGAGCAGCGGATGAAAAACCGGCGGTGTCCGTGCCGAAGGAAATCACTGTTAGGAAAACGAGGCCGACGAGCAGAGCTAAAAATGCCGTAAGGGAAAAACTTCCAGATCCGCTTGAGAATATACGGCTCGTGATTCTGTTTAAAGACGGTAAAGCTATTGAAAGGCCGATGAACGAAGTGTTTAAGTTCAGCGTCGATAAGGGCATGTTGACGGTAATCTCGAAGGACGGGAGGGTAGGCCGATATTCAATTCTGGATGTCGCGAAGGTTACAATAGAATAGGCTTATTTCGCAGACATATGTTTGTGCAGCCTTTCGATCAACTCGCTTGCCGGATTTATATTTTCTAATTCCGACAACGCTTGATTCGCCTTCTCGGCGTCGCCCTTCCGAAAATAGGCGACTCCTAAATAATATAGCGTCGGTTCGTGCTTCGGCTGGATTGCCAGCGCCGTTCGAAATTCTTTTATCGCTCGGTCGTAATCAGGATTCTGCCGCTCGACAAATGTTGTACCCAGATCGGTTCGGGCGTTTACGTCTTTTGAGTTGATCTCCAGCGCCTTAGTATAAAAACCCTCGGCTTCCTCAAACTGGCGCGAATCGAAATATGCATTTGCCAACACCACATTAGCTTGATAATCAGCCGGCCGGAGAGCAGTACCACGTTTATAAACCTCGATCGCTTTGTCAAACTTGCCGATCTGAGCATACATGTCACCCGCTTTCATCTGAGCAGCAAAGTTTTGCGGTTCAGTATCAGCCTTTTGCAGCGTGGCCGATACATCAGCCTGCATGCCGCCCTGCGAATTAGGGGGATTTGCCGGCAGGCCTACCGCGGACATTCCTTGTTCGGCGCTGATACTTTGCGGCAGCGAAGCATCGCGATTGATAGTGTTAGCACCGAAAAAGCCTATAGCTAATCCTAAAATCAGACCTGCGATTCCATAAAGAATGTTTTTCTGCATCACATTTAAATGCCGCGATAATATGAAAAAACGTTTTTTTTGAATATTATGCGCTTCGTTGCGGCTAATACAGCCTAAGCATAGCTGTGCAATCCCGGCAGCAGATAGCTGACTCCAAGATAAGTGAATATCACTAATAAAAATCCGAGGATCGCGAAATAAGCCGAGCTTCGACCCGACCAGCCGCGCGAAATCCGAGTGTGCAGAAATGCAGCGTATGTTAACCATGCGACCAAAGCTCCGGTCTCCTTCGAATCGAATCCCCATGGCCTCCCCCATGATTCATTCGCCCATATCGCACCGGTTATCAAGAGCATTGCAAGGCCGGCGAACGCCAGGGACGCAGTCTTGTACATAAGCGCGTCCAGAGAATCAAGACTCGGCAGCCGCTCCCGCAGCGCATCGGTCCTGAATGCAAAGAGCATCACAAAAAAAGTTCCGGCGAGTCCCGTTATCAACCCGGCGAGCTCAACAGGATTTGTATTCAGGCTTAGAAACATTTTATCGCCGTTTGCCTGAATGTACGAGCGCCCCATTTGTTCAAGTTGAATCGGGGTTATTGCCGCAAATTCACGAGCTGAAAGCTGCTGCCGCTCGGCGACAGCGCGTCCCGCAGTCGCGTATTGCGCTGGCTGAGCGGCAAGCTGCGATTGGAGGCTGCCGGAAACGTCGGAAGTTGTTTTTATTCCGGAAACCAGAAGAGTGATTGCAATGATCTGACCAACAAAAGCAAGCTTGAGCAAGGCGTGACCGACCTTTCTTGCACTCTCTTTGTTTTGATATAAATACATTAAGAACGCAATAATCACACCGATTAATAAGAAACCCGCGACGGCGAGGGCGATCCCGACATACGGAACTTCGAGCCTGAACGGTGCGGAAAACGGTTTTCCACCAGCCGCCGCGTTCGGGACAAAAAGACCGGCGCGGTAGACAAACTCAGTAAACACCGAAAACTTACTTATTGAAGCGATCACGGCTAGTGCAAATAGGCTCGACCAGATAGCCATTGCTTCTACCTTTGCATTATCTTTTAGTAGATAAATAACTGCGATCGCGAAACATACGAGTGCAACACCATAGCTCAAGGAAGCTACGCCAACATGGATGGGACGCCAATATGAATCCAAAACCGGCGGCAGATCGATAAACTCGTTGCCGATAAACCGAGCCAGCGTCAGAATCAAAGCGGCGAGCGGAAGCGTGAACGCGCTCAGGACTTGAAAGTTTCTTCGTCTCGCAAGCAAAAGCGTTGCGATGCCGGCACCAAAAGCGAACGCGAGGCTCAGGTCGTAGAGATTTGCAAAGGGAATATAACGAAAAATCCATGGCGTCTCCGTGTTCCCGCCATCGCGAAGCATTGCGATCTCGCGGTCATACGCCGCCACCCAACGGACTAACCAGCTCGAAAGGTTAAAGAACACACCGAGTCCCGCACTCCAGAGACCAACTTTGCGCGCCATCTCGGACGGAGCATAAAGATTAGTAAGATGAAACAGTGCGGCGAAAATGTAACATGCAAGGGCGAGCATCATAAGGGCGCCGTCGGTGATAAAGCGGTCTCCCATTTGCAAGCGCAAACCGAGCATCGCAAAAGAACCGGCGATAGCCAACAATGCCGGCAGATAGGACGTCCAGGAACGATCTACCCTGGCGTCAAAGACTTCGTCCGCGGTTGATACATGTGCCATAAATTCCTCGTCTCTAAAATGTGATCAGACCGCACCACCGGCCGGTTTGTTTTCTAAATCGTCGACAATTCTCTCGAATTTGTCCTCAAATCCCGCGTGATTGCGGTTTGTGTTCCCGCCCAAAACTATCTCTACCGCTCCGTCCTCACTCTTTTCTATCATGGCCCAGACCCGTTTGTGTGAAAAAAAGAACACGAAACATAATGCCCCGATCAGGCCGAATCCTCCAAAATACCATGCGATGAACGATCCATTGTAAGGATCGTATTTGATGGAGAGAACATGTGCGAAGGGGGATTTCTCATAATCCGTCAACCGCCACTTGTAGCCGGCCTTGGGTGCGCCGACTGGAATGTTGTCCGCGACCTTTCCCGCAAAGGCATAAACCCTGGTCCGCACGCCCTGCGGCGGCGTGACGTTCAAAACTGCGACAGGGTTATTGTAGTCGCCCGAACGCGTATCCGGTTTGCCTTCCGAATTGAAAACGAAATCCGGCAAAAACTCCTCGTATTCGACGTTGGTGCCGTCTGGAATCGTGGCCGATCCCGTTCGCGGAATTTCCACCTTTGCGGGAGATCCGCCGGCTTGCGGCGTCAATTCGAGGGTTATTACGCGGGCGTTTCCAACCGGGACAGTCTGTGCCTGAAAGAAACGATAGCCGCGATAGCTAAACGGTTTATTCATGCTGATGTCGGCGAGGGTCGTCCCGTATACAGGATCGTCGACCTTAAGCTGCGTCCGCCAATCGAGCGTATTGGTTACATCTATCGAGCCTCTGGGGTCGATCAGTTTTTGTTGAATGTCAGTGCAGGTCATCGTAAATGGAAGCTGTACGTCAAACTTTTCCTTTTTGTCCAAATCGAACTGGATCATCTGGATCTTGTCGGTTGCATCGCCCGGGATCATTCGGACATCGGCATCGAAACCGGTCTGATTTGCGACGAAAAATCCGAGAAATAAAGTCAACAATGCGACGTGAACAATATAAGCTCCAATTCGGTTGACGCGGCCCCGCTCGCCGAATACATTCAGGTTAGTCTTCGTTATCGTGTCGGAAAAAATCTTTCCGCCGTATTCATCAATGGCGTATTCAGTGTTTTTGCCCTTGCTGATCTGAGTCGTGAGACCGTTCTTCTCGAATACTCGTTTGATCTGCACGGCGACTTCGTTCTCGTACATTGCGGGCATTCGCACGACGGCATTTTCCTTTTGATTGAGCAGCCAACCTCGCGTCGCGGAAAGTTTTGGAGTGGAAATATAACTCCAGGCAGAAGGGAAACGGTCGATCGATGCGAGAACGATATTGAGTGAAAGAACGAGAAGCAGGAGATTGAAATACCAACTGTAATATATGTCGAAGAATCCGAGAGAACCGAATACCAGCTTCTCGGCGGGCGTCAGCGATGCATAATAAGCGTCAAAGCCCTGAACGTTCTGCTGAATTATCAGCATTCCGATCATCGACAAGACAACAAGCGTACATAAATTAGCCACTCCAAATCGCACCGAGCTAATAAAATCAAGCACGCGATTCAGGATCGGGCCGGTTTTCGGTTTGGATATCTCCTTCGCTTCAATTGTTTCTTCGGCAGCAGACATTCCAAGTAGTGTAATTTCTTATAAGAATAACTTAGCGGCGTATTTTTGTCATCTGTGGAAAATTGATTTATCTTTAACTCAATAGAAACCTGCCATCAATGCCGCGGGTTTGGAAAATCGATTTTAAGGAGTTATCCTTTACAGGAAATTATATTTAAATCCTTGTAAATGAATATAGCTACTGCGGAATTAGATGAAACGAGAGTCCTCGGCGTGCGCGAGCGTATTGCGGCATTCGTCGAGTTAACAAAGCCTCGCATTGCCTTTATGTTGGTGCTTACGGCGGCAGCGGGTTTCTATTTGGGAACGAAGGGCAGTTTTGACGCGGCGCTTTTTGTCAATGCGATGATCGGAATCGCTCTGCTTGCCTTCGGCGTGGCAACACTCAACCAATACGTCGAGCGGGACACTGACGCGCTTATGGAACGCACGGCGGAGCGCCCGCTTCCGACCGGAAAGATCAACGCTCGTGAAGCCCTGGTTTTCGGTATTTTACAATGTGCCGTGGCGGAGATTTACCTCTTCGTATTGGTAAATGCGCTGACCGGAGTTCTTGGAATAATCGTGATAATTGGGTATGTATTTCTCTACACGCCGTTGAAAACGCGGACGTCGGCTTCGACGGCTATCGGAGCGATCCCCGGAGCGATGCCGCCACTCATGGGTTGGACAGCCGCCGCGAACGAAATAACTCTCGGGGCCTGGGCGTTGTTCGTGCTGTTATTTCTATGGCAGTTTCCGCATTTCCTTGCGATCGCCTGGATGTACCGCGAACAGTACGCGAAAGCAGGTATTTTGATGCTGCCGGTAGTTGAGCCGGAAGGGAAGATAACTGCCCGTCAGATCGTTCTGTTTACGATAATGCTTGTTCCGATCAGTCTCGCGCCATTTTTTCTGGGGTTGGCCGGTGTGATTTATTTGGTGGGAGCAAGTATTTTGGGAATATGGTTTTTGTTCGAAAGTGTTCAAACAGCCCGGGCAAAAAGCGTTGAACGGGCCCGGCGGCTTCTGATGGTCTCCGTGCTCTATCTGCCGCTTATCTTCGGCCTGCTTGTTTTTGACCATCATTGACCCGTATGGAAATAGGAACCGCCGAACCAATTATCGAGAAAGAGAAATTCCGTAGACGCCGTTCCAGAATTGCAGGCGGAGGTGGTTCGGGACCTCGCAACGGAAATAATGGCGGTGGTGGTGACGACAGCGACGATGAAAGTTATCTAAATAGAAACCAGTTTCACGGGGCCGACCAGTCATCGCCGGACAAAGCTAAAATTATAACGTGGTTCCTGCTTTTAGTTGTGGCAATGACGTTTAGCGGTTTGATCGGCGCCTATGTAATGATCTCTACCAATAAAGCCGCCGAATGGAAGCCGTTCGATCTACCGATCCAGGTTTGGATAAGCACGGTTCTGATTCTCGTTAGCAGCGTGTCCTATCACGCCGCGAAGCGGGCAATCGACGGTGAATTTCAAGAACTTGCGCGGAGATGGCTGATCGGTACGACTACTCTGGGCGCTGCCTTCATCTCGTCTCAGATACTCGCTTGGCTGGCTCTTGTCAGCCGCGGATTGTATCTGCACGGCAATCCTTACGCAGGCTTCTTTTATATACTGACAGCGGTTCACGCGGTTCACGTACTTGGCGGTATCGCCGCCCTCGGCTCGATTTTGCTGCGTTCCTGGTACGACACGTCGGATGCCGCGGAACTCACCCATCGCCGAAATCTTGCCCGTTCCGTCGGCTTGTACTGGCATTTCATGGGCGCTTTGTGGATCGCCTTATTCATCCTGCTTGGATTTTGGAAATAGGCAGGAAGAAATGGAAAATTGAGAATTAAGAATTCGAGAATTTCCATCTTCATTCTGCATTTTCCGTTCTCAATTTTTCACTTTCGACTTCTCATGGAGCTTCTGCACATTCTCCCCCACCTTAATGCCTCGCTAAATGCGATAAGCGGAGTTCTTTTAATGCTCGGCTTTTATTTTATTCTGACGAAGCAGGTTCACCGGCATAGGTTATGTATGATTTCAGCCTGCATAATCTCAGCGTTGTTCCTCATTTGCTACGTCACGCATCACATTATTCGTACGTCGATCTATGGGCTCGGCCCAACGAAGTTTACCGGCGAAGGAATTGTCCGCCCGATTTATTTTACGATTCTGACCTCTCATACGATCCTGGCATCTCTCGTTGCGCCGCTTGTCGTCGTTACATTGTGGCGAGCTCTAAAAGGTAAATTTGACACACACAAGAGAATTGCGCGTCTTGTCTATCCTGTCTGGCTGTACGTTTCCATTACGGGTGTCGTCGTTTACCTGATGCTCTATCAAATCTATCCGTCGCGGTAAACGTTTTTCACTCCAACCTTGAAAACGCCACCAAAGTATGATAAGTTTTAAATTGTTGAAAAGTTGATCGCCGAAGTTATTCCGACTGTCGGGATAACGCGGGGGAACCAATCGTTTCAGGTACACTACGTGAAACAGGGGCGAAGCGTTGAAGTTGAAAGACGCGGGGATAATCTTTCGTTCCTAGCCCGTCAGCTAACCTCGCAGGTGTGGCAAAGAAGTGACTGCAATATTTTTGTGATGAACGTCGCGATTTTGTGTGTGCTTCGCGCTCTGCTTTCTCAACAATTCAAGCAGACATCCGTCTTCTCAAAGGGAAAAGTTCCGCGCTTCTCACGCGGAACTTTTTTTGTCTCCGTTTCTTCGCCGGATTCGTTTGCTGCCGATAAAGAAAATTGATAAGTTCGCTTCTTCCGTTTTTCTGAGTTACATCAGTATTTCACCAAAATCTAACGTCCGTTTGCGAATGGTTCAATTTTTATAGTTTTTAGTGGAATCTTCGCCAATTCGTCGAATTTAACTTCGAGCGGCTTACCATCCAGCTTTATCGAAAATGTCTCCAACCGTTTTGTAATCTCCAACTTTTCAGACTTGCTGCCATTTTCCGTGGTGATCTCGACATCCATGGGCAATCTGAAGGCAGCAGGGGTGAGTTTATCGATCTTTTGGGTTTGTGTGACGGTTAGACCCAGGGTTTTAGTTCGGGGGTTGTAAACTTGTTTTACGTTTAGTTTCGGGCTTCCGAGGCCGTAGACCCATTGATCGAAAAACCATCCGAGCTTTGTACCTGAAGCCTCCTCCATCGCTTTTCGAAGGTCGGTCGATTCAACATTTGCCAGCTTGTGCCGGTTCAAGTAGATATTCACGCCTTTCCAAAAAGCTTCATCGCCGATAGCTTCCCTCAGCGTGTGGATAACGGCGCCGCCTTTATTGTACGTCGTGGCAGAGCGTTCGAAAAGAGCATTGACATTGCCGGCGTTTTGATTGAACAAGCCGTTAGGCTTCTGATTTACGGCGTCGTCCGCAAGAAAGATGGCCGCATCCGTCGTAATTTTCTCGATATATGAATCCCGGCCGTACATTTTCTCCCTAAACGCGGCTTCCATAAAAGTCGCAAAACCTTCGTTGAGCCACAATTCAGCCCAATTTCTGCATGTTACGAGATTACCAAACCAGGAATGAGCAGCTTCGTGTGAAACCAAATCTTCAACACCCTTTTTACCAAAATCAAAATCCGCAAGAAATATCTCGGTATCGGCCATTGTAGTGGCCGTAATGTTTTCCATCCCACCGAATGTAAAACCCGAAACGATCGTCTGGTCGTATTTATTGAACGGATAACCAACACCGGTCAAATCTTCGAATACGCGAAGAATATCTCTTGTTTTGCCGTAAGCCTTAGGAACAATGGCCTCTTTCCCCGGATAGACGTAAAATCCAAGTGGAATCTCCTTATACCTCTGACTGACTTTCGCATATTCGCCGACAACAAAAGATACCAAATAAGTCGAATGCGGGACCGGCATTTTGTAATGAAAATTTACGGTTCCGTCCGGGTTTTCCTTCGTCTCGAACAATTCGCCGTTTCCGATAACGGTTTCACCTTTTTGAACCGTAATTATTTGCTCGGTCGTCGCTTTATCGCTTGGAAAATCAAACGACGGAAACCAATGATGTGCTTCTTCGGGTTCACCCTGCGTCCATATTTGTCCGGATCGGTTTTCCTTTACGTTTTCTATTTGCCCGCTTGTAAAATAAATCCCCTTTTTTGGCGTTGCGGAATATCGGAATCTTATGGATATGATTTCCTCCGGCGAATAGGAACGGTCGAGCATAACAAAAACCTTTTCACCGGAGATGCGATATTTCAGAGCGGTATCGGAGGGTTCGAGCGTGATCGATGAGAAATTTAAGGCGGCAGCATCCAGCTTTACTTCGCTGAAACCCGACTTGAGCGGTTTTAGCCTAATGATCGTATCGCCAATGACCTTCTTATTCGGCCGGTCGAAGCTCATGCGAAGGGCGTAGTGCTGCACGTCGAAAGTTTGGACGCGGTTGAAGTTGGGCAGCGGCCTCTGTGCTGCACCCGTCGCGATAATTAACAAGAGCATCGCGAAGGCGTTCGCAACGACAAGATACTTCCTAAAATTCATAAAAGGTATTTACTGCTTCAAATGTTTTTCAAACCAATTCATTACATTGCTATACCAGAATTCAGAATTCTGCGGTTTTAGAATCCAATGGCCTTCGTCGGGAAAAACAATAAGCTTTGATTCGACGTTTTTAAGCTGCAAGGCGGTAAAAAGCTGCAGGCTTTGATCGACGGGAACCCGGTAATCCAGTTCGCCTGCGGTAACAAGCGTTGGCGTGGAGAATTTGTTTACGAATTTATGGGGCGACCACCGTTGATAGTTCACAGGATTTTCCCAGGGCATTCCCTTAAATTCCCAATTGACGAACCAAAGTTCCTCGGTTGTAGCGGCCATGCTTTCAAGATTATAGACCCCGGCGTGCGATACGAGACTCTTGAATTTGAACCTTGGATCGCTGTTATGGCCGAGGATCCAATCCACCATATATCCGCCGTAACTCGCCCCCGCTGCCCCTATTCTGCCCTTGTCGATATACGGACGTTTGATGACATCGGCGACGCCGTTCTTTATATCAATAAAGGCCTTCCCGCCCCAATCGGCAGATATATCGTCCACGAACTTCTGGCCATACCCGGTCGAGCCCCTCGGGTTCGGCAAAAAAACTACGTAACCGGCGTTCGCAAATATCTGCGGATTCCACCGATATCCCCAGTTGTCGTTCCATGCACCCTGCGGGCCACCGTGAATCAATACGATAAGAGGATATTTCCTGCTTGGGTCGAAATTTACCGGTTTGACCAGATACCCGTGTATCGGGCTGTTCAATGCCCCTTTCCATTCGAGTTCTTCGGTCTTCGCCAAATTCAATGCAGGATTCAGCCGGGTAACTGCCGTGATGCCGCTTCCATCGGAGTTTGCCCGCATGATCTCGGCAGGCGAGGTCATTGAACTCGATGCGAAAACAAGAGTCCTGCCGTCAGAGGACAAACTGATGCTGCCTGCAAAGCCGTCTGCAAAGAGACGCTTAACATGCGTGGCAATTCTTTGTCTGAAATCCGGCTCGACCGGCACTGTGTAAATAGGCGAACGCCCGCGCGTCCCGGCAGTGAAATAAATCAACCTGCCATCATTCGAAACGGTTATTTCATCTGCCTGCTGATCGAAACCGCGAGTCAGTTCGACGGTTTGACCGGTTTTGCGGTCATATCGCATGATTCGCCACCGGTCGGCTTCGAAGGTCGCCGTAGGCTGCGAGCGGAATAAGATGTATTTTCCGTCCGGCGTGTAAACCGGACCTGCATCGTAACCTTTATTGGCCAGCGTGATATTGCGGGGCTCACCGCCGTTCAACGATACGATGTAGATGTCGCTGTTTGTTGAGGTAGCCTCGACCTTGTCCCGATTTTGAAGAAAGGCGATTTCCTTTCCGTCTGGCGAAAAGGCATAATCGACGCCGGTCGAAGCGGCGTATGGCGGGGAATCGAAATCGCCCGGTGTCAAATCCCTAGCGACACCGCCTTTTGCTGATACGAGAAAAACGTGCGAACGCTTTCGGTCCCGCCATTCATTCCAGTGTTTGAACAAAAGGCGTTCCGTCACTTTCGCCTTCACCTTGCTTCCTTCACCTCTCGCATCTTCGGCTTTGTTGCAGTCATCGGATGTGCATTCGGGATAAATTTCCGAACTGAAAGCTATCCACCGGCCGTCCGGCGACCAAACCGGATTGCCCGCACCGGTCGAAATCTTCGTCACCTGCTCTATGTCGTCGCCGTCGTCTTCCATTACCCAGATTTGTCCGCCGGTGGTAAAAGCTATATGCCTGCCATCTGGAGACCATCGCGGAGAGCTGTGAGTTTTTTCGCCCGACGTGAGCTGTTTTTGGCCACTTCCATCGATCTTGACGGTATAAATGTGCGTCAATACCCTATTTTCCGCTTTGTTGACCGTGCCGATCGTAAACGCGACGGTTTTGCCGTCCGGCGAAAGCTGCGGATCGGCGACCCGCTTGACACTCATCATGTCGTTGAACGAGAAGGGTGTCTGCGCACGGACGCCCGTTAACGCGAAGATAACTAATAGAACTGCGATGAAATTGCGATTCATAATTGTGTCCTTTTGATTGAAGTGGAAAAAAAGCCTTAAAACATTATCGCACAGAATTTTGGAAGTTTGCATCGTTCGGATAAGATGAGAATTATGAAAGTTTATCTCTTTTTCCTTTTGTGTATTTTTGCGCCAGTTAACGCTTTCTCCCAACAAACAAGCCCGACTCCACTTTTATATTCCGACAAAACCATCAACGAGCTGAAAACTATCCAGAAAGCCGCCATTGCGAGTAACTATGCATATAACCAAACCGGATATTTGTCGAATAATATCGGCCCGCGTCTCACCGGTTCCCCGCAAGCGGAACGAGCCGTGCAATATGTCGCTGATGAGATGCGAAAACTGGGTCTTGAGGTTCGTCTGCAAAAGCTGACCGTGCCGCATTGGGTACGCGGGGAAGAGAAAGGCGAGCTTGTCGAATTCCCCGGTATGGCAAAGGGAACGACGCACAAGATCGTGCTGACCGCCCTGGGCGGAAGCATCGCAACTACCAATGAAGGAATGACAGCAGAGGTCGTTGTAGTCAAAGACTTTGCCGAGTTGAATGCCCTGGGTAGAAAAGGAGTCGAAGGCAAAATTGTTCTCTTCAATAACAAGTTCGATGTTGAAATGGCGGCGATTGGCTTTGGCGGCAACGCTTACGGACAAGCTGTGCAATACCGCGGCGGCGGCCCGACTGCTGCTGCTCGGCTGGGAGCGGTTGGAGTACTGATTCGTTCTGCAGGCGGCTCGCAGAATCGGCTTGTTCACACAGGCGCAATGCGTTATGCCGACGGCGTAGCAAAGATTCCCGCCGCCGCCGTGTCGTACGAAGACGCCGAAACCATCGCATATCTGGCGAAAACGGGCAAGGTCAGGATCCGTTTGTTGCTCACGCCGAAAACTCTGCCCGACACGACGAGCTATAATGTCATTGCCGATCTGAAGGGAAGCGAGAAACCGGACGAGGTGGTCATTGTCTCCGGGCATCTGGATTCCTGGGACCTCGGAACCGGGGCTCTTGACGATGCCTGCGGAGTCGCGGTCTCAATGCAGGTTCCATATTTATTGAAGCAGCTTAAAATTCGCCCAAAACGCACGATTCGCGTTATCGCATATATGAATGAAGAAAACGGCCTCGTCGGCGGCACGGCTTACGCAATAGAAGAAGCGACAAACCCGCGAACGCATTTTGCGGCAATCGAGAGCGATTTGGGAGCGTCGCATCCGCTGGGATTTTTGTTTACCGGAAAACCCGAAGCTCTCGCGTTTTTCACGCCGATTTCTAATATTCTTCGCGAACAAGGCGCCGGCATTTCACAATTTCAGCCCGGCGGAGTCGGGGCCGACATCGGACCCTTGACACAGGCTGGCGTTCCCTCGTTCGCTCCGTTTTTCGATACGCGCACCTATTTTAATTATCATCACACCGAAGCCGATACGTTCGACAAGATCGACCCCAAACATCTAGCCGAAACCGGTTCCGTGATGGCCGTGCTAGCTTACGGACTCGCGAACATCGAACAGCCCCTTCCGAGATAAGGTATAGGCCATTCTTGTGCAAAGTCTAAGGTCGCAGGTTTGCGGTTTGCCGGTTCGATTGTTACGATTGGTTAACAACTCGATCCTGCTATTCAAACTTTGGACTTTGAACTTCTTATGAACCGACCACCGCCATATTTTCCACAGAATCAATTATCCCCACCTTCGGATAAACGATACAAGCGCTTCAAAATCTTTGTCGGTTTTTCCATCGTCGTTGCCATCGCGCTGCTCGTCGCTGCCGGGTTCGGTATTTTCTATCTCATGCGATGGTTATTCTAGTTCCATGCGACTCTTGGCAGAACCGCGAACCGCAAAGGGGAGATGCCTTAATCCGAATCAATTAACAATAATCCGAAGACGACTAATTACACAACGAAGGATCTCTATCCGTGAATTTGTGTATTCGCGGGAAAATATCTTGAATAGGTCACTTTCTGCAGGTGCGTAAGAAACGGGTCGTTACTACTCGTGGTTTTGACAAGAAAAGAAAAACCACCGGCTGTGCAGGTGGTTTGTGAGAAGAATTTTATCTATTGACGTCTGTGTTTTGCCGGGATGCGTTGGCCTTTGCCTTTGCTCCTTCGAGGGCGAGCTGTCGCGCTTGTGGAAACAGACCAATCGCTTTCATCAGCTGATTGTCATACTCGTTTGATACCTGAAACGACGTCGTCATTCCGTATGCCGCCATGACCAATTCAGTGCGAAGGATTCGCTCGACGAATTCCCGTTCCTTATCTATCTGCGCAGCTGTGACTTTATACTTTCCGATAGCGAATGTTTTGAAGGTGCGATAAAGATCGTCGGTAATGGGATAGTCCTTTTCGTTAATATCACGTTCAAAAAAGATCGGACGGTCAACCTTGTAAGATTCAAATCCCTTGATCTTGCCAACTGTCAGATCCAAGGCAAACGCAAAGACCGGATTGTTCAATTTCTGCTGCGAATTGAACCTCTCGGGTGAAATCGTGTCAGCTTTTACGAAGACATCAGGGCTGATACCGCCGCCGCTGTAAACCGCGCGGCCCGAATCCGTTCTCGCCTCCTGTCCCTTCGGTGCGGGCGTAACAACGTCCTCATCACCCGAAACTCTGCCGTTCATATAATAACTATAAAGATTTCCGTCCGAATAATCCCGCTGGATAAGTCTGCCTGAAGGCGTCTGGTATTTTGCGATAGTTAAAAGAAGCATCGACCCGTAATCGAGAACAAACGGATTTTGTACCAAGCCCTTTCCGAAGGTCGTTTCACCGACAATCAAGGCACGATCGTGATCCTGCAGCGCGCCCGCGAGAATCTCAGAAGCCGACGCAGAGTTGCGATTTACAAGAACCACGACCGGCAATTTTTCAGGATTCGAATTTTCGGCGTGATAGGGGATCGTTACTCCGTTCAGGCGTCCGTTCTGCGTAAACACCGTTTGTCCGGTTTCCAGAAAAGCATTCGCAACCCGATAAGCCTGCCCGACAAGTCCGCCGCCATTGCCCATAAGGTCGAGAACGAGCTGTTTCATTCCGCGGGCTTTCAAATCCTTCATCGCCACGGCAAATTCGGCGAACGTCGTTTGATTAAAACCGCCGTTCATATTTATGTAGCCGATGCCGGGGCGAATCATGTATGCTTCGGAGATAGACGGCTGCGAAACGGCGTCGCGAATTATATCTACGTTTTCGCGTTTTCCCGTTGCGTAGCGTTCAACGACGAGTTTTGCCGGCGTTCCGCGAGGGCCGCGAAGGAGATTGCGAACGTCGATAAACGATTTACCGAGAACCGAAGCTCCGTTTACTTCCACAATTTTGTCACCGTACCGCAATCCGGCCCGGTGCGCCGGGGCATTTTCAAAAGTTGCACGGATGTAGGTTGCAATCACACTACCTTTCTCATCGCTCAGATCACCGATTGTCGCGCCGATACCGTAGTACCGGGAGCTTTGCTCGGTACGAAACTGTTCGAACTCCTTGGCGTCGAAATAATTGGAGTGCGGATCGAGCGTGTGCAGCATTCCGTCAATCGAGGATTTAAAGACCTCGTTGTAGTCGACCTTTTTACCGGCAACATGGTTGCTTTCGATCATCGACAAAGCTTCCGCGACATCCTGCTCGATTTTCTCGACCGTAACTGTTTTACCTGCTTTAGGTGAAGCACCAGACGGCGGCTTCGGAAGAATTTTGGATACACTTTGGCTCTGTGAAAAGCCGGGGGTTATAAAAAAGATCGATATAATCAGGCTGTAAAGAAGAGCGGAACTTTTTTTCACTACGTAAGATCTCCTTGATAAAAATGCGGACAGCGTTAATTTGCTCGAAAATGATAACATCCATTGGAGTAAAAAGCGACGAATTTAGTTGCTTGAACAAAATATCGGCGGGGTGAACATGCCCATTTGTTTTAGCGAACACAACCGACGCGGGTATCATCAAAGATTAGAAAGAAATCCACCCACGTCGCAAACTAACCACAAAGCGATAACCTCATCCGAAAAAGAACAACACAATGAATCAAATTATTGAATTAGAAAAATTCGTATCGAAGTATTTCGTCTTCGCACTTATTTTTATGGTTCTAAATTTAACACAGGCCGTTCACGCTCAGTCTTCTTCAGGCTTGATCAAATGGGAACGATATAAGGTGACCGAGCACGGAGTATCTTTAGTTTTTCCGAAAATGCCAGTTTTAATACGATCTGTTGGTCGCTGTGAAGATATCGAGGAGAAAACTTACGCAACTTACGCCGATGAGATTGCTTATACACTAGTGGTAAAATCAAGACGCAAGGGTAAACGACCACGATACTGTGACCCTGGATCCGGTTTCGGTGTTCAGGATTTTTCGAACAGGTTAAATGAACTACGACGTTCCACTTTAGCCGGTCAACAATCACAATTTTTGAAAAATGGCAGAAGAGGAACGAAATTTGTCGGTGAGATGACTCGATTTTGGGTTGTTGATGACATGAAAGATAACCAATGGATCGAGCTTTGGATAACTCATCGCAGCGACGTGAGTCCCGACGAAAAACGTTTTGTTGAATCGCTGGAAATGAGTAAATCACTCACGGGTATTGAGATTAACGAAGGCGCCGAACAAACCATTGGTGATTCTCCCATTCAAATCGGTGTCAATTTACCATCCCCAAATATTGGAGGTGAAATCAAACCGAATTCCTCGCACAAACATTTCTTGGTTCTGACGCCGAAGGCCAGTTACACAGAGCTTGCACGTCAAAATAGTTATCAGGGAACAGTTCGATTAAGTGTTACATTCTTGGCAACCGGAGGAATCGGAACGATTACTCCAGTAACACACATGCCATATGGATTAACAGAACAAGCTATATACGCTGCAAAAAGAATCGTATTCATTCCCAAGAAAGTTGAAGGAGTAAACGTATCTGTTAGACAGACTGTTGAATAGCTTTAGCCTTTATTAGAAATGACCCATCTTCTCGAAGTATCAAATTTACAAACGCAGTTTCCTACGCGAAGCGGTTTGGTCAAAGCCGTAAACGATGTCAGCTTTCACATTGACGAGGGCGAGCTTCTCGGCCTTGTCGGCGAATCGGGCTGTGGCAAATCGATTACCGCGCTTTCCGTTATGAGGCTTATCTCGGAACCGGGAAAAATTGCCGGAGGTTCAATCAAATTCAAAGGCGAGGAACTGACCTCCGTATTGAGCGAAAGGATGCGGGAGATTCGCGGAAACGATATCGCGATGATTTTTCAGGATCCGATGACTTCCCTGAATCCTGTATTTACGGTCGGCGAGCAGATTGCCGAAGCGCTGCGGCTTCATCGCCGTTTGGATAAGAAAAAGGCCTGGACGGCGGCTGTCGAGGCGATGAAGGAAGTTTCGATTCCCGCGCCCGAACGCCGCGCCGACGATTATCCGCACCAGCTTTCCGGCGGCATGCGCCAGCGTGTGATGATCGCGATGGCTCTTGCCTGCGACCCGGAACTGCTTATTGCCGATGAACCCACCACGGCCCTCGACGTTACGATCCAGGCCCAAATTCTCGAGCTTTTGAACGAACTGCGCGTAAACCGAAAGCTTTCCGTATTGCTGATCACGCACGATCTCGGCGTCGTTGCGGAAACCGCCGACCGGGTTTGTGTAATGTACACGGGAAAGATCGTGGAAGAATCGGGCGTCGAGGAGCTTTTTATAGATCCGAAGCATCCTTACACACGCGGTTTGCTCAAATCGGTGCCAAAGCTGACCGCTCATTCGATGGAAAAAGCAGCGAGACTGCAAACTATCGAAGGCGTCGTGCCGAGTCCTACAAATTTGCCGAAAGGCTGTCATTTCGAGCCAAGGTGTGAGTTTCGAATGGAAATTTGCACCCGCGGCGAGATACCTCTGTTTGACCTGGAACCTGGCGTGAAGGTCCGCTGCGTTCTTTTTAATGACGCGCAGAAGTTTGAGGTCGCGCGGGAGAGAGTTCTCTCCGGTCAATCGTAGTATCGACGCTTTGTCAGATTCGCATCATGGAATCCACCGCCCTTAAAAAACAAACGAAACAGCTGGTCGAGATCCGGCATCTCGTAAAACACTTCGCGGTTGAAGATAGCGACGACGTTGTTCAGGCTGTCGATGATGTTTCATTTGATATTCTGGCCGGCGAAACTCTCGGGCTGGTTGGAGAATCGGGCTGCGGGAAATCAACCGTGGGCCGCTGTCTTTTGCGCCTGCACGAGCCGACGAGCGGGGAAGTTTTGTTTGAAAGGAGAAACATCATCGGCCTTCCGCATAAGGAAATGCAGGAGCTTCGCCGCGAAATGCAGATCATTTTTCAAGACCCCTACGCAAGCCTTAATCCGCGTTTGAGCATTCTTTCAACCGTTTCCGAACCACTGAAGATTCACGGCATTGCCAATAAAGCCGCACGCCGGGAACGCGTCGCTGATCTATTGACAAAGGTCGGCCTCGATCCTGATTACATGCATCGCTATCCTCACGAATTTTCCGGCGGCCAGCGTCAACGGATCGGAATAGCGAGGGCTCTCGCTCTAAATCCGAAGCTGATTATTTGCGATGAACCGGTCTCGGCCCTCGATGTTTCGGTCCAGGCCCAGGTCGTCAATCTGCTTCAGGATCTTCAACGCGAGTTCGGACTCACGTATTTATTTATCTCGCACGGCCTGGCCGTCGTTGAGCACATTTCTAACCGCGTCGCCGTTATGTATCTCGGCAAGATCGTCGAGATCGCGGAGGCGAACGAGCTTTACGAAAATCCGCTGCATCCATATACACGTGCACTACTCTCAGCGATTCCGGTCGCCGATCCCCGGCAGAAGCGCGAGCGGATAATCCTTCAGGGCGATGTTCCGACACCGATCAATCCACCGTCCGGCTGTAGATTCAGAACAAGATGTCCGATCGCAATTGACGAATGCTCTAGAGTCGTGCCAGAATTGCGTGAAATTTCAGAAGGGCATTTCGCAGCGTGTATTAGAGTTGAAGGGTACGAACGATCTTCTGTCTAAGAACTAGAATTCTGAAACGTATTGCGCATGCGTCGCGTAAAGAGAAAACGTAATTTCCAGAGACGCGAGCTACCCTTTGTCCGAAGGCGTCGCAGACCTAAAATCGGAAAGCAAAAAAGGAGACAGTTATGGAAGCTGAAAATCAACCGGAATGGCAAGCGCCTCCACCACCTGAACAGATTGTTACGGATAATCCGCAAATGTCTGAAGTCGCGACATTGACGAGCATTTTTTTTGAACCCGGGCGTACCTTTGACGATCTGCGCCGAAAACCAAGGTTTATTTTGGCTGCTTTGATAATGATCGTGCTGATCACGGCCTTCAGTTTTGCGTTTTATTACAAGGTTGGCGAACCGGGCTTCCGAAGTTTCTTTACAGATCAGATCGAGAAAAGTGCCCAGGCGCAGGCAATGGATGCCGCAGCAAAGAACCAGGCCGTTGACATGTACATGACTATCGGCAGCGCTGTGCGTTTCGGTATGCCGATTTTAGTCTTGCTTACGTTCGCGGTAGGCGGACTGATATATTGGTTGGCCAGCAAAGCCGTGGGCGGCGCAGGAAATTATCTCCACGGGCTTTCGACTTGGATATACTCGTCTTTCCCACCAGCCGTAATAGGTATGATTGCAAATTTTATCGTACTGGCTTTCAAATCGGTTGACGACATTGAAATCGCGACAAGCCAAAGCGGGGTCGTGCATGCCAATCCGAGCTTTCTGATAGACGGCAAATCCATGCCGGTTTTGGCAACGCTGCTCAGTTCGCTGGATATCTTTTTGATCTGGGGATGGATTCTCGCGGCGATTGGATTACAGCGGACACAGAAAATATCGTCTGGTGCTGCGTGGGCCATCACGTTGATCGTGGCATTGGTTGGAATTACGTTTAAGGTTGTCGGCTCGTTATTTTCGGGCAATCCCAGTTAAAGCAGGCAATGAATAGCGAACGTTGGTTCAAATTCGCTATTCATACCTCAGCGATTCGATTGGATCGAGCCGTGCTGCTTTCCACGCCGGAAACAGTCCGAAAATTATGCCAATCCCGACGCTTGCGAAGAATCCCGCGACCGGGGCCCACCACGGCACATAAGACGGAAGGACAAGTTTGATGAGCAACGTCAGCAGCCATCCTATCAGCAGCCCAAGCAATCCGCCGAACCCTGTCAAGGTTGCGGCTTCGATCAGGAATTGAACGAGTATATCGCTTTGCTTTGCACCGACCGCTTTGCGAATGCCGATTTCCCGAGTTCGCTCGGTCACGGAAACAAGCATAATATTCATCACGCCGATGCCGCCGATCATCAAACCGATTGAGGATATAACGATCATCGCGATCGCAACGCCGGCCGTAATCGATTGAAATTGATCGATAAGGCTCGCGGCGGTTTCCATCGCAAAATTATTCGGTTTTCCGTATTCGACCTGGCGTCGGATGCGTAGCAGATCCTGCACGTCGTCTTTCGCTTTTTCGAGCATTCCCTCGTTGGCAACGGCGAGAATAAATAGATCGTCCGCATTCGGCTTTAGCTTTAGAGCGGCGCCCATTGGCATATAGATCACATTGCTCTGATCGTCGTTTCCGCCGCCTCCGCCAAAAAGCTGTTCACGTTTTTCCAGGACGCCGACGATTCGAAATGGCGTGCCGCCGATTTCGAGCGTTCCATCAATCGGCGATTCGTAAGGAAAATAGCTGTCAACGACCGCCGAGCCGATCAGGCACACTTCAGCTTTCGCATCACTTTCGGATTGCGAGAACCAGCGCCCGTCAATTAGCACTTCGGTCGTGGTTTTTTCGATCTCGGGAGTCGTACCCTGCAGCTGAACGGCGGAAGATGATTTTCCGTTCTTACCAGTAACCATGGTCGCCGTACCGAAATAGTTGTTTGAGACATTAAGAAATGGCACGGCTGTTTCGATTGAAGCCAAACCCTTGAGTGCCTCTGCGTCGTCAACAGTCAGCGGCTTACGCATACGCTCTTCCTGCGTTTGGCGTCCGTGTGTAAACCCGATCTTGGATTTGTATAGAAAAATAGACCGCGTGCCGAACGACTCAACCTCTTTTTCGATTGCTACGTTAAAGCCGCTGATAATCGACGAGATTGTCATCACCGTGACGACCCCGACGACGACGCCGAAAATTGTCAAAAACGAGCGCAGCTTGTTCCCGCGCAGCGTGCTGATCGCCATCTTGAAGTTTTCATAAAAACTGCTGCCAAGAAATCTAAGCATATATCATTGTACAACAGGCTGTAAGCCGGTCGCTCAGCAGACTAATAGGCCGCCGTACGCTAGTCCGCCCGCAAAGCCTCGATTGGATCGAGCCGCGCGGCCTTCCACGCCGGATACAAACCGGCGAGTATCCCGACAATGGCCGAAACACCGATTGCGATCACCGCGACGTACCAGGGAATAACCGTCTCGATTAACATCGCGCTTACTATAAATCCGATAAGATGGGCGAGTATCAGTCCGATGATTCCACCGATCGCGGAAAGCATCCCCGCTTCGGACAAAAATTGTTTGAGAATATCCGATTGCCGGCCGCCGACACTCTTTCTCAGGCCGATCTCCTTTGTTCGTTCGGTGACCGAGACCAGCATAATATTCATAATAACGATTGCACCCACAACAAGCGCGATTGTTGGTACAAGCAGGATTACAATGAATGCCGTGCCCGTCACACTGTCCCTTAAACTTGCAATTGCGTCGGGGGTGACAATACCAAATGTATCCTTTTCACCGAATTCAAGCTTGCGCCGCTGTCTCATCAGAGTACGTGCCTCGTCAACCGCGTCCTTGAACAAATCGTCCGATTTCGAAGTGGCGACAAAATAAAGATAGCGACTGCCGCGAAATCCGCCGAAATTCGAACCGAAGGTCTTTAGTGGAAGTTGAATAAAAGCGTCCTGCGGCATCCCAAAAATCGTGCCCTTTGCGACGCGAATACCGATAACCCGATAGGGAATTCCACGAATATCGATCTCCTGGCCGACCGCACCGCCCTGCGGGAACAGCTTTTCGGCAACATCGGTGCCGATAAACGCAACGCGCATCGCATTGTTATTCTCGGAATCCGTAAAATAGCGGCCTTCGCCAACGTCAATATTTTCGATTTCGCCGATTACCGGTTCCGCACCGTCAACGGTTACATCCTCCATTTTGTTGATTCCGCCCTTTATCTCCCGTCGATTACCACCCGATTTGGCTCCGACCTTGTCGATGATCTGCATCCTGGAGCGAATATATTCAATATCTTCAAGCGTGAACTCTTTGTTACGCCGCTGGGCTTCGGCAATCGTGTCGCTGTCTTTGAAATCTTCGAAATTAAATCGTTGAATCGAAATAGTGTTCGACCCGATACCGGCGATCTTCTCATCGATGTAAACGTTAAAACCCTGCAAAACGGAAAATACGACCATGAAGGACGTAACCCCTATGATCATTCCGAGCAAGGTCAGAAATGAGCGCAGCTTATGCGCCCATATTGCCGACCATGCCAATTTTAATGTTTCGGCGAAATTCATGGAGACCTATTAAGTATACGGAAATTCTCTGAAAGAGTTTATGTGAAGGACACGACTAATCAACATTATTCGCTAACAGTTTCCATAAAGGTACCAAGTGTCTGAAAAGAACGATCGGTACAACAATGGTTGAAAGTCAGACAAAAAGGAAAGAATGTCATGCCGTGGTTTGGCTGATCGAACGCGATCGGACCGGGGGAACCCGAACGTGCGAAACGTGGTTAGGATGAACGAGATTGAAATGTATGGGGCAGGCCGGTAATCATTCGTATTTATTTCTTTCGCCGCGCATTCGTAAGACATCAGCGTAATCAAATTCACTTTGTAAATCTTTAATCAGATAACTTGCATATTCACCAAGGACCTTTTCAATGTTAATATTGACTTGCTCGCGGTCTACGAGATCGCTCGCCTGCAAAAGCCATATTAAATCAAGTTGATCCTTCGGCCTGCCGGCAAGGTGCTTTAAGATTACCATCCATTCGGGGGATATAACTCTTATGCCGTTTTTGATCTCGAGTGCATCCGCCAAGCGGCGATATAAAATTTTGTTTTCTCGTCGTCTCTGACAATCCAGTTGACAGTTATCAAGCTTTTTCCGACTTCAACCTCATAACTTTCTCCGCCAAACGATAATTTCCTTTCGCTCTCAAGATTAAGCAATTCTCCGGCGATGACGTCTACATCCGTGGTGGCACGGACGTAGCCATAGATATGCATCGCGATTCCGCCGGCAAAGGCCCATCGTATATTTGCTTTTTCGGCAAGTTCAGCCAGCTTTAATCCGGCATTAATGCCTGTTTCCGTGGAGACGGTATCTATGGTGCTGTTTCGCTCGATTAACCGCTCCAGGTCTTTTTGCGTCATTTTGTACGTTCGTCGTTTTCGATTTGTCCGTCGCGGATGCTAATGATGCGGTGGGCGCGTTCGGCTACATCGTGTTCGTGGGTAACAACGATGATCGTATTACCCTCGGCATGAAGCTTTTCGAACAGCGTCATGATCTCGACACTCGTCTTTGAATCGAGTGCTCCGGTCGGCTCGTCCGCGAGAAGTATCGAGGGATGATTCACAAGAGCCCTGGCGATTGCAACGCGCTGACGCTGGCCTCCGGAAAGCTCGTTCGGGCGGTGGGTCACGCGGTCGCCGAGTTCGACGGATGCAAGAGCGGCTTGGGCTTTCTCGTTTCTTTCGCCGGCTCTCATTCCGGCGTAAATCAGGGGTAATTCGACGTTGTGCAGTGCGGTCGCGCGGGCGAGCAAATTAAATGTTTGGAAAACAAAGCCGATTTCCTTGTTGCGTATGCGCGCCAACTCATCATCAGTCATGTCGGATACAAGATTGCCGTTAATCCAGTACTCGCCCTTCGAGGGCGAGTCGAGACAGCCGATTAGATTCATCAGTGTCGATTTACCGGAACCCGAAGGACCGATGATCGCGAGATACTCGCCTTTTTCGACGTGGAAGGAAACGTCGCGCAAGGCATGAAGCTCCTCGACACCCATCTGGTAGGTCTTCCAAATGCTATTCATCGAGATCAGCGTCTTCTCGCCCGGCCTCATGCCATTATGCCTCGCTGCCGGCTCGCCGTTTTCGTTTTCCATAAATCTATACATGTTCTATGTAACCCAGCCATCCTGCCGGCTGTGCATCAAGATTTATTAGCGGCGTCGCCTTCCTTCTTGACCTGTTTTTTAACCACCGCATCTTCCTTGAGGGTATTCAAGATTCGGCTCGGACCTGTAATAACTTCCTGACCCTCAGAAAGGCCCGATGTGATTTGAATATCCGATTCACCGGTGATACCCGTTTCGACAGCAACGAATTTGGCTTTGTTACCCTCGAGAACGTAAACACCTTTGATGGGTTTGGGTTTATCGGCCGACTGCGGTGCATCGACCTGAACTTCAGGGGATGGCGAAGCGTCCGGCTTTTTTTCGATCACGGCCTGCAGCGGGACGGCAATAACGTTTTCAGCGGTCTTGGTCGTAATTACCGCCGTGGCGCTCATGCCGGGTCGAAGACCGCTATGCATGTCGGGGGTGAGGTTGATAAGTTGAATAACAACTCGAAACTCTTTGGCCTCCTGAACGTTGATGTTGGTGGAAAGACCGCCGCTGGTCTGCGATTTGCCGACGGCAAGCGGAGTTTTTTGCAACACCTCGCCTTCAATATCCTGTTCGCCAAAGGCATCCACCTTAATTTTCGCTTTTTGCCCGACTTCTACTTTATCGATCTCGGTTTCATCGACCTTCACCTCGACATTAATCGCGGACATGTCCGCAATCGTCAAAAGTGCGGTCGTCGATGTGCTCGCAACGGCGAAAGTTCCCACTTTCGCAGGAATCTCCGCGATAACGCCATTGATCGGCGCTACGACCAGCGTTTTGTCGCGCTGATTTCTCTGCCCGCGAAGAACCGCGGACTGCTGATCTGTCCTCGACCGACTCGCGCTCACGTTCAGGTTAGCCGTATCCACAGCCCGCCGAGCATCCCTGACCGAAACCGCCTGTTGGCTGAGCCGGGCATTCGCGTCCTTAATCGCAATTCGCTGGGATTCAAGCCGAGCCTTGGCGGTAGTAACCGCGACGCGGGCATTTTCGACGCGATCTTTCGCCGCATCGAATTCCTGTCGGGCAATGACACCGCTTTCGAGCAATTGTTCGCTTCGCTTCAATTCACGGTTAGCAGCGTTGACTTCAACCTGGGCTCGATCGACTTCCGTTTGCGCAGTGACAACGCCCTGACGAGCATTATCAATTGCGACCTGCGAAACGTTCATGCCCTGCTCGGCCTGTGCAATCTGATTTTGAGCAGCCGCGACTTGCGACTGAGAAACGCGCACGTCGTCCTGCGCCATTTGCAAAGCCGCCATCTGGGCGTCGGCACTCGATTCGAGTTGATCGGGATCGAGGCGGACAAGCGGTTCGCCCTTGGTAACTATATCGCCCTCTTTCTTATAAATCTCCTCGATTTTCCCCTGAACTTCGCTCGTCAAATTCATAAATTGAATCGGGCGGACTTCGCCCGACGACGTTACCGTCGATCGCAATTGAGGCCGAGTCTCGACCTTTACAACGGTCACTTCGGGTGTGTCCGTGCGGGTAGCAAAAATGCTGGCTATCACCACAATTAATAAAAGAGACGCCACGGAAGCGCCGATAATAATCTTTTTCTTACGGCTCAATGCCATATACCTATTCCCCTATATATCGAATTTTTCTTCGTTTGCTGAAGAATATCATGCAAAATCAGGCAAATAATTCGTCATGCCGTTATTACGATAGGATATACGCCATAGTTTCAAAAAAATGAGTGTGGGTTAAGGCGATTCGTGAACACAGACGGGCTTATATTCGTTTGACCTTTGAGAACCTTCAGCCTACGATTTACGAAAAAAGAATTAATAGGTAAAATGCATTTACCTGTAAGAATGAGATTCGTTATTGACTTGATCGCAAGGTAAAACAAAATAGATGATAAAATGCCCTTCTTGCGGAGCTGAGAATCTCGTCGCTTCGCAATATTGTGACGAATGCGGAGCGAAGTTAGTCATGCATGTGAATGACGCCAGCAACGGACGCGGAATGAACGATTTGAGCCCGCGGGCCCCCAGCGGTTCGCACTTTCGGACTACGCACGTTACCTCGGTGGGAATTCATCCACTGGTTGAAAAACCAGCCCCTGAGGAAGAATCGGCATCGCCCGCCGAACATAAGCAAAACCGCGGAACCCATGCCAGACTGTTAATTGAACGTGGCGAATCAATCGATACGGAGTTTCCATTGTCTACCGAGGAGTCCAACATCGGTAGATGGGATGCGGACAATGGGATTTTCCCGGATGTCGACTTGGATGCATACGACCCGGATGCAAAGGTCTCGCGGCGACATGCACGTATTGTGCGTCGAGACAATATTTATACGATCGAGGATTTAGGCTCGACGAATGGAACGTTTTTGAATCGAGGAAGACGATTGCTGCCTGGCAGCCCGCAAATTCTAAGCGAAGGTGACGAGATAATTGTCGGTAAAACTTTTTTGAGATTTCATATCAACGATTTAGGCTGAGTTGCAGTAAATCGTACAGAAAATAAAACAATGATTTGCCACGAATGCGGCTCCGAGGTCGCGGAAACTGATGTTTTTTGCCCATTCTGTGGAATAAGTCTGGAGCGGGGCGTTCCGACTGACCTGAGTACGGACGATTCCATGGCGAGCACAATCATGAATCCGCCCATGGATATCATTTCGAGTGGCGGCACGTCTGAACCATCACTTCCAAACGTTAATTCTGCTCTCGCCGAAACCGGCACGGGGGATGATTACTCAGGACCGAATGTCGGCTCCGACGAATCTTCGGCCTCGACGCCCGCTAATCAGGAAACTAAAGAAAATTCGTATCCAATGGAAGTCGATCGTGATGATATACCCGCGTCGCAGGGGTCGGATGATATCGGCAAAACAGCCGATAATCTTCCCGCGGCCGCGACGACTGAATACAGTATGACCGGGGAATCCGTCGGATCAGAAGTTGAAGACGATGAGGCAAGCCGACCGGGAACCGAAATGGTCTTCAAAGATTCCGCGATTTTGGAGCAAAAGCCCGAAGGTGCATCGCCGAACGACGACACGGCGCCGGCGTCAGACCCGGGATTCTCCCTCGAAGCAAATGGCGACTTATTTGAGGATCGTTTAGAATCGGATTTTGAAAAGATCAGCAAACCCTTGAAGGAATTGGAATCGAGCGACGGATATTTGTCCAATTCGACATTCGACTCCGTCAGAATAATCGAGGGTCGAACCAGTCGTCCGGATGAGGCCGATACGCGAATTCAAGGAGGCGATGTCGCGCCCGGCCCCTCAGAACCAGCCGTTGAAGAAAATGCCGCAAACAAATCCGCCCCAATCGATGAAAAGGTAAAACTGCCTACATCGCAAAGTATGGGCGCCGGAGACACTGACGGCAAGCGGAGTGCGAAATTGAAACCGCTCACCGAGGGCACTGTTCTAAATAGGCGTTATGAGATCGTCCGCAAAATCGGCGGAGGGGGAATGGGAGCCGTTTATCTTGCCAGCGATAACAATCTCGGCGGCGTCCTGCGGGCCGTGAAGGAAATGGTACAGGCGCATATCGGGGAAGAACAGCAGGAAAAGGCGATAGATGATTTTAAGCGGGAATCGATGATCTTATCATCGCTCGACCACGTTTCTATTCCCACAATCTACGACTATTTCTATGACGATGAGGAGAGCCGTTTTTATTTGGTAATGAAGTATATATCGGGCGGCGATCTTTCTACGCGGCTGAGGTCGGCCCCGGAAGGCAGGATCGACGAGAAATGTGTTACCGAATGGGCGATTCAAATCATTGATGTATTGGATTATCTGCACAACCAGCCGTCTACTATCGTTTATCGTGATCTTAAGCCCTCGAACATCATGATCGACGGAAATTCCGGCCGGGTCATGCTGATCGATTTTGGCATTGCTCGCTCAATCAGTCAGAAAGAAGAAAAAGGTGTAACGGCTGTTGGAACGATGGGTTACGCTCCGCCCGAGCTTTTCAGCGGGAATGTTGAGCCCAGGTCGGATATATATAGCCTGGGTTCCACGATGTTTCACTTGTTGACCGGAGCCGATCCGCAGAGCAATCCGCTCTTGATCTTCGATTTCCAAAAAAATCCGCGGCCCCGACAGATTAATCCGCAGCTTTCCGACCAGATCGAGCGTATCCTGATGCGATCGGTCGAATACAACGCCGATTCAAGATTTAGGTCTGCGGCTGAAATGCTCGATGTACTCGAGGAACACCTGCGAAATTTGAAAAGTGGCGATCTGACATACGGAGTGACAGAAATTCCGGCGTCCGTAAGCCTCGCCAATCAGAGCGTCTTTTGCGGTTTTTGCGGTCAGCGCATTGTCGCTACAGACCTGTTTTGCGCGTTTTGCGGTGCTAAACAGCCGATCGCGCAGCAAGGCGTACACTCCGAAATTTACTCACAGGGCGCCTGGACGGCAAAATTGGTTATCGAGGGCACGACCGAGCTTGCGGCGCCGGCGTTTTCTCTGCAAAAAGACGAGAATCTTCTCGGCCGGCGCGACCCTATGTCCAATATTTTTCCGGAGGTCGATTTGTCAAAATATGATCCGCAGACGAAGATATCGCGCCGACATGCCAGAATTTGGCGCGAGGGCAGCAATTTTATGGTTGAAGATCTCGGCTCATCGAATGGGACCGTTCTAGCGCGGTCGATAAATGATTCGTTTCGTCTTGTCCCCAAACAACCGCACATACTAACGGCAGGCGATAAGATTAAGATCGGCGATGCTACCCTTCATTTTGTGATCGGGTAGATACTGAAACGATTTATGAGCGCAATCGGAGAAAGGACGATCCCGGTCCGAAGTTCACGCAATACGGAAGAAGTAATTGTCAATTTTTCGCCGGAAAAGGTTAAGGCCCCATTTCTCTTGCGGTGTGGGGCCCTGTTAGCGGATTATATTGTATGTATCTCCGTTCCTGTAATAAGCCTTTTGCTCAGCCGGTCTATGGGCGACGACGGGGCGAAGCTTTTGAGCAGCTCGATCAATAACGCAGGCTGGCTTATTACGATGTTATTAGGCTTGACTAACTTCATCGTTTTACCAATGTTCAGCGGACGGTCAATCGGTAAGATGCTCGCCGGTTTACGCATTGTTCGAACCGACGGCAGACAGGCTCCGGCGCGATCTATTTTGCTGCGTCAAACCGTCGGATACGCGGTCACGGTCGCGAGCCTGGGTATCGGTTTCCTTATTTCCGTACTGAGCAGCAAAGGTCTTGCGCTGCATGATTATATAGCAGGAACCGTCGTAATATACGCGGAGAGACGTGGTCATTAGAAGTTTGGTCATCACCTATGTATGCCGCAATTAATTTTTAAGAATACTGACCGGTCTGCGGAAAAAGTTCCGCTCTCGCGTCTCCGAACGACGATCGGACGCTCTGCCCGCAGCGACGTCTGTATTCCCGATGCTTTCGCTTCGCGGCTGCATGCCGAGGTTCGTAAGGAAGGCGACGGATTTTGGCTTCTGGATCTTGGGTCTGCGAACGGAACGCGCTATGACGGGGCTCCCGTGAAAACCTCGGTTCCACTCGTTTCCGGTGGAGAAATACAAATCGGTGAGACGACTATACTTTTTGATGATGAAAAGAGCACCGAGTTCTCGGGCTCCACCTTAATCGCGGATCATACGCAGGCACTGGATCCATCGAGAACGATCTCGTTCCAGCATCAAAAAATCCCGACCACGGAACTTCTGAAGGGCCAGTTTTCCTCGCGAACTGAACTTTTGGGGCTTATAAGCAAGGTCGGAGTCGCTCTGCTGTCCGCTCGCGGCCTTGATGAAACGCTGAACCAGGTTGCCTCGCTCGTTTTCGAAGCGGTTCCCGCCGAACGGTGCGTAATTATGCTTAGGGACGAAGAAACCGAGGGCGGGATGAAGATAATGGTTGCCCGCGTGAGAGGAAAGGACGAGGTCATAGATGAAGTTAGAGTCAGCCGCACCGTGATGGATGAGGTACTCGAGAAAGGTAATTCGGTGTTGACCGCGGACGCGCAGCACGATCCGCGATTCGCCAGCCAAACGATGGTCCTGTCGGGAATCCGTTCCGTTTTGGCCGTTCCATTAAGTGTTAATGAGCGAAATGTGTTCGGATTAATTTACGCCGATTCACCCACCTGGGAGTCCACTTTCTCGGAAGAACATTTGAATATTCTTACTACTCTTGCTTCGGTCGCCTCTATCCGCGTTGAAAATGCAACTCTTCTTGAAGAACGAATCGAACGGGAGCGGATGGAGCACGAGCTTGAGCTTGCGACCGAGATACAGCAGCGGTTCCAGCCTTCGGGCCCGCCCGTCGTGGAAGGCTATGAATTTCAGGGAATTTCGTTTTCATGCTACGAGATTGGCGGGGATTATTACGACTTTATCGAGCGGCATGACGGTAAAATGCTGATCGCTCTCGGCGATGTTTCGGGCAAGGGAACGGCTGCGGCTCTTTTAATGTCCAGCCTTCACGCCGCCATTCATGCGCAGGTCTCTGCCAGAAGTTCGCTTGATGAAACAATTAGTTCGGTCAATCAATATCTCGCAGACAATACACCTGCAAACCGCTTCGTAACTCTTTTTGCGACCGAACTCGATCCCAGGACCGGCTTATTGAGGTATATCAATGCCGGTCATAATCCGCCGCTCATTGGCCGTGCCGACGGAACTATCGTACAACTTTCGTCCGGTGGTTTTCCGCTTGGAATAATGCCCGGCGCGGATTTCGAGGTCGGCGAGACCCATCTGAGTCCGGGTGAATCGCTCGTGATCTATTCGGACGGAGTGTCCGAAGCGAATAATATCAGGGACGAAGAATTCGGTATGGAAAGGCTTTCCGAGGTTGTTCGTAGCAACTTAAAATCGTCCGCCGCGGGCATGCGTGACAAGGTAGAACTAGCTCTCTCGGCCTTTACTCAGACCGCACCCGCAAACGATGACATAACCCTTGTGATAGTAAAACGCGTCTAATAGTCGGCTCACTCTGAGTAGTGTCTAATCGCGCCGTTTCATTCCCTAAATGCATGGGCGCATAAAACGATTTCCTGCTTTTGCGTCCGGAATTTTTCACAATCTTATAATCATCCGGCTAGTGGTGTTACTTTTAGAATTTTTTGCGTCGATTCGAACTGTCCCGTATCTTCATTCGTCCTCGTCAATATGCGAAGAAAGGCTCGTAAGGGATGATGCTCCTCAACTCCCTTTGTAATTATGCTCTTAGACTTCGGAGTGCTTTCTTCAATAATGAGTTTGGGATAGACAGTATGCATAAATTCCTCCGTGTGCTTAATTTGAGATATTAAACCATTAACTCTCTGACTTGTGAAACGCAATCGCCGTGCCGCTCTTAAATATCGAGATTGTGCCCCGATCGCGAGCAATCGGAATTTATGCGTCCTAATATCATACAGGGGAATATTCGCTCACGACGAGCATTTTTAGTATAGCCTGCTATGTATTCGTCGCCTATAAAGACCCTACTATACGGTCTATGCTTTTTCATGTATTAGGGGTTGATTCCTGTAAATGGCAAACCCTGAACCCTTGAATGTAACGTACGTTGTTTGACGTGCGATTTTTTTTTATAATCAAAAGTTTATACAAAAAGCGATACTATTCGATTCTCATATATGGCATTTTTTTGGCGAAGGAATAAGGAAGACAAGTTTTCAACATCGGTTTTAGGACTCGACAAGTCGATCGAGGAATTGCAGGCTCGGGAAGCGGCGGTGGAAAAGGAGATCGGTGTCCGGTTTACCAAAGCTATCGCAAAAACGCGCGATTCCATAAATAATAAGCTCGACACGATCTTTGAAGGCCGTAAACAGATTGACGAAGCCTTGATCGATGAACTCGAGGAGATGCTGATCTCGACTGACATTGGCGTTCAGACGACAATGCAGGTTCTGGAGTCGATCCGAAAGGGGGTTTCGCGGCAGGAGATAAATGATCTTGCCGCCCTGAAATCCGTGATGAAAAACGAGCTGCTCGGAATTCTTCATCATTCCACCGAAGCTGGAGTCGCGTCCGAAGCGGAAGTTCCGGAAACGATAAAACCTTATGTGCTTATGGTCGTTGGCGTAAATGGAGTTGGCAAAACAACGACCATCGGTAAGCTGGCACAGCGAATCAAGAACGAAGGAAACGATGTTTTAATCTGCGCGGCGGATACTTTTCGGGCTGCGGCCTCGGAACAGCTTGAAATATGGTCGGAACGCGCCGGCGTGCCGCTTATTCAGCAAAAGCAGGGAACGGACCCCGCAGCCGTCCTTTTCGACGCCCTCCAGGCGGCTAAGGCTAGAAACTCGGATGTATTGATCGTCGACACCGCCGGCCGCCTGCACAATAAGTCGAACCTTATGGCCGAGCTTGAAAAAATGAAACGCATCGCCGGCCGTGAAGTCTCCGACGCGCCGCACGAAACGCTTCTCGTTATCGACGCCGTGACGGGCCAGAACGGGCTTGAACAGGCACGGCAGTTTATGAAAGTCGCAAACGTCACAGGAATAGTCCTGACAAAACTCGACGGAACAGCAAAAGGCGGCATCGCCGTCGCCATCGCCAAGGAACTTAAGCTGCCAATTCGCTACGTCGGCATCGGCGAACAGGTTGACGAT
>Ga0136617_10000334_pt1 | contig 38343 bp, 33 predicted proteins | sample AntDrymUQ3222106_2_FD_129672 | JGI IMG/M metagenome (GOLD analysis project Ga0136617, IMG submission 129672) | Polar desert sand microbial communities from Dry Valleys, Antarctica - metaG UQ322 (21.06) | ecosystem: Environmental > Terrestrial > Soil > Desert | place: Antarctica: Dry Valley... | reverse complement strand
TAGACATCCTCTTTCGCCGTTCGGGAAGGGTGACTAAAAATACCCGAGCCGTCCCGCTTCTGCCGCGGCGGCATCGTTCTGAAGCCGAAGGTGAAAAGTTTTATTTTATTTGATTCCAGGAAGTGTATATTCGAAATCGTAAAAGTGTTTTTCGTCTTCGATCTTGATTGTCATTTTACCCGAGAGACCGGTGAGTTCTCCGGTTCCCGAATCGGGCACCACAGTGATATTTAAACTCGGGTTTCCACGATTCATCGTTCCGGTATGCTGCAGCGCGAAAGTCCCTTTTTTGCCATCGAGGGTTCCGGTCACGCGTTCCATCGCGACATAACCGGCGGAGCCTTCAACCTCCGAGCGGACTGCCAGCATTTGACCCTTGCTCGTACCTTCGATAACGCCGCTGAACGATTTATCCAATGACATTCTGCCTACCGTCGGATCTCCTACTTTGTCATCGGTCTGCGGGGCCATCTTCACTTCAAATGTCCCTTTTGCGAGTTTTACCACGTGCTTCTCCTTTTGGTTTACGATCTTGTCCGGCGACTTGCTCTGAGCATTCGCCAAGCTGCCAAGACATAACAGCAGACAAGAAGTCGCGAAAACCCAATATATATAGCAAAATTTGTATTTCATAGTTTTCTCTTACCATACGGCGTTGCCGGTTAAATCATAAGCTCATTTGACGGCAGGCTCGGGGATAGAGCCTTTTGCGCGGTTTCGATTCCGGCGACAGGCAAATTCTTGGGATTTAACAGGCCGATCTGGACCAGAACGCATGCCTGATCCCAATAAATATGTTCGTGCGCAATCTTGCCGCTGCGAAAGCGAACAATTGCGACCAGGGGGATTACTACCCGCCTTCCCGTTGGCGGAACGCCCGGCAGCATCCAGTCCATCGGGACCGTATGCGTGAATTTGAAGATCATTTCGTCAACCACCTGATCGTTGCCGACGGTTCGCGAAAATAGGCTCCAACTCGGTGTCGGGCGGCATTTGTGGGATAAAGCGCTTTGAGTAGAATTCGCGAAGAGCGACCTTGCCGACACCGCCAGTCATCACCGGAATATGATTGACATAAGCGTCATCGACCATCGTGTCCAGGGTATCTTCAGTATTGCGCGTTGCGAATTCGTATTCGCAATGTTTTTCCCAAAGTTCCGCTAGATATTTTTGCTCCGGGTTCAGACTCGATTTTGAGTCTTGTAAGTTTTCCATAATAACGTTCGTTTTCCTTGACTAAAAGATCGGCGAAGACTCCGGTTGCAAGTACGTCACATTTTTGAAAACATGCATCTGATCTTTAATTATTATCATCAAAATATTTTTAGCCGACGCGTTATAGGCCATCACGCGAATCAGAATAATACTCGGACATTTTTGGGAAGCCTCCCGGCATTTCTACTTATAAATCTTTATGAAAAAATCGTCAACGATCAAGACTCTTTTTGTTATTCTTTTGGTACAAATAATTTTTCTGCCGAGTCTGCTTCTCGCCCAACCCGAGAGCGACATCAATGCACGTATCCGAAAGGAGGGCATGGATAACTCGCAGATACTGAAGACGCTGCATATGCTCACCGATGTTTACGGGCCGCGCCTGACGGGTTCGCCCAATCATGTCGCAGCGGCCAACTGGGCGGCTAAGCAAATGACCTCCTGGGGTTTCCAGAACGCGGCGCTCGAGCCGTGGGAATTCGGCCATCCCGGCTGGGTAAACGAGCGTGCATCCGGTTTTATCACCTCGCCCGTGCAGGATTCTCTCGTATTTGAGGTGTTGGCCTGGACACCTGGAACGAAAGGCGTGGTCTCGGGTTCCGCTTTTCAGATGGTTCTGCCGGATCGGCCTACACAGGCTGAGTTGACGGCATATTTCGACAGTATCCGGGATAAGGTGAAGGGAAATATCGTTCTTTTAGGCAATCCGGCGACGATTGCGGTTAACTTTAAGCCACCGCCGAAAAGGATTGATGACGAGGTCTTAAAGCGGCGTTTGGATCCGACAACGCCCGCACCGACGCCCACGCCCACGCCGCAGGTACAGGGTACACCCTTGCCCGCTCCGAAACCCGATGCATTGCCTTTCGGTGAGATCAGCAAGCAGCTTAACAAATTCCTGGTAGATAGCGGCGTTTCCGTCCGAATCGACGACGCCGGACGTGAACACGGGCAGATTCGTGCATTTAATAACAATACTTTTGATGTTGCAAAGGTTGTTCCGACTATCATTTTGCGCAATGAAGACTTTGGCCGCATTGTGCGTCTTCTAGACGATAAACTGCCGGTAAATCTCGAATTCGACATCCGAAACAAGGTCATTCCGGAAGGAACCACATCCTTTAACACGGTCGGCGAAATTGTCGGCACGGATAAAAAGGACGAGGTAATAATGCTCGGCGGGCATCTCGATTCGTGGCACGCCGCGACAGGAGCGACGGATAACGCGATAGGCTGCGCGGTTATGATGGAAGCCGCACGAATCCTTAAGGCGATTGGGGCAGCGCCGAGACGCACGATTCGCGTCGCGCTCTGGAGCGGTGAGGAACAGGGACTGCTCGGTTCGCAGGCCTATGTGAAAAAACATTTTGGCTCGGCCGAGGCCCCTACGGCTGCTTACTCCAAGTTCGGCGGATATTTCAACATCGATTCGGGAACCGGAAGAGCTCGGGCCTTTAGCGTCTTCGGACCGTCCGAGGCGGCGGTTCCATTGCGTGAAGCGGCAGCGCCATTTATGGAATATGGAATTTTAGGAGCCACAACCACGAAAAGTCGCGGGCTCGGCGGCTCCGATCATACGTCGTTTAACAACGCCGGATTGCCTGGAATCGGTGTCCAGCAGGATCCCATTGAATATTTTACACACTCGTGGCATACCAATCTGGATACCTATGAACGTATCGTCGAAGACGACGTTAAAAAGTCAGCGATAATTATTGCATCGGCGGTTTATAAACTGGCAATGCGCGATGAACTGCTTCCGCGTTTCAAAACGGGAGAAATGCCCGCGGCGCCGGCTCGGAATTAATTATGGCTTTTTTTTGAATACAAGAAATTGCTACTTGGATTGAACCAGTTTGTCGTTGTGCAAGGAAATCGAAGGACACGCTCCATTACTGTCGCGTTTCTGCATCTGAATTTGTGAAAATCATATACGACGGGCAAATATCAGCCAGGACACACTTGGTGCATTTCGGCTTACGCGCCTGGCAGACGCGCCGGCCGTGAAAGATCATCCAGTGGGGAAACATTATCCAGTCTTTTTTTAGGACGATTTGCTGAAGATCGAGTTCGATCTTCTCGGGTGTGGTCGCGGCAGTCAGGGCAAGTCGCTGCGACAGCCGCGAAACGTGTGTGTCGACCACGACGCCCGACGCTATGCCGAAAGCGTTGCCGAGCACGACATTAGCTGTTTTCCGTGCAACGCCGCTGAGCGTCAGAATCTCCTCCATCGTTTGTGGAATTTCTCCTGCGAACACGTCTATAAGCCTCGCACACGTCCGCTGTATATTTCTGGCTTTATTGCGAAAAAAGCCGGTCGAATGTATATCTTTTTCGAGTTCCTCCTGCGAAACATTGAGATAATCCCGGGGCTGGCGATACTTGCGAAATAGTTCGGCGGTGACGATATTTACGCGCTGGTCGGTGCACTGTGCCGAGAGTATCGTCGCGATCAGAAGCTCAAATGCATTCGAGTGATTCAACGCGCAATACGCGTCGGGATACTCCTTTTTTAATCGCTTGATAATTTCCGCGGCGTGCTGAGTTTTGTCTGAGATCATCGTGATAAAGGCTAAAAAACAAACACGGAAAATGCAAATTCGGTTCCAATTCGTTAGAATCGGTTCAGGATTATGAAGACGGGTAGGTAGAAGATACGCAGTACCACCTTTTAGCTTCTAATTACTAATCACTGACAACCGTGCATGAAAGTCCCTTTACTCGATCTTAGCGAACAAAACCAATCCTTGCGTCCGCAGATCGAAGCCGCAATCGGGCGTGTTCTCGATACCAACGCGTTTATTCTCGGTGATGAAGTGGCGGCCTTAGAGAAGGAACTGGCCGGGTACTGCGGCACCAAATACGCGATAGGGTGCGCCTCCGGCACGGATGCCTTGCTGCTCGCTTTGATGGCGTTGGATGTTTCTCCCGGTGACGAAGTGGTCACGACGCCCTATAGTTTTTTCGCCAGTGTAAGCTGCATCACGCGGCTGGGGGCAAAACCGGTCTTCGCCGATATCGATCCCGAAACGTTTAATATCGATACTGGACAAATTGAGTCGAAGATCACGGAAAGGACTAAGGCAATCTTGCCCGTGCATCTTTTCGGTCAATGCGCCGATATGGCGGTGTTGCAAAAAATCGGCCTCAAATATGGAATTCCGCTTGTCGAAGACGCCGCCCAGGCGATCGGCGCGGAAGAAAATCGCGTCCGGGCCGGAGCAATGAGCGACATCGCCTGTTTTAGCTTTTATCCGTCCAAAAATTTAGGCGGTATGGGCGACGGGGGCTTTTTGACCACGGATAACTCCGAGCTTGCAAAAAAACTCTGCGCGCTTCGTGTTCACGGCTCGGAGGAAAGGTATTATCATAAATGGGTCGGGCTTAATTCGCGTCTCGATGGCTTTCAGGGAGCGGTTTTACGCGTTAAGCTGCCGCATCTGGACGCCTGGTCAGACCGGCGGAAGGCGAATGCGGACAATTATCGAAAGCTCTTTACCGACGCAGGTTTGAATGAACAGATCGGCCTGCCCTTCGAGCGGGAAAATGTTCGCCATATTTATAATCAATTCGTTATCCGTGTGCCGAATCGACGGGACGAATTAAAGCTTTTTCTCTCGGAGCGGGAAATCGGTACTGATATTTACTATCCGGTTTCGCTGCATTTGCAGGAATGCTTTGCTTATCTCGGTTATGCGGAAGGTGATTTTCCCGAGTCCGAAAGGGCATCGCGGGAGACATTGGCGTTACCCATTTTTCCCGAGCTGCTAGCGGAGCAGCAGGAATATGTCGTCGAGAAAATACGGGAATTTTATCGCTTGTCTCCGGACTGATTGAACCGTTGATTTTGAAAATATCTGTGCCGAAACAAATTACAATTTTGAATTCAAGAAACGCAAAAGGGCGTCTCGCGCTCATTGTTGCAATTGTCATTGCCTTGTTGTTCGGATGGTTCGGAGCGCGGTGGCAGCTTGGAAATATGCTCGCCGAACTCACGCCGCCAGTTCAGGCAAACGCAAAGGAAATTGCCGAGCTTGCGATCGATCTCGCACCGCACGATTCTTTGCCGAGATGGCTCGCCGCCGCAAAGGAAAAGGAAAAGTTCACCTCGGATAATATCGACAATTCGCTGCGGATGCTAAAGGAGGCCGTTCGCCTTTCACCCTACGATTTTCGCTGGTGGATCGAACTTGGCCGCTTGTACGAACAAGCCGAGAAACCTGAAGAGGCTGAACAAGCTTTCAAACGGGCGGTCCAATTGGCACCGGCGTATACCTTTCCGCATTGGCAGTTCGGCAATTTTTATTTGCGTCAAAACCGGGCCAACGAGGCTTTTGCTGAGTTAACGAAGACGACGGAAAAAAGTATCGTATACCGCGAACAGGTGTTTTCGCTTGCATGGGACTATTTCGATAAGGACCCGGCACGAGTTGATCAGTTGGCGGCGGACACATACGACGTCCGTGCGAGTCTTTCTCTCTTTTATGCAACCCGAAATAGTCCTGTCGATGCACTTCGAGTTTGGAATACTCTCCCGGAAGAAGAAAAAGCCAAACACCCGCAGATATCCACGATAATTACGCAGAGTTTATACGCCAAACGCTATTTTCGCCAAGCTCTGGAATTTGCAAAGCAGGCGGGAATCGATCCCGAAGCGGCCTTCGAAACGATTGGAAACGGGAGTTTTGAAAAATTCGTCGGCGATTCCGAAGACACGCTTTTTGGATGGCGAATCAGCAAAAACGACAGCAAACTGGATATTCTAACGGACTCGGCAACAAAGAAGGAAGGCCTTCGAAGCCTGAAGCTTACATTTAGAAATTATTCGAAACCGGTGCTATATAATGTCGTCCAGCTCGTCGCGGTCGAGCCTTTAGCAAAGTACAGCGTTAGTTTTTGGCTGCGAACCGAAACCCTTAGAACAGGCGGTGAACCCTTGATCGAAATCGTGGATGGCAACAGCGACTCCGTGATCGCTTCCTCTCCGCGCTTCCCGCTCGGCTCCGCCGATTGGCAGAAGGTAACAATCGATTTCACCGCACCTGAAGGCTGCCAGGGAATTGTTTTGAGAACATCTCGAGTGTCGTGCGGCGAGATCTGTCCAATCTCGGGAACCATATGGTACGACGATTTTAACATTGCCAAACGATAGATGGAACGCAGTAGCCGTATCGAAATCCTTTAGCTTGCAGTCGCAGTAACCTTATGAGCTGGGCAAACCGACTCGCATTCTTTTTGATATGCGGGACAATAATTTTTACGACATTGGCATACGGCACCGTGCACCAGCCGATCATTGCGCTTTTTTACGTTATCGTGTCCTCGATCCTGATTTTATGGGCCATTGACGGCTTTCTCAGCGGCACGATTCGCTTTAGCCGAAGTATCCTGCAAATACCGCTTCTCGCCGCGGCCGCGTACGGAGCAATCCAGATCATCCCGTTCGGGAATGCCGGGGAAATCTCCGGGCTTTCCGGTATTCCGAGGACGATTTCGCTCGATCCTTTTGCAACACAAGTTTCCGCGCTTCATTTTTTCGCGCTTCTTATCTTTTTTTCCGCGTCACTGGTTTATATCGATTCGGCCGCGCGGTTGCGCAAGGTCGTGGCGGTTATAGCGATTTTCGGTTTTGTCTATTCGTTTTTTGCGATTCTTCAGTCGTTTTTAAGCCCCGGCAAAATCTATGGTATTTACGAAGCGCGGTTCGCGGTTCCGTTCGGCTCCTTTGTTAACCGGCACAATTTCGCCGCGTACATGGAAATGACGATGGCCTTGCCGCTCGGCCTATTATTTGCGGGAGCTGTAAATAAAGATAAACGCCTGCTATATCTGACGGCGATCGCTTTAATGGGTGTTGCGTTGCTGTTAAGTGGTTCGCGCGGCGGTTTGGTAGCGCTTCTATCGGAAATTATATTGCTTCTTATACTTACGACGGGTACGAAACGCCGTGGTAAGTTATTTCTAAAAGTGGGCTTTTCCGGGCTTTTAATCGCTGCAATCGTTTTTGGTTCGATATATATCGGAGGAGAAAGCTCCCTCACGCGGTTGGCGGAGACCGCCGCTTCGGAGGATATAACAACCGACCGTGGTCATATCTGGAGCGTCACGTTAAAGGTGATCAAGGAGAATATGCCGTTTGGCGCCGGGTTGGGAGCGCTTGGCGTGGCATACACGCCTTTCGACAATTATAGCGGTACCGAAAGAGTGGAGCAGGCACATAACGATTATCTCCAAGTGGCAGCCGACGCCGGGATCGTCGGTATAATTATAAGCGCCTTTTTCCTCTTTTGGCTGTTTCGCGAGGGTCTGAAGGCCGCGAAAACCGACAATATTTACCGCCGCGGCGTCGCTATCGGAGCATTCGCCGGATGCTTCGGGATCTTAGTACACAGCATCTTCGATTTTGTCCTGCATACCACGGCGATTTCCGTTTTATTTATTACATTAATTGCCCTTATGGTAGCCAGCCGCAGCCGCTATAAAGACGACGTCGAAGCCGTCGACGCAATCCGTAGAAAACGCAGCTCCGGCTCCACCCCAACCTCAATATCCAAAGTCCGGCGGGGAAGTTTTAAGGTTTAGTAGCGTGCGTTCGGATTTGCTGACTCAACTGAGGTAGCGGACGGTTGAAAGTTAGAATAACGACGCCAAAACATACCGACGCAATTTGAATGGGACGACGGCAAAAACAGAGAAAACGTCCGCAAACATGATATAGATCTTTCCGACGCATGGCAGATATTTAATTCGCCAATGATTATCGAATCGGATACGAGGTACGACTATGGAGAGAGTCGTTTTAAATGCATAGGTTTTTTGCGCGATTTGGTGGTAGTTTTGGTTTTCACCGAGCGTGAAAATGCTATAATACGGATTATATCTTTCAGAAAGGCACTGAAGTATGAGCGAGAAAGATTCTACACACACCTCCGCAACCAACTGGGAACGTCTGCGAACGATTTCGGATGACGACATTGACACGTCCGACATCCCGCCTCTTGGCGAAAGCTTCTTTGCAAACGCAAAGCTCCGGGTGCCAAACGGCAAAGTGTCTGTTCTGCTCAACCTTGACGAAGAGATCGTCGACTGGTACCAAAAACAAGGTGACAATTTCCAAGGTCTGGTCAACACCGCCCTGCGCGACTACGCCGAATCTCACCGATAGGCGGTACAATCCGATAGAAGCATCCCAAATGGTTGGCTCCAAAGGAGGAGACTCTGCCTTTCACTCGAAGGGACAGTTATTTGTCTGCTCCGTGTGCTCCATCGCTCCGGAGCGGACCACTTGGTAAGCTCGAAGGGTGGAAGGGATTCTCTCTTACACATGTTCCACCGTTCCATGGCGGAATGGAACGAAGCAGTTAAACCCGGGCGTCTACATTTGCCCGTCGCGTGCGTAATAGACTGAAAACATACCAGACGACGCCGTGTGAGACGTAAGCTGCCGAGAGTATCAGCAGAACATAGTTCGAATAGAGCCACATCAGCATTCCTATCGCGGCGATCACAAGGACCACATAGAGATTTCGTCTGCCGGTGCCGACCGTCTTCATGCTTGAATAGCGAATGGTGCTGACCATCAAAAGCCCTAGAACGGCGATCAGGATCATTGTCAACATTGCATAAAATCTGCCGAGGCCTTCGCCGTAGAAGCTAAGCGGCATTGGTCTGAAATGGACGATAGCAGCCAAAAGTCCGGCGGCTGGGGGAATCGGAAGACCGACGAAATTCTTTTTGTCTAATTTCGGAGTGCCCTCAAGAAGGACCCTCGGACGCGTCGCCTGCAAATTAAAACGTGCGAGGCGGAAGGCACCGCACATCAGATACATAAATAAGAGAAAAACACCGAATCCGTGTTCGGAACTATTCTCCTGAAATGTCGCACCGATCGCCCAACTGTATATGAGAGCAATTGGTGCGATGCCGAATGTAAGAACGTCCGCGAGAGAATCGAACTGGACGCCGATCTCCGTCGCGGTCTTTGTCATGCGGGCGACGCGGCCGTCGAGCGTATCGAACAGGATCGCTAAACCAATCGCAACAGCCGCGTAATTAAAATACCCCGATGCTTGCACCGGATCGGCCGCGGCCACCTGAAAACCTCGAATCGACCATATAACAGCAAGAAAACCCATCGCAATATTTGCCGCCGTGAAAGCGGTGGGTATGACATACAGCCCCTTTTTCAAGCCTCTGTGAACTGTCTTATTCTCTTCGATTTCCATGATTTATTACCAGGGAGTTTATTGACGAACTGATTCAGTAAAAGGCCGGAAGCTCCGCTCCAGGACGATTGTCCGATATTTTCTCTCCAAGATAATACTCGGGTAATCTTGCAATTATTGTTTCGCCGCCGACTACGCGGTCGCCGATCTTTACCAGCAACTCGACATTACCGGGCATAAGCAGATCGGTTCGCGAGCTGAATTTTATGAGTCCGAACTTTTCGCCCAGTTCGAGCTCATCCCCGAGTTTCCTCCAGCAAACGATACGCCGCGCAACGATCCCGGCAATTTGCGTGCAGACGACCGCCATCTTTTCATTCTCGATCGTCAAGGAGTTTCTTTCATTGCTAAAGCTCGCTTCGTTGCTGGTCGCCGGAGCTTTCCTGCCGCGAATATATTCTACTTTCGTTATCTTTCCGGCTATGGGAGCACGATTGATGTGAACATCGACCGGCGAGAGAAATACGCTTACGAGTTTCGCGTCACCGTCTTCATCGATCCGGGTAACGCGGCCGTCCGCGGCCGAAACGACGATGCTGTCGCCGGAAGGCACATTTCGTAGCGGATCACGAAAAAAGTATGCCATGAACATCGCGACCAAAACAAAAAAAGCCGCCGCGATCCAAATCTGGAAAAATCCGAGAATAAAAGCAATTACGACCGGAGCAATGACAAAGGGAAAGCCTTCTTTAACCATAATGTACGGGAGAGTTCCAGTTGCCGAAATCACCGGCTAACAGCCCCGACGTACACAATCTTACGTGAAAAGTTGCGATTTGGAAAATGAAAAAAAAGCCCGTTGTCTACAAACAACGGGCTAAAGGAGGATTGTATGAAGAAAGTCTAACTGCGGATCGGATTATCCTTCGCGTAGCTGTAAGCACACCAGGCTGCAACCAGATGAACTACCCAGCCGAGTAACCCCGCCGATCCGACCCACGAAACACCAGTCAATACTAACCATAGTATACCGATTAGAATTCTGCCGTTGTAGATCTGACCGACACCGGGAATCAAAAGACTTAAAATACCTGCAACTATTGGTTCACGCATTTTATTAAATCACCCCCGCAAATTAATAACGACAGCGAAGGCAGTTTGTTCCAAAATCTTTAAAAAGTTTTTTGAGCGAGTCTGTAACGCTCATAAACCGGACTGCAATCTATCTGAGATAAGCCCAATTTTAGAGCACCATCAATTGGTTCACTACAAAATGGATGGCGAAAAATATGGCGACTCCAGCAAATACGGATATCGAAACGAGAGGACGTTTTCCGCCATGGTGATTTACTTCCGGGATGAGATCGCTTGCCGCTACATAAAGCGTTACGCCGCTTGCGAGCGGTAGAGCATACGCAACCGAAAAGCCCAGGCGGCTGCCGACGAAATAAAAAAGCAGCACCCCAAGCAGCGTTGTCAAACCGATAATGATCGTGGCAATCAACACCTCACGGAAACCCTTCCCCGCAGCAAGGATCATCGAACCGACGGTAAATCCTTCAGGAAACTTGTGTAGGAAAACGGCAATAAAAACGAGCAGCCCGATCTTCATATCGATTTGCGAGGCAGCGGCGATGGAAACGCCGTCAAAGAAAGTATGAATGAGCAGCCCGCCGACTCCCGTGTATGCAGACGACGTCGAGATAATGTTCTCAGAGTTTATTTCCTCGCCGAGATGAAAATGGGGTGCTATAGTGTGTTCGAAAAATTGCGTTAGCAGGTAACCCGCGAGAAGCAGGAGCATGGGGGGATAAAGATTTTGACTAGCCTCCGGGTGGATTTTCTGCCAGAGAAGAATTGTTTTCGGAATAATCTCAAAGAATGTGACGGCGAGCATAAACCCGGCACCCAACGCCAACAAATACTTCAAGCTTTTCTTATAATTCCTATGAATCTTAGAGGGGAATAAGATCAAACCGCCCAGGATATTCGCTAAAGCAGCCAAAATACCGAAGATAAGAAGTTGGAAAAATATCGAGTCCATAAATAACGTAAACGCTAAACTTTATCCTAAAATCCGTTGAAAAAGAAACCCAACTCCGACCTCCCTTAATCCACGATTATATACGGACAGTTAAACACGTGATTAAAGAAGATGAGGAAAATAGTTCTTGACAAGAATTTTGATATCAGCGTAATATGCTTATTAGAATGGACACTGCTTCGAAAACGGGACGAAGCGAGAAGAGAAAAATACGAAGTAAGTGTTTAAGATACTTAAGCATTTTCTCGGAAAAAAAATAACTCTATAACGTAAACGCGAAAACCATTATTCATGCGGCATCTTTTGGGTTGCAAGCATTTCGCGTTGAATCCGTAGCAGTCAGGCGATGTGGTTGGGGCGAATAAATTGTTCGGGTGTATTCGTGTGTTGGAATAACATCATGATCTTTGAAAATGTTCGAAAATAAAGACGAAAATCTTCATTCTTCCGTTCTGCTCAATGAAACGCTGCATTTTCTTAAAGCCACAGGCGGCGAAATTTTTGTGGATGCGACGCTCGGACTCGGCGGACATACCGAATCTATCCTGGAAAATAATCAAGGATGTAAAGTTATAGGAATCGATCAAGATACAGCCGCGATTGAACATGCGCGAGCGAGACTCATAAAATTTGGTGAAAGAGCGGTTATGATCCATGCAAATTTTGCTGATATAAAGCGGATTTTAAAGAATACAGGGATCGAAAATGTCGATGGAATACTCGCTGACCTCGGGGTCTCATCGCTTCAGTTTGATAGTGAACAGCGCGGTTTTAGCTTTCGATTCGATGCGCCGCTCGACATGCGCATGAATCTCGACGCCGGAATCTCGACGGCTGCGGAACTTCTTGCGGCCCTTTCGGTGGAAGAGATAGCTAACATTATCTATTTGTACGGCGAGGAAAGATTTTCACGGCGGATCGCACGCCGGATCGTTGAAAAGAGGGAAAGCGGCGAGCCCGTTACGACGACGCAGCAGCTCGTTGCATTGGTCGAGAGGTCCGTGAAACGGAGTAAGAAGGACAAAATCCACCCCGCGACCCGAACGTTCCAGGCGTTGAGGATCGCGGTAAATCGAGAGATCGAAATTCTCGAGCAATTCGTCGTCGACGCGATCGACAGTTTGAAAAATGACGGAAGGTTTGTAGTGATCGCTTTTCATTCGCTCGAGGATCGAATTGTCAAACATACTTTTCAGAGACTCTCGGGAAAATGTTTTTGTCCGCCGCGAATCCCGAAATGCATGTGCGGAGCAAGGAAAACGGTTGAGATACTCACAAAAAAACCGATCGTGCCGGGCGAAATTGAGATGCGGGAAAATCCCCGCTCCAGAAGCGCTAAGCTTCGAGCCGTCAGAAAAATGGGATAGAGAGAATCGAAACACTTCCGCAGCGAAAAGGATATGAGAAATCGAAACATACCGAGAACCCGGTTAAAAAGTCCTGCATTTCGCGAGAAAGCTCCGCTGCCGTGGAGCTATCTCATAGTAGTTGCTGCGTGCGGCTGTCTCCTCGCCACAGGTTTTTTCCTGGCCGCTCGGCAGCATTTCATCTCGATGGAATTCGGTATAAAAAATTCCAGGCTAAGAAAACAGTTGGAGGATCTCGAATCCGAAAAAAGAAGGCTCATTCTTGCCAGGGAAGTTTCACTTGCCCCCTTCGAAATCAAGCGAACCGCGAGAAACCTGGGTTTCAGAGAAATCGTAAAAATGCCGTTCCAAAACGTTGTCACGGCAACGAAAGCGAAAGCCGGTGCTTTGAAATCCGCCGCGGAAATACCGGCGGCCATTAGCGGCAAATTACCATCCGTGAGAATGAGCTCTGTCCAAAAGCCTATCAGGGCGGATTATGCCGAACCAGTGAAAAAGCCCGCTGCTGCTGCAAAACAAGCAAAGAAACCGGACGGCTCAAAGAATAAAAAAGAAAGAATTGAAATCACCGCAATTGCTACGTTGAGGTAAAAGATGGCTGTCAGGGCAAGCTCGAAATCGAATCTGAGACAGACGGCTTTTACGCGGTTTACCTTAATAGTCGCCATTCTGGTTTTGTGGATGGGCGGCATAACTGTTCGACTTGTTCATCTTCAGGTCAACCAGCACGAATGGCTTAAAGAAAGAGCCATTGGGCAACGGCAGGACATAAAGCGCAGCAAAATGCCGCGGGGCACGATCTACGATCGAGACGAACGCGCACTGGCAATGAGCGTTACGGTGCAGACTTTGTACGCCGATGCAACGAGGATCGACGATGTGAAGTCCGCGGCTAAGATAATAGCGAAAGTGCTCGATAGCAAAGAAGCTGCGATTGAGGCCCAGCTTGCGGACGCCAAAGCGGTCGAGAAACGGTTTCTTCCGCTCGCGAAAGGGCTTGACGACGAAACGGTGCAGAAAATTAATAAGGCGCTTGAAGACCCGTCGATTAGAAAGGCCGATCTGCCTAAATTTGAAGGCCTGCATTGGCGGGAAGACCAAAAACGAAGTTATCCCTACCAGAAATTGGCAGCGCATATTATCGGGTTTAGTAATGCGGAAGGTATCGGGCAAGCGGGAATCGAGCAGTCGCAAAATGAGATTTTATTTGGTGCGATTATCAAAAAATTACAGGAGCGCGACCGTCTGGGCCGGGTTTATGACGAAACGGTGTCGGAAAAGGAGATACCGAAGGATATTGTCCTGACTATCAGCACGTCGATGCAGTATCATGCCGAACAGGCCCTCGAAAGGGCTGTAAAGGTGTCAAGTGCCAAATCCGGCATCGCAGTCGTGATCGATCATAAAAATGGTGAAATTCTGGCACTTGCTAATTATCCGTCATTCGATCCGAACAAGTTAAACGGTATAACGCCGCAGAACCTTACAAACAGAGCGATTCAAAGCGTTTATTCTCCGGGCTCCGCGTTTAAGCTCGTAACATACGGCTCGGCCCTCGAAAGAAAATTAATCACGCCGGATGGCGAGATAGACAGCGGCAACGGCACGATCGAAATTGCGAAGCACAAATTTACCGATTCTCATGCGATCGGGCGGGTTTCGTACGCGAAAGCCATGGCGCATTCAAGCAACGTATGCGCGATTAAAACGAGTATACGAGTCGGTAAGGAAAGCTTTTACGAAACCGTAAAAAAGCTCGGGTTCGGACGTCCAACGGGTATCGAGTTACCCGCGGAAACAGGTGGGATCGTCCGGTCGCCGGGAACGTGGAACGGCGATTCTTTGGCGTCCATGTCGATCGGGTATGAAATCGGTGTGTCAGCTTTGCAAATGGCATCCGCGTTTGCCACGATTGCGAATAACGGCGTCCGCATTCAGCCACATATAATCAAGCAAATTCGGCAATCGGACGAACAAGTAGTGCCCCTTGCCCAACCCGAGAACACCCAGGTCGTGAGCGCTGAAACTGCGCGTGATCTGCGCATGATGCTCAAGCAAGTGGTTATAGCCGGAACCGGAAAACGGGCACAGTTGAATGGATATTCCTCGGCGGGAAAAACCGGTACAGCCTGGAAATTCGATGAGAAGCTAAAGAGAGTAAATTCAGCCAAATATGTTTCGTCGTTCATCGGTTTTGCACCCGCAGAGGACCCCGCGGTCACGATAGCAATTGTTATCGACGAGCCGAAAGTCGGCGGACGGGATGGCGGACAGGTAGCAGCTCCGGTTTTTCGAGAAATTGCCGAGCAGATACTTCCGGCACTGAATGTAAAACCCGAATGGAGTATCGAACAGGAAGAAGCCATCGAGGATATTCCCGAAGCAGCCGGCATCGGCAATGCATCAAACATTGACAATAATAACGTAAACGCCCAAGCGAAACCGGAAAATTCAAAGGTCGCGAGCGCGCGGCCGGAAACATCTATTGAGTCGAAACCGGAAAGCTCCGATAAAAAACCTGAGAAGCCGAAAATGGCTCCGAAAGAGGATAAGGCCAAAACGGAATCGTCTGAGAAGGGCTTTGGCGAGGCGAAATCGAAAGGGCAAGTTAAAAATAAATCATCGCCGGAGATAAAGAAAGACAAAACTTGAAGCTTGAAACGTCCATTAATTATATGAATGCTGCGGCATCCAGACTTAATCCCGCTTTGCTGGAACGTGAGATCAATTCCTTTGCGATCGACTCACGCGATGTGCAGGCGGGCGATGTCTTTTTTGCACTTTCGCAGCCGGATTATCAAAACAACGGGTTTAATGGTGGGTTTGATGATGCAACCAAATATGTTTTCTCCGCTTTTGATAAAGGAGCGGCGGCGTGCGTCGTCCGCCCCGACAGATTTGCCGAACACAAAGCCGAGCTAGATAAATTCGAAGGTCGGCTTATTTTTGTCGACGATGCGATAAAGGCTCTGCAAAATCTTGCTCACGGCGTTTATCTCGAATGGAACAGGCCGGTTGTGGCCATAACTGGCAGTGCCGGGAAGACCACGGCTAAGGAATTGACCGCGCACGTTCTGCAGTCAAGCGGCCGAAAGGTTTTACGTAGTATTAAGAATTACAACAACGGCCTCGGACATCCGCTGACGGTTCTTAATCTGGCGAAGGATAAGAGCTACGATGTTGCGGTTCTGGAAATGGGAATGTCTACGCCGATGAATGAAATCGAGCGTTTGTGCCGGATTACGCCACCCGATGTGGCGGTCGAGTTGAATGTTTTACCGGTTCATGTCGAGCATATGGGCTCATTGGAAAATGTCGCAAGGGCCAAGGCCGAACTCGTTGCAGGAATGAAAGAAGGGGGCATGGCTGTTTTAAATGCCGACGATCCGTTGACGCTAGGCATGCGGCATTTGAGCAAGGGAAGGACGATAACTTTCGGCATCGAATCGGCGGCGGATGTTCGAGCATGGGATATCGCCTTCCATCATTTCGGTGAAACGGGTTTTATGCTCACTGTTCCCGATGGAGAGGCTCGGGTTGCATTCCCCTTAAATGGCAAACATAACATTCTGAATGCCCTGGCTGCCGCAGCGGTCGGTTTTAGCTTTGGAATGTCGGCGAATGAAATTGCGGCAGGTTTGCACACGGCCGCTCCGCCGCCGCAGCGCGGAGAAATCCTGTATTTTGTTGACGGCTTTACAGTTATAAACGATTCCTACAACTCAAATCCGACCGCGCTGCTCTCTATGGTACAAACGCTGGTGGAAACGGGAGCGAGTGCAAAACGCAGGATCCTGGTTGCCGGAGAGATGCTCGAACTCGGCGAGGACGAGATAGAAATTCACGCGGAAACCGGTAGACAAATTGGGAAAACGGGCGTCGATCTTTTTATCGGGGTTCGCGGTTTGGCCCTCGAATTGGTCAATGGTGCAAAAGCCGCAGGATTGAATAACGTGAAATTCGTCGCGGATTCGGAAACAGCGGGTGACATATTGTCCCGTGAAATCAGAGAAGGTGATGTTGTTTTGATCAAAGGCTCGCGCGGTGTTCGGACGGAAAAAGTTATCGAAAAGCTATTGGAACATTTTGAATTGGAGAAAAGATAGAGCGGCCGGAACGCGGGCTGCCAGCCTGCATACGCCGACTGCGGCGTAAAACTTTGGTTCGTGCTTCGCACTCATCGCAGGCTGGAAGCCTGCGTTCCTACGGATGCTTTATTACTTTCTATATCAAATCGTTTTTCGGGAATACGGAGCCACGAGCGAGTCGTATTTTTTCAAGGGCTTGAATGTAATCCAATACGTTACATTTCGGACGGCAATGGCCACGATCACTTCGCTGCTTATTTCGCTGCTGTTCGGCGGCAAAGTGATTAAAAAGCTGTCTGAGCTGAAAGTCGGCCAGGAGATCAGAGAAGAACTTTCTGCCGAGCATCAGGCAAAAAAAGGTACGCCGACGATGGGCGGTGTATTGATAATCGGATCGGTATTGCTTTCGACGCTGCTTTGGGCTCGTCTTGATAATTTGTTTTTATGGCTGGCGTTGGGTGCCACGATTTCGTTCGGAGCTATCGGTTTTGCGGACGATTACATCAAGATCGTAAAGAAGCGCAGCCTCGGTTTGACTGGATGGCAAAAGATCACCGGGCAATTGTTGGCCGCAGTTGCGGTCTGGGCAGTGCTTTATTGGCTTACCAATTACAGCTGGAACGTCAGCATTCCGTTCATAAGAGCGACAGCCGAGCCAAACGGCATCACGTATCTGTGGCCGGCCGTTTATTTGATCTTTATCATTTTTGTTTTGCTCGGATCGTCGAACGCCGTGAATCTGACGGACGGAATGGACGGTTTGGCGACAAGTATAACTTTTGTCGCGATGTCCGCCTTAACGGCTTTAAGCTATGTAGCTAGCGACAGGCGCTGGGCGGAATATCTTGACATTACGCATAATCCGTCATCGTCCGAGCTGACGATATTTTGCGGTGCGATGGTCGGAGCCAGCCTCGGATTTTTGTGGTATAACGCACCGCCGGCGGAAGTTTTTATGGGTGACACAGGGTCGCTGGCGATTGGCGGAGCGCTCGGAACGGTAGCTATTTTGACAAAGCAGGAATTTCTGCTTCCGTTTATCGGCGGCGTATTTATTCTCGAAGCCATTTCAGTGATGCTGCAGGTTTCGTTTTTCAAATTTACGAAGCGAAGCAGCGGCGTCGGGAAGCGAATTTTCCTGCAGGCACCGCTTCATCATCATTTTCAGCTTGCGGGCTGGAAAGAATCGAAGATAGTCTTTCGCTTTTTGATCGTGGCGATCCTGTTTGCATTGTTGAGTTTGTCGACTTTGAAATTACGATAACCGTCTTCGAGCGGGCTTCTTGCAGACGGGGATAAAAGTGGAATTAACAGGGAAGAAAACTCTGGTGCTCGGTGCCGGAAAATCCGGTATCGCATCCGCAAGGTTTTTGGCGGAGCGAGGAGCGGTTGTTTCTCTTCACGATAGGAATGATGTAGAAAGCTGGCCCGAAACAGCGAGATCTTTAAATAAAACGCATAACGTTGATTTGTTGTCAGGTCAGATTCCATCGCGGTTTTTGGATCAGATCGAGTTAATTATAATTTCGCCCGGTGTTCCTACAAACACGATTCCGGCGCAGTACATCGATCGAAAAGACGGCGAGTTAATCGGCGAAGTCGAACTGGCTTCCAGATTCCTGAACGGCCGTGTCGTCGGTATAACGGGCTCCAACGGCAAGACGACAACTACGACGCTAATCGGGGAATTGCTGAAAGATGAAGGTATCGAAACACAGGTCGGCGGGAACATTGGGACACCGCTTCTGAGCCTGGTGGAAACTTCGACCGATGAAACATGGACGGTGGTCGAGCTTTCAAGTTATCAACTGGAGACTATCAAGGAGTTTCGCCCTAACATTGCAATCTGTCTGAATGTAACGCCGAACCACCTCGACCGATACGGTTCCTTTATGGAGTACGCAGCGGCAAAACGTCGAATATTCATGAATCAGCAAGATGCCGACCTTGCGATATTGAATGCCGACGACGAAATTACTGCAAGTTGGATGAGCGAATTAAGTGGAAACGTGACGCTTTTCAGTGTGAAACGAGAATTGGATACAGGCTTGTTTCTTCGCGGCCGTGATCTGATATGCCGTGCAAACGGTAAGGAAAAAGTTCTGACGTCGCGGAGCGAAATATTTCTTCGCGGACTTCATAACGTCGAGAATATTCTAGCGGCTTTAGCGGCCGGTCTTGCATGCGGCGTGTCGCCTGATTCGATGCGGGACACCATCAAGAATTTCAAAGGCGTCGAGCACCGCATCGAGTTTGTCGCCGAAATAGAAGGCGTCAAATTTTACAACGACTCAAAGGCGACATCGGTAGATGCGGCATCGAAGGCTCTCGAGGCTTTGAGCGACGGTGAAGAAAAAACAGTGTTGATACTGGGCGGCAGAGGCAAGAATGCTCCGTACGCTCCATTGATCGATTTGATCGAAAGATCGGTGCGGAGGCTAATTTTGATCGGTGAAGATGCCGAAAATATCGAATCGCAGCTGGGCGGCCGTGCGGAGATCGTTCGCGCGAAATCGATGCAGGACGCGGTCGTGAAAAGCTTTGAAAATGCGGAAAAAGGAGATTCGGTTTTGCTCGCACCTGCATGTGCCAGCTTTGATATGTTCAAGAATTTTGAGGAAAGAGGATTATCTTTCAAACGTGCAGTTTTTGGGCTGAATGAGAATAGTAAGACGCGGTTTAAGGTTACTTAATGGTCGATAAGGCACGCACAGACTGGTTTTTATTCGCGATCGCCGCCGGGCTGGCCGTGTTCGGCGCGGCTATGGTCTACAGCGCCTCGGCGATGATCGCGATGAAGGAATCGCAAAGTCAATTTACATACTTTAACAAGCAGTTCGCGTTTGCTCTCATCGGACTCGTGGTGATGTACGGCGCCAGCAAAGTCGATTATCGAAAATATCAAGACGAGCGCGTCGTTTACGGCATTCTTATCGTTACGGTTATTTTTTTGATTGCCGTTTTTGCTTTTCCGTCTGTCAACGGGGCAACACGCTGGGTAAGGCTCGGCTCGTTCTCTTTTCAACCGTCGGAGATGGCGAAAATAGCTTTGCCGATTTTTCTGGCCTTCTTTTTGACAAAGCACGAGGACACGGTTGGCGAACTGAAATCGACTGTGATTCCATGCATTTCGGCGCTGGTCCTTTTGGCGGGTCTGGTTTTCGTCGAACCCGATCTCGGAACAGCGATCGTTTTGTGCGCGATCTTCTCTGCAATGTATTTTGCCGCGGGCGCCCGAATCAAACATATTGCGACCGTCGGAGCATGTATGGTACTGATCGGGATCGGCGCGATACTTTTCGCACCCTGGCGGGTTGAACGTTTGATGGCCTTTCTCGATCCTTTTAAACATGCCGACGACGCAGGTTATCAAGTCGTACAATCGCTCTACGCGATAGGTTCGGGCGGGATTATGGGCGAGGGTTTTGCGAAAGGACAGGCAAAACTATTTTATCTGCCTTATCCCTATTCGGATTTTATTTTTTCCGTGGTTGGCGAGGAGCTTGGATTGATTGGCACGCTGGCGGTTGTTGCTGCATTCGCGCTCCTTTTGTGGCGAGGCACTCGGGCGGCACTCCTCGCTCCCGACAGGTTTGGAATGCTTCTGGGCATCGGCATCGTTACCGGCATTGTCGTGCAGGCACTGTTTAATATTAGCGTCGTTATCTCAATCCTGCCGGCCAAGGGAATTCCGCTTCCATTCATCTCATACGGCGGTTCTTCGGTGCTTGTAACGCTTTTTGCCGTGGGAATTTTGATGAATATATCGCAGAATTCGAGTCGGGTTCGGGACGAAAAGAATACGGATTCGGGCGTGAAACGGAGAAAAGGTAAGGGCGTATCGCCGCCATCGTGGCGGCTGTCCTGAAGGCATAGCGCCGTCAGAGCGTAAACAAGATGGCTGGAAGACGGCGTTAAAAAGAAGAATGAGAGTTTTGATCGCCGCGGGCGGAACAGGCGGACATATTTACCCGGGGGTTGCGGTAGCCAAAGAAATTATGCGGCGTGATAAAACGTCCGAGGTCTTATTTGTCGGCACGACGCGGGGACTCGAGACAAAGATAATTCCGGAAAACGGCTTTCAGCTTTCTTTGATAAACAGCGCCGGACTAAAAAACGTCGGGTTCGCCGGGAAGTTAAAAGGATTGGCGATATTGCCGAAGAGTTTTCTTGACGCCGGAAAACTGCTCAGGGAATTTAGGCCCGATGTTGTCGTTGGTGCGGGCGGGTATGTTTCTGGGCCCGTTCTTTTAATGGCAAGCATTATGCGAATCCCGACTCTTGTAATGGACTCCAATGCGTTGCCCGGTTTTACGAATAGACAACTTGCGAGATTTATTGACAAAGCGGCCCTAACGTTTAACGAAGCTCTTTTGTTCTTTGGAAATAAAGGCGTTGTGACCGGAAATCCGGTGCGTTCCGAATTTTTCGACATTAAGCCGAATGAGAAAACAGGAGAAGTCAGTCTTCTGATTTTCGGCGGATCGCAGGGAGCGAGGGCTATAAATAATGCCATGGTCGATGCGTTGAGTCATCTCAAAATCTCTAAAAACGGACTGCGTATCACGCATCAGACGGGTGAATCGGACTTTGAAAAGATACGGGAATTGTATGACCGTTCCGAGTTCAAGAATGCGGATGTACGGCCGTTCATCTCGGATATGTTTAAGGAATTCGGCCATGCCGATCTCGTTGTATGCAGGGCGGGAGCCACAACCTGTGCAGAACTGGCCGCCGCCGGAAAAGCCGCGATCATGATTCCGCTGCCGAGCGCCGCCGATGACCACCAGTGCAAAAACGCCGAAGCATTTCAAAAAGTCGGAGCCGCGAGAATGCTGCTGCAAAAAGATCTGAACGGCGAAACCCTTGCAACAGAGATCATTAAATTGATTGAATCGCCAGGAAGGATCGATGAAATGGAAATGGCTGCGAAAAAATTGGGAAAACGCGAAGCAGCGGGAGCAACAGTTGATTTGATTGAAGAATTAGCAGGGAAAATATACCGAAGAAACAGGGTGGCACATCGAGTTGAAAATTGAAACTGGACGACAGGCCCCTCGGTATTGTGGTGAAAGACATTAATGTTTAGACACGTAAAGAAAATTCATTTTATCGGGATCGGCGGCATCGGGATGAGCGGCATCGCGGAGGTGTTGTGCAACCTCGGTTTCGAGGTATCCGGCTCCGATTTGAAGAAATCCAGGAACACCGACCGGCTCGAAGAGCTCTTTAAAATCAGGCTTGCCGAGGGCCATGCCGCGGAGAATATAGGTGATGCGCAGGTCGTCGTTTACTCTTCCGCAGTCCGCGAGGACAATCCTGAAGTAGTGCTGGCGAAAGAGAAGGGAATTCCTGTAATTCCCCGAGCGGAAATGCTGGCCGAGTTGATGGTTTTGAAACCGTACGCGGTAGCGATTTCGGGAACTCACGGAAAAACTTCGACGACTTCGATGGTTGCGACAATCCTTGGGCATGCGGGCTTTGATCCGACGACCGTCGTCGGCGGCGTGGTCGATACGCTCGGCTCGAATGCAAAATTGGGAAGTTCGCAATGGTTCGTCACGGAAGCCGATGAAAGCGACCGCTCTTTTTTGATGTTGTACCCGACGATCGCCGTAGTCACGAACATCGACAAGGAACACATGGAATCCTATAAGGGCATGGAAGATGTAGTCCAATGTTTTACGGATTTTGTAAATAAAGTGCCGTTTTTCGGTGCGGCAATTATTTGTTTGGACGATCCGAATGTGCAGCTCATCATTCCAAATATCAAACGCCGCCGCGTCACATACGGGTTGACCGCTCAGGCCGATGTTTCGGCCCACGATATAAGTTACAACGAGGCTTTCGGTTCGACCTTCACCGTCTGGAGAGGCGATGAAGTACTGGGCGAAATTACCCTGCCCGTACCGGGTGAACACAATGTTTATAACGCCTTGGCGGCAACGGCGGTGGCTCTGGAGCTTGAAGTTCCTTTTCAGAAGATCGCAGATGCCTTTGTAACGTTTAAAAACGCAAACCGGCGCTTTCAATTCAAAGGCGAATCGCGCGGTGTGACCATTGTCGACGATTACGGACATCATCCGACTGAGATTCTGGCGACCCTGGCGGCCGCGAAAAACAGTTCGGGCGGCCGCAGAACGGTAGTTGTTTTCCAGCCTCATCGTTTTTCGCGGACCCAGGATCTTATGGACGAGTTTGCCCTGGCTTTTAACAACGCCGACGTTGTTTATGTGCTGGATATCTATCCCGCGAGCGAAGAGCCGATCGAAGGTATAACGGCAGATGTTTTGACCGAGAATATAAAAAAATACGGTCACAAGAATGCAAATTATATCGGCGATATGGAGACAGCCGCGGAGAAAGTTTCCTCAAGCCTCCAGGAGGGTGATCTGGTTATCACCCTGGGCGCCGGCAGCGTCACCAGGCTGTCCGACGAGATACTGGAAAATTTACGAAAAGGAGAAACGGAAAGACCAAGTTTCGCAACCATTTGAGATCGAACGACAGAACGTCAGTCTGTCGCAACATTACTGAGAGGTTCAATAGTATTATGAAAACACAAATCCGAAGGAAAGCGGTCCCGGCCAGATCGACGAGAACTCAGAAGCGTCGCCGTCCGGTGTCTGCCAGGCGCCCGACGTCGAAACAGCCCAGCCGGATCGGCAATTTCTTTCTGCCGTTATTTCTGAGCATCTTTATTTTGATATCTCTCGGCGTTTTGGGATTCATGAGCTACCAAAATGTTACCGCTTCGAACTTTTTCGATGTTCGTGCGATCGAGATTTACGGGGTCGAGCGGTCGTCGAGGCAGGACATTGCGCGGATCGTCAGCAGCCGGACGGAGAAGTCGGGTGCATGGAATGCGGACCTCCAGGAGATCAAGGAAAAAATTCAGAAGGTCCAGTTTGTAAAAACCGCCGCTGTTTCGAGAGTTTTGCCGAACGGCATCAGGGTGCACGTCGTGGAGCGTGTTCCGCAAGCCGTCGTTCGTCTGTCTTCAGGCCCTGTTTTAGTCGATGGCGATGGGACGATCCTGGTTCCGGCTGCGGTGAAGGAAGAAAAACTTCCCTTTACGATGACCGGTTGGGACGAATCGAAAACGGAAAAGGCCGTAAAGGAAAATCTGGAACGGATCAAAATGTATCAGAAAATGTTGAGCGAATGGCAGCAGTTCGACCTCGCTTCCCGGGTGAAAACAGTTAATCTGACGGATATCCACGAAGCGAGGGCCGTTACCGAAGATTCCGGAATGATCGTTTCGATAGCTCTTGGCAAGGATAATTTCGGCGAACATTTGAGGAAGGGAATTAGTGCGATCGTGGGCAAAGGAGAGACGTTCGAAGCCGTCAATCTGGTCGGTCAAAACATGATTCTTGCTCCGAGGAAAACTCAATAGCCGGGTTTCGGTTTGCAAAAAAAGGACTTCCCTCGCGGTTAAAATCTTTACCATGGAACAAGAAGAACAAAAAATTATAGGAATAACAGAACCGACTTACGACTAGCGACCACCCGAAAAGGGATTACGGAACTATGAACCGAACCAACGATCTTATAAACGAATATGATTCGTGAAATCCATGCAATAGGCCTCGATATCGGCACCAGCAAAGTGAGATGTGTCGTAGGCGAACCGTCTGAAAGCGGCAAAATGAACATCGTCGGTATCGGCGAAGCGGAATCGCGCGGTTTGCGAAGAGGTATTGTTACGGGTGCGGCTGCTGTTTCCGAAGCCGTACGAAAAGCCGTGGGTGAAGCCGAACGAGTTAGCGGCCTCGGCATTCGATCAGCTGTCGTAAATCTTTCGGGCGAGCATTTTCGCGGCGAAAACAAAAATGGGGTGGTCGCGGTCGCAGGTGCGGGGCGGGAGATTTCGGAGGAGGACGTCGAGCGTGCCATAGAGTCGGCGAGTGCGATGCAGCTACCATCGGGCTGGGAAATCATAAATCGTCTCCCGCAGGAATTTATCATTGACGGGCAGGACGGTATCACCGAGCCGGTGGGAATGATCGGAGCGCGGCTCGAGTCCCTGGTACATATCGTCATCGGACCGAGCGCCGGGAGACAAAATCTCGACAAAGCCGTGCATCGGGCCGGTCTGGAAGTCGAGCGAATGATGCTTGAGCCGCTGGCAGCTGCCGAAAGCACGTTGACGGACGACGACAAGGAATACGGCTGCGCCCTCGTTAACATCGGCGCCGAGATCACAAGCATGATGATTTTTGGCCGCGGCGCCGTTCAGCATACGGCGGTTTTTCCATTTGGCGGCCTGCATTTTACAAAGGATATCGCCGTCGGATTGCGCGTTTCGATTCAGGAAGCGAACCAGATCAAGCATCGCTACGGCTGTGTCGGGTCTTTCATGATGAACGATGACGAGAAGCAGGAGATGATCGAAATCATGCCCGTCGGCAGAACCGAAACACGCGGGCTTACGAAGGAAATTCTCTGCGATATCATGCAGCCGAGGGCAATTGAGCTTTTGCAGCACATAGCGCGGGAAACCACGGGCACGCAGGCGCAGATATCGAGCGGCGTAATCCTCACCGGCGGCGGTGCTGTGGCACGCGGTATGGTCGAGATAGCTGAACAGGTTTTCGACGCTCCGACCCGGCTCGGATATTTGGAATCGGAATATTTCGGCGGATTGGCCGCTGAAGTACGCGGTCCGGAATGGGCCGTAAGCTGCGGACTGGCTTTATCGTCGATGCGATCTCAGATCCGCGAGATCAATATGAACGGAAAATCCTCGACGCGAAAAGTTGCGGAATGGTTTGAGAAATTTCGCGACAAATTTCGATAAATTTAACTTGTGGACTAGATTTTTACCACAAATTGTTGTATGCTTTGCTCCCGTCAGCACAATATATAGTTAAAAACAGACGAAAGCTCTCAGCGCATTGCATGTATTTCGATTTCACCAACCTCTTTCCAAGGGAAGAGATATTAATAAATACGGAAGGTCCTCAAATGCAAAATAACGGAATAAAGATGTTTATCGACGAACCGCCTATCACTGGAGCGAGAATAAAGGTGATCGGCGTCGGCGGCGGCGGCGGCAATGCGGTCAATCGAATGATCGATGCCGGAGTTAAAGGTGTCGAATTTATTGTGGCGAATACGGATCTGCAGGCCCTTAATGCGTCAAAGGCACCTTTGAAAATACAGCTTGGCAGCAAGTCCACCCGTGGATTGGGTGCAGGTTCAAACCCGGAAGTCGGACGCGACGCCGCACTTGAAGACCACGAAAAGCTGCTGGATGTGCTTGAAGGTTCGGACATGATATTCGTCACCGCGGGCCTCGGCGGCGGAACGGGTACGGGCGCGGCGCCGGTTGTCGCATCGCTCGCTATCGAGCTCGGAGCATTGACGGTAGCTGTCGTCACGAAACCTTTCAATGTTGAAGGGAAAAAGCGAATGGCGCAGGCTGAAAGAGGTTTGGCCGAGCTTCGCGGATGTGTCGATACGATTATTACAATTCCGAATTCAAAGCTGCGCGAGGTTGAGGAACGAATCACGCTAATTGAAGCGTTTCGCCGTGCCGATGACATCCTGCTTCAGGCCGTACAGGGAATAACGGATCTCATTATTACGCCGGGAATTATCAATCTCGATTTTGCCGATGTGAAAACGGTCATGCGAGGGCGTGGCGTTGCGCTGATGGGAATCGGAACGGCAAACGGCGAAGATGCAGCTTCGAAGGCGATGAGGGCGGCGCTCGATTACAAACTGCTGGAAGAGAATTCGATTACGGGAGCGAAAGCTGCGTTGATCAACGTGACGGGCGGCGAAAATATGCCGCTCGGCGAAATCGAGGATGCCATCGGCATGATCGAGGAGGAATCGGACGATAACGCCGACATTATATGGGGCACGGTCATAAAATCGGGGATGGACGACGAGATCAAGGTTACGGTCATCGCGACAGGTTTCGATAGCCAAATACAATCGATGATGCCGATACCCCGGAACCTGGATGTCCAGGCGAACGCGTTTGCCGCCTCCAACGGTTATGGCCAAACGGAAGCCAGCAAAGAAGAAAATCTCGACGTTCCGACGTTTATAAGGCGCCAGGCCGATTGATCGGAATTCGGTGAGCTCGCTTTGCGAAAGCATTCAAAAAGCCTCGGTTGGCGGAGACGCCGATCAAGGCTTTTTCCTTATGCGGTGACCCGATTATCGGACCATGCCAAATATTATTTTTATCGAGTCATGATGTAAAGTAAATTGAGAGAGCTGTTTCGAAATCAAGATTTAGGATAGCAAATGTCAGGAGCACAAAAAGGTTCGGTTGATGCCCAACGGGCAGAGGATGATCTACCCGTAATCGGCATCACGATGGGCGATGCTGCCGGAATCGGGCCGGAGATAACGCTTAAAGCACTTTCGGACGCCAATCTGAGAAAAATCTGCCGGCCGGTCGTGATCGGTGACTTAGGCTTTCTTAGAATGACCGCGTCTGATTTGGGACTCGATTTGGATTTTGCGGGCTTCGACGGAGGTCAGCCGATTAGCTCGGACCGGCTCGAGGTATGTGACCTGAAAAACCTGCGCTGCCCGGTTGTTGCGGGGCATGAATCAGGCGATACCGGACGAGCATCCGCAGAATATATAAAAGCCGCCGTAGACCTTTGGAAAGAAAACAGGATCGATTCGATCGCTACGGCTCCTATCAGCAAAAAAGCTATTTCGCTCGGCGGGTACGATTTTCCGGGTCATACGGAATTTCTGGCCGAACTGACTGGAACTCGGGAATTTGCCATGAGTTTCTTTGCGGAAAGGCTGCGCGTGGTGCTGCTTTCGACCCATGTCTCGCTGCGAGATGCAATCGGCCTTGTGAAGAGGGACCGGCTTATCAAACTGATAGTTTTCTCGCATGCAAAGCTTTCTGAACTTTTGGATCGAAACGCGAGGATCGCCGTCGCCGGTCTTAATCCCCACGCCTCGGAGCAGGGAATGTTCGGGGCCGAGGAAGCGGTCGAGATAGAACCGGCCATCGCGGTGTGCCGCAGAGAACATGGCATCGACGTTTCGGGCCCGTTTTCACCGGACACGATCTTTCTCCGCGGTTTTAGAGGCGAATTCGACGCCGTCATTGCCTGCTATCACGACCAGGCAACGATCGCGGTTAAGTCGCTTTCATTCGGTTCATCTGTAAACGTGACGCTGGGTCTGCCGCTCATCCGAACCTCGGTGGATCACGGAACCGCTTTCGACATCGCCGGAATGGGCATCGCGGACGCATCCAGTATGAAAGCAGCGATAAAATTGGCGGCGGAGTTAGCCGTTCCGTGGAAATTTCATGAAAAACAGTAGGATCTCTTTCGCATGTTGTCGCCAGCCGATTCGATAAATTTGTTAGTTGTTCAGTTGATTTATTGATTCAAACCCGGCTCCTGTTTTTGATTTGCTTCGTGGTTTTCGTTTTGTGGTTTCAGTCCGAAAACCAAGCCTGGAACCACCAAATCACCCGAAACAACACTAACAAATCCATTAAACTGAACCACGACCATGGATTTGGATTTCTTGACGGATAGAGTCGTGTAATGATAGTTTTCAGATACCGAGAAACTTACCGTATTCAGAAAAGGAGCAAAAACCGCCCGTGGCAAAACGAAAGCTATTGCTGGCAGATGATTCGATCACTATTCAAAAGATCGTAAATCTAACCTTTGCCGGTGAAGGCATGGAAGTGATCACAGTCGGCGACGGTGATACGGCTCTTGAGAAAATCGCTGATACCAGTCCGGACATCGTATTGGCCGACGTGCATATGCCTGGACTGAACGGATATCAAATTTGCGAGAGAATCAGGGAAAATGACACTACCAAAGACTTACCCGTTATTTTGCTTGTCGGTTCATTCGAGCCGTTCGATCTCAATGAATCGGATCGGATCGGAGCGAATGGGTATCTTACGAAACCTTTTCATTCCATCCGTGAGTTGATATCTAAAGTCTCGGAACTGCTTGGATCGCATAATTCGGTAGACGCGGATGATCCGGAGCTCGCATCACCTGCCGTGAATGATGTCGATGATCTGTACAAACAAAGCTTTGTCGAAACGATGGAGATACCGTTTGGCCAGACCATCGATGATGAGTTCGCGGACGCCGGGGCCGACGATGAAATCATTCAGATAAGTTACGTCGCTTCCGAACGCGAAGCACAACCGGACCCGGGTTTTGGCACCAATCGCGAAGATTACGAAACGCCGAACCGCAATCCAACTGCTAGCTTTGCCGCAGTCTCGAATAAAGAAACTGATGTCAGCGTCCGGAAACGAGAGATTGACGATACTTTTCTTCAGCCGTTTAACGACCATAGACCGGAAACGGCGAATGCTTCAACTGAGAGCAGCTTTGCGAAGGAACGTCATCAATCGGTCGGCGGGTTTGCTGCGGATGGAACTGAAAGTTTCGAAGATTCCAATCCTCTTGAATCACCCGCAAAAAGAGACGATAAAACATTCTCTTTCACCATTGAAGGTGCCGCCGGTGTTGCGAATCATACTAAGGTCGTAAGCCTTTCTCCCGAATTGATCGAAACCATCGCTCAAAAAGTGTTGGAAAAGCTTGCGGAAAAATAATTTTTGTTAAGTAATGATTTGGCCCGCTAACGGTTTGTTTTCCTTTACCAGGATGAAAACAAACCGTTTTTGATTTAGACTTATCGTTTTAATTATTGTGAATTTATGGAACTTGCAAAAGCATACGACCCGAAAGAAGCAGAGGAACATCATTACCGCCGATGGGAGAATAGCGGCTTCTTCGCGCCTGAAATCAATGAAAACCCGGACGCCGAAGCCTTTTCAATCGTCATTCCTCCGCCGAACGTGACGGGGAGTCTGCATATGGGACACGCCCTGCAGCACACGTTGATGGATACGCTGACCCGCTGGAAAAGGATGCAGGGATACAGGACATTGTTTTTGGTCGGAGTCGATCACGCCAGTATTTCGACGCAGCTTATGGTTACACGCCAGTTGAAAAAAGAAGAGCATAAGACGCCGCAGGAAATCGGGCGGGAAGCATTCATAGAGAAGGCTTGGGCGTGGAAGAATAAATACGGTAGCGAAATCACGAGGCAGATTCGCAAAGAAGGATTGTCGGTGGATTGGTCGCGCGAGCGCTTTACGATGGAAGAGAATCTGTCAAAAGCTGTGCGAGAGGTTTTTGTACGTTTGTATGATGAGGGATGGATATATCGCGGAACGCGCATCGTCAATTGGTGCCCAAAAGATAAAACCGTGCTTTCCGATCTTGAAGTCAAAGAAGAAAAGGCAAAGGACGGTAAACTTTACTATTTAAAATATCCAATAAAAAACTCCCCTCCTTACAAGGGAGGGGAGGCTGCCGCTTCGGCAAACGGGGTGGTTCTCCCGTTAGCGGGAAACAACTCACCGATGAGCGAAGAACGAACCACCCCGTCCGCGAAGCGCGGCCACCCCTCCTTTTCCAAGGAGGGGAGTTCGAAGAATACCGCTTCGGCAGACGGGGTGGTTGTTGGCGATGCACAAACTATCACCGTTGCGACGACCCGGCCGGAAACGATGCTTGGAGATACGGCGGTCGCTGTAAATCCTGAAGACGAGCGTTATGCTGATTTGATCGGCAGAACCATCGCCTTGCCGCTCACGGATCGCGAAATTCCTATCATTGCCGATGAATATGTCGAGTCGGAATTCGGAACCGGTGCGGTAAAGATCACACCCGCGCACGATCCGAATGATTGGGAGATCGGCGAGCGGCATCAACTGGAAAAACTCGTCATTATGAACGACGACGCCACGATGAATGAGGCGGCCGGTGCGGAATTTGCGGGTCTGGATCGTTATATCGCTCGCGAAAAGGTGATCGAAAAGTTTACAGAGCTCGATTTACTCGAAAAAATCGAAGACTACGAAGTCACGCTGCCGCATTGCGAACGCTGTAAAACGATTATTGAACCGCTTTTGTCGGAACAATGGTTCGTGAAAATGGAAGAGATGCGCGATCTCGCCTTGAAATTGATGAGCGAGAAAAACTCGCCGCGGTTTTTTCCGGAAGTTCCTCATAAAAAGGTTTATACTACGTGGCTTGAAAACTTAAAGGATTGGACGATCTCGAGGCAGCTTTGGTGGGGACATCAGATCCCGGCATGGTACGACGCGAAAGGAAACGTCTTCGTAGCCCGGTCAAAAGAAGATGCGTTTGAAAAAGCGGGAACGCAGGATTTGATACAGGACGAAGACGTTCTCGATACCTGGTTTTCGTCGGCTCTGTGGCCGTTCTCGACCCTCGGTTGGAGCGCGGACACTCTTGTCCGCACCGAAGCGGCAGCTTCAGAAGAGGATGGTGACAATCGCCCTAAGATCGGTCAACTTGAGGCCGCAAAAAGCGGTATTGCGGACAAGAGTGTCCGCGCTCCAACGAGTGACCTTGACGTCTTCTATCCGACTGACGTTCTGGTCACCGGTCGAGATATTATTTTTCTTTGGGTTTCTCGGATGGTGATGACCGGTATGAAATTCATCGGGAAAAAGCCTTTTGATGACGTAATTATTCACGGCACCGTGCTCGACAAAAACGGTCAGCGGATGTCGAAAACCAGGAATAACGGCATCGATCCGCTGGATGTATTCGCGAAATACGGCGTCGATGCCACCCGGATGGCGCTGGCCGGCTCCGCGACCGGGATTGATTTCGCGTGGCGTGATGAAAAGGTCGAATCATTTCGCAATTTTGCGAATAAAATTTGGAACGCTACCCGGTTTTGTCTGATGAATTCCGAGGGTGCGCGTGTGGATCCGGCAAACCTCTTTGACGCGCAGACGCGGCGACGCAGAGACTCGGCCGACGGGTCCGTACAACCAGCGGATGGTTTAACGCCGGAGGAAATAAAACCATGGAACCAGGCGGAACAAGACGGCACGGCAGAGAACGAATTTTCACTCGCCGACCGATGGATTATTTCGCGTTTGAACAAGACAGCGAAGAGTGTAAATTTTGCGCTCGAAACGTATCAGTTTCACGAGGCCGTCCAGCTTCTTTACCACTTTTTCTGGGACGACTTTTGCGATTGGTATATAGAGCTGGTGAAGGATGAGATCACCGTTCGTGACGCGGAGACAAAGTGGGGACGCGGTGACGCGGAGATCGGGTCGGAACCACCTGCGGTAGCGGGTGGTTTAACGCGACCCCAGATCATCCATGCCAGGACAAGGATTCTCACCGTTCTCGAACAGGCCCTGCGGCTTCTCCACCCGTTTATGCCGTTTTTAACGGAGGAGCTTTGGCAAAGGCTTCCTGGCGTTTCCAGCGGCCTGCATAATGCGGCATACCGCACCTCGGATCAAACGATAATGCTTTCCGATTTTCCGATCGGCGACGATGAGTTGATCGACGAACAGGCCGAGGGCGAGATGAATTCGGTTATCGAGCTTATCTCGAAGGTGCGAAATATACGTTCCGAGATGAATATCAAACCCGGCGAACGCGTTTCGGTGCATATCTCCGCCGATACTGATAAGCGTCAGGTTTTTGCCAATAATGAAGCTCAAATCCTAAAACTTGCGCGTGCTGATAAGATTGTTATAGGTGAAACGCTGGATGTTCCGAAGGCTTCGGCAAAAGCGGTTCTGACAGGCAATGCGGAGATCGCGGTGCCGCTCGAGGGGCTGATCGATTTCGACAAGGAACGCGAGCGGCTGCAAAATCAAATATACAAACTCGACATCGAGTTTCAGCGTCTAAATGGACAGCTCACTAACCCAAACTTTGTCGAAAAGGCCCCGGCGGAGAAGGTTGAGCTGTTGCGTGAACGCTCTACGGACCTTCAAAGTCAGATCGAAACCTTAGAGATTAATCTCGCAGTATTTGGAGGATAACCAAGTGTCGAAATGTTGTTTTTGCATCATTCTTTTTTTGTCGCTCGTTGAAATAGCTGTCTCGCAGGAAGTTGCCATCACTCGGCAAGCCTTCGAGAACGCTTTCACTTCGAGCCTCGAAAAAGCGCAGGAATTTTCTCGTTACCATAAATCAACGTTGATTAAGTATTCGGGCGGGAATGTGGAAAGGAAGCTCACTTGGAAGTGGGAATATGAAATGCCTTATAAACACCGAATGGTATTTGAGGAAAAGACCGATGCCCGTGTAAGCCGTTTAGAGAGGTTTAGTTTGGAAGAAAAGACTTTTTGTAATATAGATAACGGAGGCTGGGGGGTCGAAACGGGTTCATGTCGCACCCGACTTCCGTGGGTTATCACGCAAATGTCTTATATGATGAGACCCAATTCACCGTCACATTTTACATCTGATCACACGGAAAGGGTGGAGAAAAATTAACGATATTTCGGGAGTCCGGAAAATTGGGATTGCAGGAAACTAAGAAAGGAGAGTGGTTGGGCTATTGTGAGAGCACGTTTTGGGTCGATTCTAGGGGGCGATTTTTGAGGCAATCTTACAAGTCCGGCACAGTGGGCTCAAATCAGCTTTCCGAGACTTGGGAAGATGAGATTTCCTATAGCCCTAATATCAAGATCGGGCCGCCGATAAAATAACGCGGATACCGACGGAAACGCGACCCTGAAGGAGCGTGCGGAAGATACGAGTCCAGTCAAATACTATTCGATCCACGCGACACTAGGATCGCAGCACCGGTCAATTGACATTATGAACTGGCTTGATAACGGAGACGTTTTGGCAAATATCGGCGAATTTCTTGCCGAAGACATCGGCCGTGGTGATATTACGACGCAATCGACGGTTGACCCTGATGTTCGCGGGATGGGCAAGTTTCTGGCGAAGGAATATCTCGTGATCTGCGGTATCGAGGTTGCCGAAGCGGTGTTTTTTACACTCGATGCCGATAGTATGGAGATCGAAACGAGCTATCGCGAAGGCGATGAGGTCGAAGAAGGAACGGTGTTCGCCACGCTGAAAGGCGCGGCCGATGTCCTGCTCACCGGCGAACGAGTGGCCCTAAATCTATTACAGCGAATGTCGGGTGTTGCAACGCTTACGCGCCAATATGTCAAAGCGGTCGAAGGCACGAACGCTCAAATCGTCGATACGCGAAAGACGACACCGGGCTTGAGGCTTTTGGAGAAATACGCGGTTACCGTCGGCGGCGGTAAGAACCATCGTATGGGCCTGGATGACGGCGTTCTTATTAAGGACAACCACATAACTCTCGCCGGCGGCATTACCGAAGCGGTCGTGGCCGCGAAACAACGGGTGGGACATCTGCATAAGATCGAGGTTGAAATAACAAATTGGGCACAGCTGCGCGAAGCGATCGAGGCGGGAGCGGATATTGTTATGCTGGATAATCAAACGCCGGATGAAGCCGCGAAGCTCGTTCAGATGTCGCGCAGCCTGAACCCGGCAGTATTGATCGAGGCCTCGGGTGGAATGGATCTCGATAGAGTTCGTTCGTTCGCGGACGCCGGAGTCGATCTTGTCTCTGTCGGACGTTTGACGCATTCAGCCCGCGCGGTCGATATTTCGTTCAAGATCCAGACGATTTAAGGTTCTTCAGGGCGGATACGCGACAGTAATAGAGCATGCGGATCCTTGTTAATATACGAACAGCTCCTTACAGTCGCGTTTCCGCCTCCGAACTAGTCAACTCCAGCATTTCTTCGCTCGGTTTTAGAATGGTCATAAAATAGATCACCGCAATTGAAACGAGCAAAGCAATCGTGCAGGCGATTCCACCTTCTATCCCGTAATCTTCACCCGTCAACCATGTCGGGCCCCTATCGCGTTCGGTTAAAAAGGAGGCTGTCGTAATATCCGTCAGTCCACTTACTTCGATCCCGAAAAACGCTCCCTGTACCCAATTCCACATTAAATGCATGCCCCAAACAAACCAGAGATCGCGCGTTTTTAAATAAGCGACACTGAACCAAATGCCCGCGAGTATTGTGTTTAGTGTAGAAACAATGCCGGCATTCGGGTTGCCAAGATGAACTACACCAAAGAAAGCGGACGTTAGTATTACCGCCAACCAAGGGAGGCCCGCACGAGAGAAAGTTTGCAGTATGTAACCGCGAAACAGTGCCTCCTCAAACGCCGCCGCGACCGCGAATATCACAAACGAAGAACCCAGTGTATTCAGGATTGCCGTTTGTCCTTGATTCGGATTGATTTCAAAGCTCAAACCGCCGAAGACTATAGCTATCGATACCGCGAAGCAAATCGATACAGAGCCCATAATAATTCCCAGGGCCAAATGCTTAAACCAATTCGTCGTGAACCATGCTCCGAGTGCTCGAAATGGCAAGCCTTCGAGGAATTTTCCGCAGAGCCAACCGGTGAAGAGCGCGGAGACTAGAGCAATCAGACTATTCACGACCAAAAATAGTGCTGACTCCTCGCTGTATTTGGCCCAACCGCCGAAAATTAATTGTACGGCTAGTGCGAGAATCGAGGTCAACGCGAGGAAAAGCGCTAAGAAGATAACGAAACGCCATCCACTGCGAAGACGGCCGAAAACGTTAAAGAAAACTGTTTTAATGGGCATAAATTGAATTGAGTTTAGCTAAAACCTTGTCGGCTTACAACCGAACACGATTGCCACGCGCGGGTTATGTTAAACTACCCTCGTGAAACAGCCGTCTATGCAAAAGCAGCGTCGATTATCGCCATGGATTTTGGGCGGTTTTATGTTTCTATTTCTGACAGTACTTATCCTTCTTCAAACTTCGAATCTGTGGAAGGATTTCCCGGTGGATACGGCAAGCGACACATTGCTTCTTTACGCGCTTTCCTCACTCAATTTTATCGCGTTCGTAATTTTTGGATTCATATTTCTACGCAGCATTATCAAGCTGGCGAGAGAAAGGCGGTCTTTTCAACTGGGAGCGCGGATAAAAACAAGGCTTTTGCTCTATTTTGCAGCGATCAGTCTTTTACCGATTATCGCGATGGCGGGTTTCTCTTATCTTTTTATGAACCGCGCACTGGATCGTTGGTTTACGCAGATCCCGGAGAATGTTGTCCGTGAAGCCCGTGCGGTGCAAAGTCAGGCCCTTCAGGAACAAGCCGAATATTTACAGGAAACGGCGAATATGCTCGCCGCCTCGCTGGAAAAGCGCGATTTCTCCACTGAGGATTTGAGCGCGATCGCAGCAGCAGGAAATTTGACTCGCGTTGAAGTGCTTTCGGCCGATAACAACACCATTGGCCAAAGCGAGAAACCTCTGAACACCGACCAAAAAGCGGCTCTCGATCGTACAGTCGCTGATGCCCGAACCGGAAATTTTATCGAACCAGTGCCGCGAAACGGCAACGGTTTCAACTTCGCTATTGCCCGTTTTACCGATGGGAGAAAGCTGCTGATCGTGCCCGATTTACGCGCCAATGAAAGCGTAAGCAGCATAGTCGACAGCTCCCTGGTCGAATTTGACCGGTTAAAGGATGAGCAAATCACAGTCCGGCAGGTCGGCTTTCTAACTCTAGGTGTTTTGACGTTTCTTTTGATATTTGCATCGACCTGGACTGCATTTTATATAGCCCGTGGATTGACGGTGCCGATCAAGGCGCTGGCCGAAGGAGCGGACGAGATAGCCAAAGGCAACCTCGCACACCGGGTAAATGTTTTGGCTGAGGACGAGCTGGCGCTTCTCGTTTCTACTTTCAATGCAATGTCGGGAAAGCTCGAAGAGAATTCGGCTGAACTTAACGAACGGCAGAAATACATAGAAACGGTGCTTCAGGCGTTGCCGACTGGCGTCATTTCCTTTGATGCGCATGACCGAGTCAGCACCATAAACAAGGCAGCCATAACAATTCTCAAGCTTGAAGATGCGAGCTTTAGCTTATTACACCTGGATAAGCTTGTTCGTGAGGAAAACAGGAGCATTTTTGAACGGTTGCTCTTGCGTGCGAAACGCGTCGGCCATGCTTCCGAACAAACGGTCCTGCAAAGAGAAAACGCCGATGGAGGTACCGGCTCCGAGATTGATCTGCCGGTGGCGTTGACCGCGACCGCTTTGGACAATGAGAAAGGCGCCGTGCTTGTGATCGAAGACTTGTCTGAACTAATTGCCGCCCAGCGTGCATCTGCCTGGCAAGAGGTGGCTCGGCGAATGGCACACGAGATCAAAAATCCGTTAACACCGATCCAACTGTCTGCGGAACGCATCGCAAAACGCGTCGCTCAAGGTTCCAGGTTCCAGGTTTCAAGTGAAGGCGGAAACGATTTAAACCCTTCGATTTTTTTGAACTCACTGAATTCGAACGATGACCTGACCACACAGGTAATTAAAGACGGCACAGCGACAATTTTGCGCGAGGTGAATTCGCTGAAATCGATGGTCGACGAGTTTTCGCGTTTCGCTCGCCTGCCCAACGTACAGCTTGAGAGAGGGAACTTGAATGACGTCATAGGGCTGGCCCTTGCTCTTTATGACGGCAGGATCGATGACGTGCGAATCAATCGCAATTTGGCCGACAGCCTGCCGGACGCGATGCTTGACGCGGAACAGTTGAAAAGAGTATTCGTAAACCTCATCGAGAATGCGATCGAAGCCTTTGACGGGTCACAGACCGACAGGCTGATAACAATCAAGTCACGAAATGAAGCTGCTCGTGATTTGATTGTTGTAGAAATCGCTGACAACGGAAGTGGCGTTCCGCCGGCCGATTTTCAGAAACTCTTTCAGCCTTATTTCTCGACAAAGGGTCGTGGAACTGGGATCGGCCTGGCAATTGTCCACCGAATCGTTACCGAACATCAAGGAAAAATAAAAGCTGTCGCAAACCAGCCGAAAGGCGCAAGATTTATTATTGAAATACCTGCTATCGGATTATGACGTACATTAATCGGCGTTGTCTCCTATGCTATTTTAGAAGAGGTGAAAAAATGAGTCAAACAATTTCAGCCATTTATGAAAACGGAACCTTGGTTTTAGAAGAACCTTTGCCCGTCTCGGAAGGATCAAAGGTCGAGATAATTGTTGTATCGAAAGCTGCAAAGCAGAAAAGAACGGCTGCTCAAATACTGGCCGAACTCGCGGCATTACCGCTTGAAGGCAAAACCGATAAATTTTCGGGACGTGACCATGACAAAGCGCTTTACGGAGACGATAGGAGAAGATGATTTTTGTTGACACAAGCGGTTGGTTCGCAAATATCGTTCCAAGCGACCGGGAACACGAGATCGCGAAGAATTGGTTTTTACAAAACGGGGAACGTTTATTTACTACCGATTATGTTGTCGATGAGACTCTCACACTTTTCAAGTCTCGTGATGAACGCACTCGTACGTCACAAATCGCCGAAGATCTTTTTAGCGGCGAATTGGCCGAGATATTCTATCTGTCCGAAGATGATATTTTGCAAACATGGAATATCTTTCAAAAATTCTCTGACAAGGATTGGAGCTTTACCGATTGCTCAAGCAAATTTATCTGTGAAAAGCGTGGAATCACACACACGTTTTCGTTCGACAAACATCTCCGACAGTTTGGAACCGTT
>Ga0136617_10000333_pt1 | contig 38645 bp, 29 predicted proteins | sample AntDrymUQ3222106_2_FD_129672 | JGI IMG/M metagenome (GOLD analysis project Ga0136617, IMG submission 129672) | Polar desert sand microbial communities from Dry Valleys, Antarctica - metaG UQ322 (21.06) | ecosystem: Environmental > Terrestrial > Soil > Desert | place: Antarctica: Dry Valley... | reverse complement strand
CCTCGTCTTCCTGGGGCTCATGGCCCTGGCCGCGCTCGTGCAGGGGGCGTTCCTGATCGCCCTCGGCGTGGGAGGCGTGCGCCTGTTCCGCCGCGTCATGGAGGTGCATCGGGGCCTGCAGGCGGACATCCTGCCCTCGTTCGCCAACATGAACCGCATCGCCGCCGACATGAACGAGGTGTCGGTGGTGACGGCGGCGCAGGTCGTGAAGGTCGAGGATCTCATCGCGCACACGATCTCCCAGGTGGAGGACGTCCGCGTCCACCTCGCGAGCACCGCGGCAGGCCCCTTGAGCGCCTTCCGGGACGTAGGCGCCCTGATGAAGGGGCTGCGCCGGGGCCTGCAGGTGTACCGGCAGCTCGGCGCCCTCGGCGCGCAGCGGCGCGGGGCCGCCCGACGCTACGCCGGCGACGAGCACCTCTTCATCTGAAGCCGGCCGCGGCGCCGCTGCCGCGATGAGACGTCGCGCCGTCGCCCTTGCCGCCTGCGCCCTCGCTGTCCTTGCGATGCGCGCGCCGTTCCTCGCCGACACCCTCGACGACATCGACGCCGTCAACTTCGCGCTTGCCGTCGAAGATTTCGACCCCGCCCGTCATCAGCCCCATCCCCCGGGTTACGCGGTCTACGTCGTGCTCGCGAAGACCTTCGCGAGCGCCGCCGGCGCGGCGGACGACGCCTCCGCGCGAGCGCGGGCGCTGGCCTGGCTGAGCGCGATCGCTCAGGCCGCTCTGCCACTGCCGCTGTTCGTCCTCTTCCGCCGCCTCGGGGCCGAGCCTCGTATCTCGGCCGCGGCGACGGCGCTCACGCTCCTGAACCCCGTGGTCTGGATGAACGGCGTCCGACCCATGAGCGACAGCCTCGGGCTGCTCTTCGCGGTGACCACGCAGGCGCTCCTCCTCGGGGCTTCCGCCGGTGGCCGCGGAGCGCTCGCGGGGTCCGCCCTTGCCGGGCTGGCCGCGGGCGTGCGGGTGCAGACCCTGGCCTTGACCATCCCGCTATGGCTGTGGGCGATGACACGCCCGGGCGCGCGGAGGCAGGGGGCGGCGTTCGCGCTGTTGGTGGTCGCCGGTCTGGCGTGGGCCGTGCCGACGCTCATCGAGGCTGGCGGGCCATCGGCGTACTGGCACGCGCTGCGGGGAACCGCGGGGGACGCCGCCGACGTGGAGCCTCTCGTCCTGACCTGGACCCTGAACCGCGCCATCCGCGCCGCGCGGCACGTGGTGTTCCGGCCCTGGGGAGCGGAGTGGCTGGGGATGGTGATGACGGCGCTCGCCGGCGTCGGCTTCATCGCCGGGTGGCGCCGCGGGGTCGCACTACTTCCGCTGCTGGTCGCGTTCGGGCCCTACGTCGTCGCGCACGCGCTGTTCCAGCAGGCGCACACGCAGCGTTATGCGCTCCCGTACATTCCGGCGCTCGCGCTGCTCGCCGTGCTGGGGATGGAAACGATCGCCCGCGTCGCCGGCCGTCACGCCATCGCTGCATTCCTCGGGCTGGCGGCGTTGGGCTGCGGCGCCGCGGGGGCCGTCGCCCTTCCCGGGCTCATGGGTTACGCCGCCGCCGGAAGCCCGGTGTACGCGGCGCTCCACGCGGCGGACAAGATCCGCGGCTCGCTGCCCTCGCCCGTGCTCAGCGGCCACTACATGTTCGACCGGTACCTGACTTTTGCGCCGCCCGGACTAGCGGTCGCGCGCCTGCCGTCGCGCCGGGAGATGGCGGCGCTCCAGGCGTCGTGGACCTCCGGCGACGAACGCCCGCGGCTGTTCCTCGCCGAGCCTCGGCGTACTGATCTCGCCACCATCGACCCCGCCGCGCAGGTTGCTCGCGGGGAGTGGGCATGGCCCCCCGCCACCGCCTTGCTGCTGTCCGGCGAGCGCCCGGGCGCCGTGGCGCTGGTCGAGATCGCCGCGCCGTCGTGGTTCGCGGGACCGGGTTGGGGCCTCTCCCTCGAGGTGGCGCGTCCGGATGGGATCGGGGAGGCCGTACGGACAGCCCATGTCCGCGCGTCCCCGCAAGCGAGCGTCCTGATGCTCGCGGGAGAGCCGACCGACCCAGCGGCGGGCGGGTGGGAGTGCGAGCTGACGCTCGACGGACGCGCCCTCGATCGCCGTCCGTGCGGGACACCGTGGCTGGCCTCGTACCCCGTGGCTCCATCCGACGCGAAGGGTTATCGGCCGCTGGTGTTCAGGACCTCGCGGGGGAGCGCCGATCGCGCCGCGCCCTTCGCGCTGCGCGGCCTCGCCTTCGGAGCCGCGGAGTCGCCTCTGCTCGTTCACGGAGACGGCTGGCATTATCCGGAGACCGACGAAGACGGCCGGCCGTTCCGATGGGCGACGCGCGCCGCGCGGACGATGGCGAACGTGCCCGCAGGCGGAGCCAGGGTGGTGGTGGAAGGCCTGTTGCCGGACCGCTACGTCGCGCTCCCCGCGGCCATCACGCTCGAAGCGGGTGTCGCGCGCACGAGCGTCACCTCGAACGGCGCGTTCCGGCTGGAGCTCGATCTTCCCCCCGGCCAGGGACGCGAGATGATCCTGCGCTCCGATCGCGACTTCGTGCCCGACGAGGCACAGCGCAACGGCGACCGCCGACGCCTCGCCGCCCGCATCTACCGTTACGTGATCGCGCGCCGCTGAAAGCGCGGGACCGCTAGAACCCTTCGCGCACGTGCCGCGCGATCGTCCGTTCCAGCACGCCCCGCTGGTGGGCGTCGAGACGGCCGGCGTCGATGACGATGCGGGCGCCGGAGCCCGACCACACGACCATCGCATCCCGCCAGGTGTCCACGCGCGTGACCTCGTTCCAGGGGATCGTCGTGCGCACGAACCAGCGACGCGCGGTCAGCACGCCGGGGCGCGCCTCCACCCATGTCGCCGCGCTCGCGGCGCCGAAGACGAGGATCAGGATTCCGCAGCCGGCCAGCAGGCGCCGCATCCCTTTTCGCGCCGGCAGCGCGGCCGCCAGCGCGACCACGCCGAGGGCGGCGAGTGCCAGGGCAGCCCCGCGTGTCCACGGGTCGTCGATGCGGAGGGTGGTGTTGACGAGCGAGATCCGCATCGGCGCGCGGACGAGCCACGCCGCCGCGGCGAGGACAGCGATGGCGCCGAGCGCGGCGAGCCATCGATTGCGCAGATCCACGCGCGGGATTCTAGGGCAGAGACCCCGCGCGTCGGGTCCGCTTCCTTCTGACCGAACCGGAAACGCGGGATCTCGATCTGGGGGAGGGGAATGGAGACGATGCGTCGTCCCTGGCGGCCGATGAGCTCGCCCTGCGTGAGGTACTTGCGGAAGTCCTTCTTGACCACCCCGCGGACGATCTGGCGGAAGCGCTTGACGTCGCGCTCGATCTTCCTGAGCATGGGCGTCATCTTTCTGCCCCCGCGCCAAACCAGCGCACGGGATTCGATGAGGGCTGACAAGCTTCGACGTGGCCTGTCCTGGACGCTCTACGCCCTCGCCCTCGCGGCCGTCTTCGAGGGAGTGTCGCGCCTCGCCCTGTCGAGCCCGGCGTTCCTCGGCCGCGTCGCGGCGAACGACGATCCGTCCTGGCGCCTGCGCTGGGTCGCCAGCCACGGCGCGACGGGACGATTGCAGTACGAGATCGACGAATGGCACCCGCGGCGCGGCTGGGCGCTGAAGCCGAACCTGCGCGACGTGCCCGTGCAGCGCGGCAAGACGCTGAGCTCCAACTCCCGCGGCGTTCGCGGGCGGCGGGAGCACGGGGACGCCAAGGCGGCGGGAGTCACCCGCATCCTCGTCCTCGGAGACTCATTCACGTTCGGCGAGGACGTCGGCGACGACGAGACCTACTCTCACCACCTCGGCGAGATGCTGCCGCGCGCAGAAGTCATCAACCTCGGCGTCCACGGCTACGGTCACGACCAGATGCTGATCTACCTCCAGGAGGAGATCGGCCGTTACCGCCCCCACGTGGTGATCCTCGGCTTCCTCACCGGCGACATGGAGCGCAACGTCCTGTCCTTCCGCGACTATGCCAAGCCGCGGTTCGTGCTCGAGGGGGGCAGGCTGGCGCTGCGCAACAGCCCGGTGCCCGCGCCGGGGGAGACCGCGTCGCGTGAGAAATGGCGGTCGAAGTTCGCGGACGTGGTCTCGATGTTGTGGCTGCGGTACCGGTGGAAGTCAGGCGCGATCCCGGAGGAGACGCGGGAGCCGACGCTTGCCATCCTCGACGAGATGAAAGAAACCATTGAGCGCGCCGGCGCACGCCCTGCATTTGCCTACCTGCCCGCGTACGGCGAGATCGATCGCACCGATCCGGGCATGACCGGGCAGGAGCGGTTCTTCTTCTCCTATTGCCGACGGCGCGGCATCCAGAGCATGTACCTGCGGCCCTACTTCCTCGCGAAGCTGAAGGACGGCGTGACCTTCAAGACGCAGGGTCACTGGGGGCCGCTCGAGCACCGCACCGCGGCGGAAGGGATCCGCGCGTACCTCGTGGACAAGAACCTGCTGTCAGGGAATACGGCCGAGCGCCACGTCGAGGGCGGTCTGTAGCCCGAGAGCGGCCAAGGCGACGATGGCGGCCCGCGCCGCCCAACGCCCCGGGCGCCCCGACTCCTCGAGTTGCGCCAGCAGCGCGCCGACCCCGATGGCCACCGGCGCCATCGCGTAGTAATGGTGCTTGAGCAGGAAATTGAAGAAGACGTCCGCGCCGCTCACGGCGACGAGGATTCCCGCCCAGGCCCAGAGCACACGGCGCCCCCACGACGGACGGACCCTCGCCAGGCCGATCCAACCCATGAGCGGGACGAGGAGCGAGCCGTAGCTGTACCCCAGCTTGCCGGGCTGAAGCGCCAGGCGCTTGAGGATGGGCGTCGCTTCCCGCGCGTCGCTCGCGGAGCCGCCGAGGAGCTTCGGCACCGACTGGCTCAGGAATGGCCACGTCCAGTGCACGTAATAAAGGATGAAGGCGCAGGCGCACGCCGCCGCCGTTGCGGAGGCAAGCGACCGGGCGAGGATGGGATCGCGCCGCGCGGCGGTCGCGACGAGCACCGCGAGCACGATTCCGGTGAAGAGCAGGGCGGCGGTATAGGAGAGGAAGCAGAACGTGAGCAGCGCCACGGTGACGAGCCACGTTCCCCGGTGCGACAGGCGATGGGCCCGGAAGATCAGCCACGCCAGCGCGAGGGTGGACGCCCACACGCCGAGGATCGTCATGAGATGGCCGAGCCCGAGGAGCTGGAACGTGGGAACCAGCGAAGCGGTGACCACCGACGCAAGCGCCGCCGCGCGCGTGCCGGAAACGCGGTCGGCGACGAGGGACGCGATCATCGTGATGGAGGCGAACAGCAGGGCGAGGATCGCCTTTTCGGCGACGTAGAACCACGGCTGCGGCAGCGCGGCCAGCGGCGAGGCCAGGGTCTGGTAGAGCGCCGGGTGGGGAACGATGACATTGCCCCACTGCGCCTGCTCGCTCAGCATGCTGCCCGGATAGGGCAGGTAATAGATCAGGAAGCGGCCCTTCCAGATCTCCTGCGCGATGGACGAGTGGAAGACGAAATGCCCGCCGCGATAGAGCGGAAAGGCGGTCGCGGCAAGCCAGGCGACCCAGCCCGCCGCCGCGGCGGCGCGCGCCACCGCGGAGAGCAGGACCCGATGGCCACGGGTCGCGAGCAGCGAGACGATCGCCGTCTGGGCTGCGGCAAGCAGCGCGCCCACGATCACGATGGAGAGGAACGGCACCGCGAACGGAATCGCGACCAGAGGGGCGGCCCCGATGGCGGCCGCCGAGCCCGCCATGAGCAGCGCCCCGCCGGCGATGGCAGCCGTCGCCGAAAGGCCCGCCGCCCCCAGACCGATCACGGCGACCAGAGACGTCCCGACGGTAGCGGCGACGATGCGCAGCGACGGCCAGGCCCGCCCCCGATCGATCTCCACGCGAGAGATTCGCAAAGCGTCCGAACCGCCGGGGACGGTCAACACGAGCCCTGACCGCCACCCGACGGGTGCCGGCGCCCGGAACGACAGGCGCGTCCATTCATCGGCCGGCAGCTCGGCGATGAGCCCATGGTTGGCGGCGCGGAGCAACTGCACTTGTCGCGGCCGGCCTTCGTGGGAAGCGGTGACGGCGATCGTCCATTGCGTGCCGCCGCCGAGGTCTGACAGGTCCAGCTCCGCTCCTCGCGGCGCGCGCCGATAACGCATGCCGGGGGCGGCATCGTAGGCGCCGAAGCCACGCGCGACGGCGACCTCGCCGCCGCTGCCGAGCTCGATGTCGAGCCGTGGCTGGGCGCGGTAGGCGAAGATCAACGCCGCCACTCCCGCCACCGACAGCGCCGCGACCCGCCAATCGAGCAAGCGCCCGCCGCCGGCCCGGAGCGCATCCATCATCGTGGAGGCGGCGCGCGTCACACCTCGAACCGGTCGTGGAGCGAGACGGACGGCCAGCGCCGCCGCGGCCACCAGGAACAGCAAGGGCTCGGCGAGGGTCGCTGCCCACGCGCGGGCAAACGCGTACGCCGCGGAGATCGTGAGCGCAGCCAGGATGCTCGCGCGCTCGGCGTTCCGCGGCGCTGCCCCGCCGCCGACGAGGGCGAGGAAAAAAAGCAGGGCAATCGCGGCCGCGGTCGCGAGCGCGCCGAGGGGCGCCGTTCGCACGCCCACGGAAAGCGGCCGCAGCCTCGCCTCGATGACGCGCACCCCCAGCACACGGGGGTCGTTGGGACCGGGGCGGAACGTCTCGGAGTCGACCGCGACCGTGAGATCGGATCGCCAGGCCCCGGACGTGATCGTGTCGAAGGAGATCGCCTCCGTACCCGGTGGCGGCTGCACGGTCACCCGATGTCCGCCGGCCGAGAACGTCACCTGCGGCGGCGGTTGTCCGCGCGGCCGCCATGCCGAGACGAGAACCTCGACCCGCACCGGCCAACCCGGGCCCGGATCGGGAAAGACGATCTCGCCGCGCCCGCCGCTCCACCGGAATCCCGATTCGGCGTCGCCGAAGCCCCGGAACGTCGCGGCGGACAGCAGGTCGGCGGCCCGCAGCGTCATCGTCGAAGGCGCCTGGTACGCGGCCGCCACGCCGAGCAGCGCGACGAGGACGATGCGCCCCGGCGCCGCCCGCGGCCGGGGGACGGTCATCCCCGGCGGACGGCGCGCGCGCCGCGAAGCCGCCGCCACATCCGGGCGAGCGACACCAGCGTGCGCGGCACGTCGCTGGCCCTGACCGTCGATCGCCCCGCCGTGCGCGGGTAGTGGCGCACGCCGCGCTGCACGTAGCGCCATCCCGCGCGGTGAAGACGCGCGACGATCTCGGTGTCCACGAAGAAGTCGTTGGACTCGATGGGGAGGGCGCGGATGAGGTCGCCCCGGAAGAGCTTGAACGAGCAGTTCAGATCGTGCACGGACATCCCGAGGGCGGCGGAGGACAGCATGTTGAACCCTCCCGAGACCGCCTTGCGCATCCACGGGTCCTGCCGGCCGACGCGGAACCCGAGCACGGCGTCGACGTCCTTCATGAGCGGAAGGACTCCGGCCAGCTCGCGCAAATCGAACTGATTGTCGGAGTCGGTGTAGAAGACGAGCTCGCCCCTCGTGGCGCGGAAGCCGTCGCGTAGCGCCGCGCCGTATCCCTCGTTCCTGGGATGGCGGACGACCCGCAGGCGGCCGTCCATCTCCGCGGCGAGGGCGGTCAGGATGTCGGCAGTGCGGTCACGGCTGCCGTCGTCCACCACGACGATCTCGTACGGCGGGGCAAGCTCGGCCGCGGCGGAGGCGGCGTCGCGGACCACGCGCTCGATGTTGCCTTCTTCGTTGTAGGCGGGAAGGACGATGGAGAGCGCGGGCGGCAAACGGGAGATCTTATCCCGGGAAGCGCCATGGCCCGGGACGAGGACCCGACGATAACGTGGCGGGACCCGGGCTCAGGGTCCGTCACTCCCCGCCGCTGCCGCGGAAGTGATCCTCGGTGTCGGCGAACAGCACGTTGAAGCTGGTCAGCGTGCCGTAACAGGCGGTGACGTACCCCTGCAGCTTCAGCTTCTCGTCCTCCGGCAGGCCGGACAGGTTGACCTGCTGCTCGAGGGTCCGCAGGCGGTTGCGCAGCATGACGATCTTGTGGAAGAAGGCCTCGATGGGCCAGGACTTCTCTGCGGATCCGTTGCCGGGGCGCAACACGAGGTGTCCGCCGCGCCACCGCTGCGCGGGCGCCACCGGCGTCAGGCCCGCCTCCTCGCGGATCACGCGCCGGAGGAGCGTCTCGAAGTCCGAGCCCGTCGCGTCGCTGCTCATCGGTGAGGGGGTCCTTTCGGAGGCGACGGAGAGGCGCGCGGGCATTCCGTCCCCGGCGGACGCGGCCGGCGCGTTGGCGGACGGCGCGGTGCGCACGCCGCCCCCGCTCCGGAAGTTGTGCTCGCTGCGGCAGAAGTCGCAGACGACGCGGACGACGTCGCCTCCGGAATCCGTGGCCACGACGGTGTGATGGCGTACGACCTTGCACTGGCGGCACAGGTCGTCGACCTGCTGCCCGGCGCGGCCTGCCGTCACCGGGCCTTGCGGGCTGCGGCCCCGGCGACTCCCATGCGAGTCCTCCCTGCCTGCCCCGACCTGCCTGACCGAGGGTACACTGATCCTGGATGAGCGGGAAGAGGGTCGGCATCTCGCAGTTCGTCGATCATTTGCGCTCCCTCGAGGACGGCCCGATCACGCGCGATCGGATGCTCGAGTTCATGCTCGAGAACCGCGTCGATCGCAAGAGCCTCGATCCCTACGTCCACTTCCGGCCCGACATGTACACGCGCAACCTGGTGTACCGGGACGATGAGCTCGAGCTGATGGCGGTGTGCTGGCAGCCCGGGCAGCGGACGGTCATCCATACCCACAACGGGCAGCTGGGATGGATGGGAGTCGAGCAGGGCGCGCTGGCCGTCGTCAACTACAAGTGGACGGGCTGCAACGCGTCGGACAACCAGAACGTCGCCGGTCTCGATTGCCTGGGCGGCGCGACCGAGCTCGACCTCGACCGCCTCGAGGTGCAGGAGTGTTACCCCGGCGGACCAGTGAACACGGTCGACAAGGTGCAGACCATCCACCAGGTCGTGGTGCAGGGCAAGGAGCCGGTGGTCTCGCTGCACGTGTACAGCCGGCCCATCGACTCGTGCATCGCCTTCGACATGGAGAAGCGCACCTGCTATCGCCGTCCGCTGAAGTACTACAGCCGGTACGGTGACGTGATCGTCCGCGAAGGCGATTTAAAACCCGCCTGAAGAGTAGCCACGGAGACACGGAGGCAGGGAGAGCGGATGTGAACCCGCTCACGGGCATCAAGGTCGTCGACCTCACCCGGATCCTCGCCGGGCCGTACTGCACGCAGGCGCTCGCCGATGCCGGGGCCGACGTGGTCAAGGTCGAGGAGCGCAACAAGGGCGACGACACCCGGGGCTGGGGCCCTCCGTTTGTCGGCGGCGAGAGCGCGTACTTCCTTTCCGTCAATCGCGGCAAGCGGAGCCTGACCCTCGACCTGAAGCACGACGAGGGACGGCGCATCCTGCGCGTGCTGCTCGACCGCGCCGACGTGGTGGTCGAGAACTTCCGGCCCGGGACGATGGAGCGCCTCGGCTTCGGCTGCGAGGTGGTGCGCGGCCGTAATCCCCGCATCGTGTACGCCTCCATCTCCGGCTACGGCGAGGACGGTCCGTGGGGAGGGCGACCCGGATATGACGCCGTCATCCAGGGCGAGGCCGGCCTCATGAGCATCACCGGCGCGGCGGATGGTCCGCCTTTTCGGGTCGGGGCTTCGATCGCGGACGTGGCGGCGGGCATGACCGCGTACCAGGGCATCCTGCTCGCGCTGCTGCGCCGCGCCACCACGGGCGAAGGCGGCCGCGTCGACGTCTCCCTGTTCGAGTCGCTCCTTCCGCCGATGGCGTACCACGCGTCGACGTATCTGCTGACCGGGAAGGTCCCGTCGCGGCTGGGCAATCGTCATCCCAGCCTCGCGCCCTACGAGACCTTCGAGGCCGCCGATGGATACGTGATCGTCGCGGTGGGCAGCGAGTCCCTCTGGCGGTCGTTCTGCGCGGCGATCGGAGAGCCATCGCTCGCTCCGGACGAGCGCTTCGCCACGAACCGCCAACGCGTCGTCAACATCGACGCGTTACGCGCGGTGCTCGTCCCGATGATGAAGGCGCGGACGGTGGGGGATTGGCTGGCCGCGCTCGAAGCCGCCGGCGTGCCCTCCGGCCGGGTGCGCACGATGGCGGAAGCGCTCGATCACCCGCAGCTGCAAGCGCGGGGGCTGATCGTCGAGCGCGATCACCCAGTGGCCGGTCGCGGGCGTTATCTGGCCAGTCCGATCCATCTGTCGGGCGCGCAGCGCGCATCGGCTTTGCCTCCGCCCACGCTTGGCCAGCATACGGACGAGGTGTTGCGGCAACGCCTGGGGATGAGCCCGGACGAGATCGCCGCCCTGCGATCGGAAGGGGTCGTCTGACGGCGAAGCGGTAAAAACGCGGCGGGGCCGCAGTTGCGCCTCCCGGCCCGCGGGTGCGACCATCCGTTCCCCGCGCCGGACGCGCGGGCCCGGGGTCGAAACCAATGCCCTCCCGCATCCTGGTCGTCGACGACGACGCTCGCGTCGCGCGGTCGCTGATGGACGTGCTGACCCACCACGGCCACGAGCTCGCCCTCGCCGGGTCCGGCGAGGAGGCGCTTTGCACATTGGCGGCCGGCCCCTTCGACCTCGTCCTCCTGGACGTGCGCCTTCCGGGGATCAGCGGGTTCGAGACCTGCGCGCGCATCCGGGAGCTCTACGGGCCCGCGCTGCCCGTGCTGATGCTGACGGGCGACCCCGACGACGACCTGATGCGCGCGGGATACGAGGCCGGCGCGGACGACTTCCTCCGCAAGCCCGTCGAGATCCCTCACCTGGTGCTGAAGGTCAAGGCGTGCCTGCGCTTCAAGTCGATGCACGACGAAATGAAGGGTCATCGCGAGGTGGCGCAGGCGCGCGCGCGTGACCTCGCCCGCCTGCACGAGATCGGCCGCGACTGGTCCTTGATCGCCGAGCCGGGAGAGTTCCACCGGATGGTGACGAGCCGGCTGGGCGCGCTCATCGGCGCGCCCATCTGCCTGCTCGGCCTGTACGACCCCGGCACGCGCACCGTCGCCGCCGCGCTGCCTGTCCACGGCCTGCCGGACGACTTGGCGCGGAGGATCCGGTACGTGGTGCGCCCGGAGCACCGCGCCTGGTGGAACCTCAACAGCGGGCGGCCCTACGTCAGCAATCGTGCGCGCACCGACCCCCGCCTCATCCAGGAGATGGTCGACCTGATGGCGGCGGAGTCGGTGGTCCTGGTCCCCTTGATCTCGGAGGGCGAGGTCCTCGGCATCTTCGCCGCCCTCAACAAGCCGGGCGGGTTCACCGATGCCGACGTCCAGCTGCTGAGCATCTTCGCCGGGCCCGCCGCGTCCTTCCTGCGCAGCCGCCAGATCTTCGACCAGCAACGCAGGCACGCCACGCGGCTCGAGCGGGTGGCGGCGCTCATCGGCGCGATGGCCGGAGAAGCGAGCCGCTCCGCGTTGCTCGCGCTGGTCGCCTCGCGCCTGCACTCGGATCTCGGCTACGACCGGGTCGCCTTCCATGCCGTGGATGGAGGCGGCCTGCGGCTGGAGGCCGAGGCGGGCGAGACGCTCCAAGGGGACGCGGCAGCCGGGGCGGCCGCCGGCGATCTCCTGAGGTGGGCGATGCGAGCGGGAACGCCACTCACGGCTCCGCCCTCGCCGGAAGGCTTCGAGGTTGCGATCCCCGTCCACGCGGGCGCGGATGCCCTCGGGGTGCTCGAGATGCACCGCCGCGACGGCGGCCCCTTCGCGGACGAAGAGCTGAACCTGCTCTCGGCGCTGGCGGGACAGCTTGCCCTCGCCTTGCAGAAATCCGCCGGGCTGGCCCGGACCGAGCGGCTGGCCGCCCAGCTGATCACCCTCTACGACCTCGGGCTCGAGACGACGGCGCTGCGCGATCTCCGAGCGCTCTTCGCTCGCGGCACCGAGGAAGCAGGACGGCTCATCCGCGCCGATCACACGTCGGTCATGCGCCTGGACGCCTCCGACGAGAGCCTCCGCGTTTTCGCGGCGTGGAGTCAGGACACGATATCGGAAACGTATGCGGACCCGGTGTTCAAGCTCGGAGTCGGCATCGCGGGACGCGTCGCCCGCGATCGCCGCGCGGCGATGGTCAACGAGACCGGGGACAACCGCGATTTCGTTCCTCGGCAGAATCCCGTGGCGCGCCTGATGTGCGTCCCACTCACGTATTACGAGAGCGGCCGGGCCGAGCCCGCGGTGTTCGGCGTCTTGAACGCGACCCGCCGGCCGGGAGCCGCCCCCTTCACCCAGGACGATCTCGAATACCTGACGCGATTCGCGGGGCAGCTGTCGATTGCGGTCGCCAACTCCATGGCCTTTGCCGCCGAGCGCGAGCGCAGCGAGCAGCTCGCCCTCGTCAACGCGCTCCTGCGGGAGATCAGCGGGACGCTTTCGCGTGAGCGGATCCTCGAGACGGTGGTGCGACGCATCCAGGAGGCGTTCCATCATCCCGTGGTCACGATCAGCGTTCCCGACCCGGAGGCAACAGCGCTTTCCGTGGTGGCCATGGCTTCGCGCGACCGTAAGCACGATGAAAACCACAGCTCTTCCATCGACGCCGGCATCACCGGCCGCGCCTACCGCGAGAAGAGGATCGTCCACGTGGCCGACGTGTCCCTCGACTCCGATTACATCCGCCTCGTCCCCTCGACGCGCAGCGAGGTGGCGGTGCCGATCCTGTACGGGGACGAGGTGGTGGCGGTGCTGAACGTCGAGAAGGACGAGGCGGGTGGGTTCGACCGCGGTCAGGTCATCACCCTCGAGACCCTGGCCGACGGCATCGGCGTGGTCCTCCGGAACGCCGAGCTGTACCAGGCCCTCGAGACCACCAACGCCAGGCTGGTCGAGCTCGACCGTATGAAGAGCGAGCTCGTCAACATCGTCGCCCACGACTTCCGCGCGCCGCTGGCCGGCGTCCTCGGCCACGCCGAGCTCCTGGAATGGCGGCCGGACGCGCCCCGGGAGGAGCGCCTGGCCGACGCCCGCGCGATCATCCATGCCGCCACGCACATGGCCAGCCTGGTCGACAAGACGCTGGAGACGACGCGTCTGGAGTCGGGCCGGCTGCCCTTCGACTTCGCCGTGTTCGACCTGGCCGCGCTGACGCGCGAAGTCGTGGCTCGCCGCGTGGAGGCCCCGACGCACCCCCTGTCGCTCGACATGGCGGACGACGAGCCGCTGCCGTGCTGGGGGGACCGCGACCGCGTCGCCGAAGTCCTCGACAACCTGATCGCGAACGCGGTCAAGTACTCGCCCGATGGCGGGCCCATCCTCGTCGAGGTCCGGCGGCAGGGGGACTCGGTGACCCTGCGTGTCGCGGACCGCGGCATCGGCATCGAGCCCGCCGACTTCGACCGGCTGTTCCGCGCCTTCTCGCGGGTCCGGACGCCGCGCAACGCCGCCGTCCAGGGGTCGGGCCTGGGGCTGTACATCTGCGACCGCATCGTCCGTGCCCATGGCGGAACCCTCGCCGTGGAGAGCACGCCGGGAGAGGGCTCCGTCTTCTCTTTCGCGCTGCCGCTGTTCGGGGCCGAGGCGCAGACCCGCGCGCCGCAGGTGCTCATCGCCGCTGCCGACGAGCGGACGCGCCGCGAGCTGCGCCGCGCCGCCGAGGAGCAGGGGTACGGCACCTGCGAGGTCGCGGACGGGGTCGAAGCCGTCGAGGCCGCCCTCCGCCTGCTGCCTGCGGCCGCCATCCTGGACCGGGTGATGCCGCGCCTCGGCGCGCGCGAGGTCGCGGAGCGGCTGCGTGAGAACCCCGCGACCGCCTCCATCCCGCTGCTCGTGCTCGCGGAGGTGGGCGAGCTCGGCGACGGTTCGGCCCTGTTCGCCGGCTTCCTGCCGCGCCCGCTCGATCGGGCGCTCCTGGCCGCTGCTTTCGGCGCGCTCAAGGGCAGGCCAACTCCGGCGTGACCAAATGATCGTAAGATCTTTCCTGACGCGGGGGTTCCTGGGAGAGATCGAATGCGCGCCCGTGACGGACACTCGCCGCTGATCCGGGCCGCGCTGGCGGCCCTCTCCCTCGCCACGCTCGCCGCTTGCGGCGAAGATTCCGCGAGCCCGACGACGCCCACGTCCAGCCCGAGCCCAGATGCTGCCGCCAGCCTGAACATGATCCTGCTGTCCCGGATGGATCTGAACCAGCTGTCGCTGCCCGCGGCATCGGACGAGTACGAGGCGCTCTCGCCCCAGGCGACTTCCGCGGCCGGGAACTACGGCTACACCTCGCCGGATGGACGGCGGTTCGCCCTCACCGGCTTGAACGACGGGACATCGATCGTCGAGGTGACCGATCCCCGCGCGCCGCGGAGGGTCGCCCATATCCCCGGGGCGGCCAGCCAATGGCGCGAGATCCGAACGTACCGCGAGTACGTCTACGTCACGACGGAGGCGCGGACCGGGCTCGACATCATCGACATGAGGAACCCGTCCCAGCCGCGCAAGGTGCGGACGTGGAGCGACACCTTCACCTCCGCGCACAGCCTCTGGATCGACACCGATCGCGGCCTCCTGTACGCGCATGGAACAAGGAACGCGGCCGGAGTCGCCAACGGCATGCGGGTGCTCGCCCTCGAGCCCGATCCCGAGAACCCGCGCGAGGTGGGGTCCTTCGGCGACTTCTACATCCACGACTCCTACGGCCGCGGCAACGTGCTCTACGCGGCCGCCATCAACTCGGGATTCCTCGGGATCCTCGACGTCTCCGACCCCGCGCGGATTCGCGAGATCGCGCGCTTCAACACCGGGGGCCGGTTCACCCACAACGCGTGGCTGACCGACGACAGCCGCTATCTCTTCACGACCGACGAGGTTCCCGGGCGTCCCCTCGAGGGATGGGACTTGCGGGATTTTTCGGCCCCGCGCAAGGTGACGGAGTTCATCGCCGCGCCGGGCTCGATCCCGCACAACGTGATGGTGGACGGCAACCGGCTGGTGGTGGCCCACTACACCGAAGGCGTGCAGCTCCTCGATATCACGAACCCCGAGCAGCCCCGCCGCCTCGGGTTCTACGACACCTATCCCGGCGGCCCGGGCGGGTTCAACGGGGCGTGGGGCGCGTACATCTTTCCCGGGTCGCGGCTGATCGTGGTCAGCGACATCCAGGGCGGGCTCTTCGTGGTCGAGTACACCGGCCCCTGACGGTGCGACGGCTCCGCTGACGGCCGATCTGCTCGCCGCCCTTGGCATCCGGCGCGGTGACGTCGTCTCCATCGTGGGCGCGGGCGGCAAGACGACGCTCGTGTATCGCCTCGCGGAGGAGGCGCGCGGCCAGGGCTGGCGCGTGCTGGTCACCACGACCACCCACATGGGCACGCTTTCGGAAGCGAAGACGGGCCCCGTGCTGGTAGAGGCGGAGTCCGCCATCGAAGGCGACCTCGCCCGCGCGCTCGCGAAGGAAGGGCGCGCGACCGTGCTCGGGCGGCGGGTGCGTCCCGACAAGCTGGAAGGGCTCCCCCCCGAGCGCGTCGATGCGCTTGCCGGCAGCGCCGATCTCGTCCTCGTCGAGGCCGACGGGGCCCGCGGGCGATCCCTCAAGGTCCCCGCCCCGCACGAGCCGGTGATCCCTTCATCGACCACTCTCGTCGTCGTCGTCGCCGCCCTCGACGCGCTCGACCGCCCCCTGGGCGCCGAGACCGTCCATCGCCTCGATCTCGTGTGCGCGGCGACCGGGGCAATCGAAGGGACGATGGTGGACCCGCCGATGCTGGCGGCGGCACTCCTGCACCCGTCGAGCTACGTGTCCCGGATTCCCGCCGGGACGCGATCCGCCGTGTTCCTGAACAAGGCGGATGGGGCTTCCTCCCACGAACCGGCGGTCGCCATCGCAACGCTGCTGCGGCGTTCGTACGGCGTCGTTGTCGCGGGATCGGCGCGGTCGGGACAGGTCACCGTGGTCGCGTGAGCACAAGGCCGGAGATCGCGTCCATCATCCTCGCCGCCGGGGCCTCGTCGCGCATGGGCCGTCCCAAGATGCTGCTGCCCATCGGCGAGGCCACCCTCCTCGCCGCTTCGGTGGCGCCGTACCTCGCCGCCGCTCACGGCCGGGTGGTCGTGGTGCTCGGGAAGGACGCGCGACGGGTCCGCGCCGAGGCCGGCTTGCCCCTCGATCCCCGCCTGCACGTCGTGGTCAATCGCCGCTGGCGTGAAGGGATGTCCTCCTCGCTGCGCAGGGGCCTGGCCACGTGCGCGGGCGCGGACGCCGTCCTCATCGGGCTCGCAGACGAGCCCGGCGTCACCGTCGATCGCCTGGCTCGTATCGTCTCGGCCTGGCAGCCGGGGGTGGTGCTGGTCATTCCCATGGTTTCGGCAACCCGCGCCGCACATCCGGTCCTCTTCGCGCAATGCTTGTGGGAAGATCTGCGCGGCTTGCGTGGGGACGTGGGTGCCCGGACGGTGGTGGAGCGTCACCAGGACCGCGCTGCGCGCGTCACCGTACCGCCGCTTGCCGATCTCGACGTCGAAGCCGACTACCGGGATTACATCGAAGGACGCCCGCCGGCGCGGGGCGGCCTCGAGATCCCGGACGATTAAGGAGAGTGCATGGAGGACGAGAGGCGCGTTCGCAGCCGGATGCCGCTCCGCATCATCATGACCCTGGCTCTGGCGGTGAGCGCCGTCTGGCTGCTGGAGCTGTACATGAAGCCGACGTGGTCGAAGATCGTCAGCTTCGTGCTCGGGTACCTCGTGGGCACCCTCGTCAACGAATGGGTGCACCAGAGGTCGAGCCGCATCGAGCCGATCGCCGTCCGTCCCGTCGTGGGGCCCGCGGGACCCGCCCCGGGCTCCGGCACGCCTTTTTGAGGGTGTTATCCTCGCTTGAATGAGGGAGGTCTTCGAGGCTGCGCTGGCCGCCGAGCGGGGAGGTGAGCCCGCCGCGCTGGTCACCGTCGTCTCCACCCAGGGGTCGACCCCGCAGAAGGCGGGGGCCAAGATGGTCGTCTACCCCGACGGCCGCATCGTCGGCACCATCGGCGGCGGGTGCGTCGAGGCCGAGATGTCCTGGCGGGCGCGCCATGTGATCGACGTGCGCCGTCCGCAGCTCGTGTCCTACGAGCTGACGCCGGACCAGGCCGGCGAGGACGGCCTCATCTGCGGCGGCCGGATGGAGGTTTTCATCGAGCCGATCGAGAGCACGCCGACGCTGTGCCTGTTCGGCGCCGGGCACGTGGCCCAGCCCCTGGCGCGCATGGCCCATGCCGCGGGGTTCCGGGTCGAGGTCGCCGACGACCGGGTGAAGTTCGCGAACCGGGACAGGTTTCCCGACGCCGACCGCATCGTCGTGGACGAGTTCGCGGCCGCGGCGAAGCAGATGACGCTGGGCCGCGAGACCTACGCCGTCATCGTCACCCGCGGACACAAGGGGGACGCCGAGGCGCTGCAGTCGGTCCTCGGCAAGGGGCTGCGATTCGTAGGGCTCCTGGCCAGCCGTCCCAAGCTCGTCCATCTCGCCGCCACCCTCGAGGAGCGCGGCGTGCCTCCGTCGGACGTGGCCACGATCCACGCTCCCCTCGGGCTCGAGATCGGGGCGACGACGCCGGAGGAGATCGCGGTCAGCGTCCTGGCGGAGATGATCGCGGTGCGCCGTGGCGTCGATCCGGGCGCCGTCCGGCCGATGAAGATGGAGCTGCCCGGCCGCCTGAAGGCCGGACGGTAGCGCCCGGCATGTTGTCCGGCGTGCCCGCCGTTGTCCGCGGCGGGGGAGAGCTCGCGTCCGCGGCCGCCCGCCTGCTGTTCCTCGCCGGCATGCGTGTCGTCGTTCTCGAGCGCGCGCAGCCGCTGGCGGTGCGCCGCCTCGTCTCCTTTGCTGACGCCGTGTTCGGCGGCGAGCGCGAGGTCGAGGGGGTTCGCGGCGTTCTCGTCGCTCTCGACGCCGTGTCCCACGAGGCCGCGCCGTTCATCCCCGTGGTGGTCGATCCCGACGGGCGCTTCCTCGCCCGCGCCGAGGTGGCAGTCGTGGTCGACGCGCGAATGACGAAGCGGGGCCATGCGGCGCGTCGCGATGGCCCGGCCTTCCTGGTCGGCCTCGGCCCCGGCTTCACCGCCGGCGTCGAGGTCGATGCCGTCGTCGAGACCCAGCGCGGGCCGGACCTCGGCCGCGTGATCTGGACCGGCGCTGCCGAGCCCGACACTTCGCTGCCGAGCCCGGTGCTCGGCTTCACGGAGAAGCGGGTGCTGCGCGCGCCGCGGACGGGCATCTTCCGGGAGCGGATCGCCATCGGCGCGGTGGTGGTTCCCGGCGACGTCGTCGGCGACGTCGAGGGGCAGCCGGTGACCACTCCTATCGCGGGGCTTTTGCGCGGCGTGCTGAAGGACGGCGTTCACATCGCGGAAGGCGCCAAGGTCGGCGACGTCGACCCGCGGGGCCCCGGCGTGAATGCGGCGGCCGTGTCCGACAAGGCGCGCGCGGTCGCGGCCGGGGTGCTGGAGGCGGTCCTGCTGAGGCGCCGCGGGCTGCGTTAGACCCGTGCCGGACGCGCAAAACCATTGCCCTTGTGCGCGGAGTCCGCTATCGTCTCTACGCGGGATGATTGAATCTGCCGTAGTCGTCCGGCGCCTTGCGCTGCCCGCCGTACTCGCCGCCCTGGCCGCGGCCGGCGTCGCCGTGCCGTCTGTCGCGGCGGAGCGCCCACAGACCGCCCCCGCGCTCGAGACCGAGCACAAGTCTCCTTCCGGTGCCTTCACCTTCCGGACGCCGGCGGGCTGGACGATCGAGACCAGCGCGGGCCCCGAGACCGTGAACGCCTTCGGGTCCGGCGTGCGGGTCCGCTTCGTCCATCGACCGGGCGAGCATGGATACGACAGCCTGCACGGCGTCTGCATGCTGGAGCGCCTGGCCCCGCCCAGCGAGACCTCGCCCGTCATCAAGTACGAGTACGACTACATCGGCGGGGACATCGGCAACGACCGCCGCGCGCTGGATTCCGCGTTCACGATCCGCTACGACGGGGACGTCCACGGCCACAAGGAGTGGCGCCAGCGCAACGTCACCGTCGTGGGAGGCGGTCATTCGCTGTGCGCGATCAGCTATGCGCCCGCGAGCGTGGGCAAGAAGAAGGAGGCCCGCGCCCTCCTCGACGCCGTGCTCGCGAGCGTGACCCTCCGATGAGCAACGCCCTCCCGGCTCTCGTCCCCCGCACCGCGAGCCGGCAGATGTGGTCGGTGGGCGGGGGCAAGGGCGGCATCGGCAAGTCGGTCATCACCGCCGCGCTCGGATGGCAGCTGGCCCGGTTGGGCAAGCGGGTGGTGCTCGTCGATGCCGATCTCGGCGGCGCGAACCTGCACACGTGCCTCGGCGTTCCCGCGCCGCAACGGTCGCTGGCCGACTTCGTCACCCGCCGCGTCGAGCGTATCGAGCAGGCCGCGGTGGAAACGAACTTCCCGCGCCTGCGACTGATCAGCGGCGCCGCCGACCTGCTGACGGCCGCGAACATCAAGCACCAGCAGAAGGTGCGCCTGCTGAGCCACCTCCGCACGATCGACGCCGACATCGTGCTCATGGACCTCGGCGCGGGCACGTCGTTCAACATCCTCGACTTCTTCCTGATGTCGGACGTGAACCTGCTCGTGATCGTTCCCGAACCGACCTCGGTCGAGAACGGCTACCGGTTCATCAAGAGCGCGCTGTTCCGCCGCCTGCGCAGCGTGTGCGAGGACACCGAGGCCCAGGAGATCCTCGACTTCGCGATGGACCCCTCCAACCTGCGCGGCATCCGGACTCCCGTGGAGCTGCTGAGCGCGGTGGAGAACGATTGCCCCGACGCCCTGCCCCCGCTGAAGGCCGCGTTGGCCGCGTTCCGCCCCCGGTTCATCGTGAACCAGGTGCGCGGCCCCGCGGATGCCGCAATCGGACCGCAGCTCGTCACCGCCTGCGCGCGCCACCTCGGGATTCGCGCCAGCCACGCGGGGTCCGTCTACCACGACGACGCGGTGTGGCAGGCGGTCCGCCAGAAGCGCCTCTTCGCGGCCGAAGACCCCGACGGGATGGCGGCGCAGAGCATCCGGCAGATCGCGCGCGGCCTGCTCCAGGGCGAGCCGATGAAGTTCGACTGGTAGCGCCACGAGCCCCGCGCGCATGGCCGAGCTGACCCACTACGAGGCACTCGACGTCGCCCGCGGGGCGACGCCTGACGACATCCGGAAGGCGTACGAGCATGGGCTCGCGGTGTACGACGAAGCCGGCGTCGCGACGTACTCGCTGCTCGACGGAGACCAGCGTCGCGCGGCCCGCAAGCGGATCGAGGAGGCGTATCGCATCCTGTCCGATCCCGCGCTGCGCGCCGCGTACGACGAGCAGATGACGCTTGCCAGGGCGGCCTCGGGCGCCGTCGACGCGTCCGGCCGGCCCCACCCGATCAAGCTCCCGGATCCCGTCACCGGGGCGGATCTGAAGCGCTTCCGCGAATCCCGCGGGGTGACGCTGGCGCGGATCGCCGCCGAATCGAAGGTCGGGCAGCGCACCTTCGAGGATATCGAAGGGGACCGCTTCAACCGGCTGCCCGCCGTCGTCTACGTGCGCGGCTTTTTGCGCGAGTACGCGCGCGCGGTCGGACTCGACCCCGTCGCGACGGCGGAGTCGTTCGTCGCCCGCCTGCCGCGGCGATCCCCCTGATCACCCGCCGTAGGTGCCGTTCCACGCCCAGTTCGGCCCGCCCAGATACGACACGGCGACGCTGGCCTGGAAGGGAGCGAACCGCCCGCTCCCGCCGGTCAAGACGCACCGTCCGGCGCCGGTCGTGTTCGCCGCCCTCGTCCGCCGCGTCGGTTTTCCGGAGCAGCCCGCCCCTTTGCCGCCGCGTGCGCACCTGCCGAAGACGTCCGCGACGCGCTGACGCGCTCATCGAGCGGGGCGAGAACATCGGCGATCCGCCGTGGGGCGTGCAGGATAGCGTCGGCGTAGCCTCGCCGAGCAGGGAGAAGGTCTAAAGCTGGAGAAGGAGCGGCGCCTAATCCTCCTTCTCCTCGTCCCCTTCCGCCGTCGCCTTCACGAATGCCGCCCGGACCGGCGGCGGCATCACCGAAGACGCGCCGCGGACCGCCTTCCAGATGATCTCGTTCAGCTCGAGGTCGGGCGCGCGGTCCGCCTCCTCGAGGTTCATCTCCATCGAGGCCTGCGCGCCGGGAGCGGACGGCGCGTTCGTCTCGTCCAGAGGGACGCGGGCGTCTTGCTTCCGGTACGGCGTCATCACCGGGCGCGATTGGAAGGCCGCGTACATCGGCGTCGCGGCCGCGTCGTACTGGCTCATGGGCGGCAGGCCGAGGATCAGCTCGATCGTCCGGAGCATCCCGGAGGTGGTGTAGAGCGTGCTGTCCACCACGCCGCGCCGCGTGTACGGGCTCACCACCAGCGCCACCGACCGGTGCGCGTCGACGTGGTCCGGCCCGTTCTGCGCGTCGTCCTCCAGGACGAAGATGGCGGACTCCTTCCAGAACCGGCTGTGCGTCACCGCCTCCACGATGCGCCCCAGGGCGAGGTCGTTTTCCGCCACCATCGCGCGCGGGGTCGGGTATCCCGGCCGCGTGCCCGCGGTGTGGTCGTTCCCGAGGCGGAGGATGGAGAGCCGCGGCAGGGTCCCGTCCTTCTCGAAGGCGCGGAACTCCTCCAGCCACACGTCCACCCGCCGGTTGTCCGGGATGGTGAGGTCGTACGGCGGATACGTCGGGTGGACGAGGCCGGTCAGGCCGGGTACGGACGCGCGCAGCGTCTCGCCCGGTGACGGGGACACCGTGTCGTGCGTCCGGTCGTCGCGGGAACGCAGCGCGAACTCGCCGTAGCTGCGCACGCTCACCCCGGCCCGGAGGCACGCATCCCAGATGTAGCCCTGGGCGGGGGCGGTGATGTTCCCGTAGGCGTTCCGGAACGGGGGGCCGCCCTCGCTGAGGTACTTCGCGCCGCGCCCGCCGTAGTTCATGGGCCAGACCTTTTCCGTGAAGTCCGTGGCGTAGGCGGCGGTGGAGAAGGAGTGGCCGTCGTAGCTGACCTCCGCGTCCACGTAGAAGTTGTCGAACAGCACGAACTCCTCCGCGATGGCGTGCGCGTTCGGCGTGACCTGCTCGCCGAAGAGGCAGAGGTTGGGATCGCCGTTGCCCTTCGGCACGTCGCCGAGCACCTGGTCGTAGGTGCGGTTCTCGCGGATGACGTAGAAGACGTGCTTGATCGGCGAGGGATCGCCCACGCGACGCGGGATGGGGGAACCTTCGGGCGCGCCCGCCGGGGCCAGACGCGTCCGGTCGGAGTAAGGGCTGAGCGCGTAGACCTTGCGGGTATGCGCGGCCAGCGCGGCCTTGTCCGGCCACTCCACGGTGGAGAGCGCGCCGGTGAGCATCGACCCCGTGTACTGGCCGAGCAGGTAGCCGGCCATCGGAGAGTCGGTCGGCATCCGGCCAGGCTGGGGTCCGCGCGGGTTGGCCATCGAGGTGAGGCCCTTGCCGGCGAGCACGTAGATGCGTCGGCCGTCCGCGCTCACGTGCACCGCGGTCGGGTACCAGCCGGTGGGGATGAAGCCCTCCACCTCGCTGCGGCGGGGATCGGACACGTCGACCACGGCCACGGTGTTGTTGTCCGCGTTGGCCACGAGAAGCTTCTGGCCGTCCGGTGACAGGCTGAGGGCGTTGGGCGTGCTGCCCGGCGGCGCCTCCGGATGGAGCGCGATCCCGATCTGCTCGCGCGCCGTGCGCGCGGCGACGTCCACCACCCACACCGAGTTCGTGTTCGCGCAGGCCACGAACAGCCGGCTCCCATCCCGCGAGAGCGCCATCGCGTTCGGGTGCTCGCCGACCGCGATCTCGCCCGCCGGCGCGAGCGTCGCCGCGTCGAAGACGAGGACCTTCGCGCCGCCCCAGAGCGAGACGAAGAGCGTGCGTCCATCCGCGGAGAGCAGCGCGGTGTAGGGCTCGGCGGCGAGCGTCACCGTCCGCGCCACCCCTCCGGTGACGAGGTCGACGGCGGACAGCGTCTCCCCCAGCACGTGAACGGCGTAGAGCCGCCGGCCGTCGGGGCTCACGTCCAAGCCTCCCACGAAGCTCTCGCGCGACGGCCGGCCGAGCGGATACGTCGGCCCCGCCTTCAGCGTGCCCGACTGGAACACGTACTCGTTGACTGCGCTGCTCCCCGCGCCCGAAGAGAAGAGCCGCCGTCCGTCCGGGTGCCAGGCGAGCCCGAGCCAGGCGTGGTCGACGGAGAGGCGCGACGCGATCACCTGCCGCTCCACGTCGATCACCACGAGCGCCGGCCGGGAGTAGCCGCTGGTGGTGACGGCGAGGTACCGGCCGTCCGCCGATTCGACCATGGCCAGCGGCAGCTCGCCCACCGGCAGATGGCGGCCCGCCGGCGCGATCCGCCACCCGTTGGGGAGGAGAACCGTACCCCCGCCCTGGTGTCCCGGCCGCTCCGCGCCGGAAGCCTGCGCACGCAGGATGGACGCCCCGAGCGCGACGAGGGCGGCCACGGCGATCACGGTGGGTGTGCGTCTCACGGTGTTCCTCCTGTCGCGCCCGCGATGCGAGCGGCGTACGCGCGAGGCTATCCGCGGTCTCGCACGAAGTCGAGGCCCTGCGAGTCTTCGAGCTCATCGTCGCCGTGAGCAAGGAGTCGGAGAGCGAGGTGCTGCTGGCCGGGCCCGATCGTGAAGGCGCGCAGGCCGCCGCCATCGATTTCATGCTGCGCTAGTGGAACAATGCGAAGGTCGCGACGCCGCCGCTCTCCGGCATCGAGCCGGGCGCCGCGCTCCGGCAGCCGGGCGCGCGCCGGAGACGTGGATCCGCCGTGAGGCGCCCAGTCAGGGCAGGAGGTCTTCGGTGAGCGCTGCCATGAGATCGCGAACGCGTGCGGGTGTGTTGCCGGCGTGTCTGGTCGTCCTGGGCCTGTCCGATCCGGGCGCCGCGGGCGCGCAGGGTATGACCGCCGGGATCACCGGCTACGTGCGTGACGCGCAGGGCGGAGCAGTGGCGGGCGCGGAGCTGGTGGCTACCCACGTGGCGACACGCGCGCCACGCCACGCGCGCTCGGCCGCCGACGGCAGCTACACCTTCACCACCCTCGTCATCGGCGTGTACGACGTCTCCTGCGTTGCGGCCGGCTTCAAGAAGGTGGCGCGCACCGGGGTGGAGCTGCACATCGGAGACGTGGCACGGCTGGACATGGCCCTCGAGCTCGGAGAGCTGGCCGAGGAGGTGTCGGTCAGCGCGGAGGCTCCGCTCGTGCAGCTCGCCACCTCCGAGCAGGGAGGCCTCATCTCCGGCGAGCAGGTGCGCGGACTGCAGCTGAACGGCCGGTCGTTCATGACCCTGCTCGAGCTGCTGCCCGGCGTCTCGTCGGACCTCCCGGACCGTTCGGACCCCAATACCTCGCCCGCCCTGTCCATCAACGGCGCGCGGAGCACGGCGTCGAACTTCAACATCGACGGCGGCAGCAACTCCGACGTGGTGGTGGGCAGCAGCTCGCTCAACACCTTCACTTCCATCGACACCATCGAGGAGGTGAAGGTGATCACCTCGACGTCGTCCGCGCAGTACGGCCAGGGCGGCTTCTCGCAGGTGAACGTGGTCACGAAGTCCGGCACGCGCGACTTCCGCGGGTCGGCGTACGAGTACTTCCGCCACGACGCGCTGTCCGCGCGGGACTTCCTCTCCGGGGAGGTCCTCCCCCTGCGGCTCAACGACTTCGGCTACACGATCGGCGGGCCGGTGACGCTCGGCGGCTACAACCGCGATCGCAACCGGACGTTTTTCTTTTTCTCGCAGGAGTGGAACCTGCTGAGCGCGCGGGGGGAGGCGGTGAACACCACCGTGCCCACCGAGGCCATGGTGCGCGGTGATTTCAGCGGCCTCGGTCCCGGGCCCGACGGCGCGCCGGGGACCGCCGACGACCCGGTCATCGACCCCACGACCGGCATCGGGTTCCCCGGCGGCGTGATTCCCGGCTCGCGCATCGATCCCAACGCCCAGCGGCTGCTCGCTCTGTACCCCGCGCCCAACTTCGCGGGACCCGGCAGCCTCAACTACACGTCGGCGGAGGCGAGCCGGCAGCGGTGGCGGCAGGAGTTGATCCGGCTCGATCACCACTTCTCCCCGTCCTGGCGCGGCTACGTGCGTTACGCCCAGGATTCCGCCTTCATCAGGAACCCCTACGGCGGGTCCGGCCTCCGCTCGATCACCACCCGGTTCCCCGGAATCGCGCAGACGCAGGCCGACCGGCCGGGCCGGAACCTGGTGATCAACATGACCAACATCCTCGGTCCCGCGTGGCTGAGCGAGCTCAACGTGACCTACGGCTTCCGCGAGTTCGACATGCGGTCGACTTCCGCGCAGGCGGACCGCGCCGCCCTCGGCCTGACCATACCGGAGGTCTTCCCGGCCAACGATGGCAACGTGCTTCCGAGCGTGACCCTCGGCTCCGGATTCGCCACCCTCAACGTGCCGCGGGTGAGCCACAAGACCCTCCACAACCTGGAAGCGAGCGAAATGCTGACCTGGATCTCCGGCCGCCACTCGATCAAGGCCGGCGGCGTGTACGCCTTCGGGGCCAACACCGAGCAGCGGTTCTCGCCGAACACGAATGGCGCGTTCACGTTCACGACCTCGTTTGCCCGCCACCCCGTGGCCAACCTTCTGCTGGGGCTGCCCTCGACCTACAACGAGCTCGAACGCCTCGTGATCTCGGAGTCCCGCTTCTCGATGTTGGAGGGGTTCGTGCAGGACGACTTCAAGGTGATACCCCGGTTGACCCTGAACCTCGGCCTGCGCTGGTCGAACTTCTTCAACCCACACGACGCCGACGACCAGATCAGCAACTTCCTCCCCGCCCGCTACGACTCCGCTCGCGCGCCGCAGATCGACCGCGCCAACGGACGCCCCGTGCCCGGGACCGGCGACCCCCTGAACGGGATCGTGGTGGCGGCGCAGGATTCTCCCTACGGACGACGGGTGACCACCACGAATACGAACCTGCTCGGCCCGCGGGTCGGCTTTGCCTGGGATCCGTTCGGCACGCATCGGACGTCGGTGCGCGGCGCGTTCGGCATCTACTACACGCGGCCCCTCATCGGCACGTTCATCAACAACACGTTCGACAACCCGCCCTTCTCGCGCACGGTGACGCTGCAGTCGCCCGGGCTCAGCGAGCTGGGCGGGCGCGAGGCGCCGGCGGGCGCCCCGGACCTGACCGCGCTCGGAGACCCCTTGCCGGCGCCGCGCATGGAACAGTGGACGCTGGGTGTTCAGCAGCAGGTGGCCGCGCGCACGGTGCTCTCGGTGAGCTACGTGGGCTCCCGCGGCAGCCGGCTCCTGCGCCCGATCGCCATCAACGACCCGGCGCCGGGGGCGGGCGCGGCGCAGGGGGCTCACGTCAACGCGGTCCGGCCCTACCTCGGCTACGGCGGCATCGTGTCGCGGCAGAGCACGGGCAGGAGCCGGTACCACTCGCTGCAGGCCACCGCCCGGCGGCAGGTCTCGAAGGGACTGTCCCTCGGGCTGGCCTACACGCTGTCGCGCAGCCGGGACGACGGCTCCAGCGACCGCGATGCCACCGACATCCCGCCCAACAGCGCTGACCCGCAGGCAGAGTGGGGACCGTCCAACTTCGACCGCACCCACGTCTTCACCGTCAACTACATCTGGCGGCTTCCCTCGACGAGCGGGCGCGGCGCGCGGGGCGTGTTGCTCAACGGCTGGGAGCTGTCAGGCATCACCCGCGCCTTTTCGGGGAAGCCGTTCGATGTGGTCATGACGCAGGACGTGGCCGGCATCGGCGCGGTGCAGAACCAGCGTCCGGACGTGATCGCCGACACCGGCGGCCCGGGGACGATCGAGCAGTGGTTCAACACCGGCGCCTTTGCACGGCCGGCCACGGGCACGTTCGGCAACATGCCGCGCAACAGCATGCGCGGCCCCGGCCTGCACCGATGGGACGTGGCGGTGTTCAAGGGCTTCCTCCAGGGCCGCCGCGTGCGCCCCCAGCTCCGCGTGGAGGCGTTCAACGTGTTCAACCGTCCGTCGTACACCGCGATCGGCAACGTGCTCACCACGACGTCGAGCGGCGTCAACCCGGCCGCGGGAAACTTCGGCGTAGTGACCGGGACGGGCGATGCGCGCGTGATCCAGCTCGCGCTGCGGGCCACGTTCTGAGCGCGCTGGGCTGCGCGGTCCGGCGGCGCGCGGCGGCGGGCTGGTGCGCCGTCGCCGCGCTGGCCGCGCTCCTTGCGCCGGCCTGTCATCACGGTGTCTCTTCGCCCGGCGCCCCGTCGCCGCCGTCGGGTCCGGTGCGCCTGCGCCTCATGACCTTCAACATCCGCCGCGGGGAGGGGATGGACCGCCAGTACGACCTCGCGCGCAGCGCGGCCGTGATCACATCCATGGGGGTGGACGTGGCGGCGATCCAGGAGGTCGACCGCGCATGGAGCGCCCGCAGCGCGTTCGACGACCAGCCGGCGCGGCTCGCCGCGCTCACCGGCATGCGCCCCTGCTATGGCCCGAACCTCACATCCGCGGCCGGAGGCGAGTACGGGACCCTGGTCCTGAGCCGGCTCCCCATCCTGGAGTGCCTGAACGCGCCGTTGCCCAGGGCCGACGGCCGCGAGCAGCGCGGCGTGCTCCAGGTCGTGGTGGACGCGGGGGTCCGTCTGCGGGTCTTCAACACGCACCTCGGGCTCGATCGCGCGGAGCGCGAGGCGCAGGTCCGGGCCCTGGCCGCGATCGTCGCCTCCGCGGGCCCCGGCGCGCGGATCCTGGCCGGCGACATGAACACCGGTCCCGGCACCACCGCGGCCGGCGCGGAGCTGGAACCGCTGCGTCCGCTGTTCACCGATGCCTGGGTCACGGTGGGAGTCGGTCCGGGATACACCATCCCGCCTGACGCGCCGCGGGCCCGCATCGACATGATCTTCGTGGCCCCGCCGGTCACGGCCCTGGCCGCGCAGGTGGTGCCGACGCTCGTCTCCGACCACCTGCCGGTGGTGGTCGACGTCGAGTTGCGCACACCGTAGCCCCCGTGGCCGGGGTCGGCCTTCAAGCCCTTCGTCTACGCGGCGCCGCTAGAGCGCGGGTTGTCTCCGGTATCGATGCTGAAGAACTTCACGCCGTCAGCGCCCGCGGCCGCCAGGAATGGACGCGGCGGACGCGCTGCAGATGAAGATCGGCACCGGTCCCGTGCGCGACGTGGCGAACGTCCCCTCGTTGGCCCTGGGAACGGGCCTCATCACCCCGCTCGAGCTCACCGCCGCCTTCCCGATCTTTTCCAACGGGGGCTTCGCCGTGACCCCGCGCGCCCTCATCCGTGCCGAAGACGCTTCCGGCCGGTGGACGGCTCCATGGTATTTTCAAGACAGAGGAGACGACATGCTGGTGGAGCGCGAAGGGGCCGGGTCCGTGTCGTCCGTGGAAGTGGGTGAAGTGAGGCTGGTGCGGCGGGCCCTGAAGCGCGCATCGCTCCCGGCGCGTCCATGAATCGCGCGCTCTTCCTCTGCCTGGCCGTGATGTTGACGGCGGCCAGCGCGGTGTCCGCACAGACCCAGGCCAACACCGGCCAGATCGAAGGCATGGTGCTGGACCCCTCGCAGGGCGCAGTGCCCGGAGCCGCGGTCACGATCCGCAACACGGAGACGAACCAGGTGCGCACCGTGGCCACCGACGGCAAGGGCTTCTACCGCGCTTCGCTGCTGCAGATCGGTGCCTACGAGATCACCATCGAGAGCCCGCACCTGGCCGTATATCAGCGGCAGGGCATACGACTCTCCACCGGCGAGATCCTCACCGTGAACGCGCGGATGCAGCTCGCCGGCCTCCAGCAGGAGGTGACCGTCGAAGCCAGCGCCAACATCGTGGAGACGTCGCGCGCCAGCCTCAGCCGGGCGGTCAACGAGATCGACGTCTCGGAGCTGCCCAACCTGTCGAGCAGCGAGCTGAACTTCGCGTTCCTGCAGCCGTTCGTCAGCGGCGACCCGCCGCGGGAGTACGAGGCTCCGCGGCTGGACTTCGGCGGCCTGTCGCGCCGGCTGAACTACCAGGTCGACGGCTTCCAGAACAGCACCGTGCAGCAGAAGGCCTTCCGCGTGATCATCTTCTCCACCGCGGCGCTGCAGGAGACCCAGATCGCGAGCTACGGGGCCTCGGCGGAGAGCGGGCGCACGGGTGGCCCCGGTGTCGTCAACAACATCATCAAGTCCGGCACCAACGAGATCCACGGCACCGCCCGCTTCTCGACCTACCGCAGCGCGCTGAACGCGTTGCCCTACGGCTCGCGGCCCGGCAACGAGCCGCACGGCAATACCTTCGCGGGGGCGGTCGGCGGTCCCATCCGGAAGGACCGGCTCTTCTTCTTCGCCAGCTTCGAGATCAGCGACCGGGCCTTCCCGCGATCGCTCGGCTTCACCAGCGACGCCGCCAAAGCCAACCTGGCCCGGCTCGGCCTCACCGGCCAGGAAATAGACGTGCTGCCATCCACCTTCGATCCGAAGCTCTGGCTGCTGAAGCTCGATTGGAGGCCGAACCCGGCGCACAGCGTCGCGCTGCGGGGCAATACCTTCCGGGAGTTCTTCGCCGCCCGCGATCCCGGGGGGACCACCGTCTTGAGCTCGTCCAACGGGGCCATCTTCAACGAAGGCGCGGGCGCGCTCGGGTGGACGTGGGTGCGGTCCGCGACCACGGTCAACGAGCTGCGCTTCCAGGTGGCCGACCGGCTCACCCGGCGGCGGCCGGTGGTCGAGCCCGGTCCCGACACCCTCCCACGCACCGTGATTTCCGGCGTGGCGACGTTCGGCCAACCGTCGGGGCTCACCTCGAACCGCGAGAAGATCATCGAGCTCAGTGACAACCTGATCGTCCAGCGAGGAGCCCATCAACTGAAGGCCGGGTTCAACGTCATCCATTCACCACTGAAGTTCGAGGACCACCTGATTCCGACGTTCACCTTCGGCGGCCTGCCCGCGCTCGCGCCGCGCGGCGCGGTCACGGCGCTGGACAACTACCTGAATGCCCGTGCCGGCCTGATCGACCCCGCCACGGGCCAGCCCTTCACCTACACCCAGCTGAGCTTCGCGGCCGGGGAGCCGGTGCTGACGTACGCCGTGAGGTACTACGGCCTGTACGTCCAGGACCAATGGCGGGTGCGCCCGAGCCTGAACCTCAACTACGGGCTGCGCTGGGAAACAGTCACCCCGCCCGAGGCCGACCAGACGGCGCCCCACGAGCTGTCGCGGCAGTTCAGGCAGGATTGGAACAACATCTCGCCGCGCTTCGGTTTTGCCTGGGCCCCGCGGAGGTCGGAAAAGACGGTGGTGCGCGGGAGCTACGGCCTGCACTTCGATGCCCCGCAGGCCAACTACTATCGCGACGTCCTGCAGGAAAACGGCCGGCGGCAGTTCACCGCCACCATCTCCGGCACCGCGGCGGGGGCGCCGGTCTATCCGAACATCCCCCTCTCGCCCGCGGGGCTGACCGCCACGCGGTCGTCGATCACGGTGATGGACCCGCGCTTCGAATGGATGTCCGTGCACCAGGCGCAGCTGGGGGTCGAACGCGCGGTCACGGACGACGTGTCCCTCTCCCTCAGTTATGCCTTGACCAGGGGCGCCAAGATTCCGATTCTCATCAATGCGAACCTGGCGCCGCCCGTAGGCACGCTGATCGACGGCCGCAACCTGTACAGCCCGGCCCGGCTGGACCCGCGCTTCAACAACATCGACACCATCACCGCGGCCGGCAGCTCGAACTACAACGGCCTCGGGGTCAACTTGAACAAGCGCTTCGGCCGGACCGGCAATTCCCTGCTGCGCAGGTTGCAGTTCAACCTGGCCTACACCTGGTCGCATGCGCTCGACAATGCGCCCGAGTCGGGCATCGGAGGCGGCAGCGAGCGGCCGCAGGACTCCTTCGACCTCCGCGCCGATTACGGCAACGCTCTCGCCGACGTGCGCCATGTCCTGAACGCGAGCGCGGTCTTCCGTCCCCGCGCGAAGCACAGGCTGCTCGACCACAACCAGGTCTCGCTGATCCTGTTCGCGCGCAGCGGGAATACCTTCGACGTGCGGGCGGGCACCGATCTCAATCGGGATTCGGTCAACAACGACCGGCCGCCCTTCGTCGGCCGCAACACGGGACGGGGCCCGGGCTCCCGGCAGCTCGACATGCGCTACACGCGGTTCTTCCGGATCGGCAGCCGATACAAGCTGCAGTTCCTGGCCGAGGCGGCCAACGTGTTCAATACCCCGAACCCGGACGGGACGAACGCCGCCGTGAGCCGCACCTACGGCACGGGCAGCGAGCCGGTGGCCACGTTCGGCCAGGTCATCCAGTTCCGCGAGATGCGGCGCGTGCAGATCGGCACGCGCGTGGATTTCTAGAGGCCGTCGGTCAGCGGCGGTCATCGCGGTCCCGCCGGCGCGGGACGCGGCCAGCATTCGCAGGCGGCATGGCTGTCCGCGCCGCCAGAATAGCGGCGGACGAGGCCGATCCCCGCTTCCGCCAGGGCGTTTTAAAACCGACCGCGCTGGCGGAGGCGGACCGCGGGGTCGCCGTGGCCCCGATGTCGTCGACGACGCAGTGGTCCGCGACGCGCTAACGAACTCATCGAGCGGGCGAGAACATCGGCGAGCCGCCGTGGGGCGCGCTCTCCGTCGTGCCCCTTGGCGTCGTCGATGTGAATAGGATATCATCCACTCATATGAGCATACGTGCAGATGTTCCCGACGCTGTCGCCTTCGTGGACGACGCGCGGGTGCGGCGGGTGCGGCGGGCCCTGGTGTCCCCCGAAGGCGCGCTGGAGCTCGCGGAGACCTTCTCCCTCCTCGGCGACCCGACTCGGACGCGCATCCTGCACGCGTTGTCCGTGGACGAGCTGTGCGTGTCCGACCTCGCCGGGGTGCTCGGCATCTCGGCGTCCGCGGTCAGTCATCAGCTCCGCCTCCTCCGCGACCGGCGCCTCGTCGCCGTGCGGCGCGACGGAAAGCGGACCTACTACCGCCTGCAGGACGAGCACATCCGCACCCTCGTCGACATGGGGATGTCCCACGCCGCCGAGGAAGGGCGGGGCCGGGCCGCGGTCCGGATGCCGCGGGCGGCGAGACGGGGGGCGCGGTGAGCACGACGACCGCCGCCTGCCCCGGCTGCGAGGACGAGCAGGTGCACACCTTCCAGGTCGAGGGCATGTGTTGCGCGACCGAGGTAGCGATGGTCGAGGAGCGCCTGGCCCGCCTCCCCGGCGTCTGCTCGGTGCGCGCGTCCGCCGTCACCGGCAAGGCCACCGTCGTGCACACGATCGACAGGCGCGAAGTCGAGCACGCCCTGGCCGACATCGGCTTCCGCGCCCGCCCGGAGCGCGAGGCCGCGACGCCCGTGCCCCGCCCCGCGGGCACGATTGCTGCCCTCGGCCTCACTTTGGCCGGTGCGCTGGTCGCGCTGGCGGTCCCGCCGGCATCGGTGCCCCTGTACCTCGCCGCGATCCTGATCGGTGGCGCGCCCATCGCCCGCACCGGTTGGCGCCGCGCGCGGCAGGGCAGCCTGGACATGAACGTCCTCATGACCGTCGCCGTCGCGGGGGCGATGGTCATCGGCGAGTGGGGCGAGGGCGCGTCTACGGTGGTGCTGTTCTCGCTCGCGCAGCTGCTGGAGGCGCGGAGCCTCGAGCGGGCGCGCCGGGCGATCAGCGGGCTCATGTCCCTGGCCCCGGAGACGGCGCTGGTCCGCCGCGGCGGCGGGGAGGAAAGAGTCCCCGCGGCCGCGGTCCTGCCCGGCGAGCACATCTTCGTGAAGCCGGGGGAGCGGGTGGCGCTCGACGGGGTCATCGTCGCCGGTCAGAGCGAAGTCGATCAGTCTCCGCTCACCGGCGAATCGCGCGCCGTCCCGCGAGCGACGGGCGATGGCGTGTTCGCGGGATCGATCAACGGTCCCGGCGCCCTCGAAGTCCGCGTCACCCGGGCATCACACGAAACCACCCTCGCCCGCGTGCTGCGCCGCGTGGAGGAAGCGCAGTCGTCGCGGGCGCCCAGCCAGGGGTTCGTCGAAACCTTCGCGCGGTTCTACACGCCCGCGGTGGTCGTCTTCGCTTTCCTGGTCGCGGTCATCCCACCTCTCGTCGTGGGAGGGACCATTGCGGAATGGGGGTACCGGGCCCTCGTCCTCCTGGTCATCGCCTGTCCCTGCGCGCTCGTGATCTCGACCCCCGTCTCCATCGTCTCCGCCCTTACCGCGGCCACGCGTGCCGGCGTGTTGATCAAGGGCGGGGCGCATCTGGAAGAGATCGGCCGCGTCAACGAGGTCGTCTTCGACAAGACGGGGACGTTGACGCGAGGAAGGCCGCACGTCACCGACGTCATCCCCCTCGAGCCCGGCGGCGAGGCGGAGGTCATCCGGCTCGCGGCGTCGGTCGAAGCGCGCGGCGCCCATCCGGTGGGGGAGGCGCTCGTCGCCCACGCGCGGTCAACGGGCCTGGAGGTGCAGCCGGCGGCGGACGTTGCCGTCGTGCCCGGTCGGGGCGTGCGGGGCCGCGTCGGCGATCGCATGGTGATGGTCGGAAGCCATCGCTGGTTCGACGAGCAGCTGTTGTGCGATCACCGTCTGGACGCGGATCTGCTGCGGCTGGAAGGCGAGGGAAAGACGGTTGTCCTGGTGGCGATGCAATCGCCGGCGCGGATGGTCGGCGTGATCGCCGTGGGCGACGTCGTCCGCCCGGAGGCGGCGGCCGCGATTGCCGCCCTACGCGCTCTCGGCGTCGAATCGTCGATGCTCACCGGCGACAACGAGCGCACGGCGCGCGTGATCGCCGCGCAGGCGGGGATCTCCGTCTGGGCCGCCGACCTGCTGCCCGAGGACAAGGTCGAGCGGCTCCGCGAGCGGCGGCGCGTGTCGGGCCGCGTGGCGATGGTCGGCGACGGCGTCAACGACGCGCCCGCGCTGGCCAGCGCCGACGTCGGGATCGCCCTCGCCGGTCGGGGAACCGACGCCGCCCTCGAGACCGCCGACATCGCTTTGATGTCCGACGATCTCGGCCTGCTGCCGCGCCTCATCGTCCTCGGCCGCGCCGCCCGCCGCACCATCGCCCAGAACATTGCCTTGTCGCTGGTGGTAAAGGCGGGCGTGCTGGCGCTTGCCCTCGCCGGGCATGGCACCCTCTGGGCCGCGGTGGCCGCGGACATGGGCGCCTCGCTGCTCGTCATCGGCAACGGCATGCGGCTGCTGAAGAAATAGCTGCGCCCGCGGTCAGCTCACCCCGGATCAGGAGCGAGGCTCCATCTGCGGGGCGCCTCGTCTCCTGCATCCGGGCTTGATGAATCTTAGTAGCCGGAGGATGTCGACGGCGAAGCGCCTTTTCCCTGGCTCTCCTGGACGATCTTGACCCCGACGCTGGCCCCGATGCGGTCCGCGCCCGCTTCGATCATCTGCTGCGCGGACTTCAGGTCGCGCACGCCACCGGCGGCCTTGACGCCCATGTCGCGGCCCACGACGCGGCGCATGAGGGCCACGTCGTCCACGGTCGCGCCGCCCGATGCGAAGCCGGTGGACGTCTTCACGAAGTCGGCCCCCGCGGTCTGCGACAGCACGCACCCCTTGACCTTCTCGTCGTCGGTAAGCAAGGCGGTCTCGAGGATGACCTTCACGAGCGCGCCCCCGGCGTGGCTGGTGCTGACGACGCCCGCGATGTCGCGTTCCACCAGCCGGTAGTCTCCCGACTTCAGGGCGCCTACGTTGATCACCATGTCGACCTCGCACGCGCCTTCGGCTGTGACGCGGCCGGCTTCGTAGGCCTTGACCTCGGGCAGGGTGGCGCCGAGGGGGAAGCCCACGACCGTGCACACGCGGGTCTCCGATCCGCGCAGGCGGTCGGCGCACAGCCGCACCCAGGCCGGATTCACGCACACGGTGGCGAACCCGTGCTCGCGCGCCTCCGCGCACAGTGTCTCGATCTGCTCGCGGGTCGCGTCCGGCTTCAGCAGCGTATGGTCGATGGCGCGGGCGATGTCGCGCGGGTACGTAGTCGCGCCCGCCTGCATCCCGAACCGCTCCGCGCCGTGGGCGACGAGGCGGCCCAGGCGGTCCGGGCAGCATCCGCCGGCCGCGGAGTGGCACGCGCACGGCGCTTCGTCCGGGCGGATCTGGGCGAGGATGGCGCGGACGAGGCGCTCGACGAGGACGGGGTCGGTCATTTCAGGTACGACTCCTCGATGGCCTTGATCTTCTCGACGCGCCGGGCGTGGCGCTCTTCCGTGCACCTTGCGGTGAGGAACGTCTCCACGATCGCGGCCATGCGCGCGGAATCCACGAACTTCGCGCCCAGCGCGAGGACGTTCGCGTCGTTGTGCTCGCGGGCGTTGCGCGCCGACGCCTCGTCGCCGCACACCGCCGCCCGCACACCGGGCACCTTGTTCGCCGCCATCGCCGACCCGATGCCGGCGCCGTCGACGAGGATGCCGAGCCCCGCGCGTCCGTCCTTGACCGCGCGCGCCACGGCGACGGCGATGTCGGGATAGTCCACCGGGTCCGTGGAGAACGTGCCGAGGTCGAACGATCGGTAGCCGAGCCGCGTCAAAAGCGCCTTGACCTCTTCCTTCAATGGGAAGCCACCGTGGTCCGCGCCGAGGGCGACGGTCACCGCGCCGGGTGCGGAGGCGGCCTGCACGATACGGATCCCGCGCGTGGCCGCCAGCTCGCGCGCCCAGGGCGTGATGATCGCGCCCAGGCCGGTGGATAGCTCGCCGCCTGCGGGGATCGACTGGACGTCCTGAGCGGTGACCACGTCTTTCATGGGAGGGCCGAAGTGCGGCAATGATAGCACTGCCCCTTCTAGCGGGGCATGCCCACGCCCGGCAGTCCGTGCATGCGCTGGTAGTTGTCGAAGGCAAGGACTCCGCACAGCACGGCGGCCCAGCTCTCGCCGAACAAGAGGCCGCGGCAAAGCCGGCGATGCCGTCTGGCCGTAGGAGCGTGCGGCAAGGGCGTGTCCGCATTCGTGGAAGAGGATGGCCACGAACGCCACGCCGATCCAGATGACGACGCCCTCGGCGGATCGCGTGCGCAGCCCGAGCAACACCGTCACCAGGAAGAACGACCATCGGACCTTGACCAGACTGCGGAGGAACCAGAAGCAGATGCCGTGCCGGCTGAAAACGGGCAGGGTGACGAGCGCGCCGTCCATAATGTGGCGGCCGAACTTGGTCAGGAATTCTCGTAACGAAGGCGGTCCAGGGCACGAGCCGCCGCCGCTCGCCGTGATTGGGCGGGGACGCGGCGAATCTCGCTTTCGATCAGGGGACCCGCCTGCGCGGCGTCACCCCGACATGCCCTCTTCAGGTTCGCTTCGGGCGAGTGGGCATCCAGATGGCTGCGATAGGCGAGAGCTCCGACCACGGCCACCGCGGTGACGGCCCGGGCGGCGATGGCGGCCATGATCCCCTCCATGTCCGCGTACGTTAATCGAACCCCTCCCGATTTTCACCCTCGCGGTACACGGCCTCGGCGGAATTGTCACAAGGTCGGCGTCGTAGCATTCCCGGGTTGGGCGTCACCGTTGACGGGTACCTCTATGCGGATCACCAAAGGATGAAACGGCCCGAACACCTGTTCGGCCTCGTATTGGTTGTGAGCGCGGCAGCGTAGCGAGATGTTGTCCACTGTCGTCGGCCCCTGCATGGCGAACGGCTGGACGTGATGGAACTCCAGGAAGGCGCGCTGCTCGCATCTCCTTCCCGCGGGGGCCACGAACGCGTATTGGTCTCCGTCGCGCTTCGAGACCTCGCGCTTCACTCCGTTCGGGATGTGCCGCGATGGGGGGCCGGCGGGTTTATCCGTTCCGGAACGGATAGAACACGCGGGCCGCGGCTTCGAAGTCGCGCCGAGCTTCTTTTTCTCGACCTTTTCGAGAAGCAGGACGAGGGCGCGGTCGAAGATCGCGCCCGGGTCGCCGTCTGGGATCTCCCGGCGCAGCAGGTTCTGGACGCGACGCAGCCGGCGATGCGTGTCCTCGCCGATGGTGAACTTCACGTGGTAGCGCTCCGGCGCGGATGGTTGGACCGTGGGGCGAGGGGGTGGAGGCGGGGCGCCCAACGTGGGCTGCCCGTCGGACGCGGGAAGGTCGATCGCGCCTTGTGAAGGTGCAGGGGCGGCGGGGAAAGGCGGCGATCCAGCCGCGGCGGGGACGGGGGCCTTCCGCACCGAGCTGCGCAGGTCCGGCTGTGGGTCCAGCTCACGGAGCAGGACCTCGATCTCCTGCCGAGTCCTGTTCACGGCCCTGGCCAGGATCGCCTCGTGGCTCTCCGGCGTGAGGTGACGCGCCAGCCGCCGGATGTTGGTCAGGTTGGTCTCACCCGACGCGAGAAGATCCAGGATCACCGGGCAGCGGCGGCAAGCGCCCGCGACAGCGAGGCGAGTGCAGGCGGCGTCCTCGGAGAGGCGTAGCGCGGCCGTGCAGTATTCGAAAAGAGAGCCGAAGCCGAGCCCTTCGTAGAGGCTCGGCCGAGCGTCGAGCGCGGCGAGATGTGCGACCAGCTCGACGGACGCGTTGCGCTCGTTGAGCGCGAGCTGGTGAAGGCTCGCGAGAAGGTCGTCATCCGAGAGCTTGGCAGCGGCGGTGAGGATGTTCGTTTTCATCCTGTTTGTGTAACACGGCCTCTTTTCGCTTCCGCGGAGGCCTCTGCGAGGCCTCACAAGCGCCGCGCGCGGGGCGGCTGGCGCGCGGCGATGGCGACCGCGCCGCGTTCGCTACGGCGGGTCACTCCATTCGCGAGACGCGCCTTTTCAGCGAGCGTCGAGGGCGAAGTCGGTCGCGCGTCCGAAAAGCCGGGTCCGAATGTGGAACAGCGGTGAAAAAAATGTTCGGGTAGGACGAGCGTCGCGTCGAATCGCCGCTCGATCGGGTGGAGCGGCCGGGTTTCGTCCCGAGTGAGGTTGAAGTCACAACTTGGCTTGCGCGGGCTTTTCGTGTGTGATCGCAAGCATGCTGAGCCGGCGCCACATCGGTGCGCTCCTGATCGGGGCGATCCTTGTCGCGGGCTGTCGGGGCGGCGCGGCACCGGACGCGGCGACGGACGCGGCACCGGCGGCCCCCGCGGCGCGTTCGGTCCTGCTGATCACCATCGACACCCTGCGCGCGGACCGCCTCGGCTGCTACGGCGACGCCCTCGCCCGCACCCCGCGCATCGACGCCCTTGCCGGCGCCGGGACCGTCTTCGACCGCGCGTTCACGCCGGTTCCGATCACCTTGCCCGCGCATGCGTCGCTGTTCACCGGGCTCATCCCGCCGGCCCACGGCGTGCGCGGCAACGGCGCCTTTGTCCTCGCCCTGGGCACGCCGACGCTTGCCGAGCGCTTCGCCTCCGCCGGCCGCTCCACGGCCGCCTTTGTCGGCGGGTTCCCGCTGGCGCGCCGCTTCGGCCTCGGTCGGGGCTTCCGCCATTACGACGACCGGCTCGGGAAGCCGGCGGGCATCCATTACGAGTTCGCGGAGAGGCGCGCGGACGACGTCGTCGACGCGGCGATCGCGTGGCTGGCCGGAAACCCCGGGGACACCTTTGCCTGGGTGCATCTCTTCGATCCGCACGCGCCCTACGATCCACCGGCCGCCCATG
>Ga0136617_10000332_pt1 | contig 38676 bp, 34 predicted proteins | sample AntDrymUQ3222106_2_FD_129672 | JGI IMG/M metagenome (GOLD analysis project Ga0136617, IMG submission 129672) | Polar desert sand microbial communities from Dry Valleys, Antarctica - metaG UQ322 (21.06) | ecosystem: Environmental > Terrestrial > Soil > Desert | place: Antarctica: Dry Valley... | reverse complement strand
GCACATGGTCAGTTCCTCACGCTGGACGGCGAGGTCATGACCCACCGGCGCGAGCGGACCGGCGCGGGCCACCTGGCTGTGGCATGCCACTGGCCGCTCGCGAGGCAATAGGCGAGCACCAGCCACAGCAGCTTGGAGGCGCCCCAGTCGCTACTCATGTTGCTCAGGAACAGGGATGAGAAGAGGGCAAGCGGCAGCACACCATGCTCACCGGCACGAGCACGCCAGGCAGCCCGGGCCGACAGCCAGACGCCCACAATGAAGGGAAGGGCAGTCAGCAGCCCGCCGGCCGTGATCAGCCCCAGCACGACGTTGTGGGCTGCCCTTGACGCCCGATCCCGCTCGCCAACCCGGGCGGCGAGCTCGTAGCCATTGGCGACGGGGCCCCAGCCCATGAGCGGCTTCTCCAGGAACATGGACCAGAGGGCGGGGTACAGCTGCTCCCGGCCGGCCAGGTTTCCGGTTCTGGCGGTCTCGACCAGACGGTTCTTCATCACCGGCCGACTGAGGGCGGCCACTGTGAGCAGTGAGACGGCCAGCAATGCGATGGTTCCGTTGCGGAGCCGCTGCTCCCAGCTCTTTGCAGCCAGCGCAAAGACAAGAACCCCGCCGAGGAGCGCCAGAAGCCCACCGCGAGATCCTGTCTCCAGGATTGCCAGAGCGAGCAGAGCCGAGAGCAGTCCACCGAGCACAAGGGAGAAGGTGGTCCGGTGTCGGCTGAGGAACACGAGTCCTATCAGCGCCACCAGGCCGGCTGCCATGATCATGGCCGCGCTGTTGGCATTCTGGCCCAGTGCTGACACCCGTTCGCCCCCGGTCCAGACCATATCGGTGGTTCGGCCCAACCCCAGGAACGGCAGCGCCGCTCGAACCGAGCATGCTGCCGCCAAGGTTATCAGAGCTCGCCGCGCCACTGCGACGTCGCGCATGATGTTCGCCGCCGCCAGGAAGACCAGCACCCCCTGCAGCACCACGATGAACTCAGACACAGCCTCGGAGTTGTGCTCGCCCGAGCTGAGCATGATCGTGAGCAGGGACGCGGCCAGGTAGACAGCGAACCAGAGCGCCGCCGCGGGAATCCGGCTGTAGCACCTGCTGGGGTAAGACAGCGTCACAAGGAGGAACACCGCACCGGTCAGGGTCGGGATTTCAAGCGGAATGGTTCGCTCGGGATACTCGAACGGGATCGACGCCACCAGAAGGAAGAGGCTGGCCTGGAGGGCCGCTCCGGTACGTTGGGATGCCTCGAACCTGAGACTCATGAGCGAGCTCCGCCGACACGGCGGGCCATTGCCAGCATCCGTCCGGCCACCGCCGAGCGAAGCTCGGACGGAAGCCCCAACAGCAGGGCGATGCCGAAGCTCGTCACCAGCGTGACCGTCACGGCTGCCACCCAGCTGATCCAGTGTTCCATCACGAGCTGGTTGCCCAGCCAGGCTGCTGTTGCAAACAGGAGCCCCATGACCAGAAGCGGCCGGCCCAGCCAGGCAAGCGACAGCTCAGGGCTCCGCTCCAGGCATCTGCGAACCAGGAGGGGGTAACCGACCGATTGCGTGGCTCGGCCCAGGAGAATGCCGAGGCAGAGGCCTGGCATGCCGGCGACACGGGTCAGCGCGAGCGAGAACGCCAGAGTCAAAATGCCCGCCACGATGCCCACCCGCACTCGGCGGGACGGCTGCAAGGCGGCGTCGATGACGTAGGCGTCGCACCGGATGAACGCCGATTGGACGGCGATGAGCACAATGAGGAGATTGGTCCAGGCACCGGCATAATTCTCGGCACCTACCCACAGATAGATGAAGGAGCGGTTCCACAGCAGGATGGTTGCGCCCATGGCGGTCACAAAGATTCCGGTGACCGCCAGCAGCTCACGCCGGAGGAGCGCGGCACGGTCGAACCGCTTCTCGCCGATGATGCCTGCCACCCCGGGCATGACGGCCTCAGCGGCCAGCGTATGGAGGTTCAGGGCGAGTCGGGCGGCGTATCCAGTCAGCACGTAGGTCGTCACGGCGGAGGCGGACAGCATCATCCCCAGCACCAGCACGTCGCTTCCCATCAACTTGGAGACCACGTCGCCCAGGGCGAGCCAAATGCTCATGCCGAGCAGGGAGCCGACCTCCGCACGGCGGGGCCGGTCGGCCCCGAACCAGGGCACTTGCCGCCGCACGACCGCCAGGAAGCAGAGTCCCATCAGGACGGACACCACCAGTCCGGCCGCGGCTACACCGACGAGTCCAGCGCCCGCATAGACCGCTCCGGCAAAGAGCGCTCCGCCAACGAGGCTCAGCCCTGCCTGCAGCCCCATGCGCTTGTAGCCCAGGTTCATGCCCCGGAGCACCGACTCGGGCAATGTGCCCAGCCCCGCGACCAGAACCGCGCCCATCATGAGCACGCAGGCTATTCTCACGGTGTGGTAGTACTCAGCCGGGACTTTGGTAACGGTAGGCGCGAGCCAAATGAGCAGCGCCCCCGCCGTGGCCCACAGCGGCAGGAAGCAGACCCACACCGCGAGGGCACTTCCGACCCAGCGCCGCTTAGCGCCGTGGTCGTCGGAGGTCTGCTGATTCGAGATAACGAGGCGCAGGGCCTGGGTCGAGCGGCCATCCGCCGACTCGATGTAGCCCGCTATGCGGCCCAGCATCTCCCACACGCCGTACAGGGTGCGGCCCAGACCCGTCACCATGATCGGCACGAGCACAAGCCCCACAGCCAGCTTCACGCTGTAGTCCAGCAGCGATTGGAGGACGTTGAGCGATGCTCGGGCCGTTAGAGTGGTGGACCGGGCGGCACCGATCTCCGCTTGCGGCGACGGCCGCGCCATCTCCAGGGTCTCAGCGGACACACACTCTCCCACAGAGCTCTTCGGCCAGTCTTTCAGCCAGACGGTCGGACCCCACGTCCTCTGAGGAGAGGCGCACCACTACCGGTCCGCCGTGCCGGCTCAGCCCCACCAGCACCCATTCCAGGGCCTCTCTAAACCGCGCCATCCAGCGCGCGATCTCGTCATCGGGAAACTGCTTCACCTCATGGTCGCGGGGGCGGGCGCGTATCCGCTCGGCCAGGATGTGATCCGGTGCATCCAGCACCACCACCACGTCGATCAGTGCCGCCCATTCCCGAAACGCTGTCGTCCACCACTCTGACGAGACTTCGTCACGCAGCACCTCGTGCCCAAAGCCTCGCAGCCACACCAGGGCGAACACGGGACCTTCATCGAGGGTGAGAACCTCGGTGCCTCGCGCCTGGGGCCGGCGCAGAACTTTGCCGAGGGTCTGAAGCCGAACCATGTGTCTGGTTTCCCCCCAGAGCAGCGAGCCGGAATGGAGCCAGAGCCGGCTGAATGTCGGGACCAGCTGTAGTCCGTTGGCCAGAAGCGGCAGTACCGGGAGCCCCCAGATCTCGCCGGTGTCAGATCGGAGACGGCTGGCCAGCGACTGGACCAGGGTGCTCTTACCGGCGCCTGCCGGCCCCACCAGCTCGACTCGGAGCTGCCGGTCGAGGTTCGGCGCTCGGGACAGCGCCGAGGCAGGCGCGTGGGTCACAGATGACCCGGCGGGCGAAATCAGTGGCACGTGCCGGCCCCGGTATCGGTAAACTGGCCCGGCACCGTCGGAACGAACTCCCAGGTATAGGTGCCATCGTCGAGTGTGAGCTTGAGCACCCCGAATGCATCGGATAGTGCCTCGCTGCCGGCCGCGATTGCGAATGGCATCTCGGAGCTTTCGCCACCCGTCCCGACACTGAATTGGCGGATTCCCCGGCCGCCGCCCGTGGCGCCCGTCGGGGTCAAGGGGCGCATGCGCTCGTACTGGTGTTGTTGGCCGTTCAGCACCACATCAACCCCGGCGGCGTAGAGTTGATTCCATAGCGCGAGCGTCGAGGCATTACTGGTCCACGCCGAAATATTGGAGGAGAAGAATCGGGGTTTGTGCCACATTGCCAGGGTGCAGCGCTTCCTGCTCGCGGCCAGATCCTTCGCGAGCCACTTGCTCTGAGCCGAGCCTGCCACAAACGGCACCGAGTCGCTGACATTGAGCACGATGACGTGCCAGTTGCCCAGGTCCATGCTGTAATAGCCAAGATCGCGCGGCCCTACCCGATCGCCGAAGTAGTCGAAAGCGGCTGTCGGCGCACCGGTGCGGTATTCGCGATTGCCCAATACCGCGCGGGTGCGGGCCAGGTGACGGCCCCAACTCGGGGCATAACAGTTGGCGTAGGCCTGAGCCGAGCCATCGGGGAAGGCATTGTCTCCCAGGGCGAAAATCGTTCCCGGGAGGCTATCCAGCAGCGAGGCGGTTGCCTCGTCGTTGGTGCTGCCACAACTGGCAATGTTGCCGGCCGCCAGAATGGTTTCCGCCGGGAGATGAGCTGAGGGGTCCACTGACGGGCCAGCCGAGTCGGCGCCCCCGCATGCCAACAGCGCAAGGCCGACAATCGGTATCCATCCTGAGGACCGTTCCCAATTCGATGCAACCGTGGCCCTCATACGTGATCTCCACCATTGTTGTGGCCGTTCCCGGTTCCCTTGAGTATCCGGATTTGAGAGGAGCCCCACCGGGCGATCCGGCCCCGGACTCCCTGCTGCCACTGCAGTCCGCTGGCCGCGAGGTCCCGCATCTGGCCGAGCCACCGGTATCGGCTGCGTATCCAGCGGTACTTCCTGTCGTCACGCTCGGCGCCGAACTTCATCTTGAAGTCGCCCAGCCCCATCAGATCGAAGGTTTCACAGCCGGCGGCAAGCGCCCTCTGCATGACCGTCCACGTCATGAGCTCCGTGGGCCGGTACCAGCGATGCTCGGCCCGGTGCGCCCAGGACCAGAGCAACAGCTCGGTACCCTCGATAGTGAACATTCCGGTTGCGATGCTGGTCTGGCCGCCGGGGAGATACACTGACACCGCAACCAGGTAACCGGCTTCCCGCATGCGGCGAAAGCATTCCAGTACCCGCTGGGGGCCGAAATTGACGACATGACCGCCGCGCACGTAGACCTCTTTAAGCTGGGCGTAATGCTCGTCCACGAAGCGCTCATCCAGCTCGAACCTGACCTCGAGGCCCAGCTTCCTTCCCCGGGTGACGTTCCGGCGGGCGCTCTCCTTGAGTCGCTTCAGGGTTCGTGCTTCATCGCCGGGGAAGAGCGCCGCCAGATAGGTAGGCCAGGACTCGCCTCGAAAGCCGAGGGCGAGCATGGCGGCAGGATCGAGATCGGGGCTCATGATCTCCATGTGATGGACCCCCAGCCGGCGTTCCAGGTACGGAACCACGGCCTCCATTACTTCCGCCGTTGTGACCCGCTTGTCGTCGAACGCCGGACCCATACTGACCGTCTGGCTGGCCGGCGGCGGCGATCCGAAGAGGCGCAGCGGGCCTACCTCGCCCACCATTCCCGGCAGGCACCCCACGACTTCGCCGTCCTTCTCCAGAACCAGGAAGTGCGCCCGGCCGAACCCGGAGCCCTCCAGCGAGCGGAGCCAGCCAACGGTGTGGACGACGCGGTGGTTGGGGAACCGGCGAATCAGGTCGTCCCATCCCGAGAGCTCCTCCGCCGATGCTGGACGGAGATGAAGCCGGGCGGACGAGAGGACGGCGATCACTGCAACTGCCCCTGCCACCCGCGAGTGGCGCGGCGAACATAGAGCCGGTAGAGGGAAGGCAGGCTGAGACGGGCGAGGCCCTTGAGCCGCCTGGCCAGCAGCTTGTTGCTCCAGCCCCGAAAGCTGGCGAGCTGGGCGATCTCATCTGGACTGGTGGACGCCTTGGCGCAGTAGCGTCCCAGTATCCAGCACCCCCCCACGACGCGGGGGGTGAGGCAGGGTTCCGAGGTGAAGAGATATCGAAGGCCCGAGTGTCCGGCACTCCGCAGCACCGCACCTGAGATGTCTCCGCCCGGCACCGCGGCAGACAGGCAGGGCTCTCCCAGGATCTGGGCCAGGATATCGCTGCTCCGGCGCCATTCGACCATCATTTGGTCGAGATCGAGGTCGCGGTAGATGTCCGGGTGCGTGTGAGAGTGGCTGCCCACTACGTGTCCGGCGCTTCGCAACTGGCGAATCTCACCGGCATCGAGGAATGTCCGGTGGCCGATAAAGCCGGTGGTGATGAAGAAGTGACCCTTCCATCCACGTCGGCACAACTCGTCGCCGATGTCCAGGGCACTCTTCCCGCCGTCGTCGAAGGTCAGCACCAGATGACGCGCGGACTGCATAAAATCGATCTCGGTAACCAGGCTCGGCGCCCGGCGTATGGCAGAGATCCGATCGAGGTGTTTCCTGAACAGCTGAGGGCCAAGCTTGAATGGAACCGCACCGTTCCGCTGGAAGCCGGACTCCTGCGGATCGTCGGTTACATCATGGTAGCCAAAGCCCGCAATCAAGGCGCTCATCTCTCACCGGCCATTGACAATCCATCCTCCCATTAGGGCGCCTGGTTGTGCTCACCGGAGGCACCTCCTAGTTTTTCTACGATTCGCACGCGTTAATTCGACGCTTCCCACTCACCCAGCCTGCCTTTCTTGAAACCCGACGCTACCACTACCCCGCGAGTCCGCGGGTGAACCGAATGCCGCCTCCCGCTCTCCTCCGAGCGGTCGATCTGGTTTTCACCGTGCTCCTGGCGCCGATCTGGGCTCCGTTCCTCCTTCTCGGCCTGGCGGTCGCTGCTTTATTCCAGGGCCTCCCGATCTTCTACCGAGCCGAGCGCCTGGGCCGAGGCGGCAAAGTCTTCCGGATGCTCAAACTCCGTACGATGGTCCGAAGCGCTGAACGGCTGGGTCCCGCCGTCGCGGCCAGCGATGATCCCCGGATCACGAGAGCCGGACACATCCTCCGGCGGACCAAGCTTGACGAGCTGCCTCAGTTTCTGCACGTCCTGTCGGGCCGCATGTCGATCGTGGGCCCTCGGCCCGAGGCTCCCGTTTATCTACCGCACTACACCCCTGCCGGTCTCCGCGCACTCGCGGCCAAACCCGGTATTACCGGCTACGGCACTCTCTATTTCTTCTCCGCAGAGCGGAGAGCGCCCAGGATCGATTTCGAGGAGCGGTATATCCGCGATCTCCTGCCCACCAAGCTGCTGCTGGACGAGCGCTGCTGGCTCGATCTTCAGGACCGGCCGTTCCGGACCACACTGTCCCTCCTGGTGCTGACCTTGATCGCGCTCATTCAGAGTGACGCGGCCAGATTCGCGCCGGCCCAGCTGGAAGACCGCTTTCTCCGCCAGAGCACTACATGGCGGAGGTCGAGCCCGTAGGCAGCATCCCGCGGTCAGTCCTTCGGCGGCCCCCTGCCCGTACGTCCTTACGACGGCACTCGGCTCCTTGCCGCTTTTCATCTATGTGTAGATCAGGCGGTGACATGAGGCGGACAGCAGTGCGACGGCGCTCACGCCCTGATGGCTGACTCGAGCTCAAGACGGTTTGCCACGCTCCTGAACCGCGGCCGGCGGACAGGGGCTCGAACTCTGGCTCAGGACCCGTCCGATGTTCCGCCAGCGGAGAAACGCATTCGGGCACCAGGTCACACAGGATGCCGAGCAGGCGGTCGCGGTCGCCACCGTCGAGGTGAGCAAAGAGCCGGCTGAGCTTCTGGACCAGTTCAGGACCCGCCGTCTCGATCGTCTGGCTGATCCGAATTTTCGGGCTCGATGTAGGAACGGTCTCCTCGAGTGCGGAGATCAAATCTTCGGTGAGCTTCTCGCCGGGCCGGAGTCCGGTGAAGGAAACGCAAACGTCCTTTCCCGGCACCCGTCCGGAAAAGCGAATGAGTTTCTCCGCCAGGTCAAGGATCCGAACCGGCTCACCCATCTCCAGCATCGCAATGGCGCCGGCGGTCTCCGGCAGAGAGCCCGCTTGCAGGACCAGCTGTGCCGCTTCAGGTATGGTCATGAAGTAGCGCTGCACCAGCGGGTGGGTGACGGTTACCGGACCGCCGGCTGCAAGCTGGCGCTCGAACAGCGGGATGACACTTCCCTTGGATGCCAGGACATTCCCGAACCGTACCGCCCTGAAATCAGTGCCTGAACGGTGCAGATTCGGGAGCCCGAAGATGATTCGCTCGGCGATGCGCTTGGTGGCACCCATGACGCTCGCCGGTTTGATCGCTTTATCGGTGGATATCAGCAGAACCTTGGTGGCGCCATACCTGACCGCGGTGGTGGCGACCAATAGCGTCCCCAACACGTTGTTCCGCACGGCCTCGAAGACGTTGGTTTCCATCAACGGCACGTGCTTGTAGGCGGCGGCGTGCACGACGTAGTCCGGACGATACTGAGAGTACACCTGGCCCAGTCGTGTCGCATTGGTGATGTCACAGATCACCGGCACTAGATCCAGCCCGGGGTGAGCTTCCTTCAGTTCCAGGTGCACGAAATACAGATCGCTTTCGGCCTGATCCAGGAGGACCAAACGGGCCGGACCGAACGGTGCTATCTGACGGGCGAGCTCGGAGCCGATTGACCCTGCGGCGCCGGTCAGCAGGATCACGCGATTCCGCAGGTCCGCCGCTACTGGCGCGAGATCCAAATTGACGGGGGGACGGCCGAGCAGATCCTCCAGCCGTACGTTGCGCAACTGGTTGACGCCTGCGGTACCCTCGAGCAGCTCGTGCAAGGACGGGAGCGTCTTGAACTCGAGCCCTCCCGCTATGCACTGATCCACCACCCGCCGCATCTCGGGCAATTCTCCCGGCTCGAGTGCGATGATGGCGAACTCGGCGCCGAGCTTCTTACAGAGGGCGGGCAGATCGTCCACCGTGCCGACCACGCGAACGCCGCGGATCGTCCGACCCTGGCGGGCGCCGTTCAAATCGATCAGCCCGACCGCATGAAGGGCGCATATCTCCGCCCGGCGCGCCTCCCGCAGGACCTGCTCCGCGCGCTCGCCCGCACCTATGATCAGGGTACGCCGCCCCCGGGGGGTAGCGAACGGCACTGGCCCCTCCCGCAGGGCCCGAGCTAGGAAGGGGATTCCGCCGGCGAAGAAGATGGCGCTGGCCCAATCCACCAGGAGCACCGATCGCGGGACACCCGGGAACAGATGTGCCAGAGAGAGCGCTAGCACGAACGTGAGCGAGCTCAGCGTGACAGCAAGCGCCAGTGTGAGCAGGTCCTGCAGGCCAAAGTGGAGCCAGTAGGCGCGAAAGACTCCGGTTACCGCATACATGGCAAGCCGCAGGATGACCAGAAGCGGCAGGGAGATCCAGAACATCTCCGCTTCGTCGGGCGGCGTGGTGAAGTCGAACCGCAGCTCGTACGCGAGCCGGTAGCCGACCACGACCAGCAGCAGGTGCAGCGCCGGATCGCGCCAGTAGGCAGCTACCCGGCTCAACCGCTCGCCTACCATCAAGCGCGCCGCGGGGGCGGGTACCCCCAACTCGGGGATGCCGACGCTCATCGCGCGAACCTCTGAGCCACATCGAGCACCGCGGACACCACGTCGCTCACGTCCGCGTCCGAGAGCAGCGGGTGAAGCGGCAAGCTCAGCATCCTCCCGTAGGCCTCGTAGGCCACAGGGAACTGGTTGGGCTGGTAGTGATACTTCTGTTGGTAGAACGGGTGGATGTGAATTGGAATAAAGTGTACTGACGTACCGATGTTGAGCGCGGTCAGCTCATTGATGAACTGATCACGGTCGATCCGAAGCGCTCCCAGCCTGAGACGCAACACGTAGAGGTGCCAGGCATGGTCTACCTCAGGGCGCTCCACCGGAATCTCCAGGGCGTCCATGTCCTGAAAGGCCTGGTTGTAGGCTGCGACGATCTCCCGGCGGCGCGCCTGAAAGCGGTCGAGCTTTCGGAGCTGGGCAAGACCCATAGCCGCCTGGACATCGGTCATGTTGTACTTGAAGCCCGGCTCATCAACCTGATAGAACCAGCTCCCCCCATGGCCATATCGCTTCCAGGCGTCCCGGCTCATGCCGTGCAGGCCAAGCGTTCGGGCCCGAGCAATGAGCTCGGGCGATCCCGTCAGCATGCCGCCCTCGCCCGTGGTCAAGTTCTTCGTTGCATAGAAGCTGAAGGCCACCGGGTTGTCGCCCGAGCCTATCATTCTTCCTTTGTAGCTCGCTGGAAGCGCGTGCGCGGCATCCTCGATTACGGCGATGCCATGCCGGCTGGCAATGTCCTGGATGGCGTCGAGGTCAACCGGATGTCCCGCATAGTGGACGGCAAGAACCGCCCGCGTCCTCGGCGTAATGGCTGCTTCTACCGCCTTGGGGCAGAGATTCAACGTGTCCGGCTCTACATCAACCAGTACGGGGGTGGCGCCAAGATGCTCGATGACGTTGGCGCAGGCACAAAACGTCATTGGGGTGGTAATGACCTCGTCGCCGGCCTTTATCCCGAGCGCCAACAGCCCGAGGTGCAGGCCGGCGGTACACGAATTCAGTCCCAGCGCGCCGGCGGCTCCCACCCTCTCCCCGAACGCCGACTCGAACTGCTGCGTCTTGGGACCGGTCGTGATCCAGCCGGATCTGAGAGTGTCGGCCACCTCGAGCGCCTCCTCTTCTCCTACCGCAGGTGTCGAGAAAAGGAGGAAGGAGGCGCGCCGGCTCCAGCTCTCGAGGCTGGAACCGCCGCGCAACTCTGTGCTGGCTGGCGCTGGCTTATGATCCACGATCAACGGCTAGGCGAAAGCGAAACGAAAAAGCGGGAGTGTGTCCGGACTGAAAGACTCGTCGCCATCCGACCCCCCTGATTCAGCGATGTGCAGAATTCTGCGTAATGCGGAGCGCCTTCAACGTGCGGGAATGCGAGGTTCGTGCCCGAAGTGAGCACCCGAAAAACCTTGCGGATCAAGCGGCTGGCTGGGTCGTGCGAGAACTTGCAGGGAGAGTAGTGGCGGGTCGTCGTTGCGTGGGTGCTACTAGTCGCGAGTCGCGAGACGCGGTCTGGAGTTAGGAATCGGGAGGACCTACTCGCCGGGGCACCAAGAGCTCGCTAAGTAGATCCTCCCATTCGCTCGGGATGAGGGAGGCACCAAGACTCCCGACTCGTGACTGGCGACTCGTGATTGGTCAATACCATCCGATCGGCTTCTCGTCCAGGTTGATGAATACCTGCTTTGTCTCCAGGTATTCCTCTACTCCCCAATGGCCGAGCTCGCGCCCAAAGCCAGAGGCCTTGTAGCCCCCCCAGGGCGCTTCAACGAAGGTCGGCTGCATGTGGTTGACCCATACGATGCCGGCCTCCAGCGACTTCACCACCCGGAACGCCTTGAAGATGTCCCGGGTCCAGACTGCCGCGGCCAGGCCGTACTGGGTGTCATTCGCAATCCGAATGGCCTCGGCCTCGTCGTCGAAGGGGATGACGCTCATCACCGGCCCGAAAATTTCCTCCTGCGCAATCCGCGCAGAGTTGTCCACGTCGTAGAAGATGGTGGGCTCGATGTACCAGCCCTTATCGAACTGCTTGGGTCTCCCCCCACCCGCGGCCACCTTGGCTTCTCCTCGCCCAACCTTCAGGTAGTCGGCCACACGGTCACGCTGCTCGGCACTCACCAGTGGGCCCATCTTGTTCTCGCGGTCCATGCCGGGACCGAGCTTGATCGTTTTCGCCTTCGCGGCAGCGGCGTCCACGAACTTCTTGTAGATGTCCCGCTGCACCAGCACGCGGCTCCCGGCCGAGCAGACCTCACCCTGATTGATGAAGGTGCCGAAGAGGGCTCCGTCCACCGCGTTCTCGAAGTCGGCGTCGCTGAAGAAGATGTTGGGCGACTTTCCACCTAATTCCAGGGAGACTCGCTTGAGCTGATCGGCCGCATTGCGCATAATGCTCTTGCCCACTTCGGCGCTACCCGTAAAGGCAATTTTTCGAACTGCGGGGTGGCTGACGAGTGGAACCCCGGCACCCGGTCCATCGCCGGTGACGATGTTGACCACACCGGGGGGAAGTCCCGAGGCCTCGAAATCCCTGGCCAGCTCGAGAATGGAGAGGGGGGTCTGCTCGGCTGGTTTGAGGACGACGGTGCACCCCGCCGCAAGCGCCGGGGCGATCTTCCAGGCCGCCATCATCAGCGGATAATTCCAGGGGATGATCTGCCCCGCCACGCCCATCGGTTCCCGCATGGCGAAGGCAACGGCCTCGGCAGGCACCGGCAGCACCTCTCCATTAATTTTGGTTGCGAGACCGCCGTAATACTCGAAACAGGTGGCGGTATCGTCCATGTCATACTCGGATTCGGCGATCGGCTTGCCCGTGTTCCGCGTCTCCAGCTCCGCCAGCTCGGCCCGCCGCGCTCGTATCCGCTCAGCCAGCCGGAAAAGAATCCGACCGCGCTCCTGCGCGGTAACCGATTTCCAGCCACCATAAAATGCCCTGGAGGCTGCTCGAGCCGCCAAGTCGATATCGGCGGCGCCACCAGCCGGGACGGTAGCGATGGCGTCCTCTGTGGCGGGATCGAACACCTCGAAGGTCTGTCCGGCCTTGGCATCAACGAAGCGCCCGTCGATGTACATCTGATACCGGACCACGTTGGATTGTGGGGTCTTATTCGACGCTCTTGCCGTGCTTGTCATCGGCTCCTCCACTCCGCGCTCGTAGTCGGTCACTCGGTCGAATCTAGGCGGCAGCTACAGTTTCTCGTGATTGCCGAAGTACCCCCCGGGCGAGCGCGACGCGCGCTGAATCATCGCGGACCCGCCAGGGCATTCCCTCACGAGCCAGCTGCTCCAGGAATGGGTCGGGATTAAACTGCTCGGGTGACATCACGCCGGTACCTCGCCAAATCCCCTGGGTAATCAACCGCGCGGCGATGACCGGGGGAATCCCGGTCTGATACGCCGTTGCCTGCACACCCAGCTCGGCGAAGACTGTCTCGTGGTCGGTGACATTGTAGATGTAGTATGCCCTCGGCTCGCCGTTCTTCAGCCCCTTCGCGAGTGTTCCCACGCAGGTCTTGCCTCGCATCCGGCCTGCCAGGTCTTTCGGATCCGGCAGCAGGGAGACTACAAGATCCCGGGGGGCGATACACTGGTCGCCCACCTGGACCCGGTCCGTCCTCGATAGACCGAGACGCTTCATGACACGAAGAGTTTCTACCGTGACATCATCCATACACAACTTGAAATCGACCGTGTGTGCCTCGGGGAAGAAACGGGGCAGGGTCCTCGATTCCTCATGATCGACGTAGTAGCAGTTGAGCACGCCGAGCTCAGGGAAGTCGAACGGCTCCAGTCCGGTGAGCGGCTCCTCCAGGGAATAGCGTCCCCCCCGGTAGGCCACCGCTTTGCAAAGGCACTCGTCGATCATCACCCAAGGGCTGAACGCGGCGAAAAAGCCATCGTGCCCTTGGCAGATGGAGTTGTCGCCGTCGCGCACCCGAAACTCGGTGACGACATCGAGCAGGTGTTTGGCCGCATAGGCGGCGTAGACATTGGTTGTGCCGGGGTCTGCGCCCATTCCGAGAAGGGCGAGACGGCCGGCGGCCTTGAACTTGGCGTCGAGCGCGAACTGGTCATCCATCTTGGGGATGCCGTCCGCGTCCGTACCCGCGCTCGCAAGGTCGATGTAATCGCTACCCGCCTCGAGGCAGGCACGCATGACATCGATATTCGTTGCGGGAAGGGCCGCGTTCAGGACCAGAGTGATGCCGTATTGGCGAAGTGCACCCACGACTGCCGCTCGATCGGCGGCGTCGAGGCCGATCGCCATGACTCGTGGATCTTTAAGCCGGTCCGCAAGGAGGGAGGCGCGGGCGGATACCGCGTCAGCGATGACGAGCTTCTCGAGCATCGCTTCCTGCACGAATTTCAGGGCGGACACGGTCCCCACCGCGCCGGCACCCAATACCAGGACTTTCACAAACTCCTCGTTTCATTGTTGGCGCGGCACTCGGTCTGGCTGCTCGGCTGGTAGGGCCGGCCTCGACAACCTCGCCCCCGCCGCTGATGGGGGCTCGCAACTCAAGGAGATGGTCAGTTGCGAGAGTGGATCCTCCGCTTTGTCGGAGGATGCAAACGTACCCCCTCCTCCGGGGAGGCCGGGTACTCAGCCATTGTAGCCCCGTCCCCCCACCCCTTGTCCAGCCCCCTTGCCCTCTCCCACTGGGTGATCTCACCCACATCACCCCTGCGTTGACGGCGTAATCATATGTTGAGGGAAGACTTCCACGGGGAGTCCAGCACCAGAGAGTGCATGTTTATGCAGTGCTTTCGTCGGTACTCTCGCTCGCAAAAGGCGCCGCCAATGGTGGAACCCGCCCCCTTCTAGCCGTATCTGCCCGTCATCCCCCTGGCCGGGGGCGATTTACGACCAGTGAGACGGCGAGAATCCCGTGGTGGCCGGGTTGGGGACAAACCGCGCAGGGTGGCGGAACGGTCCCGCCACTCCTTAATTCTTTCTGAATCCATATTGAGGGAATCCATGGCCGGCGCCATCCGTCTCCAGACCGAGATACCCGGTCCGCAGAGCCGCGCGTTGCTCGCCCGACGGGCCCAGGCAGTTCCGCGAGGCGTGCCCGCGGTAACGCCGATCGCCATTGTCGGTGCCGACGGCGCGCTCGTCACTGATGCCGATGGAAACCAGCTGATCGATTTCGGCGGGGGAATCGGGGTGGTGAACACCGGCCACCGCCATCCAACGGTGGTCTCCGCGGTCCGGGCTCAACTCGACCGGTTTGCCCACGTTTGCTTCCCGGTGTCTACCTACGAGCCGTACGTCGAGCTCGCCGAGCGGCTCAACCGGGTCACGCCAGGCGATCACGCCAAGCGCACGTTCCTCCTTAATAGTGGGGCGGAGGCGGTCGAAAATGCGGTGAAGGTGGCGCGCTGGTTTACCGGCCGCCAGGCGGTCGTCTGCTTCGAGCACGGATTTCACGGTCGTACTAACCTGGCGCTGGCTCTTACGTCCAAAGTGGTGCCGTACAAGAAGGGATTTGGGCCGTTTGCCCCCGAGGTCTATCGGATACCCTTTCCTTATTGCTATCGATGCGAGCGGACTGGTGGAGCAATGGGCGGGCGGACGGAGTCGTGCTGTATGGCGAGTCGGGAGAGGCTGGAGCAGATCTTTGCCACTCTCGTCGATCCCGACTCGGTTGCCGCCATCATCATGGAGCTGGAGCTGGGCGAAGGCGGGTTCGTGCCGGCCCCGAGAGAGTACGTGGAGGAGTTGGCGAAATTTGCCCGCGACCACGGCATCCTCTTCATTGCCGACGAGATCCAGACCGGCTTCGGGCGGACTGGCAAACTCTTCGCCTGTGAGCATTACGGTCTAATTCCGGATATCATCACAACGGCCAAGTCGCTTGCGGGCGGGCTGCCGCTTGCGGCCGTAACCGGCCGGGCCGACGTACTCGATGCACCGCAAGCCGGGGGCCTGGGCGGTACCTATGGCGGAAATCCCCTCGCTTGCGCCGCGGCCCTGGCAGTGCTGGACGCGATGGAGGCGGAGCGGCTCCCCGCCCGCGCGGCGCGCATGGGAGACCGCATCCGGGCCCGGTTCTGTGAGTGGGCAGGACGCCACCCCTGTATCGGTGATGTCCGCGGTCTTGGAGCCATGGTGGGAATGGAGCTGGTGAAAGACCGCCTCACCAAGGAGCCCGACAAGGCGTTGACCGGCAGGCTGCAAACGGCGGCTCTCGAGCGGGGCGTAATCCTCCTGTCGTCCGGCACCTACGGCAATACGGTGCGGGTGTTGGCCCCGCTAACCACACCTGACGAAATCCTGGATGAGGGATTAATCGCCATCGAGCAGGCGCTGGAAGCGGTACTGTGAGCTCTCCTGCTGGCCAGCCGGTCGTACAATTCTCCGGCGTCTCCAAGTGCTTTGGCGACGTCAAAGCGGTCGACGACATCTCGTTCGACATTCGTCGCGGTGAGTTTTTCTCGATCCTCGGGCCGTCGGGCTGCGGGAAGACCACGACGCTGCGGTTGCTGGCGGGATTCGAAGAGCCGGATGAGGATGGCGGCGAGGTCAGGCTGCTGGGCGAGACGGTCAATAAGAAGCGGCCGTACGAGCGGAAGATCGCCATGGTCTTCCAGAATTACGCTCTCTTTCCCCACCTGACCGTTGCTCGGAACGTCGCCTTTGGCCTGGAACAGCGAAAGACGCCGAAGGGTCAGATCGACGGACTGGTCCGGCGCTCGCTGGAGATGGTGCGGCTCAAGCCTGAGGTGTTCTCCCGCCGGATGCCCGGCCAGCTCTCGGGCGGGCAGCGGCAACGAGTCGCGCTGGCCCGGGCCCTTGTGCTCGAGCCCGCCATTCTCCTTCTGGATGAACCACTCGGCGCCATCGACCTCAAGCTGCGAAAGGAGATGCAGCTGGAGCTCAAGGCGCTGAACAAACAGCTCGGTACTACCTTCGTCTACGTCACTCACGACCAGGAAGAGGCCTTGACGATGTCCGACCGCATTGCGGTCATGGACAACGGGCGGGTAGCACAGCTGGGAACACCGGCGGAGATCTACGAGAATCCCCGCACCGCGTTCGTAGCCAGGTTCATCGGAGAATCGAATTTTTTCGAGGGAACGGCGGAACAAGGGGGCGGAACCTGGGACGTGATAGGTCGGGAGGGAGAAGGCTTCCGGGTTCCTCACCACCCCTCGTTGAGCAACGGCAAGCTTATTCAGATCGCCGTACGGCCGGAGTGGATGGACGTCCAGAAGCCGGACGCGGTTCCGCCCGGAGAGAACGCCCTGGTCGGCACCGTCAAGGACATCATCTACCTGGGCGAGACGATGCACGTGATCGTCACCATTCCCGGCGCAGGCGATGTGACGGTGGCGCTCCGAAATGAGGGTCAGCTGATCAAGCCGCTGCTCTGGAAACGAGGAGATGCCGCCGCCGTAGCCTGGCTGCCGGAGGACTGTCAGATCCTGGAGGAGGAGTAGTGGGGGCCATCCGGGAGCGCGCCCTGGCCTGGCTTTATACCCGGCCAGAGGCGCGGGCATGGGCTCTCCTGGCGCCGGGCGGATTCTGGCTTCTCCTGTTTTTCCTCTTGCCCCTCCTCATCATGTTCGTGTACAGCCTGATGCCCCGCGGTATCTATGGAGGGGTGGAACCCGGCTTCACTCTCGAGCACTACGCCCGTTTCTTCGATCCTCTCTACCTTCAGGTCCTGCAGCGGACCTTCATCTGGTCTATCGGGTGTACCATCATCTGCCTGGTCCTGGGCTATCCGGTGGCGTATGTCATCGCGCGCGGCCGCCGCTGGCGAACCTTCCTGCTGTTTCTGGTAGTGCTCCCGTTCTGGACCAGCTTCCTGGTGCGTACCTTCGCCATGATCTTCCTCATGCGCGACACCGGGCTCCTGAACAATTGGATGCTGAAGCTCGGGCTGATTCAGGAGCCGATGACCATCCTGTATACGCCGTTCGCCGTGATGGCAGGGCTGGTGTACGGCTTCCTGCCGTTCATGATCCTCCCCATCTACGCTTCGCTTGAAAAGGTCGATCTGTCGCTGCTGGAGGCGGCGGAGGTGCTGGGGGCTCGCCCCACCGCCCGGTTTCGCAGGGTGACCCTGCCACTTTCCATGCCGGGAGTGGTGGCCGGATCCCTGCTCGTCTTCATTCCGGCTCTGGGTTCCTTCCTGACCTCCGACCTCCTCGGTGGAGCCAAGCAGGTGATGATCGGCAATCTGGTCCAGAATCAGTTCTCCTCTGCACGCAACTGGCCTTTTGGGTCGGCCGCATCGTTCATTGTCATGGCACTCGTGCTGGCCGCCGTGATGTTTTACCTGCGCGTGAAAGACCGGGGGCCCGGCGGGGCAACGCCAATATGAACATGCGGCTTCCCCGCTGGCTCATCGCCGTGAGTGCCGCCGTGTACTTCTTTCTGCACCTGCCCGTGCTGGTGTTGGTGATCTTTTCGTTCAACGACTCCAAATTCTCGGTAGACTGGCAAGGGTTCACACTGCAGTGGTACCAGCGTCTGCTGGAGCGGCCGGACATCCTGCGGGGCCTGAAAGCAAGCCTGATTGTCGGGGCCGCCGCAACGGTCATATCGGCGGTGTTCGGCACCTTACTGGCTCTCGCCCTGGCCCGGCAACGGTTCTGCGGCCGGCGGGCGCTGGAAGGGTTCCTTTATGTGCCGATCGTGACGCCCGAGATCGTGACCGGAATCTCGTTGCTGCTCCTCTTCGCGCTGCTCAAGTTCCCCCTCGGGCTTACCTCCATCACCATCGCGCACGTGGCATTCTGCATCTCGTTCGTCGTTATCGTGGTGCTTGCGCGGATCCAAGGCATGGATGAGAACTTGGAGGAGGCGGCGATGATACTCGGCGCCGACGAGATCACCACGTTCTGGAAGGTGACGGTGCCGCAGCTTTGGCCGGGCATCCTGTCTGGGGCTCTACTGGCTTTTACCATGTCGTTCGACGATTTCGTCATCACGTCATTCGTTTCCGGGCCGGGCTCCTCGACGCTTCCGATCGTGGTGTATGGGATGGTGCGGAAGAACGTGGAGCCCAGCATCAATGCCATCAGCACCATCATCCTCCTCACAACCGCCATTCTGATCTATCTGGCCGACCGGCTGGCACGGGCGAAGTAAGCGGGTAAGCGGGTAAGCGGGTAGGGTCAAATCACGTGTAGGAGTAACTGGAAGAAAGGCAAGGAGAATGCTCGAGCGCTGTTTATGGACGGATACCACCGAGCCTACCCGCCTACCCGCCTACCCGCTTCCTGCCTCTACCGACGTAGCAATCGTCGGTGGCGGGTATACCGGCCTCGCCGCCGCCCGGGAGCTCGCCCGACGTGGCGCCGACGTGACCGTCCTCGAGCAGCACCATGTGGGCTGGGGCGCCAGTGGACGCAACGGTGGCTTCGTGCTTCAGGGCTACAAGCCGGAGATGGAGGAGCTCGCGCGAATGGTGGGCTCCGATCGGGCCCGCCGTATGTTTCAGCTCACCCTGGAAGCTATGCAACTGCTCGAGCGGTTGATCCTGGAGGAGCAGATCGATTGCGACTTTTCCCACTCTGGGGCCCTGACGCTTGCGGCAAAGCCCGGCCACCTGCAGGCCCTGGCTCACAGCGGCCGGTTTCTGCGGGCGGAGCTCGGCTATGAGACCGAGCTGCTCGGGCGCGAAGAAATGGGCCGCGAAATCGGGTCGGCGCGATACCATGGGGCGCTGCTGGATCCGGGTGGATGTTCACTTCAGCCCGCCAAGTACGTTCGGGGGCTCGCGGTCGCGGCGGAGCGGGCCGGTGCGAGACTGGTGGAAGACACCGAGGTAACCAGGGTCAGAAGGGCCGGGGGTGGGTTTCTGGTGGGCACGAGCCGGGGTAGCGTGCGAGCACGTGAAGTGCTTGCCGCTACCAACGGCTACACTCCTCCAGCGTTTGGAGCGCTGCGGCGGCGGGTCATTCCGATTGGGAGCTACATCCTCGCGACAGCGCCCTTGGGCCCCGATGTCGCTGGGCGTTTGATCCCCCGCAACCGGGTACTGAGCGACACCAAGAATCTGCTGTACTACTTCCGGCTTTCGCCGGACGGCAGGATGGTGTTTGGAGGGCGCGCTTCCTTCACGCCTGCGAGCAGCAGGCGAAGTGCGGCGATCCTGGCTGCCGGCATGCGGGAGGTGTTTCCTGAACTTGCCGGGGCCAAGATCGAGTATGCCTGGTCCGGGAAAGTCGCGTATCCGATGGATCATCTCCCCCACGCCGGCCGACTGGGCGGGATCCATTACTCGATGGGTTACTGTGGGCATGGCGTGGCTCTGGCGACATTTCTGGGAACCCGGATGGGCCAGGTCATCGCAGGGGAGGGGGACCTGCCCGATCTGGGGGGAAAGCGTTTCAAGGCCATTCCGCTCTTCAATGGCTTTCCCTGGTTCCTCCCCTTCGTGGGAGGCTACTACCGGACCCGCGACTGGTTGAGCTAAAGCTCTCTGCGTGAAAACGACTTCAACTCAGCAGGCATTCCGTGAGCAAGCGTAAGGAAGTCGAACGATTGGTGGCGCAATTCGAGCGCGGCGGCGTTTCGCGGCGAGAGTTCGTGTCTCGAGCCTTGGCTCTCGGAGTGAGCATGAGCTCGGTCGGGCTGCTCCTGAACGCGTGCAAAGGCATGGATCGGAGCGGCGCCGCCGGGGATACCACCGGGGCCAGCACGGCCCAGGCCGACCTGGGGCCCATGGAAAAAGAGCTGCACCTGTACAACTGGTCGGACTACATCGCCGAGGACACGGTGCCGAATTTCGAGAAGGAGTTCGGGGTCAAGGTGACGCACGATACCTACGAAAGCAACGAGGAGATGGTGGCAAAGCTTCAGGCGGGCGCCAGCGGTTATGACATCGTCGTGCCGAGCGGATACATCATTCCCGTGCTGGTGGCGACCGACATGATCATGCCCCTCAACCGGAAGTACATCCCCAACGCGGGTAACGTCTCCCCCATCTTCCGGAAGCTTCCCTCCGATCCGGACGACAAGTACACCGTACCCTGGCAGTGGGGGACTACGGGCATCGCTTACCGGACGGACAAGATCAAGATCCCGGTAGACAGCTGGGACGTTTTCCACGACAGGAAGTACGCCCGGAAGCTGACCATGATGGACGATGGCCGCGAGGTGATCGGCGCGGAGCTTCGCCATCGCGGCCACTCGCTGAATTCCACCAACCCGGCCGAACTGGCCCGGGCCAAGGCCGATTGCGTCAACGCGAAGAAGAACCTGAAGGCCTACATCTCGGCGCCGGTGAAGGCGCAGCTTATTTCGGGCGATGTATGGATCTCGCAGCTCTGGAACGGCGACACGACCCAGGCCGAAACCGAGCAGCCCAACCTGGCGTACGTCATCCCCAAGGAAGGATGCACCATCTGGGGTGACTCTATGACCATACCCAAGAGCGCCCCGAACAAGCGCGCCGCGCACGAGTGGATCAATTACGTACTGCGTCCCGAGGTCGGCGCCGCGCTGTCCGAAGCCACCGGCTACGGGACGCCGAATGCCGCCGCGGCAAAGGTCATGAAGAACGCGGTTCCGTACCCCACTGAGGAGGAGCTCAAGCGCCTGGAGTACCAGGTAGACCTCGGCAAGGATACCGAGACCTGGGATCGGATCTGGACCGAGATCAAGTCCGCCTGAAAGGAGCGCCGATTAATTGCGGTTACCGAATGATCAGGTATTGCAGCATACCCAGCGGTACCTGGACCTTATAGCCGGACGCGAGCTCTCGGCGGCGGAGAAGCAGGCGTTCATTGCCGAGACCGTCGAAAGCTACGAGAAGTTTTACAACCGGGGCTTCATCGGCTACCGGAAGGCCGTCACCGAGGCGGGTCAGTTCGCGGCTCTCGAGTGGTCGGGCGAGGGCTCGCTGCTGTGCGATCTCCTCGGGCGGGAGTATATCGACTGCCTCGGCGGCTTTGGCATCTTCAGCGCCGGGGTAAACCATCCAGTGGTGGTGAAGGCCGTAACCGATCAGATGAGGCGCATGGCCCTCAACAGCCAGGAGCTGCTGGAGCCGTGGCGTGCCGCGCTTTCACGGGTTCTGGCCGAAGTGACCCCCGGCGATCTTCAGAACTCGTTCTTCATCAACAATGGTACCGATGCCATCGAGGGGGCCATCAAGCTCACTCGACTCTACACCAAGCGGAATACCTTCATCTCGACCATAGGAGGGTTCCACGGTAAGTCGATGGGGGCGCTCTCACTGATGGGGAAGGCATCGTTCCGCGAGCCATTCCAGCACGGGCTCCAGGACGTGCGCTTTGTGCCGTACGGCGATGCCGATGCGCTAGAGAGCGAGTTCCGCCGGTGCGAGGCGGTGGGCGTCCGGATTGCCGGTGTGGTGCTGGAGCCGATTCAGGGTGAGGCAGGGGGCGTGGTCCCGCCACGCGACTTCTTTCCCCGCGCTCGCGAGCTCTGCACCCGGTACGGCGCCCTCCTCATCGCCGACGAAATTCAGACCGGGATGGGCCGCACCGGCAAGCTCTGGGGCGTCGACCACTGGAACGTCGTCCCCGACATCATGTGCGTCGGCAAATCGCTCGGCGGCGGGGTCATGCCGCTCTCGGCGTTCATCTCGACCGCAGCCATCTGGGAAGTGATGATCCCCAACCCGATCATCCACTCGACCACGTTTGGCGGCAACCCGCTGGCCTGTGCCGCCGGCCTTGCCGCCATTCAGGTGACCCTGGAGGAGGACCTGCCCGGGCAGGCGGCCATGAAGGGAGAGTTCCTGCTACGTGAGCTCAGCTGTCTGCAGCAGAAATACCCCCAGGTGCTCAAGGAGGCCCATGGGAAGGGCCTGCTCATCGGGATGGAGTTCCCGGTGCAGGAGATCGGCTGGCAGGTTGCTTCGGGCCTGTTCAAGCGGGGGGTGCTGGTGGCTGGAACCTATTCCAAGGCGCAGGTGATCCGGATCGAGCCGGCGCTGGGAATCCCGATGGAACTGCTCCGGGAGATGCTGGACCGGCTGGAAGACACCTTTCGGGAGGTGGCAAAGACGCTCTGAGCTTCGATGCCGGGTAGAATGAGGGCTCAACACCGGGCCGCCCTTCATTCTGCCTACGCCCCTCATTGAGGGTGGTGACTGGGTCTATTCTGGCGACGCGGGAGCTTCCGACTCCTCCTCTTCCTCCGGTTCGTCCAAAGGTTGTCTGCGCCTGAGCAGGGAGTGCACCGGCCAGCGTCCGATAATGACGAACGTTGCTCCGCCAACTTTCGCTCGATGCATGGCTGCTCTCCCGTAGTTACTGGTGGAGATCGAACCCTTCGATGTGAAGATCGAGGTTGTGGTTAGCGCGAAGACCGACGATGCCCTTCGTGCTCATGTCCTTGGTAGCCGCAGCGTGGACGGTCTGCCCGTTTACCTTGAAATCGACCGTGCTGGAGTTCTGTTTGGCGTCTATCTCCAAGAGGTTGGTCGCCTTACCCTGCGCGTCGCCCTTCTTGACGGCCGGGTGAGCTGTCCACCCCTTGCTGACATCGGAGGTTTTCTCGCCCTCCCGCCGCTTGATAAGGTATGTCCCGTCATCCCGAACCAGGAAATAGGTGTAGCTCTGATCCTTGCTCGTGAGCCCCCGGCCACCCATGATCAGTCCGTATCCCTCCGAGTGCTGAAGCTTCTTCATCTGATTGAAGGTCGCCAGAGTATGAAAGGGCCCGTTTGCCTGATCGGTCTGCCGGTAAAGAATTGTGGCGGGGCCGAGGGTCAGATGATAACCGGGCTCCATGGTCACGAATTTGACACTCTTCACGTCTCCTTTACCATCCGGCCGTGCGGACCAACCAGCTGGGAGCGTCCCGCCACCCTGGACGGGGCGATCTGGGTCATCCTTGTTGGCAGGGTTGGACTGGCCCGCTGCGGACGGCGCATTACTGAGCGTGAGAATGGCGCAGATAATGAAAGCGGTGGTGCGCATGATGATACCTCATGGTGCGGAGTCGGGTTGCGGTGATCTATCGGTTCTGGCTAATGTTCGCCCACACGGGACGATCCTTCTCCGGAGATGCCTCGATGCATTGGTTTGGAGTGCTGTTCGCATCCATAGGCGCCGCTCTCATCCTGGGGGCTCTAACTTATGTGTCGATTCTCATCGGAGTGCTGGTCAACTTCATGATCATCCTGATGAGCGGCCCTCTCATCGACAAGGTCCTGGCCAAACGTGGCCGCCGGTCTGCCTAGGCAGGGCTAGCGTCAGGCTCTTCGTCCAGACCTTCGGCTGTCGTAGCGGACCGTAAAGCAGCATCGTAGTTGATCTTGAGACTACTCTGCAACTCCCTCAGTCCGCGCACCTTCGTCGGCAACCCCCCGCCGCCCCGGACCAGCATAGCCATGCGTCCCGCCGTATCGGCCAGGTTGCCAAGGCTTAGGGAGGCGGAGTTGCCTTTGATATCATCGAGCAGCCTGCCGAGCGCGCGCATGAGGGACTCGTCCACCCGCGGGCCCGCCATCTGCTCGATAATGCTGTAAATCCTCTGGAACTTCGGGGGCAGAAGCTCCAGGTAGGCCAACTGCGCTTGCTGGCGGCTCGACAGTTTAGATGCCATTGTCCCCTAGGGGTCCGGGAGGCCGAAAATCTAGCACATGGAACCGGCCATGTCGCGGGTGAATCTCGGCTTGCCTTTCTCCGTAGTGTGCAGGCTCCGCTTGGCGCCAACTGAAACGTGACCGGATAAGTCGGGGCTATTAGCCGTAGGGTAATCGCTATGAAAATCTCGGACATGTCGATTCGGCGGCCGGTGCTGGCCAGCATGCTTAGCTTGGCGCTGGTCCTGTTCGGAGTTATCGGGTACACCCAGCTCGCGGTCCGCGAGTTCCCCGATGTGGACGCTCCGATTGTGTCGGTCACGACCGTCCTTCCAGGCGCCAATCCCCAGGTGGTCGAGTCCGCCGTAACCGACATCCTCGAGGAGGAGCTGAGCACCGTCGAGGGCTTGCGTACGCTTACGAGCTCCAGTGGGGAAGGAGTCAGCAACATCACCCTCGAGTTCAACCTGGAGCGGGGTGTCGAGGCAGCGGCTCAGGACACCCGGGACAAAGTTGCCCGAATCCGGGAGCGTTTGCCCGAGGACGTCGAAGAGCCCGTCGTTGCCAAGCAGGATGCCGACGCGCAGCCCTTCTTCTGGCTGGCCCTGTCCGGGGAGAATTACGACCTGCTCCAACTCACCGATCTCGGTGACCGGCTGGTGAAAAGCCGGCTGCAGACCCTCCCCGGCGTAGGCCAGGCCCGGATCTTCGGCGAACGCCGCTTCTCGATGCGTATTTGGATCTCCGCTTCCGAACTTTCGGCCAAAGGGCTCACCGTACAGGACGTCCAGCAGGCCATCCGGAGCCGCAACGTCGAGGTACCCGCGGGCCGCATTGAATCAGAGCGCCGGGAATTCACCGTCCGCTCGCTGGGCGAGCTCAAGACCCCGGAGGAATTCGGCAACCTGGTGGTCAGCAACACAGGCGGCATCCTGGTCAAACTCAAGGACCTGGGTCGGGTCGAGCTGGGTCCGGAGGACGAGCGAAGTGCGTTGCGCTTCAAGGGCACCCAGTCAATCGCGATCGGAGTGGTCCGCCAGTCCAAGTCGAACATCATCTCGGTGTCAGACGCGATCAGCGCCGAGCTTCCCAGGATCCAGGCGTCGCTACCTCCTGGGGTTACCATCAACATCGGGTTCGACCAATCGATATTCGTAAAACGCTCGATCAAAGAGGCGGAAGAGACTCTACTGATCGCCGCTCTGCTGGTGGTGGTCATCATTTTTCTCTTCTTGCGTAACCTCCGGGCAACGATCATCCCCGGCCTCGCAATCCCCACATCCATCGTGGCGGCGTTCGCGATCATGTACTTCATGGGGTTCTCGATCAACAATTTCACCCTGCTCGCGCTCACGCTCGCCATCGGCATCGTGGTGGACGACGCGATCATCGTCCTGGAGAACGCCTACCGGCACCAGGAAGAGCTGCACGAGTCGCCCGAGGAGGCTGCGATCAACGGCACCCGCGAGATCGGCTTCGCCGTGCTCTCGACCACCATCGCCTTGGTGGCGGTGTTCACTCCGCTGGCTTTCCTCAAGGGCTCCACCGGCCGCCTGTTCAATGAATTCGGCATCGCGGTGGCGGGCTCGGTGATCATTTCGGGATTTGTGGCGCTCACCCTGACGCCAATGCTGTGCGCCAAGATCCTCCGTGTGCCGCAGCGACACGGGCCGCTCTATCGGATACTTGAGAACGGGTTCAACCGGCTAGCCTCTGGATACGGCCGCAGTCTGGCCTTCACCCTCCGGCACCGGCTGGTCGTGGTGGGTGTGGCCGCCCTGGTAACCGCAAGCGCATTCCTGGTCTTTCGCTCGCTCAAGCGGGAGTTCGTCCCAGCGGAGGATCGGGGATGGTTCCTCACCTTTATCATCGCACCCGAGGGCTCCTCGCTGGCGTATACCGATGGTTACCAGCGGCGGGCCGAAGCGATCCTCTCGAAGACCAAGGATGTCAGCAGCTTCTTCAGCGTGGTCAATATCGGGGACGGGGTCAGCCGGGGAATCATCTTCACCAATCTGGAGGACTGGTCCGATCGCGACCGCTCGGTGCAGGAAATCGTGGACGAGGTGCAGGGGCAGTACTTCGGGATCCCGGGCGTGTTCGCTTTCGCCAACAACCCTCCTGCTTTCGGGTTCGGCAGCCCGGTCAATTTCGTCATCCAGCACCCGGACTTCGAGTTGCTGGCAAAAGGAAACGACACCTTACTCGCACGAGCCCGGCAGATACCAGGATTGGTCAACGTGGACAGTGATCTTCGGATCAACAAGCCCCAGCTCACCGTGAGCTTCGACCGTGACCGAGCCGAGGATCTGGGAGTCGCCGTTGGCGATGTGGCGACCACCCTCCAAGTGCTCCTTGGCGGCAACCAGACGGGAACGTTCACCCGGGCCAACAAGCAATATGACGTGATCGTGCAGTTGGATCCCCGGTCACGAGCCACCCCGAGCGACATGACCGGCCTCTACGTGCGAGGCCGTGACAATCAGCTGGTGAAGCTGGAGGCGCTCGCCACTGTGAAGGAAGGGGTTGGCCCCCGCGAACTGAATCACTTCCAGAGGGTCCGCTCGGCAACCATCACGGCAAGCCTGGCCCCCGGGTTCACACTCGGAGAAGCGCTCGACTCACTGACCGTCATCGCTAATCAGGTCTTGCCTCGAGGCAGCAGCACCGCCCTGGCCGGCGAGTCGCGTGAGCTGGAGGAGAGTGGTGCGGCTCTCTATTTCGCATTCCTGCTTGCGCTCGTCGTGGTCTTCATGGTTCTCGCCAGCCAGTTCGAGTCGCTGGTACACCCCTTCACCGTCCTCCTTGCCGTGCCACTCGCAGTCACTGGTGCACTCCTGACTCTCAAGCTGGCCGGATCGACGCTGAATGTGTACAGCCAGATCGGCATGATCCTGCTGATCGGCCTGGTGACCAAAAACTCGATCCTGCTGGTGGAGTACATCAACCAGCTCAAGGAACGCGGCATGGAAACCCTGGCCGCGGCCCAGGAAGCCGGCCGCATTCGGTTACGTCCCATTCTGATGACCTCGGTGGCTACGGTGGCCGGTGCACTTCCAATCGCGCTCGGTCTGGGGGCTGGATCCCTGAGCCGGAGGCCACTGGGGTATGCGATCGTAGGAGGGCTGATCTTCTCTACCGTGCTCACACTGTACGTGGTCCCGGCAGTCTACGTGATCTTCGACGGGCTCTTTGAGCGCAGAAAAGGTCGTGCAAAGAGCGCCAGTGGTGCCCTGGCACCCGTGGAGGCAGACTGATGTTTTTGCTGCTGCTGGTGCTCCAGTCTACCCCGAGCCGGCTGGATTCGATCCCCGGTCTGGACTCCATTCCGCGAATCACGCTGGCTGAGGCGGTTCGCCGCTCGTCCCATTTCGATCCGGACTACGTTCGGGCTCTGGGACAAATTGACAATGCCGAGTGGGGACGGCGGGCCGCAATGCTTGCCTTCTTCGTCCCATCGGTTGATGTCGGCCTGGATCAGACCGAGTACTCCCAGGGCTTCTTCAATCCGGCAAACCCGGGAAATCCTACGAGCACACTCGTCGTCGGACGGGCCAGCGCCAATTACGAGATCTTCAGTTTGCGGAAGTTCACCGAACTTTCACGCACTAAGGCCGACATCGCCAGCGCGGAAGCCGGCGAGATCGAGCAGCGGTTCAACGCCGCACTGGAGACGGAGTCGAGTTACTACGATGTGCTGGTGAACCAGGAGCTGTCCCGGGTCAATCGGGAGCGGGCCCAGCGTGCCCGAGAAGGGCTGGCTGTGGCGCGGGCCCGCGTGGCGTCCGGAGCCGCGGTCCAGACGGACTCGCTGCAGCTGATTCTCGAGCTGGTGCGTGCCCAGGTTGATAGCCTGCGTCAGCATAACGCCCTGCGGACGGCTCAGCTGGAGCTGGGCCGCCGAGTCGGCGCCGCCGGCCCGGTGGACGCGGTACCCGGGGATACCCTGCCCGCCGCCCCGCTGCCGGTAAGCCTACCGCAGGCGCTACAGATAGGGCTGGATCAGGGACCGCAATATCGGGCTGCCCGAGCCAACGAGAGCTCGGCAGATGCGGCCCTGCGGGCTCAGCGGGGCGACTACCTCCCGGTGCTGGCTGTCGGCGGCCTGCATCAGCGCTACGATACCCGGCTCTTTCCTGGCGCCTCCAATATCAGCTCGGTGACGTTCAGCCTTTCCTTCCCCCTGTGGAACAACGGAGAACGTGAGATCGAAGTGAGTCGGGCGCGAGTCAACCGGGATGTCGCCCGGGCGATTCGGGGGGACTTGGAAAGAGTGGTTCGGCGGGACGTGACCGGTTCGTACGACAGCTATCAGGTGAGCGCGGCAGCGGTGGAGCTGGCGCGGGTAGGCGTCAGCGTGGCGCGCCAGACCTATCGCATGCAGGAGCTCCGCTACCGGTCGGGGGCAACCACGATTCTCGACTTGCTCGACTCCCAGGTGGATCTGGCAGAGGCGGAGGCGGACCTAGTTCAGGCCCGATACCTCAACCGTTTGGCTTTGGCGCGGCTCGAGGCAGTTCTCGGCAGAAGACTATTCACGAACAAGGACGCCCCGTGAGAGCGAGACATGCAACACTGGTGATGCTGGCCGCGCTCGCGGCCTGCAACAAGGCGGAGTCGGCTGGCGAGGATGCCGGAGGTCCCGGCGGCGGTGCGCCGCCCGCCATGCCGGTGGAAGCGGCCACCGCCCGAGCCGACACCGTCATCGACGCAATCCAGGCAACCGGCCAGATAGAGGCCATGCAGTCGATCGAGCTCCGGCCAGATGTCGAAGGTCGGCTGGTTCAGATTCTGGTTCGCGAGGGTTCAGTGGTTGGCAAGGGGACCGCGCTGTTCAAGATCGACGACGCCGAGTTGCGAGCCCAGGCTGCTCAAGTCGAGGCCGAGCGAGACCTGGCCGGTCAGTCGCTGACCCGCACCCGGGACCTCCTCAAACAGAAGGCCTCTTCACAGTCGGAGCTGGAACGCGCCGAGGCGACCATGCGGAGCAATGAGGCCCAGCTCCAGCTGCTCAGGGTGCGGCTCAGCCGCACAACTGTGCGCGCGCCTTTTGCCGGAGTCATGGGCCAGCGCTTCGTGAGCCTGGGAGATTATGTGACGACCAGCAGCCGGCTGGCCGCTCTGCAGACCGTCTCTCCCCAGCGGGCTACCTTCCAGGTGCCGGAACGATACGCGGAGCAGGTCGAGCCCGGCCAGGATGTGACTTTCCAGGTCGCTGCGCTTCCGGGCCGCGAGTTCACTGGAAAGGTGGACTTCGTCGATCCCATCGTTCAGCTCCCCGGCCGGACAATCCTGGTGAAGGCTCGGGTGCCAAATCCCCGGCGGGAGCTCCAGGCCGGTATGTTCATTGAAGCCAGACTGGCCACGGCCGTGCGGCCCAACGCGGTCGTGATTCCCGAAGATGCCGTCCTTCCGCTGCAGGGCTCGAACTTTGTCTGGGTAGTGGCCGACGGTAAGGCGGCCCGGCGCCAGGTGGAGCTCGGCGTTCGGACTCCTGGCTTCGTGGAGGTGAGGAGCGGCGTTGAGAACGCCGAGCAAGTTGTGGTCGGCGGCCAGGAACGGCTCGCTGAGGGCGCGCCGGTCCAGGCCACGCTGGTCCAGCGGCGGCCACTAGGCGGACGGGAGGAAACTGCCGTGGTCGACAGCGGGTCGGCGGGGCAGGCCGACAGTGCGGGGGCTGACAGCGGGGTGGTGGGGCGAAGGGGCAGGTAGGCACCTGTCTAAAACAGCCCACTCTTCGCCGCCGCCCAGAGTCGCATGAGCCGCTCGAAACCATCCTGTAGCAGTTCCACTTGCTGAGGGCTGGGCGTTGCGGACACCGCGGTTTCCAGCTCCACCACCAGCCGGCCCATCTCCTGGCGTCCCTGCTTCGCGGCCTCTACTTTGATCTGCGCCAGCCCTTCGGCGATATTCCGTCGCACGCCTTCATCGTTGGGGACCTGCCACAGGTAGGTCGCGCTGTCGCGGCCCGCGGCGCATAACTCACCCAGCCGATCCATCAACGGCGGCAGCGGCTTTCTTGGAGCTGGCTTTGCATCATCGGGCATCGGGGCCTCCCCTAGAGAATTTTGTGAGCATAGTGGCGGGATGTCTGAACCTCGGCCGCTGTATACTCCTCGTGCTCCTCTCGGCTTCAAATCTCGCGGCACAAGCGCCCAGGTCATACCCCGAATCCGGTTCCACCGGTTTGCCGCGTTTCACGTTGCATGAGATCATCACCGGCAGTAACGCCACGCTGAGCCGGATCCCCGGGCCCTGGCTGCACGCCGCACTGGCCGCGCAGCCGGAGTCGTTGGCGTTGGCTGGGTACCATAAGTGGGCACGGTTGAGTCGTATAGAACCAATCGAAGGCAAGGCACTCACCTCCGAGCGGTCTCATCATGTCATGGGGCTGCATCAACGTGAAGAGCTCACCCGTGCCGTGCGCCGTACCTTGAAGGCCATCCGCTCCAACATTCCGGGAGACACGACCCGAGCCCGGTTCGATCATCTGTTTCGTCCCGGCGGCGCATGGGTCGTCGACCTGCATGACGCCGCGCTCGCGTGGGCCCGAAGGCGCTCGCCCGAGCTAGGATGGGCCACGGCTCGCCGCGCGCTCGCTGCGGCTCACTGGGTCGATCCCGCCGACAGTCTCAGCGTGGAGGCGGTTCCCCGCGCGCTCTACGGGCTCACAGTCCTTGCCGCTACCGACTCCGCCGCATTCAACCGGGTCCGGGCCGATATGGGCCGCGCCGATTCTGTTTCCGCCGAGGCGGTGCTGCTCTTGCTGACCGGGTACGCCGAGAGCCAGAAATGGTATACCGACGTCCTGGAATTCTTCCTTATCCAACCATGGGTTCGAGACAAGGGGCGGGGACGCTCTCTGGCAGATTACGTCCGCGGCGACTGGCATCGGCACGGTGCGTCCGATCCGCAAGCTGGAACCCCGTTGCCGGTGCTCAAGGCCCAGCTGTTCGGTTACCCTCAGGCCGTGCCACACTACGGGGTTCCGCCCGCACTCTTCCACCGTCTGATCACGACACACAACCCGGGCGCCAGGCTCTGGCTCGATCGCAACGGCCAGGCGGGACTCCTGCGTACCCTCCGGTGGCTGCCGCTGGGAGACACCAGCCTGGTGCTGCTGCACACCGGCACCGAAACGATCCGTTTGACGACGCTGCCCCGCCATTCGCGGGAAAGCTTGAATGGGTTTCTCGAGCCCGGCGATGCCATTGCGATCGACCCCGGCTACTCACCGCTCCTGGCGCTTGGTACCGTGGTGCACGAGTGGCAACACCTCCTCTTCAGACGCAGGCAGCTCGACGCTTTTGCCCGGAAGCTGCCGGCACGTCACCAGGCGGTAGTCGAGCTGCCCACGGTCGAGCCGTATCTGGCGGAGGGGTTTGCCGAGTGGAGCGCGGAGCGCATTCTGGCCCCCCTGGTTGCGCGCTGGCCACTATTGGCTCTGGGCGAGGGGGTGAAACGGGCTGGCCTGGCCCGTGAAAATACCGACGACCAGCACTCCATCGGCTACGCACTGGTTCTAGCACTCGCAGCCGCGCTGCGGGATCCGGCGAGCACGACAGAAATACTGCTCAGCAACGCGGAGCGTCCGGAGCGGATCGCCAGTCACCCGGCCTTGCACCAGGCATGGAAGGCCTATGGCGGCTTGCCGGATCGCGTATTCGCTGTGCCACTTCGGAAGGTTCTGATACCGGAAGTAACGTTTACTGTCGAGGATGGCTTTCCGGATGTGATCGCCAGCCGCATCCTGATCCCACCGAGCGGCAAGGGCGAGAAGTGACGCGCTACAGTCTTCTTCTTGGCATGGTGCTCGCGGGCCGGCTCGAGGCCCAGACCACCCGGCCGGAACGCACAGACTTTCGGGAGACGTCCAGTCACGCTGACGTGCTCGGGTTTCTCGATTCCCTTGGTCGGGCAACGGACGACATCCGAGTTGGCACCCTCGCCACAAGCCAAGAGGGGCGGTGGGTTCCGTACGTGTTGGCTGCCAGGCCGCTCCCCCACGGACCGGCGGAAGCGCATCGAACCGGCAAGCCCATAGTGTACCTCCAGGCAAACATCCATGGAGGTGAAGTGGAGGGCAAGGAAGTCGCGCAGATGTTGCTTCGCGACCTGACACAAGGCCGCCTGCGTCCGCTGCTCGACAGCATCGTGCTGCTGGTGGTGCCGATCTACAACGCCGATGGCAACGAGCGGGTGGGTCCTGGTGAGCACAACCGAGCGGGGCAGAACGGTCCTGCCCTCGTGGGGCAGAACAGCAGCGGCCAGGGGCTGAACCTCAACCGCGACTTCGTCAAGCTCGAGGCGCCGGAGACGCGGGGGGCGGTCAGGCTCATCGGGATCTGGGATCCCGATCTCCTGGTTGACCTCCACACAACGAACGGCAGCTATCACGGGTATGCCCTCACATATGCCCCGGGCCTCAATCCCAACAGCAATCCGGCAGCAGATTTTGTGGCTACCCGGTTCTTGCCAGCCGTCCGAGAACGGATGCAAACGAGGCACCGGCAGCAGACGTTCTCCTATGGCAACTTCCGGAATCAGGACCCGGACTCTCTGGGGCTGGGTTGGGAGACCTATGACGCCCGCCCGCGCTTCGGCACCAACTGGATAGGGCTTCGCGGGCGCCTGGCGGTACTGAGTGAGGCCTACAGCAACAACGATTTCAGAAACCGGGTCCTGGCCACCTACAACTTTGTGAGAGAAGTGCTGAGCCTTGCCGCCGAGCGGCGAACCGCGATCAAGTCGCTGGTGCTCGCTTCGAACAGGTGGAGAGCAGACTCGGTGACGGTGCGCTCCGAGCTCGCGCCCGCCACGATGCAGCCCGTAATAGCCGAGATCACAGAGTCCGCGGGTGAGGGTGCCGGCGGGTATGTACGCCGGCGCCGCACCGGGGTGTATCGCAGCATTCGAATGCCTGTATTCGACCGGTTTCAGGCGGCGCGAAAGGAGGCATTGCCGGCCGGGTATCTCGTTCCCCCTCGGCTGAGGAGCGTGGTGGACCTCCTCAGATTGCAGGGAGTCAGTGTTGACTCACTTACCGGCCCTTGGAGTACCAAGGCCCATTCGTTCATGATCGACACACTATCGGTTGGATCTCTGTTCGAGGGACATCGGACGGTCCAGGCCGAGGGTACCTGGAACAGCCAACCGAGGGATTCGGCCCTGGTGTCGGGCTGGTATCTGGTGCGTACCGCGCAGCCACTTGGCTTGCTGGGGGCCTATTTGCTCGAGCCAGCTTCGGAGGATGGGGTGGTCACCTGGAACCTGCTCGACCGCGAGCTCCAGCCTGGCTCCGCCTATCCGATTCTTCGGGTTACCTCGCAGCCGCGCGTGCCTGCCGTGACGATTCGGTAAGTGCTCGCCGCCCTGCTAGATTGTTATTGAGAATCCGAACGACACCACACCGATGAGGATGCTTTCATGGCCGTCAGTTCCGCCGCGCAACCCCGATCCTTCGTGATGTGGTTCTGGGAGTGGGCGAAATCGATCCTCGTGGCCCTCCTGGTCTGGTTCTTCCTTCGGACCTTTCTGGTTGAGGCGTTTCGTATCCCGTCCGGGAGCATGGAGAACACCCTCCTGATCGGCGACTTTTTGTTCGTCAACAAGGCGCTCTATGGGGCCGAGGTGCCACTCATCGGAGCGCGGCTCCCTGCGGTGCGGGAGCCGCGCCGCAACGACGTTCTGGTATTCGACTCGGTCGAGGATAAGGGGCTCAAGGTCGTCAAGCGGCTGATCGGGATGCCCGGCGATACCTTGAGCATGGAGAACGGAGAGCTCTTCCGGAGCGGCGTGAGAGTCAACGAGCCTTATGCGTTACGTTCGGATCCCACCCGGTCCGAGGGTCCCCTTCAGCGCGCCAAGATGCGTGAATGGCAGCTACCCCACCTGGTGAACCGCAACGAGGCGACGTATCAACCTGATCTTCAGGATTGGGGTCCTATCGTCGTGCCTGCCGGCTCGTTCTTCATGATGGGCGACAACCGCGATAGCTCGTATGACGGCCGGTATTGGGGCTTTCTTCCCCGGGCGAACGTAAGAGGCAGGCCGCTGGTGGTCTATTTCAGCTACGACCCGAGCAGCTGGCGCGCGCTGCCGTTTCTGACGGCGGTGCGGTGGAGCAGGCTGTTTACGTCTCCGAGGTGAGAGGTGAGAGGTGAGAGGTGAGAGGTGAGAGGTGAGACCTCTTACTTCTCTAATGCGGCCGGGGAGCTTCAGGAAGCGAAGAGCGGTTTAAGGTGCGGGGTATATAGGCCGCGCTGCGGCTGCACGCTGCGCAGTGGAGAGTAACCCGCCCACCTTGCGCATCTTCGGCAGTGGATCGCTGGGGAACTCGTTCGACTTCCGCTGAACCACACGAGGGACATACCAGAGGTTGCTGGTCCCGATCTGCCGCGATCAGGATCAGTGCTTCCGGAGCCCGATACTCCTTGATCCCCCGACGTCCCACGGTCGGCCCTTCCAGCGGGGTATAGTGGCACGGATCTGGCTACCCCGCATAGGCTCAAACTTACCGGTACTCGAGCGGACGCGCAAAGTTTTGCCCCGATCCCGATATCGATGTGGAGGCCCATTTATGCGTAGTTCCTTGTTGGCGGTTGCGGGTTCGCTGGCCTTGCTTGGCTTGACCCCGGCAGAGGTCGAGGCTCAGCGAGTCCACGAGATCCGACTCGAATCCAATCCCGGAAAAGAGCTCTATCGCTTCAGCCCCGCACAGATCACCGCAAGGGCGGGGGATGTGCTGCTCTTCAAAACGGTGAGCGGCTCGCCCCATAGCATAGTTTTCGAGGGCGCCAACCTCTCCGGCCCGGCTCACGAGGCGCTGAACGGCTCCATGAGCCGCCGAGTCGGCGATCTAAGTAGTCCCTTGATAACGCCGAACGGCGCCGAGTATCGGCTGGTTGTGCCGGTTGTCCCCCCAGGACGCTACGAGTTCTTCTGCCTCCCGCATCGGGCCTACGACATGCGCGGGGTACTTCTAGTGTCGAAGTAGTACGCCATACTACTAGCGCTCAACTGTCACCAGTGCGAGAATTCCGTCTCTGCGGTCCACCTGGCACCTAGCCGGGTGTCCCCCGCTCGAGCCGGACGGTGGCAGGCAAGGAGGGTCTTGTGGTTTCGGAACTTGGTGGTTCTCAGATCTCGACGTTGCTGGAGACCCTTCCGGGCATAGCCAACGTCCTCAGGAGCCCGGTGGCGGACGCCCTGGGTAGCGTTATCCGTGCCGCCGCCCGAGTCGGCGACTTCAACGTAGCCGACGCCGAAGAGCTGATACGCTATGCTACCCGGAGGAGCCTGCTGGGGAACGAGGAGGGTGACCGGATTCTTGCCGAGGTCCATGCCGCCCAGCAAAAGCGCCTGGACAAGGCAGCCGAACGAGAAAAGGCGATGAAGGCCAAGGCTCGGGTGAAGGGCAAGACGGTAAGAGCGGTGAAGACAACGAAGAAGGCGGCCAAGAGCAAGACCAGGCGGTAGTCACCTCCTGCCCCATTCTTGGACCATGGGAACAACCTCTACACAAGCCGCAACTACGTCTTGAAGTCCTGCATCAGCGAGGTGAGGCGCGTGGCGCCCTGAAGCAGGTCGCCCGCGGCCGCAGCCATCTGCTCGGTGGACGCCGTCTGCTCCTGGGCCGCGGCGGTCACCTGTTCACTGGCAGAGGCATGCTCGGTAGCGGCCTGGCTGACTTCCTGGGTCCGCTCGCCGAGCTGCGCCACGATCCGCCGGTTTGCCTCCGCTTCCTGCACCACCTCGGCCGCTGCCGTATGGACCTCCTGCACCGCCGTGGCGATGTCTTCCAGCGCACGGGCCGCAGCCATGGCAACAGCCTCGATGCCATGCACCTTCGCCGACCCTACATCCATGGTCGCGGACACGTCGCGCACCTGGTTCCGGATAAACTGGACTGTCTTGGCCACTTCTTCCGCCGCGCTGGAGCTAGAGTCGGCCAGACGGCGCACTTCCTCCGCCACCACCGCGAACCCCCGGCCGTGCTCGCCTGCCCGTGCCGCCTCAATGGCGGCATTGAGGGCCAGCAGATTCGTCTGTGAAGATATCTGGCGGATCAGATCGATAAAGTCGGTGATCGGCTCGGACAACCTGGCCAGTTCCTGGACCTGGCGGGCGGATGTCCCCACAACTTCACGGATATCGAGCAACGTCTGCCCGGCGGCCGCCACGTCCGACTGATTGCGGGCAGCGAGGTGCTGGATTCGCCCGCCCAGCTCGAGCACTCGGGCCGACGCAGCTGCGTTGGTCTCCGCGATCCTTCGCAGGTTGAGGAGAAGCGCGTCCGCCTTCTCCATGCCCCTGACCTGCGCTTCCGCACTGGAGGCTACCTTGACCATGGCGGTAGAGATTTCGCCGCTGCTGGCCGCCAGTTCCTCGCTCATGGCGGAGAAATCGGTGGCGCTATTGCCGATCTGGCTGGCTTCGCCAACCACGGACACGACCACGCTGCGGAGCCGAGAGGCCATACCATCCATGGCCCGGGCAAGCAGATCGAGCTCGGTTGGCATCTTGCCGAGCCGCACCTGCCTCAGGTCACCCGCCCCGAACCGATCGGCCGCCGCTATCAACCTCCGGAGGGGCCGATCTACCATGCGCACGGTGAACACCGAAATGCCGATGCCAGCGGCGAGGGAGACCATGAACAGAAGCCACAGCGCCGAGCGACGCTCTCCCGCCTCCCGCCGCAGCTCGTTGGCTCGAGCCATGGAACGGTTGTTCTGTGCCAGGACGAGAGCGCGCACATCGCTGAGCAGGGTATCGGCGGGAGCACGAGCGCGCTCAGCCTGGCGCCGGGCCTCGTCGGTCCGGCCGAGATCGGCCAAGGCGTGGGCTGCGGCATAGGCCACCTCGATTTCAGCCTGATTGGCCGCGATTTTGTTGACGATGTAGCGATCTGACGTGGTTAACGCGTCGAGAGTGCGGAACCGGCGTTGGTAGACGTACGCGGAATCCCCGTCATCGATGAAGCGCCGCTTCAAAGCGCTCGAGCGAAGGAGCAGGTACTGCTCGGCGGAGCGGACCTCGGAACCAAGGGTGGCGATCAGGCCATTGCTGAGGTCGGCGCTTTCCAGCACCACCGAGAGCTCCCGGTCTACCGACTCATCGAGCGAGCTGATCGAGATCACCCCCAGCAGAGCAATAGCGAACACGAGAACGATCAGAACTGCCATGCCGCCTATGACCCAGCTGCGGAGGCTGCGAAGCATCGTTACTGCCCGCCTGCCAAGCCCACGGCTCCGTCGTGCACCACCCCGATATAGACAGCCTGATTGGGAACATCGCCCTTCGAGTCGAACGCGACGGTTCCCGTCACCCCGCGAAAGGCGGGAGTGCGGGTACCAACCTGAGCAAGCTCCCGCCTCACATCTTTGCGTTTGGATCCGGCGCGCGCGATCACGTCGCGCAGCAGGTAGACGGCATCGTAGGTGGCCGCCGCCGGCTGATTAGGCAGACCCGCGGACGGAAACTTCCTGCGATAAGCCTGGAGGAAGGCCTTGTTGGCGGGCGTCGCAAGGGTGGGGAGATACGCGGACGACAGATAGACGTTTTCCGCCAGGGCGCCGGCGGCCTCGATGCCCTCCAGTCCATCGCCGCCCACCACCGGCATCGTGAGGCCACGCTTTCGCGCCTGTTTCAGGATCTCCTCAGCCTCTCCACGGTTACCAGCCACCACGAGAAACCCGAGGCCGCCGATCTTTGCGAGCCGATCCAGGTAGGCTCCCACGTGAGGGATATTGCCCAGATAGGGATCGATCGACTCGAGTACGCCTCCCCTGCGGGTGAAGTCCCGAACGAAGGTTTGGCGCACGCCTCGACCGTACTGATCGTTCAGGTACAGCACGGCGCCACGTTCGAGCCGAAGCGTATCGTAGACCCAGCGCGCGAGTGCAGTGCCATGGGCCAGATCGCTGGGGCAGATGCGAAAGGTATAATCGCCGGCAGTCGAGATGTCCGGCGATGAAGAGGAGGGAGAAATGGCTGCGACCGGGTTCGAGCCCCCATTGTAAACCGGGGCGGCAGCCAGCGTCATCCCGGAGAAAAGGTGCCCGATCACCGCCGAAACCCCTGCTTCGTAGAGATCCGTCGCGACGAACACGGCCGAGTCAGGATCGGCGTAATCGTCCCGTTCGACCAGCTCGAGCGGCCTGCCTTCGACTCCTCCCCGGGCATTTATCTCTTCCACCGCCAGCTCGGCTGCGTGCTTCATCGGCACGCCGACCGGATCGCTGAGCGATCCCGCGAGCCCGATTCGAATGGGGCCCGGAGCGACGCTGCAGGCGACGACGAGCACGAGCGGGACCACAGCCAGCAGATTACGAAAGAGATCCACGCACTTCCCCCATCTGGACGGAGTTCGGTCCCGGCCCCAGGATAGGAGCCATGCTGGACTGGACCGATCGCTCACCTGACGCAACCTTCGATCTGCACGGGCAGAGCGTGATTGAAGCTGTGGCCAACGCCGAGCGCTTCCTGCGATCCCAGGCCAAGGCGCGGCGGGGCGGCACTGTCCGGCTGATAACAGGACGCGGGCGTGGCGGCGGCGGAGCGCCCATAAGAACCCGGGTCCGGGGACTTCTTCGCTCCCTGAAGGAGTCCGGCAGCGTGGTGCGGGACTACACCCTGGAGTCGACCGAAGGCAGCTACCTGGTCCGACTTGAAGGCTGAGCCGCGGAGCTGGTGGCCCGGGCGGCCCCACTGCGCCCCCAGCGGTCGAGCACATGACCGTCGACCAGGCTGACCGACGCCACCTTCTGGCCCCGCTCCAATCT